>OGPO01000014.1_pt1 | contig 156799 bp, 144 predicted proteins | sample 1553041 | NCBI WGS metagenome assembly OGPO01 (sample SAMEA2580281, study PRJEB22360) | human gut metagenome | biome: human gut; feature: human-associated habitat; material: faeces | place: Denmark | collected 2008/2010 | reverse complement strand
AAAAATACAAATTCAAAAGCAAAGAGGGATTGTTTTATTTTTAATTAAGATATTGGTTTTCGCGAACTTTTTCTTATTTTTACACCTTTATAATCTATAAGTAGTTATATCATCCTAAATACCTGATTGAATATGAATAAAGATTTAAGAAAAGTAGTGATCCTGCTGGCACATCCAAACATGAAAGGATCTCAAGCAAACAAGGCATTAATTGATGCCGTTGGTGACATTGAAGGAGTAGCCGTATTCAACCTTTACGAATTATCGCCTGACATCGCTTTCAATGTAGACGAATGGAGTAAAATCATCTCTGATGCCTCTGCTGTGATCTATCAGTTTCCTTTCTATTGGATGTCTGCACCGTCATTACTAAAGAAATGGCAGGATGAAGTCTTTACTTTCCTATCCAAGACTCCGGCAGTCGCCGGTAAACCGCTGACAGTGGTAACAACTACCGGATCTGAATTCGATGCTTACCGCAGCGGAGGAAGGAATGGTTTCACTATGGACGAACTTTTACGCCCTTATCAGGGCAGTGCTATCCATTCAGGTATGGTGTGGCAGACTCCTATCGTTGTTTATGGAATGGGAACAGCGGATGCGGGAAAGAATATCGCTGAAGGAGCAAATACATACAGACAGCGGGTAGAGATGCTGGTCAATAGCAGTAACGCCGGAAATAATTGGTAAGACTATGAAAAGCGTAGCTTTAGATTAGATAAAGCTACGCTTTACAGATGCTAAAGCATAGCTTTAGGTATGGTTTTAGGTATAGTCTTATTTCGGTATGAAAGCAACTTCTCCAACCTAGTTTTATCTCCGGAATTTGTTATCTTTAATCGGCAAGTTTAAAACTTACGGGAATAGCATATTTAACCTTCACCGGTTTATCCATCTGTGTCCCCGGTTTCCACTTCGGCATAAGCCTGATAACACGGATAGCTTCTTTATCCAAATAAGGATCAATGCTTTTGAGGATAGTCAGATTGGTTACAGAGCCATTCTTATCAACCACAACTCCTACAATCACCCTCCCCTGTATGCCATTTTTGCGAGCTATTTCCGGATACTGAATATTCTTCTTAATGAAATCAAGCATAGCGCGTACACCTCCTGGAAATTCCGGCATAACCTCCACCATATCATAAACCAGTTCTTCCACCTGTTCCCCAACCGTCTGATGAGTGTTGTCCTGCTTCATTGTCAACAATCCTTCGGGTAAAGGCGTTCTTTTTGCCTCTTTCCATTCCTTCTCATTGTCCGACAATCTAAATTCAGCCATCATCAAGACAGGTTTCCTGTTGATGGTCACCTCGTAAAAATAACGGTAACGTCCGGCTTTATTCGGATGCACATCCGGATAAAGCGAAGCCCTCATCTCCCGTTCTCTCTTATCCTGTATAACATAAGCTATGCTAACAAAAGCGGTATTCATAGGCAATTCCCACCAGATCCCCTTTTCATCTTCAAAAGTAACATAATAACGTTCTCCACATTCTATTGTTCCACCGCTGTAGTTATTGAGAATGAATGTTACCTGTTCTGCAGCTGTAGAATAAACCGGATATTCGGGACGGATATAAATACCGTTTATATGGTTCACACCCACTTTTTGATTGATAATCGGCTCTGTCACACCACTAAATTGAAAAGCAGGCGAGTCCATAATCTTCTCCCGGAATTCTTTTTGTTTTTCGGGAGTATTCACAATCAGACGGATTTCTATATGTCGCAATCCTACACCATATCCCGTTACATTCCTTTTTATATTCTCATATCCCGACTCTTCCATTTTCTTATTTAACTCCTTCTGGATAGCGAGCAACTGGGTTTGCGAGTAATTACTACCACCCATAAGTTCCAGCCTGAAATTCTTACTTCCGGAAGCCTTTTCCAATATCTGCCGTGCTTTGACTGTATCTCCTGTGACCTGAAAAACAAGAGTAGCTTTATCAAAATAGATACCTTCAATAAAGTCGGGGCAGTTGGGAGTTTCCAAAGACAACCCGGCTATATGAGGTTCATTACCATAAACCTTACCCAGTGTATCCAATATTTCCATACCCTCCGACTGGTCATAGAACTGTTCTGTACTGTCATTTTCAGTTTTGCATGTTTCTACATGGTTTGTCTTGTTTATCCTACAGGATGAAAACAAACACAACAATAAGATAAAATAAAATTTATTCATTATCTTTTTCCTCCTGTTTTTCAGGTTTTTATCATTTACCAACAAAGATAATAATATTACGATTTCATGATACTAATAGATGCCCTAATAATTATACATCATGACAGAAATAATATTATTGCAGAAAAAGTGAGTCAGCACTGCTTATGAAAAGAAAAAGATACTCCGAAAAGAGTGACGCTATCCCACCAACATAGTGACGGTATATGCTTAGGATAGCGTCACTATTCCAGGCATATACCGTCACTATGTTTAAACCGGATATTCGGGCTGTTATTTCTAGTTTCCGCGCTGTGTAGGCAGGGTAAATTCTTGCGAATCACAAATCACTCCATTCTCGTCCGCCACTGCGACACGGAATGTCACTTCACCGTCTTTCAATTTTTCACCTGCATGAATGGAAGCGGTATAACGGATGCCTTCACCCGGAAGAATTTCCTCCACCATCACAGAAGGAGAAATGCCGAGATGCTTCACCTTCCCCACCGTTTCTACCACAGGAACTACATTATAAACAGGATTTCTCCCTTCATTCATAATCTCAAAAATTATCTTGCTATTTTCTCCCGCATCAATCACATGACTGCGATTATCATCTATAAAACGGATCTTGCGCAACTTCAGTTGAGAAATAGGCTGCTGCACCGGCTGCTTCTTATATTTTTGCACACGGACTTCTCTCACTTCAGGAATATACGCATCTTCCTCTATTTGCTCTTGTCTCGGCGCCGTCAACGCGTTTCCAATAGCCGCACCGGCAATGGTTCCCACAATATTCCCAATAGCAGAACCACGGTAACCGCCCCTCCAGCCATGATTATTATCTCCGATAAGTCCGCCTATCGAACTTCCCAGACTACCTCCGATAGAAGCACCTGCCATGATAGCTCCCGGATTTCCCATACGCCCCGACGCACATCCACTCAAAATCAAAGCGGAAAGCAAAATTACTGTTAGTTGTTTCTTCATGAGTCTCTCTATTTAGTGTTATTATTTATTCTACCACTTTAAAACGAGCGAAACGTAATAATAGTTGTTTGTCTCCCGCATTTTTAAAATGAATAGTTGCTTTCGCATTGTCTCCCGTTCCTTCTACTTTAATCACTTCACCCAATCCGAAACGTTCGTGCTCTATCATCTGTCCGGCCTGTACTCCTGCTACCGATGCTGAAGTGAAAGAGGTTGCCTGTGCACCGCTACTTGGGCTAACAGTACTAACTTTCTTCAAATTCCTCGGTACGCTGGGAGCAATGATCTGTGCTTTCGGACGTTCACGCTGTTCGGAAGATGTACTTCCGAAAGGGGCACGCGACGGAGAAGCTGAACGGGTGAATCCTCCTTCAATCTCTCTACGGAAACGTCCTGCACCTTCATCGACAGCACGGCTCACTCCTGCCTCATGCGGCAATTGCAAGTAATGAACATCGATATCACGCAAGAAACGACTGGGGCTTCCAAATTCCATCTTTCCATAACGGAAACGGGTTTTGGCAAAAGACAGATAACAATGTTCCTCCGCACGAGTAATAGCTACATAGAACAAACGACGTTCTTCTTCCAGTGCCCGGGGAGAATCTCCTACCATCCCACTGGGAAACAGGTTTTCTTCCAGACCGACCACAAATACATTCTTAAACTCCAATCCTTTAGCCGAATGAACTGTCATCAACGTTATCTTTTCCCCATCATCCGCCTTGTCGGAATCCTGATCGGTAAGCAATGCAATCTCCGAAAGGAAATCGGTAAGAGACACATTCGGATTACCCTCCTCCTGCCGCAAAGCGCAGAAGTCATTCATTCCATTCACCAACTCTTCTATATTTTCCTTACGGCTTAGATTCTCGGGGGATGTGTCCTGACAAACATCGTTGATAATGCCGGACTGACGGATGATATTCGTTCCTATTTCATAAGCGTTCTTATCTGCCTGATCGACAATGAAACCTTCTATCAATTCACGAAAGCCTTGCAGTTTTGCATGCGTTCCTTTATTTATATCCAGTCCGTAACTCAATGGTTCACAGAGTGCCGCCCAAAGACTTACGCCATGATCGGTAGCCGCCGATATAATCTTCCCGACTGTCGTATCTCCAATACCACGAGCCGGATAATTAATGATTCGCTTGAATGCTTCTTCATCATTCGGATTCACTACCAAACGGAAATAAGCAATCACATCTTTTATCTCTTTTCGCTGGTAGAACGAAAGTCCTCCGTAAATCTTATAAGGTATACTCCGTTTCCGAAGAGCCTCTTCAAAAACACGGCTTTGTGCATTCGTACGATACAGGATGGCAAAATCAGCATATCCGTAGCGATACTCCCGTCGTAGCTCTGCAATCTTATTAGCTACAATATCTCCCTCTTCCACATCGCTATACGCCTGAAATACGCCGATAGGTTCCCCCTTTTCTTTCTCCGAAAACACGGCTTTCCGTATCTGGCGTTCATTCTTCTCAATCAAGCTATTGGCAGCACAAACAATGGTTTGTGTGGAACGATAATTCTGCTCCAGTTTAAAAACTTTCGTATTGGGGTAGATTTTTGTAAAATAGAGAATATTGTCAATATCCGCCCCACGGAAAGAATAGATACTTTGCGCATCGTCTCCCACTACACAGACCCGTTGATTTTCTTTAGTCAGTTGTAGAACAATGCTATGCTGCGCATAATTCGTATCCTGATACTCGTCCACCAATACATAACGGAACTGATCGCGATAACGTGCCAGCACTTCCGGAAAGTCACGAAACAGAATATAGGTATATACCAATAAATCATCAAAATCCATCGCTCCCGCCTGACGGCATCTGTCCCAATAACGAGTATAGATATCACGGATAGCAGGCATCTTGGCAGCCATATCTCCTTCGTAAGCCTCTTTATTGGCAGCGTATCCCGTAGGAGTGACCAAATGGTTTTTGGCATTGGAGATGCGTGCCTGCACTACTCCCGGTTTATAAGTTTTCTCGTCCAATCCCATCTCTTTGATGATGGAACGGAGCAGACTCTTACTATCAGCCGTATCATAGATGGTGAACTGGGAAGTGAACCCGATAAATGTTGCTTCGGCACGAAGAATCCGTGAGAAGATGGAATGGAAAGTCCCCATCCACAAATAACGTGCCCGTTCCATACCTACCTGACGGGCAATACGCTCTTTCATCTCGCGCGCCGCCTTATTCGTAAAGGTCAGTGCAAGGATATTCCACGGATTGTAGCCGTTCTCCTGTTCCAGCAAGTAAGCGATTTTATAAGTCAATACGCGCGTCTTCCCCGAACCTGCACCGGCTATCACCAGCGAAGGACCGTCATTATAAGTCACTGCAGCACACTGACTCTCGTTCAATTCATCTATATAATTGGTATTCATAACAGCATTATAAAAACAATGTGGATTTTTAACAAACCCTTGGCATTCAAATTTGTTCTCAATACAAAAGTATAATATTCATTCGAGAATGAAGGTATTTTTATGAATTTTCATCACTAACTATTTTAACCTAACACCAAAAAGCAATGAAAAGAAGTATATTTTTATCGATTATTTTGAGTTTGTTTCTGGTCGCCTGCATTCCACAGGCAATGGCACAAAAGCAGAGCCGCCTGGAAAAGCTGCTAAGGTATCTGAACGATAATGACGCCGACAAATGGCAGAAAAACCGTGATAAGATAGATGACGAGACACAAATCTATTATGCCGAGGAACTGGCATTATTGGATGTGCTCAACGGATTGTGGAACGAGCAAAGCGAACAGGCTGCCACCAACTATTTCGGATGCTACGAAAGGGCAACGAAAGCTTATTTTCCCAATATCTGTGAAGAAGAGAAAATACAACTTTCCAACGTACAAAACAAAGCGGAACTGGCTGTTATCTCCATTCTGGAAGCTTCGAAAGATCAAATCCCTTTTAGCAAGACGTTGATGGACAGTATCCAGTCAAGCGGTTATCCGGGAGATTCTGCCATCTTGCAAAAGGTGCGGGACATCCGTGAAATGGCTTTACTGGAAGGTATGCTGAAAACACCTACGCTGAATATTTATCAAACGTACATCACGGAATATCCGAACGGCAAATTTATCTCTCAAATCAACACTGCGGAAAACAAACGGCTTTACCAGATTGTAAAGAGTAATCCGACATCAGCGAATTTCAAGGCATTTTTTGATAACGCCAACATGCAGAAATTCTTCACGGATAAAGACACGCGTCCATTCCTTCCGGAAGTTCGCGCGTTATACGATGATTTTCTGTTTCAAGGAATCGACAGCCTCCGGGAGAAAGGAAACGCAACAGCCATCCGGCAGATTATTGACGAGTATAAGCAATCACCTTACCTGACTTCTACAGCACGTACTCATCTGGACGACCTTGAATATCTTAGTGAAAAAGCTGATTTTGAGCTTTTAAAAGCTGCCATTGTCAATTCCGAATCTTTGAGTATGCTGCAGGATTTTCTTTGCACACACAGGTATAAGGAATTTCGTGACCAGGCCAATGCACTACGGACACCGTTTATTCTGCAAACAATCATATTCACTCCTACTTCTGTGAAATACTATAATGGAGGACGATTGATTAAGTCTGCGGAAAATGACAGTACGGGAAATACCTCGACCACTTATTCGTATGATGATAAAGGGCAGCTCATTTCTACATTGTCGCTTACCGTAAAGAACGGTCAGCCAAGCAATGAAATACAAACGAACAGATTATACGATCCGCAAGGTCACTGCATCTTTGAAGTGCAAACGAATCCGAAAACCAAAACGGATCTCTACCGACGGACACGCCGTATAGGTACGGACGGAAGTATCGAGAGTGATTCGCTCAAGTATACAGATGGAAGAGTCATCATAAGTTCCTATAATAAACAGGGGTTATTGACCGAAACCAAAGAGTATAATAAGAATGGAGAACTTCAGGCGTACACCGCAAACAAATATGATGATAAAGGCAGATTGATTTCATCCCAACATCAAAACCTGCTTTTTGCAAATTCTTCGGATCAGATTATTTCACAAAAAGATGCTTATGAATACGATAAATACGGTTATCTGACACAAATCGTTTACCAACGGATTTTAGGCAATAACCAGAAAACATCGGGATGCCTGACCTGCCTGTACGATAAATACGGAAACCAGATCGATAGCAATTCTTATTATGAATATGATAATACGGGCCAATGGATCTGCCGGACCGACCGTGAGCATCCGAAAGAAGTGGAACGTATACAGTACATTTACAAATAAAGTAAGATGCTGTGAACATTTTGCAAAGGGCTTCTGTTATTATAGTATAACAAGCCAATTAAAACTTGTAACATTATGAATACTATATTAATGTCTTTAATAATTATGACCATGACTTACGAAATGCCAAAACTTCCCTACGCAAACAATGCGTTGGAACCTGTAATCAGTCAGCAAACAATAGATTTCCATTACGGAAAACATCTACAAACGTATGTAAATAATCTGAATAGCCTCGTGCCCGGAACAGAATATGAAGGTAAAACGGTAGAAGAAATCGTTGCAGCCGCACCGGATGGAGCTATATTCAATAACGCCGGACAAGTATTGAACCACAACCTGTACTTCCTGCAATTTGCCCCGAAACCTTCAAAGAAGGAGCCGGCCGGTAAACTGGGAGAAGCCATCAAACGTGACTTTGGCAGCTTTGAAAACTTCAAGAAAGAATTCAATGCAGCAGCAGTCGGATTGTTTGGTTCAGGATGGGCTTGGCTATCCGTAGATAAAGACGGTAAACTGAAAATCACTAAAGAGGGGAACGGCAGCAATCCGGTACGTGCCGGTTTGAAACCACTTCTTGGATTTGACGTTTGGGAACACTCCTATTATCTGGATTACCAGAACCGCCGTGCCGACCACGTAAACGCCCTGTGGGATATCATCGACTGGGATGTGGTTGAAAAAAGAATGTAAGCAAATTTACAAGCTAAACTATACTTATGGAAAAGGTCGTTGTGTTTTTCACAGCGACCTTTTTTACAGATTAAAAAGAACCAGACTTTTATTGTATATCAGATGCATTAGTTGTATTTTTGCAACTCATAAAACAACATAACAAACAATTATGATACTGTATAAAAGAAAAAAAATACGATTTATTGTCTCCATTGCCGTACTCCTTTTCCTCCCCCTTTTCGGCAATGCTGCCACCACAGAAGAATCTGAGGAAGAAATCCTGTTTATCACCTCTTATAATTCTGACACTAAATATACCTACGATAACATCAGCACATTTGTAGAAACCTACACCCAATTGGGAGGAAGATATTCGACCATGGTAGAAAATATGAATGCAACAGACTTAACGCAGGCGCATCAATGGAAAAAAATATTAACTGATATTCTCGACAAACATCCGAAAGCCAAATTAGTTATTCTCCTGGGTGGTGAAGCATGGAGCAGTTTCCTTCATCTCGAAGATGAAAAGTACAAGCAGCTTCCTGTTTTCTGTGCAATGGCGTCACGCAACGGAATACGTATTCCGGAGGATTCGACCGACATCCGAAGCTATAATCCCGAAAGCATTAACTTAATGGAACGCATGAAGGAATACAACGTAAGATATTGTAGCACATACGAATATGACATTAAAAAAGATATTGAAATGATACAGGATTTCTATCCGGAAACAGAACACCTTGTATTTGTATCGGATAACACATACAACGGACTTGCCGAACTGGCATGGTTCAAGAAAAACCTGCAACATTTCCCACAGTTGTCTATCACCTACGTCGATGGCCGCATCCATACACTCGATATGGCTGCCAGTCAATTGCGCAATCTTCCCAGAAACACAGTCATGTTGCTTGGCATCTGGAGAATCGATAACCGGGGTATTACTTACATGAATAACTCCGTTTATGCTTTTTCCAAAGCCAATCCTCTCCTGCCTATGTTCAGCATGACTTCTACCGCAATAGGTTACTGGGCTATCGGAGGATATGTCCCGCAATATGAAGGAGTGGGAAAAAGCATGGGAGAATATGCTTACCGCTTTTTAGACCAAAAGGAAACGGGTATCAGCAGCATCAATATCTTACCCAACAGATATAAATTTGATGCGAAGAAACTAAAGGAATGGGGATTTGGAAACAAGAAGTTACCTGTCAACTCAATGGTAATCAATCAGCCCATCCCGTTCTTTGTGGCCTATAAGACAGAAGTGCAATTCATCCTGATTATATTTCTCGTATTAGTAGGAAGTCTAATGATTTCGCTGTATTACTATTACCGGACTAAAATCCTGAAGAATCACCTTGAAAGAACTACGAAACAACTACGGGAAGATAAAAAGAAGTTGGAAGAGTCTGAAGTCGAATTGCGTGATGCTAAAGAGCGCGCCGAAGAAGCTAACCAACTGAAAAGTGCCTTTGTTTCGAATATGAGCCACGAGATACGGACTCCGCTAAATGCTATTGTCGGTTTCTCCAGTCTGATTATCGGTTCGGTAGAGCAGAATAACGAACTGAAAGAATACGCAGATATTGTCCAGACCAACTCCAATCTGTTGCTCCAACTGATTAGTGATGTACTGGATATATCACGTCTGGAATCAGGAAAACTGCAATTCAACTATGAATGGTGTGAGCTGGTGAACCATTGCCAGAATATGATTACTCTGACCAACCGGAACAAGACAATGGATGTAGACATTAAACTGCAAATGCCTAAAGAGCCTTACATGCTCTACACAGATCCCTTGCGCCTGCAGCAGATTATTATCAATCTGCTGAACAATGCCTTGAAATTCACTCCTGCCGGAGGAAGTATTACGCTGGATTATGAAGTGGACGAAAAAAAGCAATGTATGCTGTTCTCGGTAACTGATACCGGCACCGGAATCCCCGAAGATAAACAGGAGCTGGTATTCCAACGTTTCGAAAAGCTGAACGAGTTCGTACAGGGTACAGGATTGGGACTGGCTATCTGCAAACTGACCATCCAATATATGGGAGGTGATATCTGGATTGACAAGAATTACAAAAATGGCGCCCGATTTATCTTTTCTCATCCTATCAAAAAACAGGAATCAACAGAAAAATGAAAAAAAATCGAATGATTTAGTGTTTTTCTGTTTCTTTTTCACTTACTTTGTCCCCGTAAAGACAAAGGGGTGCCCCATGAGGGGCTGAGATTATACCCTAGGAACCTGAGGCAGTTAGTACTGACGTAGGGATTGTGTTTCTTCTTATCGCCTTTCCATTCAAGCACGCTCTTTGTATTTACTTTCAACTTATTTATTCTGATAGGACAATGAAAGTACAAGTGAACAACAAAGAGGTGGAAATTACTCCCGACTCTACCCTTACACAACTGACAGCACAGCTCGAACTTCCGGTTCAAGGCATTGCTATTGCCGTAAACAACAAAATGATTCCCCGTACCGAATGGGAGGGTTTCATATTGCATGAGAACGATAACCTGGTGATTATCAAAGCTGCTTGCGGAGGATAAGGGAATGGTCAGTCTACAATTTATCACGCATCAGACCGAACGGTACTCGTACCTCGAATCGGCACGTATGGCACTCGAAGGCGGGTGCAAATGGATCCAACTACGCATGAAAGAGGCTCCTCTCGAAGAAGTGGAGGCAGTAGCCCTGCAACTGAAACCGCTTTGTAAAGAGCACGAAGCAATCCTGGTTCTGGACGATCACGTTGAACTGGCGCGAAAGCTGGAAGTGGACGGTGTGCATCTGGGCAAAAAGGATATGCCTATCGACCAGGCCCGCCAAATTCTTGGAGAGGCTTTCATTATCGGCGGCACTGCAAATACATTCGAAGATGTTGTACAGCACTATCGTGCCGGTGCCGATTATCTTGGCATCGGTCCTTTCCGGTTTACTACCACCAAAAAGAATTTAAGCCCTGTACTGGGATTGGAAGGCTATTCCTCCATCCTTTCACAGATGAAAGAGGCGAATATCGAAATCCCCGTAGTAGCGATTGGAGGAATCACTTATGAGGATATTCCTGCCATACTTCACACAGGAGTAAACGGGATAGCCCTGTCGGGAACCATTCTCGGAGCGGATAATCCGATAGAAGAAACACGTAGAATCCTGAATCATGCGTAAAGCAATGATGTACAATCAGTAATTTAATTTATAATATATATAGAATGGAAAAGTTAGTAATTGCGGGACGCGAATTTAACTCCCGTCTTTTCCTGGGAACAGGAAAATTCAATTCCAATGAAGTAATGGAACAAGCTATTCTGGCTTCAGGCACGGAAATGGTTACTGTTGCCATGAAACGAATCGACATGGACAACAAAGAGGATGACATGCTGAAACATATTATTCATCCGAATATTCAGCTATTGCCCAATACTTCCGGTGTACGTAATGCAGAAGAGGCTGTTTTTGCAGCACAGTTGGCTCGTGAAGCCTTTGGAACAAACTGGCTGAAACTGGAAATTCACCCGGACCCACGCTATCTGCTCCCTGACTCTATCGAGACACTGAAAGCCACGGAAGAACTGGTAAAACTGGGTTTTATCGTGTTGCCTTATTGTCAGGCTGACCCTGTACTCTGCAAACGTCTGGAAGAAGCGGGCGCAGCTACCGTTATGCCGCTCGGTGCACCAATCGGTACCAATAAAGGATTGCAGACCAAAGAATTCCTGCAAATCATTATCGAACAGGCAGGTATCCCGGTAGTCGTAGATGCGGGCATCGGTGCACCCAGTCATGCTGCCGAAGCAATGGAACTGGGAGCTTCCGCTGTATTAGTAAATACCGCAATAGCCGTTGCCGGAAATCCGGTAGAAATGGCAAAAGCATTCAAAGCGGCTACAGAAGCCGGAAGACAGGCTTACGAGGCAGGATTAGGATTACAAGCCGTCGACTTCGTGGCAGAAGCAAGTTCACCTCTAACGGCTTTTCTTGATTAAAAACGAATAAACTATGGAACAAAAAATAAAATTCCCCCGCTCGCAGAAAGTCTATTTACCCGGTAAACTTTATCCGAATATCCGTGTAGCGATGCGGAAAGTGGAACAAGTGCCCAGTGTCAGCTTTGAAGGCGAAGAAAAGATAGCAACACCGAACCCGGAGATATATGTATATGATACCAGCGGACCGTTCAGCGATGCAGATATGAGCATTGATCTTAAAAAAGGACTGCCGCGTATGCGTGAAGAATGGATTGTAGGCCGTGGTGATGTGGAACAACTTCCCAAAATTACTTCGGAATACGGACAAATGAGAAGGGACGATAAAAGTCTCGATCACTTACGTTTCGAGCACATCGCTCTGCCCTATCGCGCTAAAAAAGGAGAAGCAATCACTCAAATGGCATACGCCAAAAGAGGGATTATCACCCCTGAAATGGAATATGTAGCAATCCGCGAGAACATGAATTGCGAGGAATTGGGAATTAAGACCCACATTACTCCAGAATTTGTCCGTCAGGAGATTGCAGAGGGACGTGCCGTATTACCGGCCAATATCAACCACCCGGAAGCTGAACCGATGATTATCGGACGCAACTTCCTTGTGAAAATCAATACGAATATCGGAAATTCGGCTACTACCTCAAGCATAGATGAAGAAGTGGAGAAAGCATTGTGGAGCTGCAAATGGGGTGGCGATACCTTGATGGATCTTTCCACAGGAGAAAATATCCATGAAACACGCGAATGGATTATCCGTAATTGTCCCGTACCCGTCGGCACGGTTCCTATTTATCAGGCACTTGAAAAGGTGAACGGCATAGTGGAAGACCTCACCTGGGAAATCTACCGGGATACATTGATTGAACAATGCGAACAAGGTGTAGATTACTTCACCATTCATGCAGGGATCCGCCGCCATAATGTTCATCTTGCCGATAAACGGTTGTGCGGTATTGTCAGCCGTGGAGGAAGCATAATGAGTAAATGGTGTCTCGTACACGATCAGGAAAGTTTCTTATACGATCACTTTGATGATATTTGTGATATCCTGGCACAATATGATGTAGCCGTTTCTTTAGGCGACGGACTTCGTCCGGGTTCTATCTACGATGCGAACGATGAAGCGCAGTTTGCCGAACTGGATACCATGGGAGAATTAGTGCTTCGTGCCTGGGATAAGAATGTTCAGGCATTTATTGAAGGCCCCGGACACGTTCCGATGCATAAAATCAAAGAGAACATGGAACGTCAGATTGAAAAATGCCATGACGCCCCATTCTATACACTCGGCCCGTTGGTGACGGATATTGCTCCCGGATACGACCATATCACTTCTGCTATCGGTGCCGCACAAATCGGATGGCTGGGTACGGCTATGCTTTGTTATGTCACTCCGAAAGAACACCTTGCCTTACCCGACAAAGAGGATGTACGCGTAGGAGTCATTACCTACAAGATAGCCGCTCATGCCGCTGACCTGGCAAAAGGACACCCGGGTGCACAGGTACGAGACAACGCATTGAGTAAAGCTCGCTATGAGTTCCGCTGGAAAGATCAGTTCGACCTGTCTCTCGACCCGGAGCGGGCGCAGACCTATTTCCGTGCAGGACATCATATCGATGGAGAATATTGTACGATGTGCGGACCTAATTTCTGTGCAATGAGATTGTCACGCGATTTAAAGAAAAGCGCTAAAACCAACAAATAATGAGTGGGGAGAAACAGAAAGTCAGCCCACTGACCGAACCTGCCCTCCCCTCATTTCAATTTTCAATTTTTAATTCTCAATTTAATAAGAATGTTCTCCGACGAATTAGAAAAAATATCCTGGGAAGAGACGACAAAAGCCATCTATTCCAAAACAGATGCCGATGTGCGCCGTGCATTAGGCAAAAAAGAGCATCTGGATGTCAACGATTTTATGGCATTGATCTCACCTGCCGCCACTCCCTATCTGGAAGTGATGGCCCGCCTCAGCCAGAAATATACGATGGAGCGGTTCGGCAAAACAATCTCTATGTTTGTGCCGCTCTATATCACCAATTCATGCACCAACTCCTGCGTCTATTGCGGTTTCCATATCAGTAATCCGATGAAAAGAACGATTCTGACGGAGGAGGAAATCATCAACGAATACAAAGCAATCAAACGGCTGGCTCCTTTTGAGAATCTTTTACTCGTGACAGGTGAAAATCCGGCAGCAGCAGGTGTACCTTACATCGCCCGTGCTCTCGATCTGGCAAAACCTTATTTCAGTAACCTTCAGATTGAAGTGATGCCCCTCAAAGCGGAAGAATACAAAGAACTCACCCATCACGGGCTGAACGGAGTCATCTGCTTTCAGGAAACTTATAATAAGGCGAACTATAAAAAGTATCACCCGCGAGGCATGAAGTCCAAATTCGAATGGCGTGTCGATGGATTCGATCGTATGGGACAGGCGGGTGTCCATAAGATCGGCATGGGTGTCCTGATCGGTCTGGAGGAATGGCGGACAGATGTGACAATGATGGCTTACCACCTCCGCTACCTGCAGAAACACTACTGGAAGACCAAATACAGCGTCAACTTCCCCCGTATGCGTCCATCCGAAAACGATGGCTTCCAACCCAATGTTATCATGAACGACCGGGAACTTGCACAGCTTACTTTCGCCATGCGAATCTTCGATCATGATGTAGATATCTCCTATTCTACCCGTGAAAGCGCCGAGATACGAAATCACATGGCAACACTGGGCGTGACAACCATGAGTGCCGAAAGCAAGACAGAACCGGGCGGATATTACAGCTACCCGCAAACACTGGAGCAGTTCCATGTGAGTGACGAACGGAAAGCGGTAGAAGTGGAACGTGACCTGAGGAAATTAGGACGTGAACCGGTCTGGAAGGATTGGGACCAGTCTTTTGACTTTAAAAGATAAAACGATGCGATACGACAGGCAAATGATCCTTCCCGAAATCGGAGAAGACGGTCAGCAGAAACTGAAGCAAGCAAAGGTTCTTATTGTAGGCGTGGGAGGGCTAGGCTCTCCCATAGCCCTCTATCTGACCGGAGCAGGAGTAGGCTGCATTGGACTGGTAGATGACGATGTAGTCAGCATCAGTAATCTGCAACGGCAAGTGCTCTATTCGGAGAAAGAATTAGGTAAACCCAAGGCAATATGTGCCGCCGAACGACTTTCCGCACTAAACAGCGAGATAACTATCCGGACTTATCCAATCCGTTTAACGGAGGAAAACGCACAGGAAATTATCAGTCAGTATGATATAGTAGTAGACGGCTGCGACAACTTTTCTACCCGCTATCTTATCAATGACATCTGTGCCGAAATGGGGAAAGTGTATGTCTATGGAGCAATCTGCGGCTTTGAAGGTCAGGTATCCGTTTTTCATTACGGAGAAGAGAAAAAAAGTTATCGGGACTTATATCCGGACGAAGAAGAAATGAGGCGAATGCCTCCGCCTCCCAAAGGTGTAATGGGCATTACTCCTGCGGTAACAGGAAGCATCGAAGCAACGGAAGTGCTGAAGATTATCTGTGGATTTGGCGAAGTATTATCAGGTAAACTATGGACTATTGACTTGCGCACATTGCAATCTAACAAATTTTCACTATAAACGTTGGTTTCTGAAATAGTTAATTAGTAACTTTGCTAAACTTTACAACTTTACACAGGAAATGAAACTAATTGTAGTTACCACGCCCACGTTCTTCGTTGAAGAAGATAAGATCATTACCGCTCTTTTCGAGGAGGGACTGGATATTCTACATCTCAGAAAACCTGAGACACCGGCCATGTATTCCGAACGATTACTGACGCTGATTCCGGAAAAATATCATCGCCGCATTGTGACACACGAACATTTTTATCTGAAAGAAGAGTTCAATCTGATGGGTATCCACCTGAATGCACGCAATCCGAGCGAACCGCATGACTATGCCGGACACGTCAGTTGTTCCTGCCATTCCGTAGAAGAGGTGAAGAACAGAAAGCATTTCTATGATTACATTTTCATGAGTCCCATTTACGATAGTATTTCGAAGGTTAATTACTATTCTACTTATACGGCAGAAGAACTTCGTGAGGCACAGAAAGCTAAGATCATTGACTCAAAAGTAATGGCACTTGGAGGTATTAATGAAGATAATCTACTAGAAATAAAAGATTTCGGATTTGGAGGGGCTGTTGTACTGGGGGATCTCTGGAATAAATTTGATGCCTGTCTGGATCAGAATTATCTGGCTGTGATCGAGCATTTCAAAAAGTTAAAGAAATTGGCGGACTAAGAAATATCGATTCGAATATTATATACAATCATAAATAAAGAAACCGCTGTAAGTAATCTTTTACAGCGGTTTACTTTTTAGTAATTTTCTTATCAGAATTTATATCCTAATACAATAGAAAAGTTTGTATTTTTAGGATTACCTATTTTTTCTACATCTACTAAACCAAATTGACCATCCAATCCTACAATAACCTTACCTAATTCCAAAGCTACTCCAACACCAAGACCGGCATCAAAACGTTTTAAAGCATCATCACCAAATGTATCATACTTACGTTCCGTATCATTCCCCAAATCAATTTTGGTTTTACCAGCAATACCACATGCCAAATAAGGACCAGCATTAACCACAATATTTGTATTATCCGCAACATTAAAACGAGCAGCAGCCATAACTGGTAATTCCAAATACATTGCATTTATGCTATTACCATCCTTTTTTGCTCCTTTAGTCGACAAAAACAATGATGGCTGTAATGACCAAGTATTATCAAAAGCATATTCAAAACCACCTCCAAGTTTAAAGCCAATCTTTGCATTCAAATCAGCATCACCTGTATAATTACTAATGTTCATTCCTACCTTAGCATTCCAACCTGTAATCTGTGAAAAGCCAGCAACTGAAATCAGCGCAAATAAAATAAATAAAGCACTCTTTTTCATAATTCTAAAGTTTTAATTAATACTATAGTTAAATCATCTGTTTAATTAACAATGCAAATATATGATTGATATATATATCAAACAACTTTTTCGTTAACAAACGTGTAAAATATAGAGATTACACACAAAGAAAGGGAATTCCCTATTTCAGAGAATCCCCTTTCCTATTTTTTATTATCTACTACCCGATTAGAAATTGTAGTGGAAACCAATAGACAAATCTTCGCTAGTCAACATCAGACCGAAAGAATCTCCGGAAGTGTTCACATTCTTACGATATCCCAAGAAACCATACTTGGCGATAAAAGAGAAATGATCGTTCAGTTTAACAGCGATACCCGGTCTCAAACCGATCTGACCTGCTTTAGTGGTATCACCATCTTTGATTTTCACGAAACCAATAGCAGCAGTTCCGTCCAGGAACAGACGTACAGCATCATTCTGATAGTAAGACCAACGGATGTACGGAGCAACAGTAACTGAATTTGCAGTCACTTGTTTCACATATTCGTGTGAATAGTTCAGTTCAGCACCCAATGCCCATGTTTCATTAAAATTGTAGCCGATTTCCGGAGCAACTTTAAAAGAAGTAGTGTTGCCTGTGCTGTTACGCCATACGTTCAATGATCCGCCTACGTAAATGTCCTGTGCTTTTACAGCGATAGTTGCTAACATTACAACTACCAATAATAAACCCTTTTTCATCTTCTTTCTTTTTAAGTTATAAAATAAAAACATGTTTTGTTTTCGGGGGCAAAATTAAGCTACTTCTTCATCTTAAACAAATATTTAGTTAGTTTTTTATAATAATCACCAAACAAATCATTATTAATGGCTGATTATCAGGGCTGAACAAATACAATTAAAAATAACATCATCCAACAAAAAAGGCTGTAATCATTCTCTCACGAGACGATTACAGCCCAATTATCAGAAAGTTAACTTTCTAACCAGTTTATCTTTCTATCCTTCAATTGCTGCCTGTGCCACTTTAATATTATATTGACAATCAGTTATCTAAATGCTTGGGGAAAACAAATGGAAAACGCTTGTCTTACCTATATAAATTAAAGAAGCTGATTTCTTAGAGATTTTCCTCTACTGCAGCTTGTGCGTCTTTAATACTATATTGATTTTCTTTTATTTACAGATAGAGAATAAACAATTAGAAAACAATCTGTTAGTATCAAGACTTTCTCTTCTAAGAATCAAGCTATGGCTACTATATTATTTTTATAAATGGTGAACACCGTTAATGGTAAAGTCTTATTCTACTACATGCAAATGGCCATTACCATTCTTTTAAAATTACATGTCTTTTCTCCTTTCTTTTAATAGTTCAATAATTATATCTTTATCCTTCAGGTTTGAATCAAGACGTAAAATCTGTGAGTTCAGACTTTCTATCTGCTCTTTCAGAAGTTTGATTGTTTCCCTCAGGTTTTCTGTTTCTTTCTTTTCGCTGGATAACTGCACGGCCAGTTCAGCATCACCTATCAGATTATTTGCATTACCGTCCAATGCAACGGCTGCAAGGTGTGCCGATATATGATGCTGTCTCGGACAGAAAAGGGAAAAGAAATTGAAGTCCAATGCTTCGCTGACTTTAATAAGCCTGCTCGTTTCCATTGTCTCCCTTTCCAGTATTCGGTTTATGTGCTGCTGCGGTACACCTATTTTACGTCCAAGCTCAGATTTGCTCAATCCAAGCTCGTTGCGTCTTTTGTCGATAGCCTGACCTACATGCACGTGTTTTATGTCATTATCCATACGATTCCTTCAATAAATACATCTTAAACAATAAATCATCAAACAAATATTTGGTTATATAAACCATTTTATGTTACTTTGTGGTGTAGCCTATTCATTTGGTGAATACAAAGTTAAACATTAAATATTAAACATCCAACAATTATGTCTGAAAACTTAGAAAAAATCCGTCCGGCACTTGTTGCCCTTGAAGTAGGTGAATCCGTTTCATTCCCCATTTCACGTTTGAAAAGCGTCCGTACACAGGCTTCAGAGCTTGGTGCCATCTACAACCGTCAGTTCAAGACCAGGACTGACAGGGAAAACCATACCATTACGGTCAAACGAATAGTATAGAAAACCAAATCAGGTTTATATGAAGATATTACAGTTTCTGGACCATCTTATACCATACGAAACATTCCTGAATGACCTCTCCTCCAGAATTGTCAGGCAATTGAAAGCCGACAAGGATGATCCTGAATTCATCAGCCAGAGGAAGGCTTACGAACTTTTTGGCCGCAGGAATGTAGAACGATGGAAACGTCAGGGAAAGGTGGTCTCCTATAAAAGACCCGGTAAGGTGGAATACCGCACGGCAGACCTCAGGCTCTTGCAGCGAACCACCCAGGACTATTTTGATGAAAGTCAGCCGAAACAGGCAGAAAAACCGGTCAAGAAAGATAAGTGATAAACATATTATGGCTAATATTCTAATATTGATAAACTTTATTTGTTTAGTTTAGCCGTGATACTCTATGAAATATAAAGAAAGCAATTATAGTAGGTACAGGAATGTGCGTCAGTAACCTTTGTTCACCAGCTTAACAATAAAGCCGGACAGATATTTGTATCGCACATTCATAATGATTTTATAATAATGAAAGAAATCAGACCAGCGTGCGATCCAAACGGTGTCTATTCAGTCAAGCGCACCTGTGCTGAACTCGGTATCAGCAACAAGACACTCAAAAAATACAGAGATAACGGATATATCCAACCGCTTAATCCTAATAATGTCAGCCGTCCGAAATACTCCGGCCAGTCAATAATCGATTGTTGGAACCTGCTCAGTACGTTATGATAAGCGAAACAACCATACGGAAAGTAAGGGAACTTGCCATAGAAGACGTACTCAGTCCTTATGTCAGACTGTCCAGAAAAGGTTCAACCCTGATGGGACTTTGTCCTTTTCATACTGAGATGACCGGTTCCTTTGCCGTTACCCCTGGCAAGAATCTCTTCCACTGTTTCAGTTGTAACCGTGGCGGTGATTCCATTACGTTTATAATGGAAAAGGAAAACCTTTCCTTCAGTACCGCCGTGGAATTTATTGCCAGAAACCATAATATTCCGGTAGAATACATCAGTGAAGAGCGCAGTGAGGAACAGATGGCTGAAGCCAGGCACCGGGAATCACTTCTGACAGTTCTCGATACAGTCCAGAGCTTCTTCCTTCAATGCCTCAGAGCAACAGACAAGGGAGAAAGCCTTGATGCCAGGGCCTACGCATACGGCCGGTGGCATGAGGAGTTCTGTGCCTTTGCCGGAATAGGCTATGCGCCGAAAGATGGCCAGGCCTTTATGGATTTTTGCAGAAGCAAGGCTCTGAACGAAGAACTGCTGTATGAACTTGGCATGTTCAAGCGTGATGAAGACGGAAACACATACGCCATGTTCCGCCAGCGTATCATGATTCCCGTGAGAAACAGATGGGGACGCATCATTGCCTATACGGCCAGATACATCGGAGACAACAGGAAAGCTCCCAAGTATATCAACTCGGCAACAAGCATGATTTACTCCAAGGGAGAAACAGTATTCGGTATTGACCGTGCCGCCAGACTGCGTGATACCGACTATTATATCATTGTGGAAGGTGCTCCTGATGTCCTGAGAATGCAGTCGATTGGATACGACAATACAGTAGCGTCACTTGGAATAGCATGGAGTGACAGCCAGTTCGAGCAGCTGAAGAAGTATGTATCCTCACTCTGTTTTATTCCTGATTCAGATATTGCGGAAGGCAAGCCATACGGACCTGGATTTGAGGCGGTGATGACCAACGGAGCTGCAGCAATAAGAAAAGGATTCCATGTAACAGTCAGGGAACTTCCTTTCGCAGAAATACCATCCGAGGCAGATGGAGAAGTACGATATGCCAAGAATGATGCCGACAGCTATATCCGCAGCAAGGAGGATTACACTTCACTTCCGGAAAAGCATTTTATCATCTGGTTGGCACAGAAACGTTTTCTGGTAGCCGGTTCCATGGTAGAGGAAAGAAAGTGTGTTGCGGAAATCGCTGACCTGTTGCGCTATATAAAAGACCAGCTTGTGTATGACCAGTGCATAGAACAGCTCTCCAGACTGCACGGCAAGGTAAAGCTATGGCGTGATGCCGTTACCCAGGCACGTGGCGAAGCCAGGAAAAGGAACGACAAACCTGCGGCCATGAACGAGATGCAGCGTGAAGCGGAGCTGCTGCGCCAGTTCGGGCTGTTTGTCAGGGAAAACTGTTACTACTCCATCGGTGAAGATGATGATGAACCGTCAAGAATCTCCAACTTCATCATGGAACCGCTATTCCATATCGAGGATGAGATAAACGGAACCAGAATCTTCCGTATGAGGAATATGTACAATGTATGCCGGGTAATAGAACTGAAGGAGTCAGAACTCTGCTCACTGAGCAACTTCCAGCAGAAGGTCGGCTCACTGGGCAATTATGTATGGCTGGCCAAGATAGACAAACTCAACCGTGTAAAGGAATACCTGTACTCAAAGACCGATACGGCAGAACGTATCAGAAAGCTCGGCTGGAATGCAGCTGAAGGATTCTTTGCTTTTGGAAACGGAATATTTTTTGCCAACACATTCAATACCGTTGATGATTTGGGTATTGTCCGTGGAATCAACGACAAGGCCTTCTATATACCGGCAACTTCAAAAATCTATCTCAACAATCCGGAGATATTCCAGTTTGAAAGACTCATGGTACATGAGAATCGTAACGGAATAAAGCTGCATGACTATGTAGGCAGACTGATGGAAGTATTCGGTGAGAATGCAAGCGTAGCCTTCTGTTACCTTCTTGCCACCCTCTTCCGTGACATCATATTCAGACGCACACGTCACTTTCCCATTCTGAACCTTTTCGGTGAGAAAGGAACCGGTAAGACAACCCTGGCCACTTCCCTCCAGTCCTTCTTCCTGCACGGAGTTGATCCGCCCAATCTCGGTGTAACTTCCGTACCAGCCATGAACGACCGTGTATCACAGGCCGTCAACACGCTTGCCGTGCTGGATGAATACAAGAATGACCTCGACATCCGCAAGATAGCCTACCTGAAAGGACTCTGGGGCGGTGGCGGTCAGACCAAGAAGAATACAAACACAGACGGTATGGCAGCCCAGACCATTGTCACAACAAGTGTTGCCCTTTGCGGCCAGGACAAGCCTACTCAGGATATGGCACTCTATACCCGTGTCATTTTCCTTGCCTTTTCAAAGACATCATTCAACCAGAATGAGAAAAGGGCTTATGAAGACCTTGTATCAGTCTGCAATATGGGACTAACCCACCTCACTCTGGAAATACTGGGACACCGGGAACTGTTTGAGAAGAACTTTCCGGAAATATATTCCATTACCAAGCGTGAGCTGGCTGCGAAACTGGAGAATGAAACCATCCATGACCGTATATTCGGAAACTGGGTTATTCCATTGGCCACATTCAGAACACTGGAGACAGTAATTGACGTGCCTTTCAGCTATGCAGAATTGTTTGATACGGCAGTCAGGGGAATACGCAATCAGAATGAACTGGCTCAGGAAAGTTCGGAAATAGCGGACTTCTGGAGTATGCTTCAGGGATTCCAGACTTCAGGGAAATGTATTGAGAAGGCACATTACCGTATAAGGTATATGAAATCCTTCCGTCCGTTGTCCGTAAAGGAAGATATAGAATTTAAGGAGGCACGTCCTATTCTCTATCTGAACACAGCAGCCGTAGCATCACTGTTCAACAGCCGGAATGCAGGTTCCACCTCCAACCGCTCGAACTGGTCTACCATCATGTCGTACCTGAAATCCCATGCTTCATATCTGGGCCTGAAACAGGACAGATTCACCATACTTCTGCCAAGCGGACTTCCTGACTATACCATTGACATTGTGAATGGAGAGCAAGTTAAGAAGGTAAAAGTAAACCGACCGAAGGCTTTATGCTTTGATTACCTGCAGCTGAAGGAGACTTTCGGACTGGATCTTGAAACGGAGGTAGTAGCAGAAAATCAGGAGGAAATTCCAGCGGAAAGCAATGTCATAGACCTGCAACAGCCCAAACAGAATGAACTGCCTTTTGAATAAAACTCATCTTAAAAGATAGTCAATTAAATCATATGGAAAATAATTTAAAAGTGAAATTACGAAGAAAAAACGCAAAAAACGAAGAAAAAACTTTGAATAGAAAAATTAAAACTCTATTTTTGTGGAAAAGATGCAAAAATATGATATTAAACTTAGAAATTAAGAATTACCGTTCATTTAAGGATGTATGTTCCTTTACGACAGAGCCGACCTCTTCAAAGGCTAAGGTTGATAATATATGTGAAGTTGAGACCAATGCAGAAGGATTAAAGAAGGCTTTGAAAATTTCTTTGATTTATGGAGCAAATGCTTCAGGTAAGACTAATATCATAAAGTTTTTATACAGGTTCAGACGATGGGTTCACAATCTTGACAACAGGGTTGGTGATGATATTCCATTGTATCAGCCGTTTAAATTTGACAATACTACGGCTGATGCACCGATAGTTTTTTCAATGGAGTTTATAACTCAGAAGATCAGATATAAATATGAAGTCAGTTTTACCAGATTGCAGATAGAGTCAGAGTCGCTGATTTATTATCCAAACGGTAAACAGACACAACTTTATGAACGCACTTTGCTTTCAGAAGATAAAGAATCGGATACTATTAAATTCGGATCAAGCCTTTCTTCTTCAAAGCCTTTCAATGTGTTCAAGAACCAGTTGCTGATTTCCAAGTTCCTTAAGGATACACCATGCGAACCGATAACAAATGCCGCAAAATATCTGGCAGATATGATTGTTTCCAACGGTTATCATGAAGATACCATGTTGGGTGAAGATAAAGAAATGGTCAGATGGCTTTATTCACGTCCTGAAAACAAGAAACTGCTTGCTGAATTTCTGGCATTTGCGGATACCGGTATGACCGGTTTCCAACTGGAAAAGCGCAGTGACGGCGTTGAAGTTACAAGCCAGCATGGTCTATATAATGATGGTGAGGATTTGGGCAAAACAGCAGACTTGCCTTTAAAAGAAGAATCTTTTGGTACAAGATCACTTTTCCTTATAGGCTGTTATATATTACAGGCACTGCAGAATGGAAGTCCGTTTTTTATAGATGAAATGGATTCCGGACTACATTCCTACATAACACAGCTCATTGTGGACATCTTCAGAAATGAAAGAATAAACAGGAATAATGCCCAATTGATCTTTACAACCCATGATGTGAATCTGCTTGACCAGAATACTATCCGTAAAGACCAGGTATGGTTTACAGAAAAGAATGAGCAGGGAGTATCAGAGATATTCTCTCTTTCCGATTTTGAGGACGTAAGAGAGGATACTTTGTTTGCCAAATGGTATTTGAATAATAAATTTGGAGGTGTTCCTTCATTAAAACCACTGGAGAAACTGTTTGTGGACTATGGCAAGAACGAATGAAAATAAACGTCATAGTAAGTATGTCATAAGAATAGTGTGTGAAGGTGATAAGACCGAACCATTATTCTTTACAGACTTGTGTGACCAGTTTTATGGTGACAGCAAGGATTTTGATGTACGTACAATTCCTCAGCCTAATATACCGGTTGAAGATGCTGAAGCGGATTCTTCCAGAGGAAACTATAAAGGGAAGAAACGTAAAGTCAAGTCCGGTGGACAGAAAAATGTTGCTGAAGATGAAGTTATAACCGGTGTTCCACCATTAAAATGGGTTCTGTATGCCAGAAAAATCATGTCTGAAGGAGTGGATGAATCCTGGGCTGTATACGATAAGGATGAGCATCCTAAACATGAGGAAGCCATGGCCGAAGCCAATAAGATAATAGACGGGAAAAAGGTAAATATTGCTTTTTCAAGCCGTAGTTTTGAATATTATCTGCTGCTTCATTTTGAGTATCTGTATTACAGTTTCGATGCAACGGAATGCGGCGAGAGAATAAAAGGCAAAAAGCAGATATACGAATGTGGTACTAGTAAGAATCCTGATAAGGATTGTAACGGGAAGAAATGTATCAACGGATATGCGAGGAAACATGGGTACTGGATGGAAAGCAAATCATCCGTTTCTACCTTTCCGCTGATTAAGGACAAATTACTGAAAGGCATAATCAATGCATGCCGGTTGAGAACGGAAAGTGACTCAAAAACTAATGAACCGATTTATAAACGCAATCCTTATACGAATGTAGATATTCTTGTTGGTAGACTGATAGGAAAAGAAACAGTAAGCTATGGTGCTACATATACCTTTAGAGACCATGGCTCTGACTGGTCTGTAAGGCTTGATGAGAAAGGCTTAAATTTAACAAATAATAAGAATGGCTATGAAATATTCCAAAGAGGGATGTTTATGATATATGATTGGGAGAAAAATACTCAAAAAGAACTGAATGAGATGGTATTGCTCTTAGATTATAGAGAAACGCAATTATTGTTTTGCACGTTAACAAGTAGTCAGATTGTCTCTGTTAAAGTTGGTGCAGAGAAAGAAGTGATATTATTGCCTAATTTTCTCATGTAATTTTTTGTTTCTTAGTTTTTATTTTTGTAGCTATTTTGAGTATTATATTGGAATGCATTAGCTTAATAAGCGTTTTATAATTTTTTTAAACATACAATTTGCTTAATAAGGTACTTTATTCATATTAATAATTAATATAATGAACGAACTATTGAGATATATAATAAGTGAATCTGATTTTATTCAGCGTTGTTGGTTCTTTTTTATAACATTAATAGGAGCGACAATAACACAACTGCTTTCTTTTAGATTAGAAACTGTTGGGGCTGTGCCTTTTTTGAAAAAATGGTTTGAAGGAAAGTCTGAAATTTGGTATGCAAGGAGAAATTGTATAATTCTGATAATAGTAGGGACAGTGCTTTCATTTATAATAATTGAACCTGATTCTGCTAAAACAAGTCTTTTTGCAGGATTAACATGGTGTGGAACGTTACAGTCTTTAGGGCAAAATATAAAAATAAATAGCCATGATTAGTTTCATTATATTATTGATATTATCTTTTGTGTTGATTTTTTGTTTGATTTTAAAAATCGTAAAAATTAAACTTCCGCGAAAGATTGATATAACGATATGTGTGGTACTACCATTTCTGACTATATCTGTGTTTATAGCAATGCTAATAGAATGCAATGTAAGAAGGCAAAAGGATATTAAAACGCTCAATGCTTTGATAACTATAGTTGATAATGCCTTGAGTTATAATCGTGTGTTTGGCTCAAATGAAGAAAAGAGATTATGCCGGGATTCTTTGTTGTATTACAAAAAGGAATTGAGTAATATATCATTACAAGATTCACTAATTACGATAGTATGTGGAGAGTCTCAAGATATGAAGACTCGTGTGAATCAGGCAAAGAGACTAGTAACTGAACAGATAAAACGTTTAAATAGGCTGAATGATTTTATTGACTCCCCATTCAAGATTGATATCAAACATAAAGTAGATAATATTCATTTGCGGGAATCTTTTACAACAGAACAACCTAGATTGAATTTAATATTTAGTTGTAGGAATGTTCAAGATAGTGTAGTAGCAATACAAGTAACTGTTTTAAGGTCTGATACTGTATTTTACTCGAGACAGTATGAGTATAATCGTGTAAATAGTGTAACAGTTCCTTATACTCCAGATGCAAATGAAAAGATAGAATTAGGATATATAACTCAAAAAGGAAATATAAACAATTATAACTATATTATTTATGGTGAATGAAAAACTTATTTCTGTGCTAGATCAAATAGCAAAACACGTAGAAATTGAGAATACAAAAAAATATTGGATGGTTCGTACTGATGCTGGGGCAAATTATAATACTTTTTCAAAAGGAGAATTTGTAGCATTGAATATTGACAATTTTCCTGTTGATTTTCTAACTGCATTAAAGCGTAATTATCCAGATGTAAACACTCGTATTCCTCTTATTAAAGATCATTTGATTAATTTACATAGAGAAAAAAAGATAAATCTTAACTATAAAGAGGATGATAAGCCTTTTAGTTCTAACGTTGGTAGGCTTGCTAATCAAATAGCAACAATGGCTTACTTAATCAAAAAAGGAGATATTATATTGATACCAGACCATGGATCAAACAAAATAAAGATAGGTAGAATTATTGATGATGAACTGATTGTTGATGAGAATATTAACAAACATTTTTCTTACGCACGTAAAGTAGAGTGGATTAAGGAAATTAGTAAAAGACGATTAGATCCTTGTTTATATAAGGCTTTGGGAGCGCATCAAGCTATATGTGATATTACAAAATATTCTGAATACATTGAGCGCAACTATAACAGTTTCTTTACTATTAATAATCAGTTCCATTTTGTTTTGGCTGTAAATGCTGAAAATGTAAGTGCATGGAAGTTATCCAATATGGTGTATGATATATTGAATAGTGTTAAGACTATATCTGAAGAAAACAATCTTGGAATTAATATTGAAGAAATAAACTTCACAATCAATGTCAATAGTCCAGGAAAGTTTAGCTTTATTACATCATCAAAAGGCGCAGTACTTATTATGGCTGTTGTTACCGCATTAAGTAGTGGTACAATTAGTTATGGAGATTTCGAAGCTTCTACAGGAGGGATTTTTAGTAGCTTAGTGGATTGCGTAAACACATGGAAAGATGCGCAGCAAGAACGTGAACAGAAAGCTATCATCTTCGATCAGCAAATGAAATCTCTTGAAATGCAGAGTGTTGAGTATTCAAATGATGCCTATGAAATAGAAGAACAAGAAGCTATAGAAGAAGAAAATCTTGATGAAGATGTTGAATAGATTGTAGATTCCTTGAATATGTATAAATGTTGAATTGATACATTCATTGTACATTAATTTTGCATGTCTATTATCGTACATATTAACTCGAGGCTATATATCGATTTTTAATTCGCCCAATTTCCTGAAGCAGTTTCATTCTCAGTTTTTCCGGATAAGCAATCTCCACCTTATCACCGAGAGCCAGTATTTCATCTACCAGTTCGTCAGTCACAAGAAGCATGTAGTCAAAAGACGTGAAAGTCCCCATATCATTCCTTTCCACCTGCGAATGGTGGAAAGGATGCTTTCTCAGATAATCAGCAAATGGACCATAAGCCCGTAGTGTAACCTCTTCCGGCTGCTGTCCGGTCGGTGCCACAACACCAATGGAGTCTGAAAGACGTTTGGCAAGAGAAAATTTGTAGTCAGTATCAAATCTCTTACCGCTGAGATAGATTTTGGTCAGTGCATCAAGAGGAACGGAACTGAATTCTGTGCCGTTCCTGTACCCGAGCAGATACCATCGGTTATGGAACAACTTTAAACCTTCCGGTCGGAAACTGCCTTCCACTTCATTGCCCCTGTCATTCGTGTAGAATATGTACAGTTCATGTCCATCGCTGATACATTCCGATATATCCGGCATGTATTCAATACCACCTGACATGTCAGGCAGTACAACACGATGAAACAGACACGGACTGCTTTTCAGGGCCACATCAATGATACGGCTGTTGAACAGCCAGTTCTGGCAGCTGTCACCGAGTATTTCATCCAGATTCTGGATATAGTATGTATAGTCCTTTCTGTTGCACGCAATAACTATATCAAAATTCTCCTCAATCATTTTCCGGTGATGATGGAATGTGCGCAGACTCAGCGGTTTTCCATTGTATAGGAAATGGTGCTTCCAAATATCACAAAGCCTTTCAAAAGTGACCTTTCTTTCCTGATAGACCGTATGCAGCAGCCAAATGTAGCGGTTGTAGATATTGTTCATAAAACTACCTCTTATAGCTTGTTTAACTATCTAAATATAAGCATTATAAATGAGATATGCAAGAAATTTGCATATCAGTTTTGTACAATATTTTCAATATAATCCGGACTGGGTTTCAGTACAGATTTACTATGTCCATGCCTTTCTTCAGTGCCTCCCTGCAGGTATAGAATGTCCCACCATAAGGCTTGCCGTCATAAAAGGCAATCACTCCACATGAATGCTCCAGCATGAAGTCATTGCGCCTTAGAAGACATCCTTTGAAATAGTATTCACTCAATACGATAACCCGGTCTGCCTGGGAAATTATTTTCTGATAACGTTTCTTTTCAATTGAAGGCCATCGGCAGTTCTGTCTTCTGAAAGGAACAACGGCAATTAGCCGTATATCCGGATACCTTCCCTTCAGTGAAAATACTGTTTCAGCGGCCATCAGGTCGAATCCCATGGCCATGCCTGAATAGAAGCAGGTTATACCCGATTTGCAGGCGACGGACACAGCTTCAACAAGCCGTGCCCTTATTTCATCCTGCCTTTCTACGGGAACAGTTCTGTGTCCCGTGAAAGCCAGTGACTTTGATTTTTCTGATAATATTCCGTTCATAGTTCTATACTTTATAATGGGTTCTTGCAAGGAAGATACCTTCAATGACATTCGCTCCGAGACTCTCCAGCTGATTCGCATATATACCGAAACTGATTCCGCGTGTTATTACATCATCGAAGACTATGACTGCCTTTCCTCTGAACCACTCTTCATCAAACTCGATGATGCTCACCTTTCTGATTTCCTTTTCAGCCTTACGGTTTTCATGAATAGCAAGTCTTTCTCCGCATACCCTTACATGGTCATATCCGTTTATTGCTCCGGTGAGTTCACATACCCTTTTGCAGAAGTCCATATACCGGATTTCATTCTTTCTTACCGATGATGCCGGAACCGCAATGAATACCAACTGTGAGCATCTGCTGCCGTGCTCTTCAATCATTCTTGCTGCCGTCATCTGTGCCACCGCTTCATGAGACCTTCCGTCCTTGAAGTCATAAACCAACTGTCTGTCGGCGATTTCCTTCTCGCCCACATTCTGAATACGTTTGGGAAAATACTTGCAGAACCATGTCTGTGGCTTTTCCAACTGCTTTCTGATGCTTTCGTCCATCTGTACCATACGCTCTGATTTTTTCCCTTCTGTCAGCAAGTTTTTCAGCTTGCCCGAAGGATATTTTTTGCAGTTCTCAGAAGCGCAGGTATTCAATAAGGCAAACTTCAAGGAAAGCTGAAAATACGCTTAACCCCGTTTGAGGAAGATTTTCAGCCCTGTGTTTGACGTTTGCAATGCCGGAGATACCTTTGCAAAAAAATATCTGCAGAGGCATGCTGAACAAACCTGTGGATGTAATGGTACATTAGGATAACCTGTATCCCTTTCGCATCAGATATTTTCAGATAATAAAATGCACCCGTTTCAGGGGTGACAGTGTTGACAGAAAGTATCTGTCAGTGTATCAGATACTTCATATAGAAATCATGCGTTGACAAACGTTGACAGGCGTAGCCATAATTTTCAGTCAGCTAAAAATCCATAGCCAAACGTTGACACATTATAATACCCTATTTTTTATAAGTAAAATAAGAAAGAATATAACATACTGTATTACAGAAACTTCCCAGACAGACTTTATACCGGATTTTCATTGGATTTGCTGTCAACGCTGTCAACCATCAAATATATGCCTTCCTGATTTCCGTAAAACAGATTCGTTATCAATCGCCTTACCCCAGCCGTATTGAATATGACAAGTAACACATAATCCATACAAATCCCACAATCTCCGGAATAATCCCATATTTGACGTATTGACAGCTAATAATCAGTTGTTTACCTTTACGGTATCCAATAAACGAAAAGATTAACCAGCATGAGATATAATGAAAGTCGTTCCGGAAAAGACATATTCAGTAAAGGAGGCAGCACGCTACCTGGGTGTTCACCGCTGTACCATCTATGCCTATATCCGTTATCTGGAAAAGCCGCTGGCTTTCCTGAAGATTCCTGATAAGGCAAAAAGGGTGTTCAGAGGAACTGACCTGATAGCCTACAAGGAAACCGGTCTGCCCAAACGTGGCCGCAAGCGTAAGAAACACCGTTAGTTCAGTCTGTCCCATGGAATGGTATCCAAAAGATTACATTTAGCATTCATAGCTGCAAGTTCAAGAGCCAGCAGCCTTGCCTTTAGCCTGACATCCTCCATGTCAGCCACGGCCTGAAGGAACTCCGACGGCTCCATTGCTCCTGACTGAATCATCCATTCCCTTGCACATTGTTCAGGAACAGCGGCACTGACGAAAGAGAATATTTCTTTTGCTATGCAGCCGGCTGTACCGTCACCGGCTTCAATGGTAAAGCAGAATGGTACACCGCTCGGAGTCTTCCTCTTGAAATTGAGAAACCGGATTCCATCCATGTCTTCCATAGAAACGCTCCACCCATGCCGGGCAGAAATATTAAAAATATTACGACAATTTTCCATTTACCATACAATTATAGTTTTGTTTTCATTTACCTGCTATAATAAGCAGCCGGTCTTGTCCGTGACGGATAGGACCGGCCACTTCTGTTTTCATACAGCCTATTCAAACCTTGCAAGAAAGTCCTGAAGCCTGCTGTCCTGAATCTGTTTCAGCGGAACCGGCTTAAAGTTCTGCTGCTGTCTTACCTGAAGCTTGCCAAGTCCCTGAGCACTCAGGTCAAGCTCCACATCCGAAAGCTCATTGAGGGAAACATACCCGTATTCATCCTCCATGAGTCCGACTACGATACCGAATAGAATCACATCATTATCCTCCCTGTTTCCTTCAAGGATAAACCACCTTACAGCACCAAGAGCAAAAACCGCACGGCAAACAGCCTCTTTTCCCTTGCCGTCCTGGGAATAGAGCGGATAACCCTCCAGAGCTTCCGCCAGTTGTGTCGTCATCAATCTGCACATATCAGTAAAAAATTAAAAGATTGTTTGATACTCATTCTTCATGCTCGCATAACATTTGAATTTTGAAGTTCCGATTCTTTTCCCTTTGGTAAAGCTCATTGAGCTTCATGGCCGGGAAAAACCGTTTTATGTGCATTTGTGACTGCGGACCAAAGGGAGAAAAAGACAAGTGTGAAGTCAGAGAATGCAGACGGAATACCCAAATTTTTGAGGCATGAGAAAATTTGCGGAAGGCTGCCGTCAAGTCCTCCGACTGAAAGCGCAAGCGTCACTTGGCGTTTCTCCAGTCCGCAGTACCTTTGCACATAAGAAACGGCTCAGGCTATGACGCACCAATGATTTCCTGATATTCAGTATTCAAAGATTTCTGAAGAGTATAGTATCCGTTTTCAGACAAACCACCGGTAACCGGTTGCCAATGTCAGAGCCTTTGAAGTGAAGAGTAGCGCAACTTTAAAGGCTCTGTCTTTGGCAACTGTCCTGATTTATCTGTATGGTTGTATAAACCTGTCGGCTGAAACTTGCCTGGTATTGTAGATACGAAGCAAGTCATCCGGTAGTTTTCACATTGAATAAATAAAGTACTTTGGTAATATTAAATTCAAGCAGAAGTTAGAAGATTTATAGTATTAAATTTTTTATTATTGGCAGAATTATATAAGTTTGCGTGTTAGTTTAATAAATAAAAGATATATGAGCAACCTTAATAGAATTAAAGTAGTTCTGGTAGAACAAAAAAAAACAGGTAAATGGTTGGCAGATCAGTTAGGAAAGTCTACGTGCACAGTAAGTAAGTGGTGTCAGAATACTACTCAACCAGATTTACTGACATTGGAACAAATTGCACAACTTTTAGAGGTTGATATTAGAGACCTGCTTGTTGGTACAAAACTAACAACCACATCAAAATATTGATGTTATGGCAAATACGTTCATTATAACTTGTTATGGCAAGACAAATACATATCCTGAAAGTCTGCAAAAAAAATGACCAAAGAGTTCAAAATGGATATGTTTTGCTGTGATGGTAGTTAGGCTAGAGATATAGTATATTTATCAAGATTAGACAGTTGGCGAGAAGGTGTGTATGGATACAGATCACTCGTTGACTCATGAACTTGAAACTATGCTTGCAAAAATGTTTGCTACTACGCAATATTAATGAACTATACAATGTATAAGTTGGCGTTTATGCCATAATTTTTTAGTATGTAAAATAAAGAAATAAATGAATCAAAATAAGAATTATAAGTTTATAGATTTATTTGCTGGAGCTGGTGGCTTGTCTGAAGGTTTTATTAGAGCTGGCTTTGAACCGATAGCTCATATAGAAATGGATCATTATGCATGTGATACCTTAAAAACACGTGCTGCGTACCATTACTTAAAAGCAAATAATAAACTATCAATATATGAACAATATTTAAGGACAAAGAAAGAAAAAACTGATGGCGCTTGGTTGTGGAATCAAGTGCCAAAAGAAGTTATTGACACAGTTATTCAAGAAGCAATAGGTAAAGAAACTATTGATGGGATTTTTAAAAAAGTTGATAGACTGTGCAAAGGCCAAAAGGTCGATATTATAATTGGAGGTCCCCCTTGTCAAGCATATTCGATTGCCGGACGAGCTAGACTAGGAAAAAAAATTGAAGATGATCCACGAAATGATTTATATAAATTTTATGTGGAATTTCTGAAGCGATACAGTCCGGAAATGTTTGTTTTTGAAAATGTTCTTGGAATTAAAACAGCCAAAAAAGGTGAACCGTTCAGAGACTTACAGAGACTGGTCAATGACCTTGGATATAAAATGGAACCGGTTGAACAAATTGCGTCTGAGCATGGTGTCTTACAAAAAAGACATAGGATTATCATTGTTGGTTGGAAAATAAATCGTTCAGGAAGCGATATTCCTACAACTTATAACTATCCAACCCTTGAAAAAGAAGATATGCCATATTCTATAATGAAGGATTTGTTTTGTGATCTTCCTGAAAGAAAAGCTGGAGAAGGTGAATTATGTGGTATTGTTGAATATACAAAACCCTTGGAGGAAATGGAGTATCTTAGGAAAACAGCAATAAGAGGTGTTCTTAATTTTACGACTCAACATATTGCAAGACCAACAAATGATAATGATAGGGAAATATATAGGCAAGCTGTATTGATGTGGAAAACAGGTAAAAGGCTTAATTATGCAAAACTCGATCCAGCCTTACAAAAACATAAAAATAAAGAATCTTTTTGTAATCGTTTTTGTGTCGTTGATCCCAATGGAGTTTGTCATACCGTTGTGGCTCACATTGCGATGGATGGACATTACTATATATATCCCAACGAAACTCCTACTTTAGAGAATGTTCGTTCAATAACAATAAGAGAAGCAGCTAGAATACAATCGTTTCCTGATGATTTCTTCTTTGAGGGAAGCCGAAGTGCAGCTTTTAAGCAAATAGGAAATGCTGTACCTGTTGTATTAGCAGAAAAAATTGGCCTGAAAATAAAAAAGTTATTGAAAAATGAGGATAGATTACGATAGTCTTAGAACTGCGAATGCAATACCATGTGCCGCTTCAATGATTGAAACATTTAGAGCAATAGGGTACAATATCGAAACTGCAGTAGCAGATATTATAGATAATTCAATATCTGCAAATGCGAAAAATGTGTGGGTCACAAGACATTGGCATGGAGATAAATCTTTCATAACAATTAAAGATGATGGATGCGGCATGAATAGTCAAGAAATAATTGATGCAATGCGTCCTGGAAGCCATAGCCCATTAGAAGAACGCTCTAAAACAGATCTTGGTAGATTTGGATTAGGTCTGAAAACAGCATCATTTTCACAATGTAGAAAATTAACTGTCCTTAGTAAAAAAATCCGGATACCATAGTGCATACTGGACTTGGGACTTGGATTATGTAGCACAAACCAATGAATGGACTCTTTTACAATGGATTCCTGAATATTTGGACGAATCTGTAGATGATATTGAACATGGAACTCTTGTAATATGGTCAGATTTAGATAAAGTCGTTAGAAAAGGAACTTCCGAAAATGATATAAATGCAAAGGAAAAGTTTTCCAATTCTTTAGACCGTGTCCGTCAACATATTGCAATGACCTTTCACAGATTTCTTGAAGAAAAATCTTTAAAGATATTTTGGTGTGGTCATGAAATAGATCCTTGGAATCCCTTTTGTATAAGTGAATCTAAAACTCAGTCAAGACCTACAGAAGGAATCGTTGGAGGTATTAAATTGAAGGGATATGTATTGCCACATAAAAGTGCCTTTTCTTCAGAGAAGGCTTATAATGTGGCAGAAGGCATTAACGGCTGGCCAGCTCAACAAGGATTTTATGTATATAGAGGGAAACGTTTATTGTTAGCTGGGGATTGGCTTGGACTATTCAGAAAAGAAGAGCATTATAAATTAGTCCGCATTCAGGTAGATATTCCTAATACATTAGATAGTGAATGGCAGATTGATATTAAAAAATCAAAGGCGTATCCTCCTATACAATGCCAGAATCAACTTGAAGCATATGCAAAGGATGTGAGGAAAATAGGATGTGAGGTTTATCGTCATAGAGGAAAGATACTGAAACAACGTGCAGGTCAAAGTTTTCAGCCGCTGTGGAATGAGAAAAGGAAAGACAATAAATGGTCTTTTGTTATAAATCGAGATAATGCTATGATTCAGCAATTAAAAGATATGGCTCACACAGATTCCGATAAAGCCTTTAATTATTTATTACGTCTTATAGAGGAAACTATACCTGTTAAGACAATTTATATCAACGAAGCTAAAGGTGAAGAATCTCATAAAGAACCATTTGAAGGTTCAGATACTTCTGTAGTGAAAGATATGATTACAAGAATGTATCAGAATCTAATGGCTTCCAATATGACTTCAGAACAAGCTAAAGCATATATAATGACTATTGAGCCATTAAATTCATTTGAAGAACTCATTGAACAATTGTGATATGGAAGAATTATATAATAAAGCCTTAAATATTTGCCGTTTATTCATTGGTGCAATACCTGTTGTAACTGATGAACAGATTAATACCGCTATAGAGCAAGTCTCTTTTATGCCAGATTTTAAAATGTTGGATAAACACATATTAAAAAAGAAACTACTTGCCCATTATGGTGTAAGAATTCAAGATTTTCAAATATTGGAAGGAAACGACAGACGTTTACCTTGGCTTAAAGAATTTAAAGCAAATAAAATATCTAATTGGAACTTTTGGACAAGATACAAGTTATATCTTTCAGAGCAGAAAGGGTATGCTCCGGCAGTTATAAATCAATTAGATGAAATCACTGATAGAATATTAGATAACTTGTTTAATCCTCAACAAGTTAATATCTCAATAGATAAAAAAGGGCTTGTTGTAGGGCAAGTGCAGTCAGGGAAGACAGCAAATTATACAGGTTTGATTTGTAAAGCTGCTGATGCAGGTTTTAATTTTATCATCGTATTAGCAGGTATTCATAATAATCTAAGAAGTCAGACACAAAGTCGAATTGATGAAGGATTTTTAGGTTTTGATACACAATACGAGCGAGCATACTCAATAAACTCAACAACTAAGATAGGTGTTGGTCTTATTCCTGGATTTGATTCAGCAATTGCAAATTCATATACGACAAGTATTGATAAAGGAGACTTTAATAGTAGGGCTGCAAATACGGCTGGATTTAATTTTAATGCACCACAGCCTATTATCTTGGTTGTGAAAAAAAATGCATCTGTACTTAAACGTCTTTATAAATGGCTTTGTGCACAAACTTCTGGTAAGAAACAAATATCAAATAAATCTCTTTTGTTAATTGATGATGAAGCTGATAATGCGTCCATTAATACAAAAAAAGATAAGGATACAGATCCAACCGCCATAAATGATAATATTCGTAAGATTATACAACTGTTCAATCGCTCTGCATATGTAGGATATACAGCAACTCCATTTGCGAATATATTTATAGCACAGGACGAAACAGACTTATTTCCAAGGGACTTTATAATAAATTTGCCAGCTCCAGATAATTATATTGGGCCAAATAAGGTTTTTGGCACATATTCTGAAACTTCTGAAGAAGAGGATGATGTATTGCCTATTGTCATTCCTATTGATGATTATAAGGCTTTTATACCTGATGGACATAAAAAGGATGATAAAAAACCAACAAAAAGTGATATTCCTGAGTCTTTGAAGCTTGCTATTAAATGTTTTATTTTAACATGCGCAATTAGAAGAGCCAGAGGACAGGAGAACAAGCATAATTCCATGCTAATACATGTGTCAAGATATCAGGTTTGGCAAAATGAAATTCGGGATATTGTGAACGAACAGTTCAGGTACTATAAACAAGAAATAGAAGCTAATGATCCCGCTGTTTTAGCCGAGTTTCGGGCTTTATTAGAAGGAAATGTAAACGGGTGTCCATCGTATAAACAGATAACAGAAAAAATTAAGGGGTCTCCTTCTCTTTCAAAGATTGATCAGGACTTAACAGTTCATAAATGGGATGAAATAAAGCCATTATTATACCAAGCAGTTCAAAAAATTGAAGTAAAATCTATTAATGGTTCCTCTGGTGATGTTGTTGACTACCAATTAAATTCTAAAACCGGTATTTCAGTTATTGCAATTGGTGGAGATAAGTTATCTAGAGGCTTAACGTTAGAAGGTTTATCGGTAAGTTATTTTCTAAGAGCTTCGAAGATGTATGATACTCTTATGCAGATGGGAAGATGGTTTGGTTATCGTCCTAGCTATGTTGATTTGTGCCGTTTGTTTACTAGTAGCGAACTTAATGAATGGTATAGGCATATTGCTGTAGCTTCATCTGAGCTACTTGATGAATTTGATTATTTAGCGGAATCAAGAAGTACTCCAGAAACTTATGGTTTAAGAGTTCGTACTCATCCAGGTTGTCTTCAAATTACTGCTCTAAATAAAATGCGTAATTCACATGAAATTCAGGTATCATGGGCTGAAAGACTTATTGAAACATATCAGTTACCACTGAATGAGGATTTAAAGAATAAGAATCTTGTTGAAACAGATAATTTTCTCAGTAAGTTAGGTAAGCCTTTAATAAAAAACGAGAATTATCTGTGGACTAATGTTTCTCCGGTTGATGTCTGTGAGTATTTCAGTAATTTCAGTGTAGCTGAGGGACTTAGAAAAGTCAACATGGAGTTAATTTGTGAATATATTCAAGAATTAGTATCTAAAGGAGAACTTACAAAGTGGAGCGTTGTATTAATGAATAAGACAACACGGTCGAATGCTAGAGAAACTATAAAGAAGCATACTTTTTGTGGCTCTTATTCTGTATCATGTTTTAATCGTAGCCGTGCTGTAGATTCCAGCAATTATAAAACATACTTCATAAGAAAGAATCATATTGTCGGAAATCCTAGCGATGAATTAATAGATCTTGATGATGATTTATTAAATGAAGCTTTAAAAGAAACAATCGAACTTAATAAAAAGAAAGGGATTGAATGGAAACACACATATCCACAGCCAATAGTTGTTAGGTCGAAGTTTAGACCAATAAATCAACCGTTACTAATTATTTACCCACTTAATCCTGAATATGCAAATGTTAAGGATGAAAATGGTAATATTGTGCCAGGTACAACTATATTTACAGCGGAAGATGATCCTTTTGTCGGATTTGCCATTTCATTCCCTCACACCAATACAAATTGTGCAGTTTCATACAAGGTAAATATGGTGGCAGAGTATGCTGACATTGAAGATAATTTTGATAATGAAAACGACAACACATATGGCGACTAATATACCAATACAAGTAATATGGAATAGTCTGAAGTCAAATAAGACTTATGGTTTGGTCAAGCAATTGTATAACAGTAATTTAAGTGCAAATATATATGCAATATATAAGTATCCTGAAAATCTTCATGGTATAAGTGTGTCATTTAATCGTAATATAAAATTAGATATATCTTCATTTTCAGGACTAAAGGAGTTGGATATTTCAATAATAAATGATGCCTCATTACCACAGAATCAGATGTTATGCATACAGTTAATAGATTCAGGTAATTTGTTTGTTTTTGCTACCTTATGCGAAGATTTGATCTCATCTATTGGTAATATATCTGACGAAAAAATTTTAGTTAGGTCAATTCTTTGTCAATTAGAAAAATGGCGAAATCTTTTTGAATGTTCAAGAAAGAAAGAATTGTCAGAGAGTGAACAATTAGGACTTTTTGGAGAATTGACATTCTTGCAATATATGTTACAGGTTTTACCCACAAGACAGTTAGATGTTTTGCATACATGGATGGGAGTTGAGAAATCAAATAAAGATTTTCAGGGGAATGAGTGGGCAGTAGAAGTAAAGTCATCCATAAGCAGGAAAAATAAGGTGACGATAAATGGGGAAACTCAGTTGGATAGTAATATTTTTAAACACCTGATATTGTGCCATTATTCTATTGAGAGAAATAATGCCAATGGCTTAACATTACCTCAATTAATTGATGGAATTGAGAACTTGCTAAAATATGATCAAATGATTCTTAACTATTTTCGGGCAAGATTAATGTTGGCCGGGTATATGCCGGAAGACAGGACTAAATATGAATTAAGACACTATAATATAAAGAAAAGGGATTTTTATAGTGTGACATCAGATTTCCCAAGAATCGTTCAAGATGATTTAAGAAAGGGAGTACATGATGTAACATATACAATAATGCTTGATGTATGTGGGTCTTTTTTAATATCTGAAAATAAATTATTACAAATAATAAAGCAACTATGAATTTGTTAGATAAATTTTATTCATCATTTATGCAGGAGATTGTTTCCAGACAGCTTGCAAATGAAGATGGAGAAACTCAGGAACAGGCATTTACACGTTATGTCTTAGACCTATTATCAGAAGCTGGGGAGACAGAGAATGCAGCAGTAGCTTTTGATGAGAAAGCTTTGGGAACCTCGAAGCAACACAAAATCAATGGTTTTGCAATATCTGACAATTATGAAACCATTGATTTGTTTATATCTATCTATGAAGTAGAAGAGCAAGTATATACAGTTCAGAAAAGTGAAGTTACAAGAGCAGCAACTCGCATTACAAATTTTTTTAGAAAAGCTGTTTATGATGATTATGTTAATGAAGTAGCTGAATCTTCTGAAATATTTGAGTTTGCACATACTCTGGCTAATTATGGAGAATTAAAAGACAACTTAATTCGTGTAAATGTAAGTATATTAACTAATGGTGAATATAAAGGAGATATACCGGATAATACAGAAATATGTGGATATAAAATCTTTTATAGAGTTGTTGATATTAAATACATTTATCAGATTTCTGAAGAATCTCATGTTCCAATTGAAATTGACTTTAAGGAAGAAGGTTTTCTTGTTCCTTGTTTGCCAGCATCATCTGATAATGAAGATTATCAGTCTTTTATCGCCATCATTCCTGGTATTTGTTTAGCTAATTTATATGAGCGCTATGGTGCTAGATTGCTAGAACAGAATGTGCGTTCATTCTTACAATTTTCAGGAAAAATAAATAAAGGTATAAGAGATACTATAAAAAAAGAGCCACATATGTTTCTGGCATTCAACAATGGTCTGGCTGCTACTGCTGACCATATTGAATTGGATGAAGATAATAGATATATAACAAAAATCTCTAATCTTCAGATTGTTAATGGTGGACAGACAACAGCGTCTATTTATCATACATTCAAGAAAGATAAAGCAGATATATCTAAAATTTTTGTTCAGGCAAAAGTTTCTGTTATTAAACGGATTGAAGAGTATAGTAATATAGTATCTCGCATATCCCGGTATGCCAATACTCAGAATAAGGTAAATGATGCTGACTTTACTGCGAATAATCCGTATTTAGTTGCACTTGAGAAACTGTCCCGCTGTGTTTTGACTCCGAGAACCGAAAACTCAGTCAATCAAACATATTGGTTTTTTGAACGTGCAAGAGGTCAGTATAAGAATCTTCGTATGAAAGAAGGATTTACAAAAGTACGTCAAAAGGCTTTTGATCTTAAATATCCTAAAAATCAAATGTTTACTAAAGTTGAATTAGCTAAATATATTAATGCCTATTCTGAAGTGTATGAAGGTAAAAAGCTTGTTATTGGACCACATGTTGTTGTAAAAGGTAATGAGAAAAACTTCGCAAAGTTTATAAATAATAATTTACCAAGTGCACTTAGTAAAATTAATAATATATACTACGAGGATACTATTGCTAAAGCTATATTGTTTAGAGCCATGGATAAACTTTATGGTACAAAGAAATCTGAAACAAATATAGGCGAGTTAAAACAGGTTGTAGTACCATATACAATATCATTGCTTACTATTCTGACAAATAATCGTTTAAATCTTTATAAGATTTGGAAAGAGCAGTCAATTTCAGAGCAACTATCTTCTTTTTTATATGATTTAATGAAACAAGTAAATAATTTCATATTAAAGGAATCGCCTGTTTCTCATTATATAGAATGGTCTAAGAAAGAAGAATGTTGGGAAAAGATTAAGCAGCATACTTGGGCCTATAATATATTAGACATAGAAAAAGATTTAGTTGATGATTCTCAACCGATAATTCGTAAGGAAATTTTTTTCGGAGACAAACAAGATAATACTGTAGAACATGATATGGAGATAATTACATCCATACCTCATCAGTTATGGTCTAAAATTTCAGAATGGGGGCGGGATACAGATAGTTTATCCATTAACTATCAATCTACAGCGATGGATATTGCACATAAACTTAAATTTAATCGTAAGTTTAGTGATAATGATCGGCAAAGAGCAATGGCTATTTATGATATAGTATGTGAAAAAAATATTGAATTATTATTAGAAGCAGACGAACTAGCAAATGTTGAAGCTCCACAGAAAACGCCAACAACTGAAGAAAGTCAAATACTTGAGCTCATAACTATTGAATTAGTTCAAAAGATGGTAGATTGGGATAGACGTAAACGGGTATTAAAGGATTGGCAATGGAAGGTTATGGATGATGTTGTCAAAGGAAAAAGGCAGCTTGATGACCGGATGAAATATGGCTTTTATTCCAATTTAAAGCGATTGCGTAGTAAAGGGTTTCCAGAATAAAAGTTTATGTTGACATGGTAATATGACATAATAATATTACTAGTACTTAGTACCTTGGATTAAAGATTATCAAGTTGTTGATAAATCAATATTTATCTAGATTGCTAGTATTATGGATGTCTACAGTAGTTAGTGTGATTTTAATAGAAGTATGTTTAAAAGATTCATGATAAGTAGATGTCAGATAGATTAACAAAAGAGCAAAGACATAAGAATATGTCTGCTATACATGGCAAGAATACAAAGCCGGAATTACTGGTCCGTAAGTTCTTGTTCAGCAGGGGCTTCCGCTACCGGCTGAACCATCCTCGTTTGCCAGGGCATCCTGATCTTGTATTACGGAAATACAGAACTGTAATATTTGTAAATGGATGTTTCTGGCATGGTCATGACGGATGCAAGTATTTTGTACTACCAAAAACAAACTCAGAGTTTTGGAAGGACAAAATCCAGAAAAATAAGGAACGTGATATTAAAGAGCAAAAAGAGCTGGCCTCTATGGGATGGCATTGTATTACAGTATGGGAATGCCAACTGAAACCAGCACTTCGTGAACAGACTTTTAAATCACTGGAGTATACGCTTAATCATATTTATCTTGAAGATCGTATAATAAAATCATACGCTATATTGGAGGAAGAAAAACAATTGGTAGCAGAGTCTAAAATAGACAGTTATCACTTATAAAAATTGAAAATTAAATAGACCCGAATTATGATAAAGAATTAAAAACACATGAAAGAGGATATTCTATCTACAGAAGAATATTTATCACAATTGGATGAAAGTAATGTGATTTTATTCTTCAAAGAACATATAGAGAATTTATGTCATACTGTATTTAAGTTGATACATCAGCTCAGATCTTATTGGAAGTATAATCAAAAGACTGTCTCAGAAAGTGACTGTATAGCGCAATGTATGCTGCAAATGGGATTGTTGAGAACTAAATCAATCTTAAATTTATTAAAAGGACAAAGTTTATTGGAAAATAGTAATTTACTTATTCAAGATATACCATCCATATTATCTGTCCTAAGAAGCTATTATGAATTATGCTTTACATTTCATAACATATTTATAACGCAACAAAGTGATGCTGAAAGAGAAATAGTTTTATCAATATGGGAAATTCGAGGTTTTCAGAACAGACAGGGACTTAATAATGTTCCAGAAGAGTATAAGGAGAAAGAAGCAAAGGAAAAAAATGAAATAGAAAATTTGAAAAATAAAGTGTCTGTACTTTTACTACAATTAAAAGTACCTGATAATGTAATTAAGGATTGTAAGAAGATTTTAGATTACAAAGGTACATCGTTAAAAGGATATTATTTTGTTAAGTCAAATGGTGAAATTACGGGCATAAAAGGCATTCATGTGGATAACGGAATCAATCAGATTATATGTGATGATGATGCTAAAAATCTATATAGGATTACATCATCTCATATACATTCATCATTTCTGAGTGTGTTGCAATTTGGTCAAATGTTCAATGATAATATAAATAGCTATGTTAAAACAATAATAAAATCTACATATATTCTTTTAGCAACCATCTTGTATGATTTCTGCTGTTATTCAAATGATGCACATATCATACTTAACCAGATAGATAAGGACGCATTTGAAATACTATCATACATCCTTAAAGAAAATAAACATGATTATATAAACTGCATTAGAAAATAAAATGGATAAACACGAAATTATAACACGACTAAATGAAATAACATCATACTTTTCATTTGGAAGAATTTTGGGATACATCTCTTTCTTTGAAACCGTGGGAATAGAAAGTCAATTAAAACATGGACAAGAGTCAAATCGTGATAGACTTCTTTCAACAGAGATAGACTTTTTATGTGGCCTTTGGTTGCAGAATGTTAATCTTGCGAAGAATTGGGATATTATTAAGGATGAGGAAATTCGTAAAGAAGTATATGGCTTAATGGATGATCTTCATAACCTATATAGAGATTCTCAGGATTTTGGTGATTTGTTTGTTGAAAATTACTTTTATGAAGGTGACCTTGCTTATAATTGGCAATATATAAAATTTGCAAAAGAAAAATACAATGAACAAATATTATCATTCAAATTGAGAGAAGAGTATGAGTTTGATACAACTGTAATTGAATCAACGTTCAATAAAATCATAACAACTCTAGAGAATCAAATAAGGAAACGAATTAATGAAAAACGGCGTAAGAATGAATATGTTTGTCCTTTAAATCTATTTACTATAAAACCGAACAAAATAAGAAAAATCTTCTCTCCAGAAGAGCAGAATATCTTAAAAAGAATGTCATACAAATTAGGAGATAAACTTCCGGATAAAATTTGTGATATAACAGACTACAATTATTTTAAACAATATCCAATAATTAAATTACCTGATGATAGAGGATTGTTCATTGTAAATACGAACTCTTTGGCTGCTGCAATTAATGAAACGCCATATTACTGGCTTTCAGAAGATAAGTCTTTTCATAAGAAATTAGCAGATTTAAGAGGAAGGACAGCGGAAGATATTGTATATAAGATCATTAAGAGAAGATTCCACATAAGTTCATACAATCACATCCTTATTAAAAGAAGTAAATCTTCAGATCCTATTACTGACATTGATGCTATGTTATGTAATAATGAAATGGGAATTGTTTTCCAGGTTAAGAGTAAAAGATTGACTGAATTATCAAAGCGAGGGTGCGTAACCTCAATCAAAGAAGATTATCAAAAGGCCGTTACAGAGGCATTCAATCAAGGCCTAAAATGTATAGAATGTCTTAATCATGCATCTGAATATTATTCATTAAGAAAAGCTGATATGACATTTGCCGAAAATCTCAAACTGCTTAATGTATGTATAACTCTAGATTCTTTTCCCGGCATGTCTTCATTGAATTATCTAAATCAGCCAAAGGACAGCAAGGTTCCGGTTATTGCTATGTCTGTTTATGAACTTGATATTATATTTTATCTATTTCAATCAGATTCTATTATGGATTATTTTAAATTCAGATCAAAATGCGCTCAGTATGGTATTTATGGGCTTAATGAGATTTACTATATAGGTGCTTACATAAGCGATTACCTTGGTGAAGGGATTAAACTTCAGGGAAATAAGATTTGTAGAGAATATGCTTTGTATGTAGACTATTTAGTAAAAAAAGCTAAGCACGGTAGCTATTGTAACAAAGATATTGATTGTGATATTCACAGTCTTGTAAATCAATACCCAATAAACTCTCCTATAACATGTAAGTAATGTAACGGAGCAAGCTATTACAGTTTGCTCCGCTTAATATTTACAATCCGATTTTCAGCTTCATAAAAGTGGAATTTCAAATGACCTGATTACACATTGCGCTTCCTTATCCATAATAAACCAGTATTCAGAGCAGTACGGTTTCCCGTCAGAATCAGTGGCTTCATATTCAACCTTCACTTTCCAACCGCTGAACGGCTTGCATTCCTGACTAATTTCATCACCTGTAGATTTCAGTTCACCGGAAAGCATCAGAGAACGGAGTACCGTCATGGCATCCATCTGACATTTCATCTGCCCTGACATCCCGTGACATTCTGAATCTGGATTATCAAAATCCGTATTCTCCATAAACCTGCGGCTGATTTTCATCATGGCCATAGAAAGAGCCATCTTCTCCTTCATTGTAACATACTCACGGCCAAATACAGAATCCGGTTTGCTGATACCGACAATCTTTACGGATTCCGGATTGTCCACCAAAGCCATCAGTGCCTTTCTGGCCATATCCTGTGCCTTATTCTCGCTGTTGTCGGAACAGCCGGTTCCCATTCCGAGCAGAACTGCCACTGCAGGCAGTATCAGTAGTTTCTTTCCCTGTTTCATATCTTTACGATTTGAAGTTTGTCCGGAGCAAGACCGAGGCGTTTGCGGTAAATGGAACCGTCCTCCCGGTACATCTCCAGTTCGGATGAAGTAATGTTCTTCTCACAAAGTTCCTTCGCCTCTTCCAGTGTCAGCTGATGGCCTCCTATATTCCTCCATATGGCGAATGAACACGGTGCTTCCTGATTGCTGTAGTTGGAACAGTTGAAAGCCCTTGTCCCCACACGTACCTCGCCGCTGCAGTGCGGACACCTGCCGATAACGGACTGCATATTGACTGCACCGTCATCAGCAAGTTCCAGCACTGTCGGGAAAGTCTTGCCATCCTTGGTGGAGAATCCGTCCAAAAGAATTCGGCGTTTCTCCAGAAATTCGGCAATCTCCCCGTCATTCATTTTCCGGTTGCCGATGATGGCATTGATGTTGAGCACACAAGAAGGATGCTCACCTGTGTTGTTTTCGCAGCGATACCCCTTACAGGTCTTCACCACGTTGCCGCCGCAGAACGGACAGCATCCTATAATCTTCTTTTCTGAATCCATATTCCTGATAAATTACAATGTTTGAATTAATTGAATGAGAACCCCCGGTTCCAGTCCGCAACGATTCCTCCTATGATGTTCTTGCCGGACATCACGCTTGCCCATCCTTCCGGGTCAAGAGAGAACCAGAGGTCGTTCCATGAGAGTGTGCGTACCTGCCATGCCAGGATAAAGAGGTCGGTATTGACAGCCTCCAGTCTGGTCAGTACCTCGTTTGCAATGTAGTACCGCTCGGAAGAACTGAGCAGGTTTACCTTGTGCTTCTCCTTGCTTCCGTCAGAACCGTCTGTGTCATAGCTTCCGGAAGTCACCAGCTGCTTCATGAACGGATAAAGCGCAGCCATCTGGGTTGCGGCATCAGCCAGCTCGTCCGAGACGATTGCAGCAATGGCCGTTCCCTTCAGGTTACTGCCGACCGATTTGAGCAGCAGGCTGCAGTTCTGAGGTATCTCCGTGGCCACCAGTTCCCCGGCACGCTTAATCTGATAGAGATTCTGCATGGCACCCTGTGCATTGGAAAGATATTCCAGCATCTTGTCCTCCACACTGTGTACCCTGTCGAGTGCAACCGTTACGGCAGTCTCGGCAGCAATGATTTTCTCGTGTGCCTTTTGGCGTTTGTCATAGATATTCTTCAGAGTGGAAGTCTGTGCAAAGACAGCACCCGTCAGAGTCGGGTCTGTCTGTTGTGCAAAAGTGTCCGTACCTTTCAGCATAAAAACCGCCAAAGCAGTCACTACCGTTATTCTTAACTTGATTCTGTTCATATCATTCAGATTTTACGTCCTTTATTCCTTTGTTCGCTCAGATTCTGTTCACGTTCCTCTTTGTGTGGTGAAATCACCGGCTCCATCGGCCTGTTCAGCAGGCAGTCGTTCCAGTCCTTGAAAACCTTCGGAGGAAGCCACTGTCCCATGCGGTACCGGATATTCAGCTGCCTGGCAACCTGAGCCAGTAGGGGACGCTCCATGTCAGGCTCGAATACCTTTCCTTTCGCTTCAATCCGGATACCGCCGTCAGTCCTGCTTATCTTCATCTGAATACCTTCCTGCAGAGCCATCATGCGCAGTCCGTATATCCTCCCGGCCAGGTCGTTGTCAAAACAGTCGAAGGCACGTGCATTAGGAAAGCGTTCCATGACTCCGGTTATCTGCCTGTCAGAGAATGTACCGCCCAGTGAAACCAGAGCCGCACTGTCCCCAATCTGTATCCGGTTCATCTGGTAGAAGGCCATGGCATCAAATGCAGATTCACAGAAGAACACGCTTCTTACATTGTCCGGACTGATACCCGAAGGAACAGCCACCCATGCCGAGGATGACGAATCCGTACCGGCAGCCTTCGACTTGTAACCGCCATGTCCTCTGATTTCATACCCCCTGACTTCATTTCCCTTTCCGTCAGTATATGGGAATCCGATATTGTAGCCTTCAAACTTTCCGTTGTTCCTGTCCCTTATAAGGGAAATAAAGGGTGAAAGAGCCGTTACGGTCGCTTTGGACAGTCCGCGCCGGAAAAACAATCCCGGTATTTTTTCGGTGTCAACCGGCTTCACATCATATCTGGAAGCGTCAAACGCACCGCATGATTTTCCTGCCGATTTAACATACTCCCTGTCCTCCCTGCATTCAGGTTCAGGCATGTTGGCGAAACGTGCCATAACCTTGGCTATCTTCTGCCACTCATCCTTTCCTGATACCGTAAAAGAAGAAAGATTTTCACGGATGAGTGTCACCACATCGCCCTTGGAACCGTCACGCCGGAAAAAGGTCTGTGCCGCCTTGTCGTTAGGATGGCTGACAATCAGCGTATCCCTCCTGTTACCGCCTTCACCGAGTACCAGCTCGATGTAACGTCCGACACCGGCCTTCCTGTCCAGACGGTATCCCAGGGCGTATGCAATATCGTCAATCCCCACACGGGATTTCATTTCCCTGAAATTAACCTTGTAGTCACTCATGCTTTCCGATTTAAGATGTTATGCAGAATTTCATATACCAAGTCCTGTACCGGCATTCCGTTTCCTGTCCATCATAGTAATCTCCGGTTCGTATGTCTTCCGTGCCGTCATGTTCAGGAAAGCCTCCTTGCCCTTCCAGTCCGTAAGCTGGAAGAATGTCCTGGCCGTTTCCTTGGAAACCTTCTTCAGTCCCAGCTCCACACCATCGTATGACGCACGGATGGCATAGTCTCCGGAACGGGTCTTGACAATGGCCGCATTCCTGAAAGGCATCTCCTCGTCCGCACTGACAGGAGCCAGCGGGTCATTCTTTGCCAGATAAGGCTGTTCGCCGAGAGCCAGACGCTGTTTGTCCACATGGTCAAGAATCAGGTCGGAAGCCTTATTTACGTCAGCCATGACCGATACGATAAACTTCGGTTCCTGTTTCAGTACACCAATCCACGAGTCCAGATAGGCAGCAGAGTTGTCCGTTATCCTGGAATCAAATCCCATGGAATGGCTGATCATGGCAGCCGTAAGTTCCGCCACCAGCTCCTCCTTGGCATATTTCGGGTCACCGAACCTTCCGCCCATCTCCCTGTTCAGACGCTCCGGTGTCATGGTGGAGTGAGTCATTTCATGCAGCATGGTAGAATAATACTCCATTCCGCCACGGTAGGTTTCTTCCGGAGAATCACCGATATTGAACTGCGCCTTCATGGGCAGCACCACAATATCCTTCGAGGGAGAATAATAGGCACCGTTCTCACGCTTGTCGGCACGTATCGGGCATAGCCACTGCTGCGTCTCCACCATACGGTCGAGTGCGGCATGGGTGTACATACCTTCCGTATCCCTAAGTTCCGGAACCTTGAACCTGTCCATAAGCTTCTGCATCCTCTCCGGCTGCACTTCTGCCAGATTGGTCTGTGCCACATTGTACACCGGGAATGACTTGATGAAAGGAATGACATCCATATTCTTCTTCTCTTCCTTGCTCATTGTACGGTATTCCTCCGTGCTTATCCTCTTGCCGTGACTGTCCTTTATCATCATATCCCAGTACACCACCGGGAAAGCCTTTTCACCCTTCAGGACATGAGCCTTCAGGTTATGCGCCTGCTTGAAGGTCAGATATACCGGAAGCTGGTAGTTCATGGCTGCAGTATGCATCTGAAGGAAGAAGGAATTGGAACCGGAATAGTTGCGGCCACCCACATTCTGCGGAAGTCCGGCATAACCCGATGTACCGCCAATCCATCCCTGTTTCCATCCGGTATCCTTCATCTGCTGCATACGCTCAATCATCATTGCAGCGAAGCGGTCTATGGCCGCCTGTCCGCTGTTTCCCTGAGAGTCAGTTCCAGAAGCCATAGCTGTCGTCATCCATTACCTGACGGTCCATCTGCTCGATGTCCGTCTGTTCCACATAGAACTCAGCCGATTCATCCGAAGGGTCAGTACCGTGTGAACGGCACCACTCCAGATAATCATCTGCATTCCCACTGTCCATAACAAAGCGGAGGAAACCTATCTTGCCCTCCTGCAGAAGCTCCACAAGCTCCTCATGATTCATTTTAGCTGACATATAACTTGTATTTTAGTTTTCTGATTATGTTACATTTTCATAGAAGCCGTTTTCTCCACCTTTGCGGTGTTGGCGGCAAGCATACCTGTTATCTCCGTATTCAGGTACTTGGCCGCAATCTGTTCCCTTGTGGCCGTCTTGGTCTTGAAAAGCGAATAACCGTCATCAAAGGAGATTTCATGCCGGGAAGTCTGTCCCTTTTCTCCGAGGTCAACCGACACCTTCCATTTGTTGTCATTCCTGTCCTTGGCCACACGCACACCCTTGGGGTCAACACCTTCAGGAAGCTGATACTTCTCGTATGCAGACTTCAGATGCAGACGTTCCCCGAAGTTCTTTTCAATAAGCTGGTTTGGAGTTGCCACCCTGTCAAAGTAGGCATTCAGGTCCTGGCGTGAAGCCACGGCAGACATGTTCGTATCCCCAACCTGAACATAGAACTTGTATTTCCCAAAGTCAGGACGCTGCTCGTCTTTCTCCTTATAGACATTGAACTTGTTAACGGTTATAGAACCGTCCGGTCCTGCAATCTCCATTGGCATACGGAAGGCTTCCTCAGATACCTTCGGCATCAACTTTGTCGGATAGTATCGTTCCATCAGCTGCGGCACCGTCATTTCCTTATTCTGATAGGCAGCAAGGTCGGCTGCATCCATCTTCTGCGGCTTGAGCTGCTGTCCGTCAATCTTTGCGGTAAAGTACCAGTCGGCAGGATTGGTGGTACTCTGGTAGGCATGACCATGAGTCACTTTTTCACCGTTGGCAGTCACCATCTGCGGCTCACGGGGTTTTCGTTCTTGGGCTGTCTCCGTTTTCTGTCCGTCCTTCTTTTCGGCCTTTACCTCATTATCCGTCCCGGTCTCAGCTTTGGTTTCAGCTTTGGCCTTCGACTTCTTTTCCCTTGCAGGTTTTACATCTACAGTGTTCTCCACTGTTCTGTCAGGGGCTTCCTGCGCACCATGTTCCTTTTTCTTCTTTCCCATATCTGTACTGTTTTGAATGGTTCTGTCATTATTCTCAGCCTTGTCCTGTCCGGCCTTCTTCTTCAAAGGACTGTCTAGTGCATCACAGATTGCGACCCTGATTCCGGAACGTATCAACCTGGGCAGATAAACGTCCAGTGCTGATTGAGGGAATGATGCAACCTTTACCGGTCTCTTGTAGTCAGGCTGAATCCTGTCTGTAATCTTGATGGCAAGCACTGCGGCAGCCTTGACGGCATCCTGCTTATAGAGTTCATAGAAACTGTTCCGTCTGAACAGCAGCATGGCATCCGGATGCTTCTTCTTCAGTTCGTTGAACTGCCGTATGATACCGTTATCATTATCTGAATCTGTCTTTTTTGCCATAGGAATCAGTATTAGAGTTTAAGGCTGTTTGCTTTTGTTTCCTTCCGAGATGGAGAGAGTGAAATGGCACGCTCCACGGACTGTCTGTCCACCACCTTCTGATACTCCCAACGGTTCTTGTCAGTCATGACAAGGCCGAGGTATTCAGGATGAATCTCGTCATAGCGGAGCTTCTGCTGTCTTTCCCATTCCTTCATGTCCCCCTTGATAAGCCTGAATCCCTGCTGTTCCTTCAGGTCAATGCCGACTGAAACCTTCTCGCCGCCCACATTCAGTTCAACCGGTTTCCCCTCCCGTACCTGCTGCTTCTGCTGCATACCCAGTTCAATGTCGTTTACCTTCTCCATGTCCTTCAGACGCTGCTCCAGCTTGATGTCTGTAACACGTCTGTGAATGACGGATTTCGTTTCCGGATCAAGCTGGAGATACTGCTGAGTCTTTTCACCGTTTACGTTGACCGCCTTCTGTATTACCTCACCTCTGGCCAGGCGTTCAGCCTCCTGCTGAGTGAGATTGAGAACCTTGTTGCGTTCCCAGTCCAGTTCGGCACGTACCGGATAAGCAATCAGAGCCGGAGCACCGTTTTTGTCTGTAGTCATCTGAAGCTTCATCGGCATGGTGATGATGCTGCCGTTCCTTGCATTGATGGATACCTGCATGATGGGAGTCACTTCACCTGCCATCAGCTTCTCCTTCACTTCCATGGGTAAGCTGTCCGCCTTTTCACGGTCGATACCCAGTATTGCCAGTTTTTCGTATGGCAACAAACCGGACTGATTTCTGTTGTGCATTTCCATATTACTGTAATTAAGCTGTTATATTTGCGGTTCTAACCGCCTGAATGCCACAAATGTATTCACGGCAATCTCCTGAAAAAGAAATGCACAACACTATTCTGATTTTATTGCTACTGATGTTTTTGCCGGTAAGCGTATCGGCACAGTTCTATACGATAACCAGAGATTCGGAAATTCGGCCTACAGAAAGACAAAAAGAAGCCTATAAGCATGTAGAAAAGGATGTTATAGAAAGGGAAAAGAGTAAGATGATGGCAAAGGATACCCTGATTGTCAGGCTGGACAATCAAAAGGAATTGGATGATAACAGCCGGAATAGTGACAGGAAAACATCCCTGAAAACAGGGCAGCAAAAGAAAACAGATGATATTACGAAATCAGAAAACAATCTTCCTGAACTTACCATCCCCAATCTTTATAAAGAAATCATAAGAAATGGAATCCTACACCCCAAAATCGTATTGGCCCAAGCTATACTGGAGACCGGATGGTTCCGTTCATCAGTATGCCTAAACAAGCATAATCTTTTCGGACTTACCAATCCATGTACAGGGAAATACTATGAATTCAATCATTGGACAGAAAGTGTCCGGGCTTATTATACAAAGGTGCAATATAAGTATAAAGGTGGTAACTATCTGCTTTGGCTTGATGAAATTGGATATGCAGAAGATCCGAATTATATAATATCGATTATTAGCATATTAGAGTTTATATCGAATAATTGATTAAAATTGGGTAAGTCACTATAAATAATGATTGTCGCCTAAATATAAAACTCCATATTTATTATCATAAACAATAAGTATATTATACTTATTGTTCAGCTTAAATTTCGATCAAACTTTCCTTTGAGTTCATATCTTAAAATCACTATATTTGCGTTCAAAACAGATAAATACAGTTTTATGGAAGATTTAAATAGATTAAAACTAGTTTTAGTTGAGAAGAAAAAACAAATAAGTGGCTTTCTGAAAAATTAGGTGTTAATACAACTACTGTTTCTAAGTGGTGTACAAATACATCTCAGCCGGATTTGTATACACTTAAAAAGATTTCTTTGATATTAGGTGTCAATATCAAGGAATTATTATGCGATACTTTGTAGCAAATTACTGTTTAGAACATTTAAAATAATTATGGCGAAATTTATAACTTGTTACGACAAAAACCTACAGGAAGTTGCAGAGTTTTTAAAGATACTAGTATCAAATAATGACTCCATTAATAACCTGGATTTTAATTTGGTACAATTTAAGAATCAAGAAATAGTATCTAAAGAATATGTCCTATATATAGGAAAGAAAAGTGTGAATAAGAAATCGAAAATGTTTAAAGATGCATATAATAAGTATGGAATTCATATAGGCTATTATGGAAAAAATGCTTGGGTATATTGTGAAGACTTTAATTGGACAGAGAAATCCTACTCTAATTTAAAAAAGGATCTTATAACTATATTGAAAGATTTAAATTTAAACTATAAAAATATAGATGATGATATAGCCCAACAAGTGGAAAATATCAAAAACGGAAAAGATTGGGAAAATGTAGTAAATAGTTGTAAGAACAATGATGAAAGAATTCGTTCGGTATGTGTTTGGATGGCTGTATCCTGTAAGACGCCTTACCAAAGGATTTTCGGACATTTGGGATTTCTGTTTGCGTGGATATACAAGATATTAGAGAATTATTTCACTAAAAGTGAAAAAAGAAAACATCAAAATTTATTGGCAGTTGTTATTTTTTATCGTTTTTACTTGGAAGAATTACTAAAGATAAATGATGAATGTAATGATAATTTAAGTGATTCAACGGAAGGTAGTAATGATTCGGAAGATAGTAAAAAAAAAACTTTAGAAACGGAGTAAGTTACTTTATTAATGAATTAGGTGTATATGTAGGAGCTGAAAGTACCAGATTAACTAACGGGGAATATTTAAATAACATTCAAGTTGAAATTGATAAATTAACACAAGCTATGAATGATTTTAAAGGAAATAATAACCCTCAGTTGAAAGGATATATAGCAGAAGTTTGGCATACTTATACACTTAATATTAATGCAACTGCTAATCGTAGTACAGAAAGAGCATCAATGGTAAACTCAAATAAGTTAGGCTCTGTTGATGTCACTACTAGTTGGGGAGAAGACTATAGTCTGAAATATTACAAAGATGGCGCAAGCAGTGCTATGGCCCAAAGTCATCCTTTAGAGTGGGCTTATCAAAGATACATTCACAGCCTAAAGGATAAAAGTAATATCCCGAATAGGAGGGATTTCCTGTCAATGAATGGCATAGACCCTAATACAGATATGATGTTAGGTATGTATGAAGGTCAGGCTCGACTTATACCAACGGATCAAATAAAAGATGCAATTGTTGCTTTAGATAAGCAAATATCAAAAGAATTAAATAATCTGAATAATCCAGATAGAGAGCAGATTGCTAAAATATTACAAGATGTAAGGTCTAAGCTTACTGATCATTTATCCTCACCTGCGGGAGATCAATCAATGCCTTTGACAGAGGATATGGCTAAAGAACTTGCAAAATTGGGCAAGGAAGGAAAGTTTGATCCTAGAAGATATGATATAACGATTGCTAAACAAGCTGACATAAGACATATATGCACAAATATATTTAATGCAGGATTGAATGCTGCCTGGGTTTCTGCTCTTATTAAAATACTGCCTAATATTTATAAGCTAATAATAAATATGATTAACGATGAGAAATTGAGAGAAGAAGATTTATTAAATATAGGCAAATCAGGACTATTAGGAGGTGCTCAAGGCTTTGTATTGGGAACAATTACTGCGTCTATTACTACCTATGCAGAGATGGGAGTACTTGGTGATTCTTTGAAGGCTTTATCTATGTCAGAAAATTTTGCTCCTGCTGTTTCTACCATTGCAGTATTTGCTGTACAAGCTATTGGTGATAGTTATAAATTAGTCAAGGGAAAAATGTCAGAAGAAGAGTTTGCAGTAAATACTGAAAGAAACTTGTATATAGCATGTGGAGGTATTATAGGTGGATTAAGTATGCAATTAATTTGGGAAGTGCCCGTTTTGTCTTATGCTTTAGGTAGTCTTATAGGTTCTATTTTAGGTGGATTTATTTTTACAACCAAAGAACATATAATGATGTCTCTATGTGTTAAAGGAGGATATACTGTTTTTGGTTTAGTTAAGCAAGATTATTCATTACCTAAAGATGTTTGTAAAAAACTTGGATATGATGTCTATGGTATAAGTGATTATGAATATGAAAAATATATAATGGAAAAATACGATAATGAAAAATATCAATTCGAACATTATCAAAAAGAAACTATTGATGTCATTATATTGAAAAGAGGCGTTATAAGTTGTAGGAAAATAGGATATATATTATAAAATAAATACTTTCATAATGGATGATAAAATCAACATAGTCAAGACTTCGGTAATATACACACTGCAGGAATAGTATGTATATTCAATGAGTATCAGAAGATACTGGCTAAGGTGGTGACGATAGAGGGTGTGTATAGGCAGAATCCGAAATCGGGCAACTTCTATGACAATGCTTTCACCAGAAAATTAAGGCTGCTCCAGTCTATGTATAGGGTTGAGATAGCCTAAGCCAGTGGAACTTTATGTGGTGCTGGTGGCTATTATATTGTTTTTGATAAATAATTAATATGGATAAGATTCAGGATATAACAAAAGTGAAGCAATACGTTCTATCCATTATATCTGATAACAATATTGAAGGTTGCGGTATAATGGTCGGAGATATGTTTATAACAGCAGGTCATGTAATAAATAAATGTGTAAACCCAAGCATAAGATGGAACGGTAAAAAAATACCTTTGATAAATCCGATAGTTTTCCATAATGATGAGAATGATTCTGATAGTTATGATATAGCAGTATATTCTATACCAAATGCCAAAAGTCTGCTGGTCCTTTCTGATGTTGTTCCAGAAAAAGGTGATGTATTGAAAAGTTGTAGTTGGCGAATGTTAGGTGAAGAATATGTAGAGTGTAATGCTATAGTAAATGGATTAAAAGATGGGAATTACTATGCTGCTGAGACTGATGAACAGCTTAAATCAGGAAGTAGTGGTGGTCCTGTATTTCTTAATGGAGAAGTTGTAGGGATATTATGTGCTGGAAATTGTAATGATGATAATACACCATGCAACACAGAATGGCCATTAAATTTATGTGTATTCTTATCCTCAAAAGTAATTTTAAAGTTATTAGAAAAGAACTGATTACAGTAAACAGTAAAAATGGAAAAGATAAAGATAAATACAGACGATGGTATAAGTGTAGAAGCAAGTGCACCAATAATTGTGTCAGCAAGCCGTGCTACAGATATACCTGCCTTTTATGCAGACTGGTTCCAGGAAAGGCTGCATAAAGGATACTCAGTTTGGAAAAACCCTTTCAATGGGGTAAAATCTTATGTGGCATACGATAAGACAAGGCTTATTGTATTCTGGTCAAAGAATCCGACTCCACTTCTTAAGACAGGAGGTTTATTGGACTATTTAGATAATAGAGGCATAAATAGCTATATCCAGTTTACATTGAATGACTATTATGAAGAGAAACTGGAGATGGGTGTACCATCATTAAGTAATAGAATGGATACATTCAAGAGGTTGGTTGATAGATTAGGATATGGGAAAGTAATATGGAGATTTGACCCATTGATATTAGCCAAAGGTTTGATAGTAGATGATCTCTTGGAGAAGATTTACAATATAGGAGTCAAATTGAACGGATATACAGAGAAACTTGTCTTCAGTTTTGCTGATATTTCGTCATATAAGAAGGTACAGAACAATCTCTATAAGAACAATATTCAGTATAGAGAGTTTTCACAAGAAGATATGATAGAGTTTGCTACTGGGCTCGTGGATATGAACAAGGAATGGAAACTCGAACTAGCTACGTGTGCAGAAAAGATAGACCTGGATATGTTTGGTATCAAGCATAACAAGTGTATAGATGATGAATTGATGATAAAGTATTTCTCTGATGACATGCTGCTGATGAACCATATAGGTGTAGAAGTTACGAAGGATATATTCGGAGAGATTAGTGTTGAATATAAGAAAAACAAGAAAGATAAAGGTCAAAGGAAAGTCTGCGGATGTATAGACAGCAAGGATATTGGAGAGTACAATACATGTCCGCATCTTTGTGAATACTGTTACGCAAATTCGAGCAAGGAGATTGCTAAACAGAATTATATGAAACATAGAGAAAATCCGCACAATGAAAATATAACCGGTAGATAAAGGAATGAGAGAATACTATGAACATATAAAAGCGAAAGCATCTCTTTCTATGCAAGATGTAATAGAAACATGTAGAAGTTTAACGCCTTCAGATTATAAGACAAGACCATATAGATTTCCAGATCTTCATAATGGTGTTGCTTTATTAGACAATGAAGATGCTTTAAATTGTTATATTGCTGCCTATGGGGAAATGCATATGATAAAATGTAGATCAGCTTTACAGAACTTTCCTTTTGATAATATATCAGGGAGTATTGAAATTGTTGATTGGGGATGCGGGCAAGGTATTGGTTCAATGTGTGTTGTTGACTGCTTTAAAGAACATGATTTACTACAATGGTTAAAACAAATAACACTTATAGAACCGTCAAAATTTGCATTGGAAAGGGCAGAAATAAATCTTACAATTGCAACTAATGGTGCTGTATGTATACAGCCAATACAAAATTATTTACCTGGAGCAGGAAAAGAAAATGAAATTCATGAATTAGGTTACAGATATAAAAATGTTATTCATATATTTTCTAATATACTAGATATTGATAGCATTGATTTAGGTAAACTGGCAAATATTGTAAGTGATAAAAGCAGAAATAATATTATTCTATGCATCGGGCCTAAAAATAGTAATGCATATAAGATTGAACAGTTCTGTAGTGTCTTTGGTGAACAGGATTATTTTTCTAATGTAGACGATTCCCAATATGGAAAAACATCAGACACATTTTATACGTTTACATGTAAAACCAAATGTTTTGTTTACAATGGAAATCCTTTAAATGTAAATAATATTGAGAATATTATGGTACCGGATTTTACAGACAGTAAAAATACGGTATATAATGAATATGATCCACGTCTCGCAGTTCAGAATGGTATTATATCTGAAGAATTACGTTTAATATACTTGTATTTATTAAATCAGATTTCACCCAATGACATTATTCTCATAAAACAAAAAATATATGGAAAGAAAGCAGACTTGGTATTGATATGTGAGAAGAAAGGGATATTGATAATAAACATCTGCAATAGTTTTTTAACAAAATCAGATGTATTTGATGATGTTAACGAAGAGAATGAACTCGAAGAGAATGATATTAATCCAATTGAGGACGAAAATAATATATTTATAAAAGACATCGTAGAAACACGTCTTGAATTTTTTAGACAAAATGAATTATTATTCAAGAAAGCAGAAGAGGATAAGAAGAATTATTCATTGGTAAAAACTGCTATTTTTTTTACAGGAAATACGACTGAGGAGATAAAAGAAATATTTGAAAAAGAAGATACTAAATTTATTTCTTTGTTAGGTAAGGATGTCATAAATAATAAAACAAGAATGATGTCTGCATTAAATTGGTTGAATTTAAATCAAGAGCGTGAGTCTTTCGATAAGCAGTTGTTTTATAGTATATTAAAAGAATTAACACCCAAATGGCATTCTTACAGACAAGGTAAATCTATAAATTTAACTACGATACAAAGGAATCTTTCACAAAGTATAGCTAAAAGGAAACAAAAAATTAGCGGTGTTGCAGGGGCTGGTAAAACTCAAGTTCTTGCAACTAGGGCTGTAAACGCTCAAATTAGAACTGGTGGTAATATACTTATTTTGACATACAATAAAACTTTATCCAACTATTTACGATATCGCATCAATGAAGTAAGAGCAGATTTCTATTGGAACAAGCTACATATTAGTCACTATCACCATTTTTTTAAGGAACAAGCTCAAACTATTGGAAAACATGTATATTTTAATTCATTTGATGATACATACTTTTTTGATGGTAAAGAGAATGAAATAGATCATTTTGATGCCATATTTATAGATGAAGTTCAAAGTTATAAAAGTGAGTGGCTTCAAATTCTTTATAATAAATTCCTGAATGAAAATGGCGAATTTGTTGTTTTCGGAGACCCTAAACAGAATATATATAATAGAGAAATTGATTCGAATGGAGATATTCGTATAGGAGTTATTGGAGGAGAATGGAATCGACAATTAAGTAAATGCCACAGATTTGCAAACAACCAATTGACAAGTTTAGCCAAGAAATTTCAAAATGATTTTGGCTTTATAAATGCTGACAATTTTGAAAAAGCAGAATTGCTCCAAGATGGTATGTTTACTTGTTTAAAGTACATGTATAACAATTCAGGAATAAATATAAATAAGTTGGTGCAAATTATATCTAGTATATTAAGAATTGAAGGCTTTGATGTCAATGAGACTGTAATCTTAGGCCAAAATTCTATTATCCTAAAAGACATAGAATACAGCTATCGGAAAACAACAAATGAGCCAACCATAACAACTTTTATACCAATAGATGAAAAAAATAAATTAAAGGATGACACAGTAAAAAAGTTGAAATTCACTATGATGGATAGAGGATTAAAATTCTCAACAATTCATAGTTTCCAGGGATGGGACGCTGCAAATGTAATTATATTATTACAACCTGAGGGTGATGGTAACGGTTATACAATAAATAGTTCACTAAATAAACCAGAAGTAATATATACGGCTATAACGAGATCAAAGCAAAATATAGTAATTATAAATAATGGAAATACGTTATATCATAATTTCTTTAAAAGGAATATGATTAATGAGGACTACACAAATAAATAGAAAAATAATGGATAATATATATGGAAACCAGTGTGGAAGCGATAATGCTTTCACCAGGAAAGCAAGGCTCCTCCAGTCCATGTACAGAGTGGAGATAGGTGAAGAGGAAGGATTCGGACCTACAAGAGCCTCCAAGCGGAAATACGGGAACATGATCAGTGGTGGTGAAGTGTCCGGAAAGAACTTCCTGATGAAGGAGACTTTCGAGTATGCCAAGGTAAGAGTGGCCAACAAAAGGGAAAATGAGACGATAGACGGGTTCAGGCTGTTCAACAACCTGCTTTCGAGCCAGCCGATGGCATTCAACCTGTTCCATCCCCTGATGTTACTGTTGAAGCAGGATCCGGCAATGGTTACGCTTGCTGTGAGGTCGGTCTTCAGGAACTTCCCGGTATTTGAGGTGACGGAAATCGGTCTGGAGTTTATTCCTACACCGATTGACAAGTACACGAATGATAAGTCTGCCATGGATGCGTATATCCGATTCGTGGATAATAAGGGCGGCAAGCATATCATCGCCATCGAGACGAAATATACGGATGTGCTCGGAGTGAACGAGGCCAGCCGTTGTGAGGAGCAGAAGCAGATGCTCGTTGATACCGGTCTGTTCAGTACGGACTTTGAGGAGCTGTTGATGGGAGGTAAAGTAAAACTTACGCAGATTTACAGAAACCTTTTGCTTACAGAACGGTACAGGATGGTTGAAGGACTGAAGGATTCGTATTCAGTAGTGCTTTCGCCAAAGGAGCATCCGTCAACCGAAGAGGAAATCAGGTCGGTTACGGAGTTCCTGAAGCCGGAGTATGCCTATAAGCTGAGTGCTGTTACTTTGGAGGATTTTGTGGATGCGATGATACAGTATCTGCCGGAGTATTATGCTCATGTCTATGAGAGGTTCAGGGGGAGATACTTAGAGTTTGGGAAGGTGGATATAGAACTATATCAGAACAGATAAGAAAAAGTAATAATATGTTACATAGTACATACGCACATAAATATACTTATGAGGATCCTAAAACTTCCTCTGTTTTCGAGAACCTTATGTTGTTGCCAGATAATGTATTTTGGCACATACTAAAGTCTTCTTGTTTCTATAATGAAAGAATGTTGGTTAATTCAGGTAAATTATTATCTTATGAGTTTTGGTCACATTGGGATAATACTGGTACAGATAACAATACTTATGTAGAGCCTGATTTATTTATACGTTTTGAAGAATTTGATGTAATTATTGAGGCGAAATACGGAGATTATGGTGGTCAGTATTTGAAACAATGGACTCAGGAATTAACAGCATATGATAATGAATATGGAAAAGAAGAAAAGCCTGTAATATTCATTGCAGTAGGAGGTAATATGTCAATGGATATTGAAGAGATAAAGGTACGTAGTAGAAAGCATTTAATTTTCAAATGCAATTGGCTTTCTTTGTTAATAGCTACGAACAAATATAGAAGCGAATTGAAAAGGATTAGTGTTCCTGATATGAATATTTCAGCTACACTGCGTTTACTTGATAATATAATACTGGCCTTCAATATAAATGGTGTGTATAATATAGACTGGTTCAATACCATGGCAACGGAAAAGAATATAATAAATTCATCTTCAATAGATAACTTAAAAAAATACTTTACGATATGAAAAAAGAGATTGACAATATATTCGTTGATGTAAGAAATGCATTCAGACTGCTTTCAAGATACCAGAAACGTATACTTAACATAGTAAATTATATCAGAGAACAAACACCATATACTGATATGTGGGGAAGCAAGAACTGGTATAGTGACGAGATTAAAAATAGAAGGAACAGCCCAGACAAGGAATATGCAAAATTGAATGTCTTTAAGGATATGTGGGGGCTAGACTTTCTGTATGGTCATTTCTTTGAGTATTATTTCGGAACTATAAAAATAGGGAAACATACTATAGAAATGTCAGTATTCCAGGTTTCGGATGATGGATATTTTATATCCAATGATGAGAATAAGCATATGACAGATGTTTCTTCATATGCCAATTCTGAAGTGTCGCATTCATATATAGTATTCAATGTTTCTGTATATACTACCAAATTCTCACAATTATGGTTAGGTGATCCGAATCGACCAAATGAATCACAAAAAGATTTCTTGACTCGTTTTTTGGAGTCATCAAAAGATACAATTATAACTTCAACAGATAAGGAACATACCATTTTAAAGAAATATGAGATGCAACGCTTTGCATCACAATCAGAGACGGATAAGGTAATATCAGATTTTGCTAAACTTGTGAAGGACAACACGGGTGTAAAATTCTTTAAGGAGAATTTTTATAGAAGTGATGTCTTATGAAGAAGTAACTCTTATTAACCTCCATAAAAATAAATAGTGAACTTTTGCTAATCAACATACTGAGTGCTGTTTCTTTAGAGGATTTAGTGGATGCTATGATACAGTATCTTCTGGAGTATTATGCTCTGGTTTATGAGAAGTTCAGGAGAAGATACCTGAAGTTTGGAAAGGTGAATTTGAATTTGTAATATAAGTATGAAATCTTTAGTAAAGCTAATATGATGAAAGGAAAAGATAAGTTTACATCTGCTGAAATATTAGAACTAAGAGAATTGATAGCAGAACGTCAAAATGCTTCAAGAAATTATCAAAAACAATTACGTAACAGAATGCGTAAAATAGGTTTCTTCGGAAGGGATGATTGGGGAATAATAGATTGTACTCTTGAAGATTTAGATGAACTCATTGATACCGAGAGAATAAAGATTATAGATAAGATAACATCTACAATTATTACTGACAAGAGTAAAAGTAAGAACGCCATTATTAACCAAGAAATTAATAAAAATATAGATTCAAACTGGATTAATAGAATCGATTTTGGGAAAATAGAATCGCTTAAAAATGAAGGATTTTATGGATTTGTTTCAGTTAAAAGTTTATTGAATAATCATTCGCAAATACCTACAACAAGAGGAGTATATATGGTTTTGCGTACTATTATGGATGAACCCATTTTCTTGGAGAAAGGTAGTAGTAGATATTTTAAAGGAACAGATCCTAATGTAGCAATAAAAATTTTACAGGAAAAATGGGTTTATAATACACCTGTGGTTTATATTGGTAAAGCTGGAGGTAAAAAGAATAAAACGACATTAAGAAGTCGAATATTGCAATATCTAAAATTTGGACAAGGTAAACCTGTCGGGCATAAAGGTGGACGTTATATTTGGCAGCTAAATGATTCAGAAGAACTGTTATTTTGCTGGAAACCTTTACCAACAGATGAGTCGGAAGATGTCGAATCAATGCTGATTTCAGAGTTTAAACATCAATATGCAGGGAAAAGACCTTTCGCAAATCTGAATAAATAAAATAAAATGTGCAGGGTAAAAAGCATAGAATCCATATTTGGCTATGCTTCCCTGTACAAACCCTCTTTTCCCATTATAAAGATATAATATCATGCAAGCCATTACAGCGCCAATAACCCCATAGTGAATCATCAAAGCAAATGTGCTAAAAAATTGCATACCTCTACTATATGGGAAAGAGTGACCATATACATTAAAAAGATAAAATATAACGATAACAATAATCCCTCTCCATTCATAATCCACTCCAAGCCATGAAGCGATTCCGGCCATGCCAAGTGTCCAAAGAAATCCAAGTACCATACTACGTTGCAGAAGATTTTCAAGAACCATAAGCGTGGCCACACCCAAGGCAAGCGTAAATATAACATTATGTGTCCCGTCAGCACCATTCAGCAGATACCAGGGTATTTCACTGATTACGGCAAAGCCCAGCAGAGTAAAGAAATACCTGTACCTGCTTCTGGTATGAATAAACCCTTCCGCTATCATGAAGGCAAACACTGGAAAAGCGATGCGCCCGATACAGCGCATCGTTTCGTATAATACGGTACCGTGCTCCATCAGATAGAGAGCAATATGGTCTATCACCATGCAAATCATGGCAATGACTTTCAGGGCACTGCCGCTAAGTCCGAATGCCGGTTTTAAGGTCAGATTCATAGGCTATGTGTTTAACTTATACCGAGAAGTTCCTTTACCATATCCTCCACTTCCTGGTTCACACGCTTGAAGTTACGGTTGAGCAGGATTTCCTTCTCTTTGTCGTTTTTGAACTCATAGATTTTAGGAAGAGGAACATAGTGCTTTTCCTCGTCCTTAATCTTCTTCATGTCAAAGTGCGTCTTGCAGAAATACTTGGTTGTCTTGAACTCTTCCGACTGCTCGATGTCAAAATGGTCAAGGATACTGTCATCGGTAGCCGTAAAGTCACGTGCAGCCTGTCCGGCCAACCAGCCTGTTGCCATATCCGCAATCTTGGCTGCAGGAACCAGAAAGTCCATCTTCTCAGAGATTGTGGTTGATACCTTGTGGTCGTTGATGGAAATGGAACGTGAAGTCTGCTTTGCCTTTCCGAACACATCATTTTGTGCCCACTCCAGCGTCTCCTTGTTACGTGCCGCACCCATGAAGATATTACCGCAGGTGGTGATAATCTTCTGCATACCGACCTTGCCGTAGTCAGCCTCCAATTGCGGCAGTTCCTGGAAACCTAAAGTTACGGCAACCTTGTTGGAGCGTGCCGTACCGATAAGACGGTCTATCTTGTGAAAGTACAATGTCGGAAGCTCGTCCACTATGATGCTCACCGGAATGTTACCCTTTGAGTTCACCCTTGTAATCAGTCGGTTCAGAACCAGTGCATTGAGCGAGCCGATAACCTGTTCCTTTTCCGGGTCATTGGCAATCACCAGATAGCTCGGATTTGCCCTGTCAGAAATCTTCAGGTCGAAATCATCCCCGGTGAATACCCAGTAGGCTTCCGGAGAAACAAGACGTGCAGCGTTCACACGAAGCGTACCGACCATACCTTCCAGCTGGTCATTCGCCTTGTTCTCATAAGCACTCTTGAAAGGAGCCATCAGCGAAGCAATCCTGTCATCCTGCATCAGGATATTGAATACCTGGTCGTATGGCCTTCCCAAGAATGAAAGCACATGCGGCATGTCAGAGAACTCACCGGTTACGGTATCCGGTTCCACCTCATTGCCATGCTCGTCCTCATACCAGCACCTCTGAATCAGAATCTTCCTGCCGGTCCTGTCCTTATAACTGTATCCGTTCAGGTCCACAAACATACGGTCCTCGTCAGTCGATACGTCATTGCCGTTCTCATCTACGAAGTCAAGTACCACATTGCCATCCTTGTCGATGGCATTGAAGTCATCCCAGTTGCGTATGACAATCTCCAGTTTCTTTCCCTCCAGTGATATGAAACGCTTCAGTTTCCTGCCGTTCCTGAATCCGACCGGATGGAAGTTTACAAAGAAATAAATGATGGCAGCCAGGAAGTTTTCCGCAGAGTTGGTGAAGAAGGCTTCCGAACCGCCCTTCTTCTCTCCACCTCCCTTGTTGAGTGAGGCCAGCAGAGTAGCCGCCGTTTCAGAAGCAGCAGCTAGGTCTGGGATATATTTCCGCTGAATCGGATTGATACGGTTTGAGTATTCCACATCGGTAAAGTTGATGGTACGGAATCCGCAGTTCTGAGGCAGTTTGCCTGCCTTGCGGTTTTTGCAGTACTGATAGAAAAGCGTCTTGGCCAGTGTCGGGTACTTGAAATCATATACCATCATGGCAAATCCCTTTGCTGAATGCTGCCTGATGAACGGGTCAATGATACCGAAAGACTTACCCGAACCCGGCGTACCCAGTACAATCGTGCCACGGAAAGGATTGATGATGTTGATCCATCCCCTGTGCATCTTTTTCTTCCAGTAGTATATCATCGGAATGTTCACCGAGTAATCATTGCTGACCAGTGTTTCAGACTGCTGGAACGATTCGTTCTCAAAGTTGAAACGGTCCTCACCAACCTTGTAGTTGTAATACTTGGCAATCCCGTCCAGTCCCTGATGCACCAGCATGGTACCCACTACCGAACAGACCGCATATAGAAGACGGTTGGCCGGAAATCCCAGCCAGCTGAACCCGAAACTCATGCTGTGGAATACAAAACAAAGCCCTACAAGTGTCAGACCGGCCAGTACCGGATAGATGACCATTGTCCTTATATTGAACTTCAGGGACTTTTCTGCTTTTGTACCGATACAGACAATACAGATGCATATCAGTTCGGCCACCTTGCATCCCGATACGGAATTGAATACCCTGAACCGTGCCAGCAGGTCGAGTACGAACTGCGTAACCCTGTTGTCTGCCGTAACAGGCAGATTCATGATGATTTCAATAATAAGAAAGATATAGATGCAACTCCTGAAATAGTTGTACATCTGCTGTTGTTCCCTTGTCTCCTCAAATGCCATACGCTCTAACTGTATATGAATTTACTAAAATGGAACCTTTATACCCAACAGCAGACCGTTGCGGAAAGTATCCCCATGTAGGAAGTTCACATTGTTCTTCTGTATGACAGAGAACTCCAGTCCGCTGCGGAACACATAGCTGTATTCAAATCCGGCCTCCAGTCCGAAGAAGAATTTCTTCTGTACCGCACCGAACTGAGGCCCCAGACGAAGGCGCATCATGCCGTTCTTGTACCGTGCCAGACGGTGCTTGTAAACGATACCTCCATCCCAGAAATATCCTTTCCAGAAATTGTGACATACCGGTTTCTGCCAGTGATTCCCGACCTCACCGTATACTTCGACCGCATTTCCGTATGAAAGCGGATACTCATAACCCAAAGTGGCATTCAGCGTACTTGGAAAAAGGAATCCGGCATTGACGGAAACCTTTCCGGTCTGTGCCGATGCACCGATGAATGCAACCGGGCAAAACAGAATGAACAGAATCTTCTTCATGGCCTATCTTTTTATGGAATGATCAATATAATAGTAGGGGTAATAGTCGGCATCGTCAAGAATATCCGAGTCGAAGCCGTCCGCATTGAGAATGTCCTCATATTCGATGGTGAGTACCACCACACGTCCGCTTATCTGGTTCTCGGAAATCTCCAGACGGAGCACCTTCTCTTCAGGGAAAGTCAGCTTCGGAATCACAAGCACGTTCCTGTAGTCTTTCTTGAACTTACGGGTGTTGTTCATGGAGAATACCGGAGTAAGCTCTATGGTCTGTGAGTTAGTTGCCTTTGTCTCCTTTTTGTCAGTAAGTTTTACTCTTATCTCCTCAATGTCGTATGCAATTCTGGTCCTGTTCTTCAACGTATAGTCCAGAAAGAAATAGTCACCGATGGAATAGATATTGTTGATGTATGCCCTGATTCCGTTTTTATTGGATACAATCTGGTTGAACTTTCTCCTGCTTCCATAGACAGCCCAGGCATATCGTGCAATCTCGGCCATCGGCATGGAAAACTCCGGATTGATATAGGACTGCGTCTCATTGTAGGATACATTGTAGATGGTAGAAGCATATTTGGGTGATTCGGTATAGAGGATGTCATACTGTGCGATATGACGCTCACCGATAATGGTGAGTGTACCCAGCAGTTCGTTTTCGCTGTAATCTTCAGATGATATGGAATCATTCTCCAGATAAGGCTTGATGCGGACGATATTGTCCGTACACTGGTTGCCTATAATTTTAGTAGTGGAAATATCCACCATTTTGATGTTTTCCGGCATGACAATGTGCGTGGTCACTTCCCGGTTGATGTATATCTTCTCGTTAGCCGACAGATGTACGGTTATGCCTGTGATAAGGCATATTATCAGAAAAATTCTGGTTTTCATATTCTACTATTATATTTTGATGATGACATTAAGATTTATATTGAAAAACTGCACTTATCTTGCATCCTCCGAGTTTATCAGATAAACGATGGTATTGTACTTGATTTTCGCCTTGTTCTTTCTGATATTGGAAGATATGGCAGAAGTTGCAGAGTTATACATGTTCTGCAGCGACTGGAGTGCAATGGCCTCCGTAGAAATACCTGTACCGTAACCGTCACTGGATTCAAAATTTATATTCTGCTGTACCGTATTGGAACCTGCATCCTTCATGAAATCCCTGAAAGCCGATTCAGGAACATAGAAGCCTTCCATACCGTCATTGTCAAAAACCGAAAGTTTAACCTTTATGAATCTGTCGCCGACAAGAATACTGGTTATGGAAGCCCTGACACGCTGCTGTCCGAAACCTGTCACTGTACCATAGAGGTAAGTACCCTTTTTCAGCTTTGTACCGCTTACCGTCACATCGTCCAGAAGCTTGAACCGCAGACGTGTGCCTTCATGCGCCTTTGTAGTCTGGTCAATCATGGCACGTATCAGCTTGTTCTCGGCAAATTCATCCGGAGCAGTAACCGTATTGAACCTGTCGGCATTGGTGTCATCAGACTTGATTACCAGACTCGGACGGTTGCGTTCTCTTTCCTCCTGACGTACTCTGGCTATGGAATCAGCCCTGTGCTTTCTTTCCGCTTCCTCTGCTTCCGGGTCTTTGATACCTAGTCCGCTTTCAATGGCCTTCTGCCGTTCATAGCTCCTTCGCTGAATCTCTTCAAGGTCACGTGCAAACTCATCCTGTGAGGAATATCCCATACCTCCGTAACCCGTTTCACTGTTTTCCGAAGGACCGTTTCCGTAAGCATATGCATTGATATGCTTTCTTGATTCGGCAAGGGAACGCTCCAGCTCTTCAAGTTCCCTCTGCTGTCGCTGTCTTTCAGCTTCAGCTGCATCCAGACGGTTCAGCTCTTCCTCGCTGTAGCCGTGTTCCAGTTCCTCCTTCTTCTGTTCTTCCTCCCCGATACCGCTTACGGCTGTGAAGGCATCCTCGTCACCGAAACGTCTGGACATCTCATACATCTTGTCTCCGGCTTCCTCGGCATTGGCCTGGGGAAGCTCCATGTTGATACGGTCTGTAGCTACCGTTCCGGCAGTCTCCTCACCGCCGGAGAAAGTCTGCATCACAAAGTATACCAGTGCGCACAGCGGAACGAATATGACCAGCGGAAAGATATACTTGGGCTGTTTGAAATTAATCTTAATCATGGGTTATCATTGTTTTTAATGGATTTGACTATATTTTCCAGCTGCCGGTATTTGAGGATGATCCGCAAGGAATCCTCACGGCTCTTTACAGGTATGGCAATCATGGAGTCCAGTTCATGATGCAGTAACTTTCCCTTCACCGTCATGTCAGTCAATGCACTGCGGTGAATGTCCTTGTTTGCCTGAATGGTACGGAATCCCTGAAACACCGGTTCCATTGCGGCTATCGAACTGACATCCGGCTCACTCTGTTTCCCGTTGCCGGAATCTATGGCAATTGTACTGACAAGTAGCAGAAGCAGTGTCCCTGCCACACCTGCGAATGTTGCTTTCGGATGCTTTGCCGCCCATCTGTTGGCCAGTCTTATCCTTGCAGCCAGACGGTATCTTGCTCCGATGATACCCAGTTTGGGTTGCAACCACGACCTGACAAGCAGATGCGTTTTCAGACGGCTTTCCTGTATCTTTTTTCTGAATGATTTCATAATATCAGTATATCAATAGTCCAAATCCCTGTTTTCAAGAGTCCTCCAGCCGGTAATGAGCAGACCGTGCGGATTGTTCCTTGTCCTCGGTACGGACTCGATGTAACCGGTTGTCACCATCGAGCGTCTGATGTCCCTGGTCCTGCGCTTGATAAGCTGCGTACCGTAATAGGTAAACTTCCGTTCATGTTCGTCAAACTGAATGGAGTCACACATGATGGTGCAGACAGCCGAAGAGGAAATGATGTCCGAGTAGAAACCGTTCTCGTCCATGGCCTGTTTCTGTTTCAGTGCAGTCCCGTCAGCCATATACATTGCTTTCCCTATCGTCCATTTGATATAGTCGTTGTCGGGCGGCAGGTTGAAGAAATACTGGTGGAACAGCTGTATGTGCGCCTTGGCCTCCATGGTGAAGTTGGCTTCCAGCCGTGCACGCTCGGCAAGAAACGGAATGTCTCCGTCAAGTACATAAATCTGCTGCCTTTCCTCATTGACCAGGGAAATGCAGCACCAGACCGTAAAGGCACAGATGACGGTGCAGCCTCCGATTACCGCAAATACCGTCATCATGGCCAGTCTGGTTTTCTGTGCAAGGGATTCAATAAGCATATTGTAAAAAGATTTGAAGTTATTTGACTAATGATTTGACAGCCGAACCGGCTCCCTTCATGGTTGAACCTGCTGCACCTCCGGCCATGGCACCTGCAGTAGTGGTGATACCCATTGCAGCCGAACCGGCAACGGAACCCGTACCCGAGCTTACACCTCCCGGAATCAGCCATGAAGCCACTTCAGGAACGAAGCGTATGATATAGGCACCCACGAGCATACCCATGGCATACATACAGTTGGAGCCTATTCCCTGCAGTCCCAGTGCGCCAATCTGTTCCCAGGAGTTTACCGAGCCATGAAGCAGATGGTCGTATGCTACCAGATCCTGTTGCAGGTTATAAAGAAGGATGAAGTCTATATAATAGATGCACATATAGGTCACGAATCCCCATAACGAGAGGGAAAGGAACTTGGACATCCACTGGCTCCAGGCCGAGTTCCATGGCGGTGCCAGCGAGAGAGCAAACATGATCGGACAGAATATCATCATGATGGCCATGAAAATCCTCTGTGCCACGAGCATCCCGTAATACGACATCTGGAAAATCAGTTCTCCGACAAAGCGTATTACATCGTTTATCCATTCACTGACCTTCGTCTCAGCCGCCACGGCAGCCCTCTGGGCGTAGTTGTTGATGGTCGAGCCCAGATTCTCCACATTATATATCAGCTTGTCCCACCAGGCAGCATCCTGACCGATTTCGGCCACCTGCTTTGCCGTGGCTATGGAGTCCTGCACGGTTCTCAGCCTGTCGAGATATTCACTCTGTTTCTGTGCCACCTTCAGCTCGAAGGCCGCCACTTCCTTGTTCTTTGCCTTGGCCATAGCCCATGTAGCGGACTCCAGACTCTTTCCCGGAACCTGCAGAGCCGAGCATATCCATGAAGAGGATGAAATACACAGGGAAATGCCGATGATGCGCAACAGCTTCATGACATCCATACCACGCCTTCCGAGCATCATCATCCAGCATTCGTATGAACCGACACACAGGGCCAGACACAGACCGAGAGCCTTTGCCATTGAAGCGGCATCACCGAGAACGGCCACATTGGGAAATGTCTCCATGGCCGTCAGCAGCTTTTCCAGACTTTCGTCAATGGCCGGAAGTCCTATTGTCAGCGGAATAAACAGTAGATTCATGATTGACTATATTATTTGTTTAATATTATTACTTAAATTATTATCAATTATAGAGAGTGTCTAATAGTGCGTAGCGGCAACGGCACAAAGGTGTGCAGTCCTGTTGACCAGTTCTGCCATCCTGGATTTGGCTTCCTCGTATGCCTTCTGCCGCTTGGCGTTCTCCAGTCCATAGCCGACACCGGTTTTGTGTATATAGGCTATATCCGCACAGAGTATTTCGTTCTGACGGCTCAGCTCGTCCACCTGATAGCGGAGCTTGCCGTCACTCTTCTGCATACAGTAGAGCAGTCCGTCCGTGATACAGTCCTGCATACGGTTGAATTCGTCCTTGTAGGTGGCATACATCAGATCAACGTTCCTGTCAGCCTCCCTTGCCAGTTCTTCCTTATACAGTTCCTCGATATATTTGCGCTCACTCTCCACTTTCTTGATTTTCTGCCTCTGCGTCTCTTCGGCAGTCACACGCACCGGCATGATACGTTTTACATCAGACTTTGGTTCCTTGAAACGGACACGGAATCCGGAGTTGAACCAGTCCCATTTCCAGTACATTTCCGCACCTGAGTATTTCTTATGCAGGAAAAAGTAATACCAGTCCGGAGCAAAATCCCACGGACCGTTTTCCATTGACTTCCACTGCTTCTGCTTTTCACTGTCACTGACTATGCTTTGGGCATTGGATGTAAATATGATACATGATACAGCCAGACACATGATTATTGTAAACATTCTTCTAACCTGCATATCCCTGATTCCATTTGTTGATTACACGCTCAGCTATCTCATTCTTCACATTGGAGTTCAGTATCTCCCAGATATAGTCCGGCTTCCATCCGCAGTCCGTAACAAGGAAACAGTACAGATTGGCATTGTCTATGATGTACCTTGCCCTGTCGATTGAAGCCTTCAGTGTCATTACCAGATTCAGCTTCTCATCCATGGAAGCCTTCATCAGGTTTATACCAGAAGCGGCTACGGATGCATACAGTCTGTAGCAGTGTTGTATCTCCCTTGATATTGCCACGTTGGCATCGGCATAATACCATGCTACGAAAGGCTTCTTCGATACATGGCTGAAAGTATTGCCGGTAAAGTTCTTGTATTCCGTTACCAGCTGATACAGTGAGTTGGCCGTTGAAGAAATGGCACCGGCCAGCACTAGGTATGAATAGGCATTGTTCATCCTTGTATCCAGAGTGGTCCTGACATCATTGAACTTTTCCGCACCCTTCTCAATGAGCGACTGCTCGCCATAGCTTGTGGCCACCCTTGTCAGAGCCTTGTCCTCGTCCTTCTTTATGGCCTTGTGCAGGGCAATGAGTGCTTCGATGGTCGGCAGGTCTTTCGGTATTATGAAAGCGGAAGCCTTTACAGGCAGCAACAGCATTATAATACCGGATGATATGATACTTATATTCCTGATTTTCATGACAGAGATATATGAAAGGTTAATAATTTGAAGCAACCAGGCCGTTCCAGTCCTGTACAAGATTCCCCACATGATTCTTCATGGTCACCACATTTGCCCATCCTTCCGGATCTATGGCAAAGAAGAGGTCGTTTGCAGTGGCATACTGTGCCATCAGAACCATCCCTTCCACTTTGTAGCGTATCCTGTTCAGGTCAGTATAGATGCTGTTGGCCAGAGTCAGCCTTTCATACCTGTCCAGCAGGTTGTAGCCGTCATCCTTTTTCTCGGCAGTGGCTTGTCCCTGCAACGGATTGGGAATCCTGGCATTGTTCACGATATTGACGAAGTTGCCGACCAGCTGCTGGGTTTCCGCTACAAGATTGACGAGCTCGTTCAGACAGAGCAGCCTGTTTGAAAATTTAGCCTTGTTTACCGTGCTGACAAGTGTCGGAACATTTCGCAGAATATCCAGAGCACACAGGCCTATTTCCTTATGATAAAGACTTTCAGTACCAAAGCCGGATATGTTCTCCATGCTCAGTTTGTAGAGTTCTTTCATGGTAGCCATGCTTACCGTATAGAGTTCCACCTTCTGTTTCTTGGCAGCGATGGTATCCACACGCTGGTTGTGCTGTTCCTCAATAAGTTTCTGTGAAGCGGTATTGGCCATGACAATCTTCAGACAGTTGCGGTCGAATACGATTCTCCAGGCAGCATGTGCATTAATACAGACAAATTCAGAAAGCATTATAACCGATATGATTCTTAATACTGTTCTTACCATAGTGACATAACTTTTTGATGTTGGTTGACTTTTCTTGCAAATTCCAGATACAGAAGCCCTCCATCCGCCTTGCGGTCTTCCTCAATACGGGTGATGGCCTCCTGCAGCGTACCGTACCGGGCAAGATAAATTTTCAGTGCCTCCTTTTCGGTACGTTCAGTAGTATATGCCCAGTAGCATTCAGGTGCTTCCTCTACGCCGTACACATCCGAGTGCTGTCCCCGGCAAATCCACACCTCCTTGAAGTAGCTTCTTCCCTCATGGTTGTTCAGCGCATTGATGGTGAAAATCTGCTGACGCTGTATGTCAGTGAGTCCCAGAATGGCTGCAATATCCTCATACCTGTCCTTGAACTTGGTCTGGTCAAGCAGAATCTTCACATCCGAGTTGTTGATGATGGCCTCCTTCACGATAGGGGAGTCAATCACGTCATTAAGCTCCTGTGTAACCACACCGGCTATTCCGTGGAACTTTCGGACGGTCTTATACAAATACTTTATATATTCTGCCATGGTAGGTGAAGCGATTGCCTTCCATGCCTCTTCGATGATAAGCGCCTTCCGTCCCTTCTTGATACGCATCTTCTGCAGGAACACGTCCATGATAATCAGCACCACAATCGGAAAAAGCACCGGATCATCCTTTATTTTATCTATTTCGAACACAATGAAACGCTCGTCAAATAGGTTAATGTCCAGGTCGGAGTTCAGCGTCATCTCCAGTTCGCCGCCACGGTAGAACTGTTTCAGTATGGCCGCAAAGTCATGTATATTGAAACTGATTTTCTCCAGTTGTGTAATCTGCGGTATGCGCTCCAGGGCAAACTCGTAATAGGAATTGAACGATAGTTCCTGAACCTTCAGCCTGCGCTTCTGTTCCTCCATGTGGTCAATCTGCCTGTCAATCTTAATCAGCATGGAATTGTTATAAAGTTCCCTTTTATATTTTTCTATGATGGCAAGTGCACGTTCCTTTTCTGATTCTGTGGCCGCTTCATCATTGATCAGAGCAGTCAGTGAGCGGCACTGTCGGATCAGCTTCAGACGGCGTACTTCGGAAGGCAGCAGCAGGGCACGGCTTTCAGCCTTCTCCTGAACCTCTTCCGTATTTATCTGCCTGTCGATGTCCTCCATACTGTGCGTGAACTGTTTATAGTCATCCTCCATCTTGGCGGCTACCAGCAGTTTCTGTCTCAGTGCCTCACGCTCACTGTCGCTGAACCCTTCAAAAGGATTGAAATAGGCTTCGTAATATTCCACGATGGTCTGGTTTATCAGCATGTCCTCAATCTTTGTTGGAAATGAGTTGCCCTTGAATATCAGGAATATCAGCGATTTGAGGAAGTTCTTCTTCTCACCGAAATTAAGTTCATACTCATCCTTCGTGACCTTGAACGGATTCATGGAAATGGGCTTCTCCTTCGAGTAGGCTATGTATGTACCCTTGTAATATCCGCATATGCCTTCGTAGGAATCACCCGTATCCACCATGACCACATCCGTATTCTGTTCCAGCAGCTGACGTACCACACTGTTCATGTGGAAGGACTTGCCGGAACCTGAAGGACCGATACAGAAAAAGTTGGCATTGTCCGTCATTTTCTTCTTGCCTTCCTTGCCGGTAATGTCGATACAGACAGGCAGTCCCTGACGGTCAGTGTAGTATGTGGTCAGCGGTGTATCCTCAGACTCCTTCAGATGTTCCTTGAAGAAAAAGCACAGGGCAGCATCCGAAAGTGTCAGGAACAGGTCATAGTCCGGGTTGAAGGCATAGCCGTTACCGGGAAAACAGTCCATGAAAAGCTCCAGTTGGTTGTAGGCCGTTCTTGACGGCATGATGCCGCACTCGTACAGCTTGGTCTCCAGAAAGGATGTTACCGGAGTAACCTTGTCAGGTGGACAGCTCACCAGAATGTTAAAGTTGCAATATACAAGCATGGTACTGTCAACGGCCAGCCTGTCCAGCACTTCCTCAATGTCAGCCTTAGCAATACGGTTGCTCGGGTCCGGCATGGAACCGTGACGCTTCGCTTTGGCCTGAAGCTTACGCAGCAGCTTCCTCTGTCCCGGTATCTGAATGACCTGGTTGAACACCACACAGTCCGAGTAGGGGACGCCGGTCAGGAAAGAAAGCAGGTCGGTTGCGATACCGTATCCGTTGATGTTCATCTGTGTGTACGGCTTTACCATGGAAGGCAGGTTTATCTCGTCAATATCCACCAGCGGATAGGAACGGATAATCCGGCCACCTGTCCTGAGATATTCGTCCGAAGCCTTGAAGTTGGTCATTGAGAACGGTCCGTGCCGGAACTGGAATGCCATGAAACGGTGACAGTACTCGCTGACTTCCTCCTTGTCGAGCTTCCTGTGCCGGATATGCTTTTCGGTCAGAATATCATCCGTCTTTGATACCTTGGCATGGAAATCGAGCCATCTCTTCGGGTCATACTGGATGAACTGGCTTCTCTGAGCCTCCTGGGTGAGGATAAGAAAAGTCCTTATCTCTGTGAACTCCCTTCCCTCGAAGTATCTGAAATAGCTCCTTGTCAGGAACTCCGCATCATCCGGCACATCATGGTGATATGCCTGTCTGCACATAATATCCTGCTTCTGCAGAGCATATCCCTCACCGATGGTCTGAAGGATATTGGATAGCATGTCATGAAACAGCATGTACTGCTGCGCATCCGTACAGAGTTGCTGGACGGGATTTGTTATCTCGAAGATGACTGACGGCTCGCCCCTGGCGGAGAACAGCACGACATTGCCGCCTGTCTCCTCCAGCTGCGCATAGAGTCCGTCAAATACTTTTTTCCTTTTATGTGCCATACCGTATAAAATGATTTACTGTTCTTTTCTCAGGCTTCTGAAGATATAGATACCTCTTGCCCTTTTTTTGTTGTGGAGTCCACCACGCTGTTTGATGTAGATTGTTATCAGTCCCACCAGTGCCATGACCATCATGGCTATGAATCCTGCAATCTTTCCCAAGGCGATTGAGAAACCGATGAAGCCTACGAATGATACGCCTATGGCTGCCGCTGCCAGAGTGAGGAAACGGCCGCGTATGCCCATAAACTCCAACGGTTTCTGTAATCCCTTGAACACAGGGTAACCTTCCTGATTCATTGTCATGTCGGGAAAGGATTACTGGAAGAACAGCGGAAGAGCTTCCGAAAGTGCGATGAATGCGATACAGCCTCCGATGGTAAGCATGATGGTCTTCTTCACGTCCTGGTCTCCGTTCTGCATCTTGAAATAGACGTTGAAGGCACCGACCAGAACGATAACGGCAGCAATGGCCTTCATCAGGTTCGATACCGGAGTCTGGTAGGAACTGACTTCCTGAGTGGCCTTGGTAAAACCTGCTGCACCCTTGCTTCCTGCCATTACGTTTGATGTGGAAATAACGAGTGCAATGGCCGCTATCACACACTTCTGTCCAAAACTTGAACCGATGAAACGCTCCGTAAGATTCCGGGCATTTTTCTTTATTATCTGCATTTCTGAATAATTTTAAAGGATTTCATCGCCAAAGAAACAGATGTCACTAAAGGAACGGTATATAATATCAGGCGTTCTCACAGCTGAAGATAACGGCACCGAGGTCACTGGTACCGGTCTCTGCCAACCGGTTTATTTCCTGAATGATATTCTCTACCAGAATGCCGTCAGTCATGATGGCCTCCCGGTAAACGTGTCTTGAAGATTCTGATTTGGATGCAGATTTCTCTGTACCGTCAGATTCAGTTTTTTCATTTTCAGGTTCGGGATTCTCAGTATTATTCTGTTCTGAACTTTCTTCTTTGGATTCAGGTTCATCCCGGTTTATTCTTATCGGCCTGAAGCTTCGTGCCTCTTCCGATATGTCTATGTCCTCTTCTTTATGGCTGTCCTGCTCGGCATTCTGTGCAGCCTTTGCCCTCTGGAAGTCCATGAAAATCATTGCCGCATAGTAGAATACCATTGCCACGAAGAGAAGAAATACTATCTGTCCGTACTGCATGGCTGTTGTAATATGATGTTGGAAGAAAGAACGGAACTGTCCTGCGGAAGCGGAAGGATATGCAGTCCCAGTCTGATACCCCGGCTTTCCAGACGTTCCCTGCGTTCCGTAGTGCCGGTATAATAAATCACGTTGTGTTCCTCACTGATGATGTATCCGTTTGACTTCATGTTTGAGCGTACCCTTACCTTTGCCCTGTTTGAAATGACACGGATACCTGTTACCGGTTCCAGTCCGAAGACGATACGCCGTCTTTCCCTCTTTACCATCTGGGTACGGATACGTGAGGAAATCAGATGCTTTTCTTCACTGCTGCGTTTCAATCCGAGTGCAGCGGCTATGCGTCCGACACTCATCCGGGTAATGCCGAGAGCTTTCCCTATCTCAGAGAAGGAACACTCCTGGAAATGATTCCTGATATAGTCGGCACGCTCCATCCATCTGGATTTGGCCATTTTTACAAGTCCAAGTTCACGGGCTTTCAGCTTGACGGTCGATTCACTCAGATTGAGAACGGCAGCTGTATAAGCCGTGGTCTCTACCGGATACAGCTCGACAAGAGCAGCCAGCATCCTGTCAGTCCAGTCTGTCTTTTTCATATTCTACAGATTATAGCTGTTAAACAAAGATTTCTTTTCCCTTCTGTATTCTGCCAGACGTGGCAGGTATGACTTGAAGAATGCCCTTACGATGGCATTCACCAGGTCAGAGCGGCATCTGCCATGTATATCGCAGTCGTCCAGTGAATCCGCAAGGTCACGGTCGAGTTTGCAGACGAGCCTTTCTGTTTTGTCCGTTCCCGAACCATCCGATTGAAGATAGTCCATGAAGTCATCCCAGCATCCTGTATCCGAAAGGGAAACAGCAATATCCTTTTCCTGTGCTTCATTATTATTTTCTCTTTGCTCAACCTGTGTTCCTGCGGTATCTTCCGTCAATATAAGTTCTGAATCATTGATGCCTCTTGTAAGGTCATCTATTTCCGGTATATCCTTACTCATAGTGCTATGGTTATTGAAGTTTTACTGATTATTCTGGTTCTTTGTTCTGATTACCTGTACCAGATTGGCTGGTATTGTCATTTGGTACTTCATCAGACGGCTGTGCCTTCTTTTTCTTCTTAGGTTTGGAATTCAGATTTTCCGTCAGCTGTATGCCTTTAAGTTCTTTTTCCCTTATCGGTTCAAGTGTATCGAAGATACTCTGATAGACCTTGTCAAATACCGGTGTAACGATAGCGGCCTGCATATCCAGTGCCGCCATGGTGCTGAACCGTTCCATGTCCGCACGTTTGGGAATCTTAGCAGTGACGTATCCGTAGTTGGAGAAAGTATCCCTTGCATTGTCCCAGATAAGCAGTTCGGAACGCTTGCCGATTCTTCCGTCATTCAGATTGGAAATGATGAAGAGTCTGGCTTTCATCCTTTCACCGACAGCCTTTTTCAGTCGGTCAACAAACATAAGGAAACTGGCCGTGGACGGTACGGTTACCAGGTCATAGTGAAATGGGACAATAATGATATCCGAGTTGACGAACATGGGTATCAGCCCTTCCGCTTTCAGACTGCTCGGTGTGTCCATCAGAACAACGTCAATTTCTGGATCATTGTGCAGCTTCTCCATAAGGGAAGTCATCATCGCCTTGTCGTTTGCTTCGTATGCCCATACCTCGTAAGGCATTTCCTGTTCACCGTATTTTCTGATGTCAGCCTTACGGCATTTCATGATGGAGTGCTGGAAGTCGCAGTCAATCACTACAACCCTTACACCCTTTGTCACCAGATAGTTGGCAAAGGTGATGCAAAGTGTAGTCTTTCCAACGCCTCCCTTCTGATTGGCAAATGTCACTATAACCGGAGTTTGTATCATTTCAAGTATTGATTGATTTTGTGACAAATGTATTAACCAAGGTTTTCAGATAAAAAATGTACAACACATTTGTGACTTGGGATGAATTAACCAAAATATTTAGAGAAATGAAATAGGAATTTTGTGGTTATTTTAAACTATAATAGTTACAATTAGAGGCCTAAAATAATGTTCTTCTAGATTATTAAATAAATAATATTATATTGGTAATGTCTTGTATTAGTGATAATCAATAGGTAACTTTGTCTTATTAATAAATAGTATAATCAATTGATATAGTTTATACAGATTATTAAATAAGATATTTGATAAACTGTATGCTAGATTTGGTTACAAATATTGTCTCTTGAATATATGTAGAAATGATATTAAATGTTAACTTTATAAGATTAAATTATTTGTACTATGGCTATTGTTTATAGAGATGAATATGGAATTCCTCATATAGACGCAATAAACTATTGTGATGCTGTAAAAAGTATCGCTTATTGTCATTGTGAGGATGATTTTTATACAATACAGTTATTGCTTCTTGCTACGAAACAAAAAAGTGGACATTTTGATGATTGGGATGGACCATATTTAGATCTTATATGTTCTTTTTTCGATATTCCAAATCAATATGACATAATTAAAATGCTTTCTAATGAATATCTAGCTCTGATTAAATCATATATTATTGGTGTTAACTTATATGCTGAAAAGCATCAAAATGAAATACTAGATAAAACAATTTTTCCGATAAAAGAAAAAGATGTAATAATAGCACAGCATTTAATGGAAATAATAGGAATCCAATTAGATAAACCTTATAGCTTTTTAAAAGATAGTAGTGAAATATCGTTACCGACAAAACAAGGTTCAAATGCTATAGCTATAGGTCCTAAACGTAGTGCTACGAAACATGCTTTATTAGCTATTAGTCCGCATCAAACGATAGAAGGACCTTTTTCATTTTATGAAGTACATGTTGTACTAAAGGAGGAAAAATGTGAAATTCATGGCTTCATTCTTCCTTGTACTTTTGTTATATTTATGGGTACAAATTTTAATATTGCATGGGGAAGTACGGCTAGTTATCCCGAAATGTATAATATTTATAGGGTTGATGTAATAAAGAAGATAGGTTCAGGAGCTTTTTTTCTTTTGGGTGATGAAAAAATAGCTTTGTATGAAGTAAATTACAGGAATTATACAAAATTATATGGTAAAATTCCATATCCGATTTTTAAGAGTTTTTATAGGTCTAAATTGGGAAATGTTATCTCTATAAATGGAATTTATTATCTTATTGATATACCAATGCTAGGAAAACAGTTTGGTTTTCAACAAGCTTACGAATTAAGTTTATGTGACAATATAGATAAGGTTAAAAAACTCTTGAGACGGACTCAGTATTCATATTTAGATTTTGTTTGTATTGATAAATATGATGACATACTATTTGCACATTGTTCTAAAGAAAGGGTAAAGGATGATCCAAAAGATCATTATATTAATGTTTTACCTCAAAATAAGATAATTGAGATTGAAAAAGATCTCTTTTACAATAATCAGAATATGGTCTTTTTATTAAATCCTGAATGTCAATATATTGTTTCAGTAAATCAATCTCCATTTATGGTTACTGATACAGATACATATGATTGTAAATATAAGGGGTTAATTTATAGAAGAGATAATTCTCGTTCTAAAAGAGCAAAGGATTTGATTCACAGCCAGAATAGTATAGGTGTAAAGGAACTTATAGAAATACAAGGTGATACTAAAATTATTTTTCCTATAATAAGAGGTATTGATTTTACTTCCCTTTTTAAATTGGATAGTAATAGATATCCGTCAATAGGCTACTTAATAGAAGAATTAAAACAGTGGGATGGGTATGCAGAAAAATCTTCTAGAGGTGCTGCAATTTTTGCATTGCTTTTTGAACGTTATAAAAAATATTATCGATACTCTAAAAATCCAGATGTTATAAAGATTGCAGAAGAGAAAGAACTTGTTGATTGTTTAAGGTGGGTTTCTAAGAAACTCCCTAAAAAATATTCTCTAGGTGATATTCAATTTCTTAAAAGAGGAAAAAAGAAACTTCCAATAGCAGGTATACCTGATTCTCTAAATACTGTACGTCCCTATTATTATAAAGGTGAATTGATTGTTGAAGAATGTAGTGCTTTTCGCATGATTGTAAATCTGCATGATAGGATTTCTCTTACTTGTCATCCTTTAGGCGCTTCTAGTAATGAAGATGATGTAAACTATACGAGTCAGATGGATATGTATCAGAAAAATTCATATCGTAAATTAAAAACAATGGATAATTATAAACAATATATAAAAGGTTATTCAATATGAAAAAATTAAACATGCCTGTATTCTTAATGAACATACCAACGTCTTATTCTACTGACATTTGTAATAATGTTTGGATGGAAGAGTATAATAAAAAAGATATTATTGTGAATAAAGAAAAGGCTATTCGAGAAATCTGGGAACTTTATTCATTCTTATCAAGTCAGTCTTTTGTCTATTTATTGCCTACTCCAGCAAACTGTTCTTTTCAGGACTTAGTATTTGTTGCAAATAATGGAATAGTTCTAGAACATCTCGAGGAACCTATTTTTATAGGAGCAAATTTTAAAGCTAAGAATCGAATAGGTGAAGAAATAATTGGAATGAATTTTTTTAAAAATATGGGCTTTCATGTAGAACAATGTCCATATTTTTTTGAAGGAGAAGCAGAATTAAAGCATCTTTATGATAATGTATATATAGGTGGTTATGGAATTCGTTCTCAAAAAGAGAGTTACTTTTGGATGGAGGAAAAGTTTAATATGAAAATTATTCCTTTAGAATTGACAGATCCTTACAATTATCATTTAGACTGTACAATATTTCCATTAACTAAGGATAAGGTGATAATGGCAGTTGATGCTTTTACAAAAGAAGAGATTAAAAAAGTCGAGAAGGTTTCAGATATAATTCCAATAACAGTTGAACAAGCACATACTGGACTTGCAAATTCCGTTAGAGTTAATAACTATCTTTTGAATGCTTCAGATATAGATTTTCTCTCTAAAAGATCAGAAGACTATCGATTAGAATCATCAAAAAACTTTAGATTAGAACAAATTGCAGGACAAAATGGCATGGAAGTTGTTTATTTTAATATGGAAGAATATATGAAAGGTGGTGGCTTATTGTCCTGCTGTGTGTTACATGTTAATCGTCATTCTTATAATACTGATATTTTATAGTAATTTTATGGCACAAACTATTAAAACTTGGTTACGTGAACAAAGTAAAAATTTCAAGAGTAAAACTATTGAAGAACTTTCATCTGTTTATTGTTTTAGAGATCCCTTAAGACCCATTAAGAATAATCCGGAGATAATATTTGCTCCTGCCGATGGTATAATTATTGATTGTACAAATATACAAACGATAAATGAATCTATATATGGTAAATATGGAAATGTTTGCGTTAAGGATCTTTCATATAATATGATACCTGAAGGTAGTTATTCTATTATCACTATTTTTCTCACTTTTTATGATGTACATGTAGTCAGAATGCCAGTAAGTGGAATTGTTTCTAAATTAGAACTACCTCCAATATTTGTAGAGAATCGTCCTATGTTGGAACTAGAAAATATTCTAATTGATGGAAAGTATACAAATATTCGGAAAGAACTTCTTTCTTCATTCGCTTATAATCAGCGTTTTTTGTATAGTATAAAAAATAGTTTCCTTAAAGAGAAGATGTATCTTATTCTTACAGCTGATTATGATATTGATAGTATACTAGATTTTCATGGAAAAAATAATTCTTCATTAAAACAGAATCAGCGTTTAGCTACAATTAGATATGGCAGTATGGTTACTTGTATTGTTCCTTCATCTTGGAATTTGCAATTAGTATGTAAAGAGAACACACACATAGAAGCAGGAATGGATACTTTATTTTATTATGGAAAATGATATAATTAAATCTAAGAAAAAAGTATTATTATATACTCTTCCAATATTGATATCTTCAATATTGGAAGAGGCCATTATCTTATCAGATAGTATATTGCTATCATTTAAAAATCCTATATATCTTTCAACTGTTGGTATTATTGATTCTATTTATTTACTTTTACTGGTTTTAGGTGAATCTCTTAATAATGCATTTCAGAATTATTATGCAAGAAATATAAACAATATAAGTATTATAGGTTCTATATTTAAACCTTCTATATTGATATTTTTTTTCATATCTTTATTATTCTCATTATTAATAATTGTATCCGTCAAATTTTTACCACCTCAATTAATAGGTGTAGAGCATTATGATATATTATATACATGTCGTTGGTATTTGGTCTTTTTAGTTATAGTAACTTATATTTCTCTTTCTTTTAATAGTATTTTAATAGGATTGGGTAAAATAAAAGGACTTGGATATATATCAGTAGTCTCTATTATATCGAATATATTGTTAGGCATCTTCCTTTTATATGTGTGGGACCTAAAAATTAATCCATGTGTAGTTGTTTTAATTTCTTCAATAGTTTCTGAATGTATAGCAATCATTTTAATGATACTTTTGATTTTTAAATCGCAATTATATAAGGAAATATTTAAAGTAAAAACGAAACATTCAAAACGTATTCTTAAAATAATAACAGAGTCATCTATTTATTTATGTGGTTCAGACTTAGTTTTCAATTGTGGGTCTATTTTATTATATATTTTTTGTCTATATAATTTCCCTAATAATATGACAGCGGTATTTACTTTATTAATGGCATATTGGGGAGTTATTCAGGTGCCAGCTGAAAGTTTCTCAGAAACAGCTTTGAATTTATTTTCATATATACATGTAAATAAGCATAAAAACAATTACTATAAAGTAAAATCCAATATACTTACATTAGCAAGTTTGTTAATATTACTTTTCGGTATATTTTTACTTATTTTTGATTATATTGCTTATGATCACAGTATAGTTGAATTAATTGCAATACTGGTTATTATGTTCCTTTCCCTTTTAAATTTGAGGATAGAAATTATTTCTGTGGGGTTATTTGTTAGGCTAAAGACTGATAGTTATTTATTTTCAAAATTAATTTATGGAGTGTCTGTAGTTATCTTAATATCATTTTTCTATTTATTTACAAATATTCATTATATACATATATTTGTATCATTTTTAATTTCAATGTTGATAAGTTTGACTTATTTAAGAGTTAAAGAAAGAAATGTTTGGAAAAATGAGTAACTATTTTAAAGTATAATAGCTATGCATCTTTTTTATAAATGGTAATATAGCTTTTTCAAATTTATATTTTTATACAACATCTATTATCAACATCGTCAAAGTCGTTTTTCTGTCCTACTTCCCACTCACGTTTCTCACTATGGCTGCCACCACCTGCATCACGCAGTTTGCCCTTGCCTGAGAAACGTGAAGTAGGCTTTGTTTGTTGCAGGTATTTTTGCCGTTCAATTTGCTTCATTGGCTGTTTCTTTAACCGTTGAAGATTAAAGTTCTCTTCAGTAAGATTTATAATGATGTGTTGCTTGAAATTGATGGCATAAGTTGCATCTTCCTCCTGACGGATGGTAAAGCCTTCTTCATGCAGTCGGCTTCTGACAGAGGAAACAGTTTCATCATTGAATATCTCACGCAGACGGTTTACAGCATCAGTGTAGTAGTTTGTTCTTTCCGGAGATATATCTACTAAATCTTTCCGGGATACTTTGAAGATTTTGCAGAGCAAATCCCGTTCAGCCTCAGTTGCCGGACTGAACATTTCAACCATGGCTATACGGTTGTTACGGTCAATTGCTTCTGCCATAAATGGTTTTAACGGACGACTTTGGCCATCAAAATAAATGATGCCTTTCTTGATATAGGCACGCTGCTTCCTGATTTTACTGTATATTTCACTTTGGGTAATCTTCGGGTTAAGTGTCAGTAATCTGTCAATATAATCCTCAATCCGATTGAACCGTTCTTCAGGAGTAGTAAAGTCCAGAAGTTCCTCTACAGCCAGCACCCTTGCACCATGAATGACGGTCTTGTTTGCATGATCAACGAGCATATATCCGTATGGTGTATCCTTCTTACCGAAGAACACAATATCAATACCGAACTTCGTTTTCAGTTCCTTCTGCAGTTCCTCCTTGTTGGAACTTACGTCACGGTACTTCTTTAATATACTTCTCAGTTGACGGCAACGTGTCCTTTCCCGATAACCGCTCTTGAAAAGACTTTCTATTTCAGTAAAAGGAATTTCCTTCTGAACCTTTCCACCATGCTTAATAAAAACATTTTCATCTTTCTGATATACTTCATATCCCATGGAAACCATGATTGCCTTGAACTGGGCAAAAGAAGAGAATGTATATTGTTTGGCAGCATCAATATCATCTTCCGTTTTCTTTTTCCTGTCATTCCCAAGAATACGGTCAATGACTTCCTGGGAACGTCTGCGCTCATGGCTGTGCTGAATCTTTCTTCCATCAGGTGCCACTCTCGAAGTGATGATATGAAGATGGGTATTCTCCGTGTCATAATGGGAGTAAACAAGTAACGGCTGACCGGATTCTCCGTATCCCATTTCCTTGAGATACTGGTGTGCAAAATCCAGCAACTCATCTTCAGACATTTCGTGTCCCTTACATGATATGGCTACATGAAACTGAGGTTTCCTGATTCTGCTGTTCTGTGAACTGTACTTCTGGAGATAACCGACCAACTCACTTGGGGTAGGTTTGTGAAATGTTCCGAGTGAATCGAAATTCTGAATCTCGATAAGCCGTGCAACACCTTTCGATACTTTATGTTCATTATATCCTATAGCATGGAAGTTCGTGCTTCCTGGTAATATGGTTGCTATCATATTGAATCCTAATTATCATGGTTTAAGTTACTGAGTAACCGAAATACTTCAAGCTCATTAATCTACGGTTACGCAATAATAATATCTGAAATGATTGAATATCATGTAGTCTGCAATTCAGATTCTGACAGCTTTCTGTGTCAGAGAATCAAGGTCTTTCTTTATTCGGTTCAATGTTTCCTGAGTTTCAAGAATAACCGGCAACAGAACTTCCTGAATATAGCTGGGTGCGAGTAATCCGGCTACCGCAAGCTCATTGGCACGTTTAACCGACTGATTAAGGTTTCCTCCAGCCCAGGAAAGTTCATTCTGATATTTCCGGTAAAACAAACCCAAATCATTCATCAGTTCGAGCTGCCTTTTGGTACTAATATTTGAATATTCTGCCAGTGCCGAGCGTATATAATGGCTCACAGATGAATAGGAGGCAGATTTCTCCTTAAACTGTTGTACTTCCTCCGGTGTCATTCTTACCTTGATGTATTTGGTTCTCTGATTCTTCATACTTGGATACATTGGTGGTTAGGTTTCCCGGACCATCTTTCGCCATGCGAAACAGCGGCCAGCCGCTCCGATGCACCAGCATTCGGCAAGTTACTTTTGTGAGTACGAAACGGAGTTTTGTGGCCACAAAAGTACAACTTGCTTGGAAAACTCTGCACGGCAGAACGATGCCTTCCGAGAATGATTATTACACCCAAATTTACCGCAGAAAGCCGTTGCAAACCGAAATCAACAACACAATTCTTTGGAGGCGTATTCCTGTTAACCGTCTGCTGTAGCATCCGATTGTCTTGGAATATCCATATAGCGGAATATTGTTGTATAGAGTCCTAGAACTTATCAAACCAATTTTCGTGTATTCAGAAACAGATGCTATAAGTATTATTCGATTTTAGAACCATAAAAATCGTAGTAATAAGAAAATAATGTTTCGATATATATGGTTGGATAAACCAAAGTCTCAAAGACACACAAGATGTAGTTATATGGAATAGATGGTTATTGTTCTCATAAAACCTATATCCAATATAATATGTAGTCCCGATACCATGATAGCATGGTAAAAGTAACCTGCTTATCTAAGTTATTGGAATCCCAATAAAAGGGAAAATATAATCTTGTAGCTGATTCAGCTGATGAAATGGCTATCGGGAAATCTTATTTTATCTGAACTGTATTGCAGAAACATTCAGACAGAACAACCTCGTTTTCAGAGTCTGGAGATGCTTTGTTATCATGGTGATATAGCACTGATAATCTGCAAAAATTTACTCGAACAACAAGAAAATAGTGTTGCGAAAATTTCTGTATATCATTGATTTTTAGTATATTTATATAATTAATAAGCTCTTATACTCATAAATATTACACATTATGTTTGAACTGCTGTTGATTATATATCTGCTGCCGGTACTTATTATCGGTATGCTACTCCTGAAGTTGGTATTCTGGCTTTTGAAGTTTGCCATACGTCTGGCAGTTTGGTTGATCAAGAAAACTTTCATTCTTATATGGAAGCTTATCATACTTGTCTTTGCTATAATTATAGGCCGTGAAATCATGCCTTGGAATCAACCGGACAAATAGAAAGAACCGTATCAGTAAGTGAAATGATACGGTTCTGATATGAATTGGGATAATTGTTCCCTCTATGTGTCCAATTTAGAATCCCTTACCTTTACTTTTGACATATACTGCTTCTTTTTGAGAATCACAGTTTGTTAATCGGAACTGTACATTACATCCTACGGGTATGTCATTAGGAAGCTGATTGGCAAGTGCTGAAATAACATCATCAACGGTATCAAAACCTATGTCCGTGACTTCGGCAATAACTTCGCCTTTAAAATATGCTCTTCCATATATCATCATCTTTTTTGTAATACGAAACATTTTCTCTGCTGGTGATTCAAAGTTACGAACCAAACTCTGTTTACTGTTTTTATTACTGAAAAATATGAAGTCTATGATTTTTGCATTAAGTTCCCATGCTGGAGTAAAGTCTATTTTTACATAGCCTCTTGTTATATTAAATCCATGGCTATGGTTCATACCGAATGCTACCTCATACATATTTGCTCCACAATCGTTTTGAGCAATGGTTGCCCAGGTATGACGAAACGTATAAAAGCAATAATATTCCTCCTTGGACATTCCCATATCTTGGCATATTCGCCTGATTCCCATATTTATATTGGCATTGAAACTATCGGAATTACTATAACGACTATGAAAATTAAACAGATATTCATCTGTTTGGTCCGTAGATAGATATTTGTTAAATGTATCCTGTATAAACGGTTCAATACGAATCTCCATGTATGCTTCATCCCTACGACTATGTCTTGTTTTCGCTCTCTTATATCCTATAATACCATTTTTATAATCTTTCTTTTTCAGTTCGTAAAGGTCTATCGTGTTAATACCACCCATACACAATGAAAGCAGGGCTATATCTCTGCCGAGTTCAGGAAGGGGAGATATCATTTTACTTTGTGGCAGAGGACGATTAAAGAATTCACGACAAGCTTCTGCACTGATTGCTCTTTTCAGTGTATTGTCTGATTTTGGGATTATAATTTTTAGCCATGGATTGTATTTTATACGCAAAATACCACGTTCTTCGTCATTCAATTCTATGATTGCTTTCTTAAAAATCTGTCTGATGCAAGTGGGATACATTTCTTTTGCTCTGCTGGTCTTATACAATGTGTCAATCCATTGTGTTAAAACAGAAGTCGTAAGAATGCTAAACATGATTTTGGTAGTACCTATATACCGTTCTAAATGATTGACTGCAAGTTTATAGTTTTTTGCATTACGTTCATGCCCTTCTAATTCCATTTTCGAAATAAACTTTCTCGCATAATCACTGAAGCATGTCTCTTCATCATTTTTGTGAAGGAATTCTATGACATCTTTAAGTTCCCAAAATGTAGCGTCAACACGATTCAGTTTGTCTGTATATTGGCGTATGATTATAGCACAATATTCATTCACTACCGGGTCTGTTAACTCACCATTACTGGTTATATGAGCCGAATCAATAATCTTGTTAGTCTTTATATAACTTGTTTTGCGCTGATGTGTGACTCTGATGTAAACTGTATAGAATCCATCTGATCTTGGCTTTTTTACCGTTGCTTTGAATGTTGTCATACCTACTATATTTTAATGATAAAACAATGGGGAAAACTTTGGGGTAAACGGGGTAAACATGGCCATTTTTGGGGTAAACATAGAGTAAAACAAATACGTTTATTTGGCTCATTTTTTGCGGTCAAATGTACGAACCGTCTAAGCGCAAATCAGGCTGTAATTACCATAAAACGGTGAATTACAGCCTGATATAAAAATAATATTTTTAAGAGATTATTCCTCTATTGCCGCCTGCGCCGCAGCTAATTATCATTGCTTTTCAATGACTTCTATAATATTGTACAACTATTTGTTAACAGCGTTTTTTCATTCAATTACTTCATATTTTTTTATCTCCTTTGTCCACTTATCAAAATACAAAAGGCCTCCCACGTGTGAATAACGTCCATTGAGGGCGAAAAGAAAGGCTACAATCAACACAGAAACAAACAATAAAACTTTTATCACCTTTGATATATGAGGAAATGTAAATAGCTTATTTATATCCATTCATTTTCTTAGCTTTAATCAGTTCATCATAAATTATATGCCCAAATTCTCCTGCAAAATATTCTGCCCAATTTTGATAAGTTAAACAAACTCCAGTTTGGGGATCTTCATAATCCACCGTATTCCACATATCCTCCAACTCTGCATTTATATCAAAAGGATTATCGCCTAGAGCATTTACTACCTCATTTGAATAACAATTTATTAGAGTATCAATCCAATTTTGACAATCTGTACAAGCATCTTTATAGATTGCACTAAATGCAGCCTTCTTAAGGTCGTCCATCAATGGATCAGTTTCACAAAACGGGTATTCTCCATTCATTTCTTTTCCATTAAAACCTTAATCAGCCTTTCTTTCTCCGCAAGCAGTTCCTCTAAATGTTTCACCTTTTCCTCAAGCAAAACATTTTGGCCTACTGTCACATCGCTATTAATAGCTGCCACAGAACTATTACCATTGGCAATGGCGTTATGGCTTGCCTGTTGGTCATCAAAAAAGTAACTAACTGGCACTCCCAAAGCATTAGCTATCGTTTCAATAGTACTGATTTTAGCATCACTTCCATTGAGAACTGCATCAAGTGTAGTTCTCGCAATTTTAGTCCGACTATACAATTGAGCCTTGGTAATTTTTGCATCGGACATAGCTTGTTCAATCTTTCTAACATTCAGCATTTTACAAAAAATATGTAGCGTTTTAGATATTATTAACGTAGTATTTAAGCTACATTTATAGCGCAAACACTACATTTGCATTATAAAGTTAAACAATAAACCATAAACCTCAAAGAAAATGGCAGAAAATCAAGTAAAAGTACGTCCAGCTTTAACGGATTTGAAAGTAGGCGGAGAGATTACTTTCCCCATAGCGAAAACCAAGAGTGTGCGTGCCCAGGCATCTGACCTCGGGTTAATTCTTGACCGCAAGTATCAAACAGAGACTGATCGCGAAAAACGCACCATAACAGTAACCCGATTAAAATAATCCATAAATAACAAAGAAGTAATGAGAAGTATACTAGAATCACTAAGAGATAAAGTTGAGAATGGTTCAATAACAATCAGAGAAGCGGCAATTGCACTACATAAAGCCGGTTGGACAAACTTCATCGACATAAATGCAACCAATGCGTTGCTTTTCAATCGTGAAAGAAATCACTAGATAAATACAATGTGTACGTAAAAAATTAAATTATGAATTTCAACAGAGTCACTAAACAAATCGTCGTTTTTGTAGCAGGCTTCATTATGTTCTTCTGCTTGCTCGGTATAGCAGGTACCACTGATCGTACAGAACAAATAGTTTATGCTATGCCACAAGAGGCATACGAGGCTATATATCTGAAACTCGGTAATGGATGCACCGACCGCCAAATAGCCGATGAATATATGGCCAATAAACAATATTACGATGCATTGTCACAATAATCAAAGAAAGTAACACTCTATGTTCACACTTGATTTCACAGATAAATCTGTCACTTATGACACATTCATCCACGATGTTGCTACATCAGTGGTTCGAATGCTTGCTGACACACGCAACGATCCCGAAATGGTTAGTCAGCGACAAGCATACGCAATGTTCGGTCGCGGCAATGTGGATAGATGGCGCAAGCAGGGTAAGATAAATCCCTGTAAGCGCCCGGGCAAAGTTGAATATCGCACAGTAGAGTTACGCGTCCTTCAACAAAAACAACAAGACTATTTCAAATGACAACCAGATCCGATAGTGTAGGAAGCACATCAATAGAAAGTAGTAGTTCGAATCTGCTTCGGATCACAAAAGCAAACTGTATTATAAACCTTTTAAATTTTTAATTATGAGCAATGCTATTTCATTGGCTAAAGAGTTGCAACAAATGAAAGCAATTGACGTAATACGCAATGAACGTGTACGTAGCCAGTTTATCAGCGTGTATAATTCCATTTGGAAAGAAGGCGGAGAAAACGTCTATGAACGTGAAGCTATTTACTTCAACCAGCAGTTACGCGACAAAGATGAGTTGCGCTTATGCTCCGGAACATCTATCTTCTATGCGTTTATCGACCTTGCTGTCAAAGGTATCACATTGGCTCCTGGTGCGCAAGCACTGTGTTATCTTCTTACCCGTAACTGCAAAGTGGGAGTTGATTCAAACGGCAAAGAAGTTTGGGAAAAAGTATGCAGTCTCGCTATCTCCGGATATGGAGAGCTGGCACTGCGTGCAAAAGTTGGACAGATACGCCATGCCGACAATCCAGTTATTGTCTATGACGGAGATAGTTTTGAATATGGAGAGAAGAACGGAGTGAAGATTGTCAATTATATGTCTGCATTTCCTCGCAAAAGCGACCGTATTGTTGCTTGCTTTGTCAAAATCACACGTGCAGATGGGTCAATTGACTATTCTGTTATGACAGAAACCGACTGGAAACGGTTACAAGGTTATTCAGAGAAACAAAATTCCTATAAAGACCGCCGCACCGGAGAAACTGTAGTGAAAAGCAATGCACTCTACAATATCAATGGGCAGATTGATACCGGCTTCCTCATTGCCAAATGCATCAAACACGCTTTCAAGACTTATCCTAAAATCAATATCGGTAAAGGTTCCGTCATGGAATCCGACATCATTGATACCCCGCAAGGAGGTTTCGATCCTTACAGTGGAATCGATACCACACAACCCGAACCACAAGAAAAGCAAGAAGAGCAACATTTCGCGCCTCAACCTGATATGTCGGCAGGGGTAACTATTGACCCAGCAAGTCAAGGAGATAACGATGATACTTTCTAACCTTAATACATTGTACATATGTCTTCAGAATTAGTAATCATCAAGCAGGAAAATATACAGACCATAGTGTCTGCTGCTCCACAATCATATAGTGACAACAAGCTGTCATGTGAAAGATGTATCAGTGCCGGGCAATCCATACTCAATACCATTACAACTAATGGTGGAATGACTGACGAACTTGATAAAGAGGCAGCTCTTTTCATCGAAAAAGCACGTAAAACAGTCAAGAAGATGAACGAAAAACGTTCGCCTGTCACAAAACTTTTTGATGACATCCGTCGAGAGTTTACGGTAATAGAGAATGCTATTGACCCCACCAAAGTTGATACTATCCCCTATAAACTCCAACAATACCGTAACCAATATGCAGCAAAGAAACGTGCCGAAGAAGAAAAACGCCGTCAGGAAGAGTATAAACGTCAACAAGCGGAACAAGCCCGTGTAAAATTGAGACAAGACATTGAAGGGGATTTTAAGGCACAATTCCAAACATATCTCAATCAATCCATCAATTGGCTCACTACAAAGGATAACAGTGTTACGCTCGAGAACTATAACACAGTGTACAGTGAGATAAAGAACTTTTCGGTTTCTCTTCCTGCTGACTGGTTACATAATCTCCATACTCTCATCCGTATACCTGCCAATATTTCGGTAGACGAGCTTCGACAATTTGAAACTGACACAAAGGAACGCCTTGGTAAGCAATTTACCGAACAATACACTGCAGAAATCCAAGACAACAAGGATTTCATTCTTGACCGTCTGCCCTCAAAGAAAGCAAACCTCGAACGTATGGCACAAGCTGATGCGACCGAAGCTGCACGTGTCAAAGCTGAAATGGAAGAACGCCAACGAAAGGAAGCCGAAGAGCGAGAGGCAGAACGCAAACGCAAAGAAGAGGAAGAAAAGCAAAAGGCGGAAATGGCACGCCAGCAAGCTGAAATGAACGGATTATTTTCTGAACAGGCTTCTATGCAGAATTATCAGCCCAAAGTAAAAGTCACTCAAAAAATAGAGTTACTTAATCCTGAAGGTATCATGCCAATACTCTCAATGTGGTGGAGTAAAGAAGGGTGCACACTTTCGGTTGAAGAGTTGAGTAAGTTATTCAAGAAACAAATTACGTTCTGTGAAAAACTGGCTAACAAGGATAGTGTCTATATTGAAAATGAGAGTGTACAATATATTGACGATGTGAAAGCAAAGTAACCATGAGTCACAATCCCGATACATATTATAGTCGTAGTGAGGTCAGTAACTCTGACCTCACCGAACTGAAAAATATTCTTCATCCTCGAATGCAATTTGGTGATAAAGAAGCTGCATTTCGTTTTGGCTCATTGGTAGATGCAATTATTACCGAACCAGCACGAGTAGACTACTACCGCCTGACAGTAGATGATGAACAATATACCGAAGATGAGTTCCGACATGCACAAGAAATGCAGAAAGCACTTCGCATGGAAGCACGCCGCGATGAGTTCCTTTTTAAAGTGCTTGGTTATGCCGAAACACAGCGTTTCATGGTAAACACACAACAACAATTTACTTATTGCGGTTTCCCCTTTTCACTTGATACAAGATGTAAGTGGGATTGGTGGCTCGGTCTTTTCGGCGGTGATCTTAAAACCACATTTGCCTCAACACAACAACAGTTTGAAGAAGCGATTGACTTCTTCGATTGGGACAGGAGTCGTGCTTGGTATATGGACATTGCAGGTTCCAACCGTGATTTCATTTATGCTATCAGCAAAAAGAACTGCAAAGTATTCAAGAAGTTCATCAATCGGGATGATAAAGTCTACAACCGTGGACGCGAGAAATATGAAGAATTGGCTTTCCAATACTGGTGTTTAACTCCACAAGACAATTAACAATGGACATATATTGCAAAGTAACTCAATATGGATTAGTTCCTCTGTATAATACAGACCTCGAACTAAAGAAACACTTGAAGATTGGTAATGTAGTCAAGTGTAAGGTTAGCAATCCCCGCAATTATGAGCACCACAAGAAGTTTTTCGCTTTGGTACGCCTTACTTTCGACAATTTGCCCCTACCATTAGTCGAAAAATGGCATATACATAATGAACAGGATATGCTTCGCAGATTCAAACGTGACCTTGGCTACTTCACTAACACTCTCAACGAATATGGTGAACATGAAATAGAGTATCTCAGTATATCGTTTGCCGCCATGGAACAACACGAATTTGAGAAATTCTATAACCAATGTATTGACCTTGTTCTCAACAAGTACATCAAAGGTATTGACAAAGATGATTTAATCACAGAAATAGAAGAATTCAAATGAAACCACAGGTAGGACAATATCATTACACTCCACACGGACGAGGATTCCGCATATACCGCTATACAGAGGTAACAGATAGCTTTCAGTCAGCCTCTCCGGTACTTAGTGAGCCAATCTTCTACGATCGTGAGAAAGCAAAGAAACGTGTTTATGAACTTAATGGTTGGAAATACAACAATGAACGGACTCAAACATCATCTGCGCGTTGAACCATACGACTATCAACGTGAAGGTATAGTTTATGGACTGGAACACCGCCGTCTTATTATCGGTGACGAACCGGGATTAGGAAAGACATTGCAAAGTATCGGCATTGTTGATACAGCCAATGCATATCCTTGTCTTGTTATCTGCCCATCCTCGCTCAAAATCAACTGGCAACGCGAGTTCGAGAAATTCACGGATAAATCTGCGGTCGTTCTTGACAATGCTGTACGTACAACATGGAATTACTTGTTATCTATGGGAGTACATCAGGTAGCAGTGGTAAATTACGAAAGTTTGCGCAAATATTTTGTTTGGGACATCAAAGCGAAAAGTAAGCAGTTCCGTCTCAAAGATGTTGTATTCTGTCCTCAAATACAGATGTTCAAATCAATCATCATCGACGAAAGCCATCGTGTGAAAGACCCGTCTGCACAGCAAACAATCTTTACCAAAGGTTTGTCTGTTGGCAAGGAATGGATAATACTCCTGTCAGGTACCCCCGTTGTCAACCGTCCGGAGGATTTGATAGCGCAACTTTCTATCATGAACAGATTAAACGACTTTGGCGGTCGAGGAAAATTCATAGCTGACTATTGCACTGACCCGAAGGACAAGGATGCGGAACCGGCTGTACCACTTTCCGAACTATCTCGGCAACTCTATGATACTTGCATGATACGCCGTGAAAAAGCAAAGGTACTTCCCCAGCTACCTGACAAAACACGAGTAGACCTGTATGTTGATATATCTAACAGTGCCGAATACAATCTTGCAGCTTCCGATCTCGCTACATACCTACAAGAATATACAGAATGTACAGATTGGGAAATACGCCGCAAGATGCGTATGGAAGCACTTGTGAAGTTCATGACACTTCGTTCCTTAGCTACCAAAGGGAAAATTGCACAAGCTGTTGACTTTATCAAGACATTCCTTGACAGTGGCAAAAAACTGATTGTGTTCTGCTCGCTTCATGAGATTGTAGATGAACTGCAAAAGGTATTTCCGAAAGCCGTCACAGTTACAGGACGTGATAGCGCAATAAACAAACAGGCTTCCGTGGATGCTTTCCAGAACAACCCCAATGTGCAACTCATCATCTGTTCCATTAAAGCAGCCGGCGTTGGTCTCACACTCACAGCTTCTTCAAATGTTGCTTTCATTGAACTTGCATGGACATATGCAGATTGCTGTCAATGTGAAGACCGTGCGCACCGTATAGGACAAAAGGACAATGTAACCTGTTATTATCTGCTTGGTCGTGGTACAATCGACCATACGATATACTCCCTTATTCACCGTAAGAAATCCATCGCTTCCGAGATTATGAACTCTGACGATGATATTCCGACCGATGAAATGTATTTCAATGAATTGGTCAAATCATTCTTAACAGCATCGGGATAATGGAAGTATGCAAAACAGACATGCAGAAAATTATCAAATATCTTGATGACGCTGCAATAATGTATGACAATCACCCCGGACAACGTAATGTATGTCGCGCATGGGTAATAAGACAACTAATAAAAAAACTGAATAAAAAATTAGTAGTAACCAGTAAATAAAGTAATATGAGAATCTATTTCGATATAATATTTGTGGTTTTAAATGTCATCCTTTTTGCTTTGAACTTTCATTTTGCCTTAGAATCCAAATCATCTAAGTCATATACGTATGCCATCTTAGGAATGACTTTTGCCATTGCAGCTATCGTCTTACTTCTATCTAACGATTCAAATCAAGAATAAAAATAATATGGCAACACATCAAATAACAATAGCAAAAGCATCCAAGAATGACTTTGAGAAAGTATACAATCTGCTTTCTCCGATGGAGGAACTCTTCAACAATAGGTGGAGTAATGAGGAAAGCTGGACAGAGTGGGATGATGACAACGAGGATAAACTGGAACTTCTTGCCATCCGTAAAGAAATAGCCGAGGAAGAATACTGTGATGAGGATGAAGTGGACAACCGTCTTGTCTTATACGAGTTTATTAAACGCAGAATGAGATTATGCGGATGCAGCAACTGGCAGCGCGTTGTTACCGCCGCCGAATGTCTGATTGACACCTTCTGCGATCCGCAAGAGTCTTGTCTTGCCTGGCGCCCGGATTTGAAGCGTGCGATGTATAATACGATGCTGGGTGAATAATAATTTAAAACAATAGGTAATGAACATTGGATTAATAGACGTTGACGGTCATAACTTTCCAAACTTCGCTCTTATGCGTGCCTCTGCATATCATAAGGCAAAAGGCGATCAAGTAGAATGGGCTACTCCTTTCAACAGATATGATAAAGTTCTAGCGAGCAAAGTGTTTACTTTCACTCCAGACTTTAATTATATGACATTACAAGCTGATATTATCGAAAAAGGAGGAACCGGTTATGATATTCATAAGAAGCTTCCATTTGAAATATCTTGTAGCACACTCATGGATTATTCCATTTATCCACAATATCATTTTTCTATTCAGTTCTTTTCAAGAGGCTGTATCCGGAAATGCCCATTTTGTCTGGTTCGGGAAAAAGAGGGCTACATCCGGTCCGTCCACCCTGTAGACCTGAATCCCAAGGGAGAATGGATAGAAGTATTAGACAACAACTTCTTTGCAAACCCGAGATGGAAAGAAGCTATTGACTATCTTATAAAAGCTGGACAAATGGTTAATTTCCATGGTGTTGATGTCAGGATCATGAATGAGGAGCAAGCATTTTACTTGAGTAAGTTGAAATTGAAAAGAAGAATCCACATTGCTTGGGATTTACCGGATATTGACCTTACTGAAAAGCTAAAAGAAGTGACTAAATATATCAAACCTCGTAATTTGTCTTGCTATGTTCTAGTCGGCTTTAACTCAACAATTGAACAAGATATGTATCGGTTAAACCGACTTAAGGAGTTGGGAATCTCACCTTTTGTACAACCATACCGAGACTTTAATAATGATCGCAAACCAACATTATACGAAAAGGATATTGCACAGTGGGCTAACAAACATCAAATATTTAAATCTTGTGATTTTGCCGACTTTTCACCACGAAAAGGATTCAAGTGCAAATATTATTTAAAACAATTAGAATAGAAGTAAAATAAAATAGTCCGTAAACACCTTGTAGTAATCAGTAAGTTTGGAATGGAACAGATGGCCAACATCGACAAACATTAAGATACCATCTATCCTCGTTAGTCTTGCTTGCGTTGGCAGTACGAGTTACAAGGTCGAAACAGTAGCAGAGGAAAACCAAATTAACGGGAAATGCGGGCTATTTATAAATAACTAAATAGAGCTATGGATGAATTTTATATGGTATTTGTAGAAGGATGCGCCACTCCTACCTACAAACATGAGAATCTGGAAAGCGCCGAAAATGAAGCGAAAAGACTTGCTACTCTTCTTAAGAAGAAAGCATACGTTTTATGTACAATAAAATCAATTGAAGATACTCAGTACAAAATTGAGGATTGTAGACCTAACGGAAGTGATTTACCATTTTAATAAAAATACAACAATGAAGAAAATTGAAATCGTTGAACACGTCATCAACAATACGACTATTAGTCGTTCACAAGCTATTCAAGCCGTAGATTGCGTTTTTGATGCTATTGAAAATTCTCTTTGTAGAGGTGAGAGTGTTTATATCCGTGGTTTTGCCACAATTAAGGCACACACCTCCAAAAGAAAGAAAGCACGGAATATTAGCAAGGGAACAACAGTTGTTATTCCAGCTCAACGCTCTGCCAAGCTCATCATTAGTAAACAACTTAAAGCTCGAATGAATTTATGATGCACACATGGTTTGAATGTAAAATCCGTTACGAAAGAGTAATGGAAAATGGAATGAACAAGAAAGTTACAGAACCTTATCTTGTCGATGCACTTAGCTTTACAGAGGCCGAAGCACGGATCATCGAAGAAATGACCCCATTTATCTCTGGAGAATTTACTATATCAGACATTAAACGTGCCAACTATAGTGAACTCTTCCCTAGCGACGAAGCGAGTGCCGACCGCTGGTTCAAATGCAAACTATTTTTTATCACACTGGATGATAAAAGCGGTGCGGAAAAAAAGACTTCCACACAAGTATTGGTACAGGCTGCCGACTTACGTGACGCAGTGAAGAAACTGGACGAAGGCATGAAGGGAACAATGGCAGATTATCAAATTGCATCTGTTTCCGAAACCGCTATTATGGATGTTTACCCGTATTCTAACGAAGAATCCATTACAGATACCATCAGCGAAAATGCCAACTCCCCTATTGTACGCAATTTCATCCAATCACTTCCTGAAGGTTGTAAGACAACAATAACAGTTGGAGGAAAGAAAGTCGTAGTCGACAAAACTGGCAAGGACACTATTGTTACACCTAAAAATGAAAACAGCCATGACATTGGAAGAGATGCTCTCAAAGGAAAGAAAACAAAAAAAGAAGCAAAAACATAACGATGAGGAACACCGCATACAATGCGCTTGTGTAAAGTACTTCAATTTGAAGTACCCGAAGTTGAAAGGTCGACTATTCGCCGTACCAAATGGTGGTAGACGTGATGCTGTAACAGCATCAAAACTTAAAGCCGAGGGTGTAATAGCCGGTGTATCTGACCTGATCCTATTGAAAAGCAATCGTGATTACGGTGCTCTACTCATTGAAATGAAAAAGAAAGGTGGCTATCAATCCCCATCGCAAAAACAATGGCAAAAGATGATCTGTGAAAACAGAGAATACAAATATGTTGTATGCCATTCGCTAGATGATTTCATTCGTGAGGTGGATGAGTTTCTAAAAAATGCAGAATTATGGGACGAAATGTAAAAAAAGGGCTCGACTATTTTCCTTTTGACGTTGACTTTTTTCAGGACATAAAAATAAGGAAACTGATCAAGTACCAGCGTGGCAAGGCCGTCACTGTATATGCTCTCCTGCTTTGTCTTATCTATAAAAATGGGTATTACATGTTGTGGGACGAAGAGTTGCCCTTCATATTATCGGAACAAACCGGTTTTGAAGAAGCGTATATACAGGAGGTCGTCAGATGTTGCCTGGCATTAGGGTTGTTTTCTAAAGAACTCTTTGATAAGGAAAAAGTTCTCACTTCAATCGGAATACAAGAACGCTATAAACGAATATGTGATGATTGCAGAAGAAAGTGTGAATTTTCAGAGTTTAACCTTATTTCTTCCGAAGATAAACGCATTTCTTCCGAAGAAAAGCCCAAAAACTCCGCAGAAAGTACACAAATAAAAGAAAAGGAAATAAAAGAAAAGAAAATACCTCCTCAAACTCCCCCTAACGGGCTCGTTTCGTCGGACAGAGGAGGAAGAATAACTTCGTCTCCTTCTTCTGAAAAATATTTTGATATTAAGACAGAATTGCGTGGTAAACCGGGTATAACAGAAAATGACGTATGGGAAGCTATGCGCCTTGCCGAAAACGGTAAAGAATCATCTATCGGCACGGGGCTCATCAAGCAATGGTTAGACAACCCCTCAATGTGTGACTTCTATATAATCATCCAAAATCTACAAAGAATGGAGCGTGAAGGACAAATAAGGGTGATGTCTCATGAAAACTACTTTGTGTATGTTTTTCTGCTAATGAACCTGACAAAATCCGATGCTGATTCAGTTCGCCTATATATCCAAGACCCGACACTGTTCGAAGAATGTAAAAAGCTGATTGCCGAAATTAAAAAAGGCGGCATCAACCAGCCCGGCAGATTCCTGCTCAAAAAGTTGAGAGAATGTCAAATGAGTATTAATAAACAAAATCTAAAATGAAATTAGTTCATGGCAGTTTATTCAGCGGCTTTGATGCCCCTAGCGTTGCAGCTTCATGGATGGGCTGGAAAAATGCCTTTCACTGTGAGATAAACCCTTTTTGCAATGAGATACTAAAATATTGGTTCCCCAATTCTGAACATTATGAAGATATTACCAAAACAGACTTTAGTCAATGGAAAGGAAGAATCGATGTCCTCACAGGCGGATTTCCTTGCCAGCCTTTCTCCCTCGCAGGTCAGAGAAAGGGAGCGGATGATAACCGTTATCTCTGGCCACACATGCTCCGTGCTATACGAGAAATCCGACCCGCTTGGGTTATTGGTGAAAACGTTGCTGGAATCCTCACGATGGTTCAGCCCGGCAAGGAGACTGAAGTGGGAAGCCAAACCTCTCTTTTCGGAGAAGATAACCGAAAAAGAATATTGCTACGACAAGAGTATGTTGTCGAAACCATCTGTAAAGACCTTGAGCGAGAAGGATATTCCGTCCAACCGTTGCTTATTCCGGCTTGTGCTGTCGGAGCGCCCCACAGAAGAGACAGAGTGTGGTTTATTGCCCACTGTGCAGACTCAAGGACTGAAGATGTGCGACGAGAACGGGAAGACAAGGTTCTATCCGATGGAATTGCTCCCGACACCAATGGCAAGCGATGCAACAACCGGAGCGATAATTGGAAAGAACGACCATTTTATTACAACAGGAAACGGAACTCCGAGGAAGATCAATCAAAACGGGATAAACGGAAGTGTAGGACTTGCAAGAATGGTTCAGTTGCTTCCGACTCCCAATGCTCGGGAAGCGGACAAATACAGCAAAAAATACAATCCAAAAAGCCAAATGGGTACTGCATTGACAGCAATGGCAGTAAACGGAATGTTGCCGACTCCTACAAATTCAATGGTGACTTACCAGGATTTCATTCAGGCAGGATATCACAGTTCGAAGCGTCCGGATTACGGATTGATCCCAACACCTACTGCGAGTTCCCATCACAACGGATGCTGCAAGGAGAGAAAGGACGGTACAAGCAGAAAATCCGAACTGAATCATTACATAGCCGCTCAAACTGGGAAAACTTCCCTACTCAATCCCCTGTTTGTCGAGGAAATGATGGGCTTCCCTTTGATGTGGACAACCTTACCATTCCTTTCACAAAGTGGAGACAGGAATCAGTCAAAGGATACGGAAACGCCATAGTTCCGCAGGTGATTCTTGAAATTTTCAAAGCAATTGAAGAAATAGAACAATTAGAGTAAAACTAATCAGAAATGAGTAAAATAATTATAGATGGCAAGAAATATGAACGAATCAAAGTTAAGGGGAAAGAAAATTGCAACGATTGTGATTTAGCAAAAAATGTAAGAAGTTTAGCCTCTGTGCCTATTTGTTGGCAGGAAGGAAACGAAAAGATTATAAAATATTGTGAGAATCACCCTGATGTAATATACAAAGAAGTTAAACCATAACAAATATAAAAATGAGCGAAATCAAGAATTTAAAAATAGGTGACCTATTCTCTATTCGCAAAAATGGAATAGTGTATGAGTTTCTCGGATATTGTCCGATAGAGAACCTCCCTATTGCTTTTAATCGCAATAAGTATGAAACAGTATATTTTGAAGATGAAAATAAAAAAGTCTATATGCAATGAAAATAATAGTAAGTTTTTCCGGTGGTAAGGATTCGCAAGCCTGTTTAATCCAGGCTACCAATAAATACGGAGCCGATAAAATAGAAGCTGTTTTCTGTGATACTGGTTGGGAGCATCCCGAAACCTATCAACATATTAGTGACGTGTGCAAACAGCTTGATGTTAAATTAGTAGTTTTGAGAAGCAAGAAATATACTGATTTTGTAGATATGTCTATCAAGCGCTCCCGGTTCCCGTCTTCCCAAAGAAGGTTTTGTACTTCAGAATTGAAAATTAAACCGATGATTGATTACATTCTCTCACTTACTGAACCTTGCGTGATTATACAAGGCATCCGGGCAAAGGAAAGTGAAGAGCGTGCTAAACTTCCCTATGAATGCAATTACTTTGGGGAGTATTACGAACGCATTAAAAAGAATCGCAAAGGAAAGATTGTTGAAGTATGGAAGCAGGATTATCGTAGAAAAGATGTACTTAAATGGTGTGAACACTATGATGCAAGCGTTTCCCGTCCGATTTTTCAGTGGTCGGCACAAGAAGTAATAAATCATATCTTATCTGCCGGACAAAAGCCAAATCCTTTGTATTCTCGTGGATTTTCCCGTGTTGGTTGCTATCCTTGTATTATGTGCCGAAAGCAGGAAGTCAAACTCATTTCACAAGAAGAGTTCGGGCGTAACCGCTTGATAGATGCAGAGCAAAGGATGAAAGAAGAAACTCCAAAAGGTTCGTCTTTCTTCTCACCCAGTTACATCCCCAATCGCTTCTGCAAGAATAGAACTTACCCAACAGTACAGGAAGTTTTCGAGTATGTGAACCGTAACAATGTCGGTATGGATGATATGTTTGAGCCAGAAGGTGGATATAGTTGCATGAGCCTTTATCATGGACTTTGCGAATAAGAAGTTTAATTCAAATCAGAATAAAGATGAATGAAATTTGGAAAGAAATAGTAGGATTTCCCGGGTATTATGTGAGTAGTTTAGGACGTGTGAAACATATACTGGAGAATGGTCATGAAATTATTTTGAAGCTAGCCAGAAATACTATGGTTCAGATACATAAACGCAGAGGAGAAAATTTGAATATTTCAATAGGGAAATTGATGTATTCTACTTTCAACGGGATAGACCGGTGCAAGTTGGATGGTATTTGTGTAAGAGGAACCACCTTGAATGAACTTCGGATTTTTAGCAGGAACGAATTTCTCGAAGAGATCAGAACGAATAGAAAAAAAATAGAGAGTGGTGATGTTGAAATGTTGCAACTGGATGCATACAGGGATATGCAAACTATTATTTCCGTATGGGAAACAGGAGACTCATCTGTCCTTTTCCACCGGATAGAAACCTATAAAGAAGAAATAATTAGTTATGTGTATCATAAATTTGGAATCGGACGTCATGAAGCGGAAGAGTTATGGAGCGCTGCCCGTTCCATTCTTTCGAACGGAATACTGTTAAAAGAACGGGCCGTCGGTACATTCAGAGGATTTCTAAAAGTGACAATAAGGAATATTATATTTAAACAAAGAGAAAGAAAGAAGAAAATTATGTCATTCTATGATAACAGACTGCATGGAGTGTATTAATTCAAATCAGAATAGAAATGAATAAAAAAGGAAGCGGGAAAAACCCGCTCCCTCCAAAAAATTATTTTTCAACCCTGCCAAGATAAACGTTTTGAACGTCTCCATAATAGTTTATATTGGTGATGTTGTATATTATTGCCGGGGTTGTTTTCTGATATTTTTTGGTAATATAATTTGATAATAAATTTGAAATAACCCCAGCTGCTATAGTTAATAGTAGTGGTGTCATATTTTTATCAATATTTAATTTGACAATAATCGTACTTGGAAGGATTTGAACCTACATATCCATTTGTCAGATGGAGCTTATCCATTCGGCCACAAGTACAACAACGATGCAAAAATAATAATTTTAAAATAAAATTTATAGTGTATGGCAAAGATTTATGTAGCAAGTAGTTGGAGAAACTCATATCAGCGAGATGTTGTATCGTTTCTCAGAAATGAAGGTCACGAAGTGTATGATTTTACGCATCCTAATGGTGATATGAGTTATGGCTTTTCGTGGTCGAGTATTGACCCTAACTGGAAGAATTGGAGTACTCAGCAATATCGGGAAGCTCTCAACCATCCGATTGCACAGAAAGGTTTTGATTTAGATTTCAATGCAATGAAGTGGGCTGATGTCTGTGTGATGGTTCTTCCTTGTGGTCGTTCTGCAAATACTGAAGCTGGATGGATGAAAGGAGCCGGCAAAAGGGTGATGGTGTATTCTCCAAAGGAGCAAGAACCGGAACTCATGTATAAGATATACGACTTCATAAGTGATAGTATGTTCCGAATCAATGACGAAATAAATAAGGTGTACTCTGAAAATCAAGATGCAAATACTTCGGGCAATTTAGAGGAAATGGAAGAACGTTTTTGCCTTGTACTGGAACACGCTACTTTGGGAAGTATGAGTCGCTCTAACTATGATTTAGAAACAATGAAATCTGTCATTGATGATGCACAGCAAAATCATTATTATGGGGTTGTTAAGTCTGATTTAGAACTGCTAATCAAAGATGGTGGTACAATTGAAGATTTGAAGGACTATATCAAACGATTAGAGTAAATCAAATAAGAAATGAAAAAAATACTACTAGTATGTGTTATTCTTGCTCTAACAGTAGGATGTAGCACAAAGAAAGTCCCATATGTGACTTTCAAGAGAGAATATAAAGAAAACCGCTTTACAAAACAATTTCAGGAAGCGGATTCGATGTTTAAAGAACAATACAAATATAAGAAATAATGGATGCAAAAACACTCTTTACCAAAGTTGTCCAGATGCGCAAAGCACAAAAAGAATATTTCAAATGTCGTACTCAAGCTAATTTACGAATTTGCAAAGCACTCGAAGCCGAGATTGACCGGGAGATTGAACGTGTTAATAGCATCATCCCTACTCCCAAACAACCGGAACAAAAGAATTTATTCACAGATTAAAACCAATAGATTATGAATTCAACAGTATTAAAAGAAATCATTGCGTTCCTCTTCGGACGCAAATATTATGCCAATATTGTAGCTACCAAAGGTACAACCAAACAAGAAATCTGTTCTTACATTTTTGCAACAAAAGAAGCCGCTAACCGGCATCGATTGGAAATCGAAACAACCTTATCGTTTACTTTTGTCGAAACAGTTACCTTTCGTTCTCGTCGAGTACATCTCAATACGTCAGTAAAAAGTTAAACTACAAAAGCTAATCATTCATCATACTTTCGTACTATGATTATCAGTAAGTTAAAATTATGGTGGCAATCACTGCTGTATTATGTGATTGCCGACCCTGCCGACAACTCTATAACGCTTTCCAAACGCTTGTTCTTGCATATCAAGAATAATGCCAGGAAGAGTGATGCAGCGCGTGTATTCGTTTTCCATATTTCTGGAGACGATACATTCGGATTCATAATCAATCCAGTTATTGAACAAGCAACCCAAATGTGCGATATTCAATACAACGACAAGTATAAATGTATAGGATTTGAAACGCTCTGTCCGTCAGTCGGCCGCATCCTTTATGAATATGGACTATCCGATAACTGTCGAGTAAAATTGTCCGTATCAATTCAGAAAACTCCACAAGGAAAAACTTATTATAAATTCGACAAGCCAAATGCAAAGTATATTAGGAAACACCCGAAAAGCTGATATCACCTTTTACGCATCAGGAAGGATAGATATTAGTGCTCGCGTCGCAAAACATCTCCAGCTCTCACGCGGAGATGTTTTGGACATAATGATTGACCAAGATGAATTTTACCTGTACGTTAGACTTCGTTCACCAAACGGGAGGCATGAAGCAATGGTATTCCCAACAAATAAGGCAGGAAATCATTTCAGAACTTCATCAAGCAGACTTTGTACAGCAATTCTCCAAGAATGTAGAGCAACAGCTAAAGCAAGATTATGTGTAGGAGAACCAACGGAAAACGAATACGGTAAACTATTGCCAATTATCACTAAATACCTTTTGTAATATGATAAAAGAGATTAAGTACAATGGATATTCTGCCAATCCATCAGATTACGAATGTGCAGATGGTGACTTGTCAGTTGCAATGAATCTTATTCCTGAAGATGGAGTATTAAAAGGCATTCAAAAGCCTCAATGTTTATTTACTCTCCCACAAGGAAAAAAGGTGATATACATACACAACATCTCGGTATATAAACATTACATAATCTACGATACAGAATCCGCCGCCTTACAATGGTTATCCTCTAATGACACTGATAAGCAGCCCGAAGATATAGTATCTATCTCTGGAGAACTCTATCAGGTAACATCACTTGGAAACACATTAATCATACTCACATCTGAGGGCATAATTTATGCCCTCTACAAGTCAGGAACATATGTACTCATGGGAAGTAATCCGGTATTTCCATCGCTCTCTTTCCGACTAAGAGCATTTATGGGAAACTCGGATATGTTATCTGCTAGTTTCCCAGGATTTAATATGGTTGCTTCTTTAGGTTCGTTTCTTCTCTCAACAGAAGCCAGCCAAGCTGTAAGAGACACCGTTCTGGCATATACCAATAAATGTACTGCCGATGCTAAAACAGCAGGTTCATTCCAATACCCGTTCATGATAAGATATGCTTACCGTATGTACGACGGAACACTCAACTACATTTCACCTCCAGTTAAAATCTGCCCGTCATACGGCATACCTTATCTCATACATTATACAGGTTATGAAATGAATAATGGTCTATACACCAAATTCAATATGGTCGTATCATATGTTACCTCGAGATTATATTACGAGATAACAAATTTCGACGAAGTGAAAGAATCCATCTCTGAATGGGGGGAATTAGTCAGAAGTATTGATATATTCATCACTCCCCCACTCTATACAGTCGATCAGGATAATATGTGTAAATCAATATCTCCATACGGATTTTTGGGGCCTTTGGGCGGTTCTGGTGCATTTTTAGAGTATTGCGCTAATTCCGGAAATGAAAATGTTAACGGGGAATTAATATATCGGCTTCACAACGCACGTGAATCAATCAATACTGACTCTTTATTTTTTGGAATGTCAGGTAAATCACTTGTAGATGATGACTCTTCATTACCTTTCTACCTTATCTCTTCCATTGACGTAAAAAAAATACAATCGGGTGAGAACATTGTTTCTATTGAAAATGGTGCTCTCAATTCACTTGAGGCTAAAGAAGTAATGGAGGGTGACAGCAATTTAATGGGAACAATTGTCGCAAAACATGCATTTCCATACAACGCACGTCTAAATCTGACCGGAGTAACTATTATCCCTCCGACATTCCCACTTGAATCTTGTTTTCAATATGCTAATGGAGAGTATGATAACGAAACTAAAAAAGCCGTTGAGAAAACATATTCTTATAAAGCATACATCTTCATTGAAGCCGAGAAACGAAAAGTTATGGTACAGTTTCTTTCCGGTATACCAATGAATATCGTTGATTCATACTTCTTTTATCCCAACATCAATGCAAAAGAGCTTATTATTGAACGTATAGATAACAATGGAGTAAAATCCTATTCATATAGCAAATTACATAAACATGAAACACTTAACGGAGTATACGGAAGTATCAACACGAGTTTCTCTAGTACCCCCGATATGAGCCTCATTACTGATACAGAAATCGGAATCCCATATCCAAATAAAATATATACTTCTGATGTAAACGATCCTTTTTCATTTCCCGCTCTCGGAGTCTGCACTGTTGGAACAGGTACAATCATTGGACTCAGTTCAGCCGCAAAGGCTTTATCACAAGGCCAATTTGGTCAATTTCCTCTTTACTGTTTCTCTACTGATGGAATTTGGGCCCTCGAGGTTTCTTCTACCGGTTCCTACTCTGCCCGCCAGCCTATCACACGTGATGTGTGTATTAATTCCGATAGTATAACCCAGATTGATAATGCTGTACTATTTGCGACTGACCGTGGTATTATGCTTATTAGCGGTTCTACAAGCCAATGTATTTCGGATATTTTGGACAGTGAATTGGCTTTCTCTATCAATTCTTTACCCCATTTGAATAAATTGGTTAATAATACAAGATTTAATTCAACAGAGTTTCAATTTCTAACTTTCCGCGAATTTCTAAAAACATGTAGGATGATTTACGACTATATACACCAACGTATCATCATTCACAACCCATCATGTACCTATGCCTACTTATATTCAATGGATAGTAAGCAATGGGGAATGATGCATAGTAACATCATGAGTGGTTTAAACTCCTATCCTGATGCACTCGCTATGACTTCAGATAATGATCTCGTTAATTTCTCACAGCCTGATAACACAATAGAACCTATTACTGCATTGGCTGTCACTCGTCCGTTCAAAATAGATGATCCAAACATGTTCAAAACAATAGACACCATCATACAACGCGGATATTTCAAGAGTAGCCATGTCTCACAAGTTCTGTATGGCTCAAATGATTTATTCAACTGGCATGCAGTATGGAGTAGTACCGATAAATATATGCGAGGTTTCCATGGCACACCATACAAAGCATTCCGACTTGTACTAATATGCAAACTAGACAAATCTGAAAGTTTGTTGGGGTTTACCGTCCAATTCACCCCCCGTATGCTTAATAAACCAAGATAACTTACATAGGTTAGTTTTTTCATATTAAGGTTAAGAAAGATTGTTAGCAAAAGAGCCGGAATGCGTGATGCACTCCGGCTCTTCCTTTTATCAGAAAGGTTTCAACTTTCGTTTTATTTTGCCTTTTCTCGACATTAGCGATGTCTGTATCTTAGCTCTGATACTCATTATCTTCTCCTCCCAATTAGCCTTACTACTTGGATTCGTTATACTCATCCAATCTGCAAGTACCTTACAGATAAGATACTCGTGTATCAGATGTTTTAGTAGCTTCACCGTAGATAAAGAAAAATCTTCCGGTAAAGTAAGTACAATATGATATTCTTCGGGAGCTACAAGAATATCATCAAGAGCTTCCTGTTCGTCCGAGATTTCCTCTTTGGTATATGGATATAGCATTTCTACACATTCTGCATGGGTAAGATTGAGTACACGTGTAACCCGGTTCACATTACCACTTTGTCCAATGTCAAACACCTGATGCCGGGCATGTTCATTCTCCGTTTCCATAATATCACCTTCCACAAAGGAGTAGTTCTCTACGTCATAGAGTAACTCTGAACGTTTGAATGTCAGCGTTACTGTTTTTGTCTGCTGGAGTTTCTTACAACAATATCCCATGAGAATACATTAAGAATAAGTCGGTCTTTCAGGTCGGCTACGTTTATAAAGCGCACGCTTTACATTCTCTAAACTTATCGCCGAATGCTGTACGTATGAAGCTGCATCTTCCGGGTTAGTAATGGCAAACCAATCTCCCAAAGCCATATCTACAAGGTAGGCATGAATACCATTGCCCAACGCATCAGCCGAAGAGTTGTTGTAGTTACTCGGCAACTCGAATGCAAGTTCTAGTACACCATTATCATCAATTTCTTTTGCGATCAGATTGTTGCTTGTACTTTTGTCTTCTGAAAGATACTCTCCAAGCAGACTCTTCAAAGATGAAAATGCATTTGCCAATGAACGACGGATTTGGTAACTGTTTTCCTCATCATCACTCGCTTGCATATTAGAGGCAGCTTCGTAATTCTTTTTACCCTCTGCTTCACGCGCCTGCCCGGTCAAGTATGCCTTATTCTGAATATCGTAAACAAGCTCCTTAACCTGTTGGGTCACTGTCAATGTTTTCTTGTTTTCTGCCATAATAAATAAAGATTAAAAATAATTCAATTGTACGTAGGACGTATAGGACGTTTTTTAAAAAATGCCTTACGCATGACATCCTCCATATAGGTAGCCGCTTCCGTTGCATATCCGGTTGCTTCTTCTTTATTGGTAAATGTGTACCACTTTGCCGTAATATTCATAACAAAAAACGAGAACAGACTACGTTCCATACTTTCTGTTAAAGCTTCATCAAACGAACTTGATACCCCCAACGAAAGCTGATATATCCCCTCTCTTTCGACTTCGTTAAGAAGTATTTTTTTCAAGCTATTACAAGCAGTGTTTTTGCTTTCATTCCAGAAACGCTCCAACATACTCTTATCCTCATCCGTTGTGAAAATACGGTTGTATGCGAGTTCGTCGTTCATTTTAGCCCCGGTATAAGATGTGGTCTGTGCCACTTCTTCATATACACTTTCTTTATTGACGGTTAAAGCAATATCTGTCATAATCAGAGATTAAATAAGTTATACGATAAACCTACACTAAGACATGGGGTAAACCGAGGTGCCCCTCTTAATGCTACCCCATACCCAACTTGCAAACTGATACCAAGCCGTTTTCTCTTGGGTTTAGGGTAATTACCGGTTATGGTTAGTACATCATGTTGAGAAAAGAGTATCAAACTATCAAGTTGAGGGTTAAAACCACTTACATACGCCCGATATTTATCCGTCTCGTACATCTTCTGCATAATAGGTATTTCAACTTCAACACTATCTGTTTCCCCATTTGACAACTTGGTCGTATCTGTTACTGTCGGTTCTATACTATCCCGTTTTGCAGTGGGAAGCACCTGCGTGATGTAGTTAATAACAGTACTATCCCTCGGCACAGGCTTGTAGTACGGTATGGTATCGACAAAGGTTATTTTTGTGGTATCATTTATCGGTAACTTTTTATTCGATGCACAAAAACGCACATTGAAAAGCAGCGATACGATAAACAATACCACAAATAATATTGCTGCAATATCCTTAAGTCGCTTTACCATATTTCTGAACGTATCTGATTATTGCATCTACATGCGTTTTAATGATGGCTTGCTTCCCCTTATCGGAATATAGGTATTCAACATCTTCCTTATTGTCTTGGAAGAAATTTTCCGTAAGAACAGCCGGACATTTGGTTTTCACCAAAATGTAGAAGTTCTCTTCCCAATCTGGATCTCCATCCGAATTATCCCTACGGATTTTTTGTCCGGCAAAATTCTGTTCGGCTTCCTCGTATAACATAGTGGCCAATTCATCCGATTTTGTTTTACCTTTTGAAGTATATGCCGACCAACCTCTTGCACTCATCCATTCGCCATTTCCCGCAGCATTGCAATGAATAGAAACAAGCAATACATTTGTTGCCCCATACCGTGCACAAATCTCATTCACACGTCTTGCTCGTTCTGCCAATGGCACATCTACTGTCTCATGCACAATACGCTCTACATCATATCCTTTCGCACGCAAGGCTCGTTCCACAGATTCTGCAATCTCGCGTGCATAAAGGTATTCTCGTAATTTCCCATCAGGAGAACGTTTGCCCGGTGTATTTTCCCCGTGTCCATTATCTATTAATATTTTCATAATTAACTATTTAAGCGTTGATAAAAGTCCGTTTTTATATTGTCGTATGCAAGTTTCACATTGGTATAGGCACGTGCATTATTTTCTCCATCCTCATTATAGATTTCACTTTCAACTACACTCACCACATCTTCCACCCAATTCTCATTACAATATTCCGACAGAGGTTTTCCATGATATATAAAAGGGTCAAAGCGGCTCTTTCGATCATCATGGATTACTTGAAGTGATTTCCGTATTTTGTTTACAGTTGCTTCACGATCAGCTATGTGATTCTCTATTCGAACCCGCTTTATCAACCTACAAACCTGTTCGATACTAAGGTCAAAAGCGAAACCCGTCAAATTCCGGATACGCAGTAAGGTTTCAGGTTGAAGTCTTTCCATTAAGTTTCGTTGCAAACTCACATTGTCTTGTACTGTATCAAGCAATTGATTCAAACACTCCTGTTGTTCCAGAAGGCGGTTTATCATACTCTTAAACCATTTGAATAGTGCTATCATCATAGCTGCTGAAAGCAAAAGAAAAAATGCAGCACTCACAGCCATCATGCCATAGTCACTAATGCCTTTAGCCACCTCCGTTACATGTTGCACTTCCGTCATACGATAGTTCTCACTAATTGTCCTACACACGTTCCGGCCACTGTTAAGCCGAAATCTATCCAGTCCCAATTGCCACCATATGCCTTGTCTTTATACTCCAAAGCACCTGCAGTAAGTACACCTGCATAGGTTGCAGAAAACCAATCAAACGCACAAATACCGATACCAAATCCCCCAACAAGATGTTTCCACCTGTTGCTTTGCGCAAGCCATTCAATCAATTTTTTCTTCATTCTTGTCTATTTTATATTAAACACTGTCCAATCTACACTGTCTTTTTCTTTCCAACCATTTTGAACAGTTTCTATCACATACAGGCTCATTGCCTGGGAGAATGAGATAAATTCATCTACACTCTCGAAGGTATAGTAGATGGGAGTACCATCTTCCTGTTCATTGATTTTTAGGGTAAGTGGATATGGAATATTTTTGTTACGTTCTATAGCAGCAAAATTCAATTGATTTTCAGCAGATAGGTATATCGGCTTTTCATTCCATATAAAGCCGTTCACGATCTTCTCCTGCGTGGCAGTATTTATAGTAGAGATAATAAGTTCCTTAACCTCGGAAAGTGTTGGACTGTGGTCAAATGTATGTCGGTACTCCCAACCTCTTTCACTTGCCTCATCATCCTTTCCAAAGCCATAAAATAATATCCATTTGGTTCGGCCTGTATGTATAAGCCCATCCTGCCGCTGCTTTGTGCCGTAAATCTTTTCCATCTTTATGAATTTTGATTTTCAACAAAAGTAGCGGATGAGATGCGGATTCGTATGTTATCTTTTACCTGTTAGGTGAAATTATATTTTCGTTTACCTCCGTCAAAAACTTCACCTTTAATTATTGTCTCAAACGGAAAACCATCCTCAATGTCACTGACTTGATCTAAAATTCCCTTCATTTCCGCTGAAGCCGTAAAGAACTTTCCCCATTCTTGTTTAGCAGGATTACGAAATGATACCAAATATCTGTTCTCACCTTCCTTAGTGTCTATACCAGTTTCAAAATCATGTATTTCAATAGGAATGTTTACTATATCACTCAATCGTGTTACTTTACCTGGAAAGCGTTTCTTTCCGTCAGCTGGGGTGTATGTTACACCCATTTCTGAAAATTTCTTCATATTCTTTTTTGTAAGTATATAAAATAGATGCTTGCAATCGGCATGGCAAGCCATACCCTTAAATGATCCAATTATTTGTTGTCTACGCTTTCGGGATTTCAACTTAGACAGTTTTCTAGCAGCATTTACTTTTATCCGTTTCCTTAACAGAGTATGGCTACCATAATTTACATACCCAAGAGCATCCATACCAGCAGATATAGGGGCAACTCTCTCACTTGATTTTATCGTAAGCCCCATCTTATCTGCTTCGATGTGCAAGCAGTCACGTAACCTCCACAACTCGCGTTTACTTTCTCCAAGAATAAAAATGTCATCGCAGAATCGAAAGTAATATCTTGCTCCATGCACATCAATCATCCGGTGGTCAATATCATTGTGATAAAGATTACCGAGGAATTGAGATGATCGCAATCCCTTACTGATACCACATTCTCCATCAGGATAGAGTGCCTTCACAAAATTTTCAAGAATGGGCAAAAGAAGAGGATCGCCTACATATCTTTTAATAATAGAAATTAAAGTTTCGTGATTAATACTGTCATAATATCCTTTGTAGTCGCTTTGATAGTAATATTTGAGATTAGGATTTTCTGCCATTGCAGCTTGTATCTGATGAAACAACCCATGCGGTCCACGTCCTTGTATGGAAGCAGCGGTAGTTTCTATCAATAAAGAAGAAAGTCGATTTTCCAACGGTTCCATAATAGCATTACTCCCAATGCGTTCTATTACCGAAGGAGCTTGTACTGTTCTTACTTTCGGGCCGTCTTCAGTAAGAAATGATTTAAGGTTCTTGATACGGAATGTACCATTACCAATCTGGTTCTTCAACGTTTCAAATATTTTTCCTTTATTTGCCACATAACGAATCATTCTTGGAGAACATTCGATACCGTCTATGATAGTTTTCGGCATAGACCTGTTCCCATTTCGAGCATCTGCATTTCGTAGATTCGCCATGACACGCTTAAATGAGCGTTCCAGATTTTCGTCTGAAATAATTTCCGGTATAAGGTTATATAACGGATAACTGACCAGAGGTATATTTCCGGTCAGTTTAAATAAATCATCAATTTCACAGACCGCCTTCCGGTCTCGTGGGGAGAAGTCAAGCCACTCCCCACATATGGTTAATGTTATGTTCCGGCTTTCCATAAAATATATATTATATTATTATGCTGTTGCCGAGGTTCTAATCCCTCGGAGAATATCGGTGGTAATCTCGTACCTTATATAGAGTCTCCGATTAGTTTAACCAACAGAATTTCAGCCGCGCCCCGTAGTTCGTGTTCGAGTTCGAAGATGCATTGTTCGCGTTCGCATAAGCGAGACCGCTGTTCGCATTCGAGTTGTTGCCAGACCGCAAAACACAACGGCGCGTGGGATTGTCCACCTTCTATGTTTTAAAGAGTTATACTTCCAAAACCTGCAATACTTAAAGAGGCCTCCATCCCCATTGCTCTGAATACACGCGCAACAGTCGAAAGGGTCAGATTCCTACCACTTTCTATTTTCGACACCTGTGCACGCTGAACACCAATCTTCTGGGCTAGTTCCTCCTGTGTCATATTTTGGGATTTCCGGGCTTTCTTAATAGCCTCACCGATAAGGAACGACTGCAATTCAGCCTCATATTTATCCCTATGTGGTGTACCGACTTTCCCAATGTGCTTATCCTTAACTTCATCAAGGGTATAAAATTTAATCGTTTCCATATCACTATTTTTTTGAGTTGAAATACAATTTTCTAATAGCTTCCGCTTTGTTAATCTCTTTACTTGGGGTCTTTTGTGTCTTTTTGACGAATCCGTGCGTAGCAATAACCAATGTTTCCGCATCAGTATCCCAAAAAGCCAACAAACGATATTGAATACCTTTATAAAGAGTGCGGAACTCCCAAATATCCGTACCATCCAATTTTTTAAAAAGGTCTTTATCCATATATCCATTGGCAACCTTATCTACATTATAAACAATCTTGTCTTTAATGTCTTGGCGCAAAGTATCAAGAAAGGCATCTGCCTCGCTTGACATTATCACTTTGAATCTTGCTTTCAATTCCATACCTTGTTATTGCATTGCAAAGATACAAAAAATGTTCCATATATAGAACATTTTAAGGCACAAATATTCATGCTGCTCTATAATATATTACCCAACCTACATTAGAAAAAGAGAGAGGGAGCAGTCTCCCGTTGGTCGACTCTCCCTCTGACGCTTTTTTCGCAAAAACGAGCATCGCTCTATTCAATTATTACGAATTTTCCGCGGAAGGCCAGCCGCGCCCCGTAGTTCGTGTTCGAGTTCGAAGATGCATTGTTCGCGCCCGCATAAGCGAGACCGCTGTACGCATTCGAGACGTTGCCAGACCGCAAAACACAACGGCCTTTGCTACTATTGATCCAATAACCAGCCGCATAATGAGTAACATACTTACTTGTATCTGCATTATGAACCCTGCTTGGCAAAACATCGCATTTTGCTCCATGCACCAAGCGTACCACACAATTTGCATTGGAAGATTCAACTGATTTCACTGTACGTTCAGTCTTTTTCACAGGATCATAAATATGAGCTATATAATCCGAAGGATACGAACTATCAGTATCAATACATTTTGCTTTGTAGAATGTTTCATAACTTGGGATATTAAATGCAATATAATCCATCCACTCTGAATCACAGCCTACATAATGCTTCAAACCAAGTATAGAATTAAGGGAATTGCCAGCATTACTACTATCTGCCATGCCAATGGAATCCAGCTTATTTAAAATAGCGTCATGTCCTCCATTACCGACTACAGATTGTTCGTTGGTTGTTCCGTTTAATGCCCACCAAAGATTACTAATCTCTTTGTGTTGTTCATAATCCTGTAATTGGTAACCTGCACCTCTCAAACGGGAAATATTCTGGAAATCCTTTGCTGTGTAGTTTAAGGTAGCAATCGGCATCTCAATAGGATTACCACTACTGTCGTATTTCCATTCACCTGACGTAGTGGATGTACCATTACCTTTCTTTGAGCGTACCTCGCCAGAAAGACTTCGTGGCATCTTCAAACCGTCAATAGTAATAGGATAAACACCTACAAGACTGTCATTATCACCTACTGTATGTTCAATCCATTCCGGCTCAAGAGCCTCAATGCTAGCACTATCCACAGAAAGACACTCTACATCACCAATGTCGCGAAAAGAAGTAAAATAGAACCATTTTGCACCGCTAGGTACATCGCAGAATACACACTCACCTATAGAAAAGTCAAAATACGTATGACTTACGGACATAATGAATATACCAAGTACACAATTACTTTCATCAGTGAATACACCACCTAGTCGCGCATGATTCAATCCCGGCCATTTCACCTGCTTCATACCTTTTACGTCCATCTTATAGCTGTTAGTATTAGAAGCTGTAGATATAACATCCTCACTCATAACCTCACCAATAACAGCATCATTCGCATACACTCCAGTGTTCTCCTTGTACAGAAGTTCAGAAAGTTTAGCCTTCTTGCTATGTAATGCAGTTGAAATAGGCTCGTTTTCCGTAACAGAAGTAATAAAATACTTCACTTGGTTCTTATAATCATTTACGCCCTTATACCAATAGTGAGGAGCATGCCAAAATATATCAAAACCCTCCCCTGCCGTATCTGCAACATCAAAGCTACTACCATCTTTCAGATAATTAAAGTCTGTATCACTCAACTGTACACCTTCCATTTGATTCTTCTTCGTGTTGAACGAGCATTTAAAAGCATGGCAACCTTTCTTTATAGCAAGAGTATGCCCACTAGGAATATATGTGTTACCGTAGTCTTCACCTGTCTTGTTTTCAGGATTGCTGTACTTCTCACATGAATCGTTATCCACAACATCATTGATTTTCACAATAGAAAATTGCGAATTATGGAGCTCTAACTGTGGAAAATATGCAGTAAGGACATTTACTTCACTCTCTTCTACAAGTTCACTCAATATCCAACGTCCTGTAATACCACTACATTGTCCACTCTCATCGTATGCGTTCCCGTTTGCATCAAGCCCAATTGCTCCACTATCCTTTATAGAACGTAACAAATCAACACTAGCAGTTGCATTTACATTAGGAATACGTACAGTTCTGATCGCACTCGCATTAATTATCTGCTCTAAAAGTGTCATAGCATCCACATACGGACATTCATTTACGAATATCTTTGCTACCTTGCCTACACCTCCTAGCGTAAGTCCTCCGGGATAAGTCAGGTTTGGCAAATTGTTCAATACAAGTTCCGTCATCGTATCGGGCAGCGTCAATGTACTAATGGGAGCAGTTTCTGCAAGGTCTATGGTCGATAACCCTGTGCCATCCGCATATACTTTCTCCAAACGTGGACACTTCGATGCGTTAACGCTCAATAGTTCCGTATGCCGCACATCGAATACCCGCAAGAACGGCATATCGCCCAAATCAAGATTGGTCATATAGCCAGTGTTACCAGGCGACATCGTCCAATCTCCGTGCGTGTTGCTACCAAGGAAAAGTTCCTGCAACAACACCATCTTCGACAATGTATTACCGAATTGAGGGTCAATGCTGATTTCACTCAAGTCAATCATACTCATACGGTCGGCTTGATAGATGTAGAGCATGATGTTCTCGCCATGTTGGAAATTACTGAACACACCCTCTTCTCCTGCTTTCAGATAGATGCCCTGCGTGATGTTTCCACTGTCGTTACCAATTCCGAAGTAGCCTGTCTTTGCAGCCTTAAAACGAATAACCGCCCCCTCTTTCGCACCGATACGACCGCCTATATAACCGCTCTCTGCTTTGAAGTCGCCACAACGGTAGTAGCCGTCGCGGATTCTCCAACGTTGTTCGATGAACGCCGGTAAAGAAGTAAGTCCCAATCCCTGCAAAGCATAGAAATAAATATCGCTGTATCCGGTGTATTTGATGTACTTACGCTCTCCGTCGTAACTTGACACCACTTTTGGCCACTTCTTCAATATTTCCGTAACGAAGTAATGGAGCGCACCTTTCGGAGAGAATGGCCCCGAACCAATGCCGAGCGTGTCCGGAAGTGAACGCATGGTGTCAGCGATAGCCGAAAGCGTAATGGTGTTACCGTTTTGATCCACCTCCATAGTCTGCTGTCCGCGTATGTCGTTCCACAACACGCTGCCTCGTCCTGCGTACGCGCTACTCGTCAAGTCGCCAGGGTCAACCTCCGGATCAATGGTCTGGCCACCGTCATTGTCCTTGCCGTTACAGGTATCACAATCATACACCTTGTTGCAGTACATTCTTCTGGCTTCCATACCGTTTGCTCCGCTATATACTCCGTCTTTCACGCTGCAACCGTCCTCCAAGAACCACATAGGTTGCATATTCTTCGCCTGTTGGTCAACGGCGGCAAGGTAGTCCGTAAAGAGATAGTACGACACAAGGCTGTACGGATTTATGTACTTCCACATCTTCGTTTTCCAAATCTCCTTCCAAGTGTCTTTAAGTTCCTCCTTGGCATAGTCGCAACTGTCACAGAACACCAACACGTTAAACAAGTCGTAAGGCACTTTGCGTCCCATAGCCAAGTCTATTTGCAGTTGGTCATCGTCTATCATACACTCGAAGTAGCGTGTCCACATCGGATAGGTCGGTTGTCCGAGTTTCAGTTTTGTTACCCACGATGATTCTGCCGTGGTCGGTTCCATCATGTCATCAATGCTTCCCACTCCCTGCCACCAGTTCATGGCATCATAAGTCAGCAGCTCATAACCGCTTACAGGATTCAACACCTTACCTGTTATCTGCCACTCGCCATCTACCTGCTTCATTTCTCCGCTTTGTACAGTCCAAGCACCGCTCTCGTATGCCATAAAGCGGTAGTTCTCGCCACAATAAAGGGAGAGCATATAGAGTTTACTTTTGTCTGTGGTACTATCGCTCTTGAAGCGTGATTCAATTTCATCAAGGGTTTCGTCTCTTCTACCGAAGTATTCGATGAAGTCGCCATAGTTCAAACACCCTTTGTTGTAGCCGGGTGTGTCTTTGAAACCGAGTGCCACCTGCTCGCCTTTATCCTCTTTCCAATTACCTTTGGCATGGAACCAAGCATCGGTAAGACTTTCCATAGTCGAACGGAATGCGGCAATCGGGTGGTTGGCAGTCGAATGGTTCATCGTCAATCCGCTCAATGATATGTCTCCTTTTACCCATGTTCCGTCAAAGGCACGTTGTGCCGGAGTCAGATAGTTGTTGCCAAGGGCACGATATGTAGCATTCATAAGGTTACAAACTCCGCAGTCATTGGCATTGCTACTATCGGAGTAGTCCACCTTTACCGTGATGATTTTCACAGGTATAGAATTCTCGCCTACACGTACATAGCCTAATTTCATCAGGTCATACGAAACCTTTGCATCTTCGTTGGTATATTCCGGATAGATAGGAGAAACTTTCCAACCGTCATTCTTCTGAAGATAGAAACGGTCATTCTTGATAGGGCGCTTTGCCGATGTCGTTCCCTGTCTGCGCCATTGCACATTGATAGCCTTGAAGCTGCGCCAAGGTCGTTTGGGATCATAGTAGAATAGTGTGCATTTGAACTTCTTGCTCGTGTCAATATCTCCGTCAAAGGTGTCAAAAGTCTGCTGATCATTCACAACTACATAGTAAGGGATACCTTTGGTGGCAAGAGATTCAAGAGTCGGACGGTTTTGCGTATCAAGCAAATTCTCCCTCTCATATTCATCAATCATCGCCGTTGTGTCGGTCAGTTTGCACAAGTAATTTCTAAATGCCTGTGCCCACTCGTAGTAACTGTTGTAAGCAAGGATGTAATAAAGGTATAGGTCTCCCTCTGTTCCGTCAAAAGTGACAGTCTTTGAGTTGAGAATAGCTCCGCTGTTACTGATATATCCTATACAGCCCACCTCTTCGCCATCTAAATACAGCTTCATGCATGAATAGTTGCTGCCACCACGGGTTACAAAGATAGTTGAAGGCTCTACAACGATAGCCATAGTGTGCTTTTCTCCGTTCTTAAAAGAGCGTTCTACCAATGCCGGCTGACCTGTTTTGCAGAAAATAGCAACCTTGTTTCCGCATACATAGAATCCGGCACCGCTGTCGGCATCGTAACACTCTATGAGTTTTGAGCTGGCTTCCTTGATGTTCTTGGTCGCAAAAGCGAATTGGAAAGCACAACCACTAGCACTTTCTACGGACGGATTTCCGAAAGGACGGTAATCCAATATCTCGGCTGTCACATTCTCGGCAATGCGCAAAGAGCGTTCGTTCAGATAGTCTATAAATCCGTTGCTTGACCAGTTCGCACCTTTGATTTCCATCTTTACCCCATTGTTGATAATGGTGTGGTCACTTTCACTGTTGCTTCGTGTGGAGAAGTCATACCCAAACAAAGCACCGTCCTTGATGGCAATGTCAATGGCACTTCCTTTAACCGTCACTTCTATTTCATTGGTGCTGACACTTCCACTTTCAGCGTGTACAGTAATACTTTGGCTTCCGTCCGCCTTATAGCCGCTTATCTGCTTGTTCACGGTAATCGTTTCAGCAATCATGGCATCAACAGAAGTAACCTTTTCTTCATCATAGAAGACATCAATATGCGTTTCTGTCTTGTCAGGTGTATAGGCAGCTACTTCTACGGTCAGATTGTCATACAGACGCAATGTACCATTGTTCTTGTCATTGAAACGGAGGGCGACAATAGGTGTGCTATTATTCTCGTCTATGCACATAAGAGCTGAATAGATGGTATTGCCTTTTACCCCCGACTTGCTTTCCGTACCGAAGATACGCACAGGATATGCACCATGCGAGAGCCGTTCACCACCACCAAACACATCGTTCGGATTTACGGATATACTCTTGGTATAACTGTCGCTTACCATTGCTTCACCGAGTTTCTTCCATTCTCCGTTGTAGTACATTTCCACGGTCGCAAGTATGGATGATGTGTTATTGGGAAATTTATAAAACTGTCCGATGTTCTTGGCGGATCCACCTACGGTAAGAACAGTGTCACTTGTGTAGTTCAATGCCATAGGCTGCTCCACGGTGATGTCCACGGCTACTACTGTAATGGCTTTCTTCTTAGTATTTCCGTCAGCATCTGTAGCTTGCACAAAGAAACTCTTGCTCGCCGCTCCGCTGAAATAGCCAGTAAAGTCAAGTTCAAACTTGTAGTCTGTGGCACTTGCAGAACCTACGATATTCATGTCCTCGCTAAATAGGGTTAGTCCCGTACTTGCATCAATTATGCTCACATTACGGATAACGCCAAGTGTTTCTACACCTCCCGGATAACTCACACTACGTAGGGCCACATTAATTTTTATGTCAGAACCGAACGCTACAATGGGAGCGACATCCTCAAAATAAATGGATAGGGTACTGTCCTCGCTGGAACCACCTCCACCTCCGTTCTTAGGTATTTTCAGTATCACATCTTCTATTTGTCCACCATTCAGGTTCACAGCTTTGTAGTAGATATAATCCTCATCGCTTTCCTCGTCAAAACCAGCGATTGCTTTTTCCTGCATCGCGTAAGCACCGCCTGTTGAAAGTGCATCTTTTCCTCCCTCTGCTGGGGTGTCCGATGTTTCCACCTTGCCACCTCCGTTTCCAAAGGCTACCCACGGCTTCAAATCATCCGGGTTTACATCGCTTACTTCTCGTGTAAATTGATAGGCAAGCCATACAGGTGCACCGTTGGTGTCGCTCTCTGCAGTCTTGAATGTCACTACAATACCGCTCTTAATGTATGCCACTCCGCTCTCTTGCTCAAGGTCAATAATTGCTTTTATGGCGGTGGATAGCGTATATTCCACATCTTTGCACAGGGCGTTTACATTGATTGTGTTGCCAACGCTTTCTCCGTTGGAAGCTCCGAAGTCCGTCCAGTTGCTTTCCTTATTCCAATCATCAGTGATAACCCATTGTTTGGACTGCCAACCTGCTTCAGTCTGAAAGGTAAGCACAATACCTGGTATTTGCAAAGATTCAGCATATTCGGATGTCGCACATCTATCAAGAGCCACCGAGAATGTTATCTTACGATTAGTAAGTCCAAAGAGTTGGTTCACATTTACTACGCTTCGTGCTACTATCTGTTTGTAATGGGACAACAATACGTTCTTGTTTTCCGTAATATCTTCATTGGCTTGTAGCATTTTCTGCTTCAAATCCGCACCCTCATCGCCCGGAAATGCGGTCGAACTTGTATAGCCAAGGGCGAGGTCTGAACCAATGATAACAAGTGCCGAACCGCTCCAACGATAAGTCTTGTTTGTAATTGTGTCAGAATACACCTTATCCGAAACAGGAGTTATCCCGTCAATAGTTTCATTTCCAAACAATTCGGAATCCAGCCAGTTGTTGTAATATACACCGTCATAGAAAAGAACAAGCGAATCGGTGTCCTTATGGTAGTAAATCTTACATCCATCATCCGTTGAACTTTTCCCGATAGACGATGGTTGAACAACCACTTTTTCCACGAAACCGTCGAAATCTTTCACATCATCCATAGAAGCCGGTAAATAACGGCTAGGTACTTTTCCATACTCATTAAGAGGTGCAATACCACCATTTTCTCCTTTCGTTCCCTTAAAGTCATTCAATTGGTTTCCTACCTCATTCGCTTTGGCACTTGCTTTGTTGGCGGTGTCTTTGGTTGTATTTACCTGTTCCTGCAAAGAATTGACACTATTCCCAAGTGTAGTAAGGTTAGTATCTTGCGAGTTATTTTTATCCTCTATATCCGATACATCATCTTGTAATTTAGTAATATCTTCTTGTAGCTTTTCAACAGCTTCGTTAAATTTACCACTGTCTATAGAAGGATTACCACCTGTCTGTCCAGTTGGAACCCACTCGCCTCCATCACCCACGTATATAGGAGCAGGTAAGGAAAGCCCGACAAGTGCCCACCAACCGTCATGCGGAAACGGGTAGGCTGCTTTCAATTTTTCAATAGTAGTAAAGAGACCTTTACTAGCTGCTTTGATATTCTTTGCCTCAAGCCACCCCTCTATTTTTACGTTTCCTTTTAAATGGGTTTTACCTTGGACGGTAACATCTCCACCTACTGCCGCATTACGACTGACGGAAACATCACCATCTATCTGTGTTGATTTTATCGAACTCATATTAATACTGATTTAGCTAATTCGTTCAATGCAGAGCTTTTCTCCACATCACCGAACGTTGTTAATACTAATGCGGCAATAGTATATACCACCGCGTCATAACATCGCTGACAAATCTCTATCGCACCGTATTTGTCTATCTTGGGATAAGGAAGATAAACCGCACGACTGACCGTTGCATCCTGACTTTTACAAGAATAAAACTCTAATACCCTCCCCTCTGGTCGTATAGAAATAGCACATACAGGACGTTGTGTAGTGCCACGTATTCCTTTGAACCGGGAAGATTGCTTCTCGTATTCAGGATCGTCGACATTTATAGGATAGAATACTGCACGCTCCCAATCGCTCATCTGGAAAACAACAAAACGCATAAAATCCTCCGGCAATAACACCCAACCACTTTCACATTTCTGCCAATACACCTCATCTCCGAAGTTATGTCCTCCATCGAGTAGATAAGGAGGTGCAGAACTGTGCACACGTTTTACAGCCTCAATAATCTTTGATTTAATGATGTCGTTTAATGCAAGCGTGTCTACATCACCAATTTCTTTCAATACATCACTCGTTGTGTTTTGGTCAAGTGCTATACGAACATCTCCAGCTATCTCGTCAAGATGATATACCGTCATACGCTATTACTTTATTATTACAATCCTTCGAACTCTATTCCATGAGCTGCAGCTTGTTCCAGAATGGCTTTAGTAGAACGCATAGAAGTACGGCTGATACCGAATTTGTCAGCAAGATAATCCTTAGCAGCTGCAATATCACTCATTTTGACCTTGCAAACAGTTTCATCATTCCCTGCCCCTGCGTTATCTTCCGTCTCTCCGTTTTGCTCAACGTTCTCGTTGTTATCCAATTCAGTCTTGTCTACATTCTCAACAGCCGGAATTTCTTTCTGATTCTTTAAAGAAGTAACCTTTTGTTTGTCTGTCGCCTTTCTTTCAGCACTTTGCCCCTGTGAAGTTTGGAGTCTAAACAACTTTCCAAAGTTGTAATGTCTCTCTATTGACCTTTGTAAGATTTCATTATCTGTGGTAAATACACTACTACCATTTGACAAGGGAGTAAACGTTATATGAAAATTCTTTTTGCTTGGAAGCACAACATTAATACTAATATTGGTGTTCGCTATGTAAGTTTTAATAATCATATTGTCGAATGAATTAAAAAAGGGATAGGATTTCTATCCCATCCCCCGATTAATAATTTGATTTATTTATACTCTAATTAAGCAGTTTCTGAACCACTATCTTCTACTGTTGCAGGTGCCTTTGCAAGTCTCATACGCGCATGTGCCTTTGCATAACGCAGATATAAGCAACTTACTTCCTGAATCACTACTGCATCGGTACGACGAATACCCGCTTTCTTCAAGTCAAGCACATTGCGTGCCCAAGACACGTGGGTTTTCTTGGAAAGGTATTCCGGATCCATGGCAAAACCGCAATCACTCATACCATTCACATCAAATAATTCATGATGAATGGTAAGAACTTCTCCGAAGTCAGTATCCCAAGATTTAAATTTCAAGTTCCAAACCTCAACGGTATCTTTCAAACGAAATTTCTCACTCTTAATCTTGGAGAATGCCGAAAGCATATCACTTCCGCAGAATAAAATCTTACGCTTATTACCGATACCAGTACCGACAAAAAGGTCTTTGGTTATATCCACGAGATTTTCATCAGTAATCTCGGCACAGTTCTTTTCGCTGTTCCATTCACCAACCTCGATATCCTTTCCTGCCATCCACCAGATTCCCCCTGTAAACCAGGTATTCATACCGTCCTTGGCAACATGTTTGATAACCTGTTTAACGCCAAACAAGTAGGTATTCTCCATGGCAAGGCGCATATCATATACGCCATCTTCTTCAATATCGGAAAAGTTCCAATTCACTTCTTTGGCAGCAATCTTGTCAAAGGTAGACTGTTCTACCTGTATCATGAAGTTCTGACAGTACTGTGTTTCCGGCATAGGAATATTGTTGAAACGCCCAGTCTGCACATCCAGTTCACCACAGGCCTTTCCCATACGGACAAGAGTCGTTCCTTGCGGAATCTCTGGTAAAAGAATGGGTTGCTTGCTTGAATCATCCATTTTCCCATTTACTGCATAGACTGTCGGCAAATTAGTTGAACTATCCTTTCCGCACACACAAAGTTCAAGGTCAGGAACATTGCTGTCACTTTCTGAATATGCAGTCCCATCCGGTTTAGTAATAGCACTTACACCTACCACACGGATAGTGTCATCCAATGTGAACATATTCAGATCACTCACTGGCAAAGAAACACTTGCACCACCCGTCATTGCTTCCAATTTTTTATTAGTACTACACTTTATTTCGCGTGTACCCACACTATAGTACTTCACCTCAAAAGAATTAGTACTACTTGATTTCGCATAACGACTAATTTGATCAATAGGTGTCGCCATCGGACGAATTTTCACAATGCGCTTATCTACATCGCTTAAGTAAAAATTCGGGTCTCCATTTTCACGACCACCGGTTTCTGTGGCAATACCATCTGTTCCACCCGTACCGTCTGCACCGGCTGTCATTTTACCTGCATCTGGCAGGTTTGATGCGTCAGCCATCATGACACCGCTTGATGCACTCGTCACAAACGCTAATATCATTAGCGTAATGCGACAAAAGAAATTCATTACTTTCTTCATTGCTTGAAATTTTAATTGTTAATAAATGAATTGTGTATCTTTATTTGTTTATTGACCTACGTTTTTCGCCTCCACGTTCCCAAATATTTTGTGCACCATCATATCGACTTATTGCACCAAGATCTGGCATTTGTCGTGAGCCTGCATTACCACCTCCATTCTTTCCTGCAAGATTAGCAGTACCGTCACTCTTGCTCCCTTTGCGTAGTTTTTCCTCAATCTTACTATTACGTCCTTTCACTTCTCCCTCATGACTGGCTGTTTCTACATCGCTATCATGTTTGATAGCCTTGATAGCCATTTGAATACTATCACGAGTGAATTTACCAAGAAGTCCGTCCTTCATAATTCCAATCAGAAACTCCATTGCTTGATCTATTTCATCATCAGAAATACCTTCCTCCTGCTGCATTTGTTCAAGAGTAGAAAGAGTCGCATTAATGTTCTGCTGATACTGTTCTTCAAACTCCTTCTCTTTGGTTATTCGTTCCGCATACTCTTTGTTGGCAGCAGCAAGAGCTTCTTGCTTCTCTGGGTCTTCAAGTGCAGCTTTAAAATCATCACCAAATTTGCGTATCATACCGATGATTGGGTCCTCCCCTTTACGCCAATCAGTGAGAAATGCTGCACTACGTGGATTACTCGCAAAAAGATCGGAAAGTGCTTTTTCCCGTTCTTTATAGCCAGACAATTCTTTGTCCAAACCGTCGTATTCATCGTTAATTTGAGCGAATAATGCCTCGTCGTCGGCAAACTCTTTATCGGGATACTTTGCTTTCAATCGATCTGTGTATCGCTCGCGATTGCTCTTAACTTCCATATTATTAGGTATAATGTGAGAAAAATAAATTTTAGTCTTTATCTACAAAGCAAAAATAGCGAGGGAAAGAAGGATTCCACGTTTATCTTTTTACGCTCCAATCTATAACTTTGGAACATAGATAAATAGAAAAATGAAGCATAAAGGCGCTATAATGGAATACTCAAAGGAACGTATGGACGATTTAATGAGAGCATACGATGAATACATTTCATCATGCGACTATATCCGTATGTCCGAGGTATACAAAATAATAGTCAATATGCCCTCTCGCCGCTTTTGGGTTAGTGACATACGTGCTGCATTGATTATTTCTGCAATGATGAGAGGTAAAACAGATTTGAGCACAATGTGCCCATTGAAAAAAGAGATGTATGAAGAAATTTATAATCGGGTATTTAAGCTTCAAGAAGAATGTCCTGAATTAACTATTTCCGAACTGTGCGCCAAAGTTATTGCACAACCTGCTCCTAAATTCTACCTTACGCCAGGCAGTGCAAAAGTAATGGTATGTAAAGCAAGAAAACAATGGATACAAGAAAAATGGAAAAGATTACGGCTCTTGTAATTTCTACTATTGTTGTAGGTTTGTCATTTTTCAAAGTATGGGATTGGCAAACTGTAGGCATTTACGCAGGAAGTGATATTGCCGGACGTGTATTGTACCCATTTTTTCACGCAAACATTCTGCACGCTTCCCTTAATTCATGGTGTTTGCTTTCAATGGTTTTTATTTATGACATTGGAATATGGCGGTTAGTACTAGCTTACATAATTGCTGTTACGATTCCAGTTGACACTATTGAGTGTTTTATTGGTGAAATGACATCACCAACAGTAGGATTATCGGGAATAGTATTTGTTTTATTTGGCTCAATCTCGTTTGAAGTATTACGCAAACAATATTACCAGTTGTGGATGATATTCTATCTTACTGCAGGTTTCTTATTTCCACACACCAATGCAATATTACACCTATGGTGTTATATGTTAGGTTTCCTTGTGGCTCTGCTTAACAAGCCGATAATAAAAAAGTCACATGATTAAAGGTAATATAAACATAAAAGCCATTACCAATATACTAATAGAGAATGAACGCCGTAATTCAATTATTTATGCAAAATTTAATCCTATTACCGGCGAAGGTTCTGTAGGGGGACGTGTCAAATGTACCATTAGTGATTTTCCTATACGCAATCAATGGCTACCAAAGCGTGTAATGAAAATACCGCTTGTACGTCAACTTGTGGAAGCAGGTTCTATTGCCAAATTCCTTACGGATTACATGGGAGTAGAAGACAATCCAGATGATCGGCTGAAAGTTATAGAGCAATTTGTACGCATACGTAGCCGCGAGGACTTTCCATTTTGGGCAGCTACATTCGTTTATATCAAGAATAAAGGTGGTGGAGAAGATGTATTGTTCCGTCTTACAAGACCGCAACGTCGCTTTGTGGAACGGCTCGAAAAATTACGTATTGCAGGAAAGCCAATACGTATTATTCTACTAAAGGCGCGACAATGGGGCGGCTCTACCACTTCACAGCTTTATATGGCATGGTTGCAACTCCTTCACAAAATAGGACTGAATTCACTCATAATAGCACATCAAGGTGCAGGTTCCGATGAAATCAAAGATATGTTCGACAGGATGATTAAAAAATATCCAGTCGAAATGCTTCACAAGATTGATGAGCTTTACAATGAGAATGAGCCGAAACTTGTAGGAGTGGGTAAATCGGGTAGCATATACCGTGTTCCTCAACGAAACTGTAAAATTAAAATTGGTACAGCGGAACGCCCGGATAGTTGCCGAGGTGGAGATTATAACCTTGTACATCTTTCAGAAGTAGGAATATGGAAAGCAACGGAAGGTAAGAAACCAGAAGATATTGTGCGGTCGGCCTGTTCGGGTATTCTCCTAAAACCATACACTATGATTGTCTATGAGAGTACAGCGAATGGTACAGGAAATTTCTTTCACAGGGAATATACCGCAGCAAAGAAAGGGGATTCCCAGTTCGAAGCCATGTTCGTATCATGGTTCGACATAGAACAATACACGCTGGCTTTCAATTCGGATAAAGAAAAACAAGGTTTTGCAGAATGGCTCTATAAAAACCGTAACAATGAAAATACTAGTTCCGAACGTGAAGAATGCGGTAAGTATCTTTGGTGGTTATGGGAGAAAGGGGCTACACTCGAAGCTATCAACTGGTATATAGCCGAACGTAGGAAGTATAATGATCATGGACAAATGGCTGCCGAATTTCCGTCCGACGATATTGAAGCCTTTGTTCATTCAGGAGCGCGTGTGTTTGACAAATACAAGGTGGACGCAATGCGTGGTACCTGCAAGAAGCCTAAATATGTCGGCGAAGTCTACGCCGATGCAGACGAAGGCAAGAACGCTTTGCAGAACTTGCGTTTTGTGGAAGACAAACAGGGGTTGTTACATATTTGGGAACTTCCTGAAATAGATGAAAAGGAAGTTGTCACAGACCGCTACCTCACTGTTGTCGATGTGGGAGGCCGTTCCAATAAAGCCGACTTCTCTGTCATTGTCGTGTTCGATCGTCTATTCATGATTGACGGCGACAGGCCTGTCGTGGTTGCCCAATGGTATGGGCATTGCGACATCGACCAGCTTGCGTGGAAAGCGGCACAAATAGCAGCGTTTTATGACAACTCGCTCTTGGTAATAGAGAGCAACACGTTGGAAACTCATGATAAGGAGCGGCAAGTGGATGGTGACCAATCCGGATTTATTCTTAACCAAATAAAGGATATATATCCCAACCTGTATGCACGCAAACAGTCAGAAGAAGATGTACGCGAGGGATTACCTACAAAATACGGTTTTCACACCAACATTTCCACTAAACCGATGATTATATCAACATTAGTCAAAGTTATTCGTGAGAACCTGTACACAGAACGTGATGAACGTTGTTTAGATGAATATCTGTGTTATGAGAAAAAGCCGAACGGTGCTTTTGGCGCAATTACCGGTAAGCATGATGACTTATTAATGACAAGGGCTATCGGACTGCATATCTGCTTCTTTGAAATGGATACTCCCAAAATTGTACCTCGTGTTGGCCGATTTACTGTTAAGAGAAGAAAGAGAGCTGTTTCGGCAGCAACAATATAAAATTAAACATTTAATTTAATAAACTAATAAACAATGAACATTATCAGAAAATTACGTGCATCAATCCGTTTAAATGAAGCGGTAGTGCAAGCAGACAAAGCACATGAGGAAACAGGTGAACGTTATTACGTTATGCCCAATGGAAAAAGTGGTAAACTCATAATTATGGATAGATTCAACTTCCGCAAACTGAAACAGAAAGGTTATTTATCTCGTTCAACATTCGTGAATGATTTGGAACGTGAGTGTTTCTATTGTACTCCTTATAAAAATGGAAGCGGCGCATTACCTGAATTAATTGTTAAACTCAAGCGCAAAGAATATTTCACTTACCTTGATTCACTCAAAAAAAGAAAAAAGTAATGGGAAGTAGATATGATGCAAAACAGGGGATAGACGGCATTGTCACACTTACTAATGACCCTCTAGCTATTGACAATATCCGAAAAATAAAAGCTGGCGACCGAGTTGTGTGTAATGATGATGGAAATTCAGGAACAGTATTAGCAGTAGACGATGATAATTACGGTTGTACAGTACTATTCGATGATACATTAGAAACGTGGATAGAATGCGACCAATTGTCCAAAGAGTAATTTTCAAAACGGCGAATAGAGCAGGGTTCTATTCGCCGTTTTGAATTTAGCCTTGCATTGCCCCATGCAACTGATTTACAGCTTCCATATTTGCATTTTGTTGCGCTTGTTGGAGCAATTGAGGTGAAAGCCCGTCAGGAACTCTCCCCTGTGCGAGCTGTTCCTTTTGGCTCTTGATACTCTGTAACAGTTCATCGGCAAACGGGAAATCCCCATGCTCAAGCAACTGCTCTACGCTGATCGCTTGGGACTGGTACAACTGCATTAGCATATCATTAGCAAGATGCCTGTATGCCGGTGTTGAAGTACTTTCAGTAATGCTTAAGTCAAATTCTACATCCCGGATTTTCTTCGGGTCATATTCAATTTGCGCACCACTCCTACCAGCAATATTGAACACACGTTTCGTATCATAAAACTGCTGCATGTTCTTCACATCTTTGTATGCCCCGTCCACAACAAAGCAACTAAAACACTCAAGCAAATCTAGTAATGATTTTGTAGCATTCTCTGTCTGTTGATTGTAATGTGATGCACTTTCCCCCGAATATCCCGGCTTTCCCTGCAATGCACCAGTTACCCCCGAAATATCCTCAAAGAATTTCAATTGCATATTCAGTAGTTCGGCAATGCCTATGTTCGTGGAGTTGTTAGCTACCTGTTCCGGTACCTTGCCACTTTTGCTTGGTCTGTACACAATGACACCATTGAACTCCGTCCAGCTCTCTGCAATATCGTCAATGCTCACACCATCAGGCAAAGAATCTTCCGGCATCATCAATACACCTTTTGCGCTTGCCCTCATAATCCAGTCATAAAGCGTTATCAATCGGTTGGTGTATCGTTGCTGGTCTATCACATCCGCCACGAATGAGTGTATTTCACCATCAATAAACGGATAAGCTTTGAAAACGTATGGATGACTGCCATGTTCGTAGGGCGTCTCCCCTTCCCTCAATATATCACCGAATGGAGATAGATAATAGAAATACCAATAATCATCTACAAACCAAGTAGCTTTTATCAACGGTACTTCTTCTTCAGGCATACCCACCTCCTTGGCCATACGCATACGTTCTTCGTTTTCAGCAAGTACTACTTGTGCATAATCTTCCTCATCTATCTTGAAAATGTCACCATTTTGGTAATCATGACAACGGTATCTCGGCTTCTGTTCCTTACGCCATATTTCTATTACCCTGCATCTTCCCGGCTCACTGGTAAAGAGAAAATCGTAATTTTCTAACCGACTATACCCAAATCGCTCTGCGTAAGTGGCTATATAATCCTTTCTTGCAGCCCACTTATAAATATCACGAAGCTCACGATATTCTTGCGGACTGGAAGCAAATTGCTCACACAGTTGCCCAAAAGATATATCATGTACTTCTCCAAGCACGGACACATCCCAACCTCTAAAATCCCTCATATTGTTATCAATGAAGAAATTGTTCGGCTGTACATAATCCGTCCAGCAATCTTCTTTACCATTACGCCAACCATATGATTTACGATGAACAATAAAGCCACTGATTAGAAATTCTTCCATACTTCGAGCGTACACATCGGGCATTCGGTTGAGTTGCATATTGCATTGTAATATAGTACTCATTGTTTCACCGAGCTTCTGTTCATCTCTATCACGTGCTGTACAAGTAGGTTCTTTACTTTGGCTGCGGTACACCCCCAATACACTGCGTACAAGCCGACGAATAAGATTATTTTTCAATGGCACATTACCTTGGCTCTTGATATATTCTTCTTCAGTCATGGATTTACCATCAACACAAATCATATCATCCCATTGAAAACCATAAGTATAGCGTTTATTGCGTTCCCGGTCTTTTCGAAAGTCCTCCATCTGATTCCAATAGTACTGCGCTTCCATTAGAATATCAAATGCTCTGCGACCACCATACCGCTTTGCAGAAGCAACGGTATCAATTTCAGATAGCTCATTCCGTTTCGGCGCAATTCGGCTCATTGGTAACAATTTTCCTTTGCCTTTATTATGCATATTTTCGTTGTTTAATGATTGCTTAGAGTACAAAAGTAGTACCCAAAGCAATCATTTTAGGTTTAACTATTTACGTTCGTCTTGCTCCATCTCTAAAATGAATGTCCGCTTTAACTCATTAATCCTCTTTTCAAGTTCTTCTGCTTTTGAGGTATCTCCGATTTCCTTAGCAGTATCATAAGCTTTCTTTAGTTTTGAGTAAATACGTTCCATTTCTTTCATTTTTACATATTCAGGATCAATGATAATCTCGCTTATCAGTTCTGCTTTCTTCTCCAACGGTAAACTCAAATCACCTTTAATGGCGCTGAATTCACTCGCCTTTGCACGGTATGCATCCAAATAACCAAAGAACTTCTCATCCAGCCCCCTACCTACATTACGTTCATCGCCACCGCTCATCAACATTCGGTTGGCAAGCGGAACATAACGCCAATCAAAATCTTTTTCACCTGTTCCCACATTGATCAAATTACGAATTTGGTTGGTTACAGTGAAGAAGCCGCCGGTGTATTGTTTCAATAGATACTCAATGGCAGCAGGATTCAAGTCAATAGTACCTTTCCTATACTTGCTTCCTCCACTGACTTCGTTCAGTGTTTCAGAAAGGTTTACAAGGTCTTTATTCGCACTCTTATAGGCTTTCGTCCAATTCGGCATATATTTATTGTAGGGTGTATCTTTCCATATCGGACTACCGTACCAACTCTCGTTATTCGATACTTCCACCATCGGCTTGACGCTGCTTGGCCACAACGCTTTTGTCCCCTCCATCATATCTACGGGAAGCAATTGGCTCATCTGTGCCAATACATCGCTAACCTCCAATTTCTCGTTATGGAACAGGGAAGAACCGGTAAGTTCTCCCATCGCATACACAGCTCGGTACTCGATAGGCAAAGGAATCTTTATCCATGCGTTACCGGGCCCCTTGACAATGAGGTTCTGTCTGCGAGTATGTTCGGGTATGTCATAGTAGCTGTCATCGTCATCATCACCTCCAGCCGAAGCAAGTGCGGTAACAAGCATGGCTAAACCATACCATGATGCAACGACAGTACCCATTTTGCCGGGATGCCTCATCGCATACTTCAAGAAGTTTCCGAACGTTCCTTGCAGGGCGGCATTCCAAAAGATATATCCGGCTCGTCCTGCACCCGATACACCGGCTGCTACATTTCCCAACATGGTTTGTCCTTCAGCCCCCAAGAACTTATCACCTGCGCCTTTCTTGTTGAAGTTCACACTGATTTCCTTGGCATCCCAAATACTGCGGTCTATTGTCCGTCCCGCATTCCTGCTTGTTACAAAGGCGGCAAATCGAGCACGCATCTCTATACCTCGTCCCACTTCGCCTATCCAGGTAGCCATACATTCACGTACCACATGGGCAGGAATTTTTTCATTCGCCGCTTTCAGCATCTTCTTGATTTCTTTCTTATGCTCGTCAATGTCTGCCATTCTTGAAAATCCTGTCTCGCCACCGTTCATCATGAACTGATAAAACATTTTCTCTATTTCATCATTCATATCAAGCGTTCCCCTGCGGTATTTATCCAATAACATAACCATTCTTACAATAGGTAACTTCGCAAAGTTCATGTTATATTGAATAGCATATTTCGGACTTTCCTTAACCCACACCATAGAATTAGAATATACCATATCACGCAAGAAGTTACTTGCAATAAAGTCCGGCTGTAATGTGGTGTACAATGAGGACAGTGTTCTATTCACATCTCCAATGAGATGTACAAGCTGACCGATACTTCCGCTGATATCATTATCCGGGTTCGTCTGTCCGTTCAATGCTTGTGCAGCTCTCGGATTACCGTTGATGGTAATCACATAGTCTCTGCCGTTTCGCTTCACCACCACTTGATGCTGTCGCAAATTACGGTTCTCTACCACACGGTACGGAATGTTTACCGCATCCTTGCCGTGCTTGTAATTATCGGGGGCAGATTCAGCAAGCTGCTTCATCTTATCCTCAAATTCGTTCATCTTTCGCTCTACCTCTTCGGGACTATCGTTGATGTCAATATTGTCGGGGAATATCGGCTTCCATTCATCAGCAACCGCATCATACTGCAACCACAAATCACTCACACTAACAAGGTCGCTCGGATGGTTGAGGGCAAAGTTCAAGAACTTCTGCTTCACGAGTTTGTTGCGGTTTCCTTGCATAATGGCACTCTCGGCCATGGATTGTAGGTTGGCAAATGGATCATCTGCTTTAGAGCGTCTTCCCTCTGCTTTCTTGATAGGTGCATTGAACAGACTCTGCTTATGTGTAAGGTAAGCGTATGCTTCAGAACTCGTTTTTTCATCAAATCCACGCAAAGGGATATAAAACTCATACATATCTCTTACACTGTCGTAGGTTTCCTTGCTCATCATTCCGCATTCGTAGGACTTGGAAAGGACTGCCTTGCTGACGGCATTAACCTTGCTCCACAATGCGGTGGTGTCGTGTGCGTTTTCGTACTCATCTACCATAACCTGTGCTTCGGCTTCTGCATCTACAATCTCTTCCATACCTGTAAGGGCAGTAAGACCTGCATAATCACGCTTACGACACTCGTCGATAAAGTCCTGCAAGGTCTTTGTACTCTTCGGATGCTGCTTCTGATATTCCGCGAAGTCCTTTTGTGCATCACGCTCCGCCATTACTCTATTGCGTTCAAGACCGTGTTTAGCCATCATATAATCGGTCAGTTCCTCGCGCTCTGCTGTATTATGCGCAAGTTTGGCTACTTCTTCAAGCATTGGCTTGAACAATAGGTGCGCAAAGGCATCGGCTTCGGCTTTGTTCACACTTGATAAGCGGTTCTCACCTAAGTAGGCATTTTCAAATCCATCAACATCTTCCATTCGGGTATTCTTGCCGAGGATTGCGGTCATTGCTTCTTTCAAACCAAGCATACTATCTTGCAAGGCTTCCTGTGACTGATACATTCCACTCTTCACACGTTGTTCATATTTTGCTCGTGCCAAAGTACGCTCGTGTATTTCGGGATCACCGTCTCGGTTCAGTACATCATCGGTTGAGGTGTCGGCAAATTCGCCAACCCTCAACTTGTGCTGCATAGCAATGTCGGCAGCTTCTCCGAACAGGTTGCTGTGCTTACCCTCTTTCAGATTTTCATAACTACGCCAAAGGATATAACGGAGTTCATTATCCGTCAGAGTAACCCCTCTAAAATCGGAAAAGCCCAATTTGTCGAGCATTTCAAAGAAGAATTGTTTTATCCTCTGCCACCAACCGTTTTTACGTGCTTCCTCGAAATTAATGTGTTCGGCAAGTCCGGCAAGGTATTCTTCGGTAGCCTTGCGGAAATCCCAACCATTCTTTGAAGCCATATCTACAATACGTCTGCGTATAATTTCATCGGCATTGTTGAATACATTATCAAGGAATGTATCAAAATGTTCTCCGAACAACTGCCGTAAGCCGTAGTGTGCCACAGCCTCGTGAAGTAGGGTCTGCTCAACGTCAAACATGCTCGTGTGATTAGGGATGACAATAGTTATCTTTCCTGTACTCTTTGAGTAGAATCCTTTCGCACGCTGTTTCTTGCCATCCAGTGTTGAGGCATCGGTAACAACCTCCACATTGTCAAGATGCAGTTTCTCTGTCAGGCTTACCACACGCTCTGCCATTCTTTGGCGTTCACGTTGTGCAAATTTCCTCCGTTGCTTTGCAGTTCTCCTTGACTGTCCAAGCAGTTTTGCCACCGAGTCATTATCATAGCTGACCTCATCATCGGTATATGCACCATCATCTTCACGTTTTAATTCATCATCTTCTTCCGAGGTAGAAACATTATTTGCCGTTTCTACTGTGGCATCCATTTCCGCATACTTGGCTTCCTTTTCTTCCAATTCTTTCTTCATCAGTTCGGCATATTCTTCCAACTGTGATTTCGCTTGTGCCAATTCCTCTTCATACTCGAAAGGTTTGCCCTCTCTTGACAAGAGTTCTTTCAATTCGGTCTCATTGTGTTTCTTGCTTCGTTCAGCGGCTTCCAATCTTTCGGCAAAGTTCTTTCCTGTAATCACATTGCCGGTAATGTCCTCAATGGCATTACGGAGCAGATTTTGACGTACAGGAACATCCTCGATACCGAGTTCTGTACATGAATAAGTCATTTTTCTTTCAACGTCATTGAACAAAGTTGTACCATCACGCATGGTCTGTCTTGTCAATTTAGTTGTTACAATGAATGGGAAATTGCCTATCTGTATAGTCAGTTCTCGCTTTTGTTCCCCTGCAATATCACCGTCTTTCATCTGCTTCATTTCAGCAAGAACAGTCTTGTTGTGTTCCTTGAAGAAATCATCCATTGTATCAACAGAGGTAAAGCGATGTTTGCCGATTACAATCTCTTTGAATTGTTCATCGGGGAATGATGCACGTACAGCCTCCAAGGATCGGCTGTTATCCTCAACACGCTTTTCAGCATCTTTGATAAAGGCTTTTAACCTTGGCTTGGCATTATGGATGTAGGCTTGGTCTGTTTCCCATTGCTTTTTACGGCTTGCATACTTGCGTACATTCTTTTCCGCATTGTTTTTCAGCATGGCATACTCACTGCCGGAGAGTTGTGCTATAGTATCTCCAAACACATCTTCTTCCTCCTCAAGCACACGGTTGGTCATACTGTTCGACATCATCTGCTTGCCATTCATAATACTATCGGCAATGGCCCCCTTTGTTTTCAGACGTTGGTAGGCGGTAACGTCCAGACTATCCTCTACACCGAAACGCAAGATACGTACAGGTTTATTCATATCCTTGTGCAGATTTCCCTGTCGCAAAATACGTCCGTTACGTTGGGTATAGTCCATTGGACGGTTAGGCGCATCCAAATGTATCAGCGTGTGCAAGCGTTCCTGAATGTTCACGCCTGTACCGAGTGTAAAGGTCGAACCGAGAATCACACGCACCTCGCCACGGTTTACCTTTTCAAAGATTTCAAGTTTTTTCTTGACAGTCATTCCCGACCTCATTATTACAATCTCATCTGCAGGAACCCCCTCTGTAATCAGCTTATCCCTGATGTCATCATAAAGGTTGAAGCCACTCTGTTTGTTTTGGTAATTGTCGGCAAAAATGGCAACCGTACCTTTGTAATCGGCTGTTTCTTTCAGCGAGCGCAATGTTTGTCGAACGGCTTCATGAGTCTTACTGTTTACATCATCTTCAGCATCAGACTGTACCAATCGGGCATCCACGGCAGCGGCTTTGGCAATACCGTACATCGTGAGCGGGATGTGGCTGTTCTCTTTCTTCTCCTTTCCGCTCATCTGTTCATAATGTTCAAGTTCGTTCTTTACGAACTTCATGATGCTACGTAATGCGCGTGTCTGTGGCAGATAAAGGTCTTGTGCCTTTCCTCCCTCCATTTCGGGTATTTTGTCCTTTACGCCGCCGGCTTCTTTGGTTAGGACGGTATCGGACACTCCCGACCATATACGCACCAGTTCAGGCAGATTGACATACCCAGCAAAGCGGTTGTTCTCTTTGAACTTTCCACTTGTGGTGAACTCCAGCATCTGCTGAATGTTACCGAAGTTGCGCACAAAGTCATCAAAGTAATAAATACCATACTCTTTCATCGTATCAGCGGGCATGAGATAGCGCATGAACGTCCAAATCTCTGCGGCGGTGTTGCTGATGGGTGTACCGGTTGCGAAGATTACGTTCCGTCCGTTGTTTTTTTCCAAGATAGCCTGTGTCTTCAGGAACACGCCTTGCGACTTCTTGCTGTATGACGGATCCACACCTTTAACTCCACGCTGCATGGCAGTGGCAAATCCGAGGTGCTTATACTCGTGCGCTTCATCTACAAGTAAAGCATCAATGCCCATATCGTCAAAGTTCTCCACATCGTCAGTTCGGCGGTCAAGCATTTCCATAGCTTTAACCTCTGCGTTCTGCAAAGCTACAGCACGTTTCTTTTCATCATTGGCGGTACGTTTCTTTGAAGCATTGTCTGCAAGTCCGGCAAGCTGCTCCTCCAATAATTCGATTTCCCGTTCAGCCTGTCGGGTAATCATATTTTTTCCGTCCGGATCTTCTTCTTTCATCTTTTCAAGAATGAGCATCTTCTCCTCAATCTTGTCCTGCACGAAAGTCATTTCCCTTTCCTCGCTGTCGGGGATAAATTCAAAGGTAGACTGCGGAACGACAATCATATCCCAATCGTTGTAGCGTATCTTGGCATAAAAGTTCTTTCTGCCCTCTGCACTGCGGTCTGCTTCTTCAAGTGTCAATATCTTGGCGTTGGGGTACAGTTCCTTTGCACTTGCAACGAATTGTCCAACGGTAGCATTCTGCACCACAATCATGGGTTTGCGTGCAGTACCCAAACGGCGCATTTCCATTGCTGTAGAAATTAGAGTAAAGGTTTTCCCTGTTCCAACCTCATGGGCAAGCAACAAAGGCTGTTGTGTGCCTCTTACAATGGCTCTGCCTTGATGCGGACGCATCTTTAATTTATGCGAAGCACCACCAAAATATTTCGGTACAAACTCATCGGGTATGCTCATCGGCACAAAATTATTGAACGTGTCATTATAGATACGCTCAATCAATGCCGACATTTCAGAGTCGCTCTGCATCTTCTGCCTTGCCCAATCCTTGAAATCCTGACGGATTTCATCAATCTTGGCAGCACAAGCCTGTGTAGCCTCTTTGTCGGTAATAGTTTCAGTAGTGCCGTCATAACGCTTCTTGGTGGTGGAAACGGTGATGCTTCTGTTCTGAATGGCAGCTTCAATGAGAGTATGCCCCATAATGGTACGGTTAAGCATTTCGCTGGTTACCCCCATTGCACGGTTCTTCTCATAATCGGTGAAGTATGGTTCTTTCATAAACCAAGTACCGCCCACAGCTGTAAACCGTACGTCAACCTCCGTGCGTTCCTTTACAAAATCCTCATACAGTTTCGGGTCAATCCAAGAGCTTCCGAGGGTGAAGTCAATCAAGTGAGCAGGGATTTCCATGGGCATCTTCTCCTGCAACGCCTTGATGTTGCGGTTAAATTCCCCATTTTCGTTGTTTTCCTCTGCTTGACGCAGTTTTTCACGAATATTTCCGCTCAAGTAGTGATAGGATGCTTCCATCTGTCGGGTTACAGGGTTCTCGAAACCGTAACCGCTCTCGATGATTTCTTTTTTCACATCCTCGATACCTGTACCAAGTTGTTCGGCGATGTACGGTATATCTACACGACCGAATTTGAAGATACTTGCAATAATACCGTCCTTGACATTGGCAGGAGTGGGTTCTTTCTCTTTTTCAACAACACGTTTGCTGAATACATCGGTCTTGTCAAATTTCTGTATCCGGTTTCCTTTTTCATCTGCCGTTTCTTCAAACTTTTCAAGAGCGTATACATTGGCATAGTCCACATCATTTCGGAGAAACGCAATGGCGGTGTTCTTGTTGAAGTGTCCGTATGTGCCGACAAAATCATCGTATACTTTGTTGAGTTTGTCAAGCAACGGTTTAAGTCCCTCATCGCTTTCATTCGCAGTCTGATAGGAAAGGACTTCCGCAAGAGCTTCCTTGATAGCGGTGTATGCCTCAAAGCATTCCACTTTCGTATGCCCCTTTACCTTGTTGGTATTCACTTCGAGAGGTTGTGCGCTTGCAGTTGAGTTGATGTATAGTTTTCCGTCTTTGACAAACACTTCGCCAATCTTCTTGCCGGGCATTACATCGGTGGCAAGCTCGGTATTGCGCTCACCAAATTCCTCTGCTCGGAATGAGCGGACAAATTCAGCCAACATTTCTTCCTGTTTCTTATTCTGTTTAGGATATAAGCCTTTGCTGGTCGGGCGGAAAGTATCGCCTTTCTCAAATGCAAAGTGCATTTCACCTGCCATGTTTTCGGGGTGTTCAATGAAATAGCGGTTGTAGTCCATTGAAAGCTGCCTAATGACTGGTATCTCCTTGCCTTTAACCTTGCGTGTTTCCCCGGTATCGTACTCTGCCATGCGCTCTCCGCTCACATCACTTACATCAATGGCATGGATAGACTTCTGCCCGTTCACACGCTTGCGGATAACAACGATGTCAGAGGTTACTCCGGTGCCACCGAAAGTCTTGTTGTGCATACGGAAAGCACCCACGAAGTCTGCGCCTCCCTCGCTCACAATCCAGTCACGGAGTTTCTTACTGTTGTCAAGCGTACCATTGGACGTGATGAAGATACCCAAACCGCCCTCACGCAGTTTGCGCACATTCTTTGCTATACAGAAATCGTGTATGTTGTGGAATTTCTTCGACAGGTCTTTGTCGCCCGTGGTATCATTCACACGGAGTCCGGTAACGAACGGAACATTAGTAATAGCTAAGTCCACACTTCCATTAGGAATACGTGTCTGCTCAAAACCCTGTATCTCTACTTTGGCATCAGGATAAAGGAGTGAGAGAATGCCGCCCGAAGTCCCGTCAATCTCAATAGCATGGATGTCGCTGTGCTCGCTGATATTTGTAGGCATCTGCCCCAAAATGTTGCCGATACCTGCAGAACCTTCAAGAATGTTGCCTCCCTTGAAACCCATTTGTTCGGCAATGTCCCAAAGAGTATCTACAACGTATGCCGGAGTGTAATAAGCACTGTTTGCACTCATTACAGCCTCTTGGTATGCCTTTTCGCCAAGCAACTCACGGAGTTTCTTCGCAATAGGATTGAGAACATACGATGTACCCTCGTTGAAAGCCTTACCCAATCCGCCCCAACCGCTGAACTTTCGGAGGGTCTGCATTTGCTTTTCGGTAGCCTGTTCACCGCTTTCAAGCAACTGCTTTGCCAACTCAATAGCCTTGATATTGGCTTCGATACGTGCATCTACCGATGTAGGGGCATGGTCTTTGCCACGTTCCGAATGGTGGTTGCGGGTATTCTTTTTTTCTTCTACGGAATCTGAAAGTCGAGGTCGCACAGTCCTATCGACTGCATTGCCTGTTCTTTCTCCTCTGTTGTCAGTTGCTCGACTGCTTTGTTGTTTACTTCCGCTACCTGTTTCAGTGCTTCTTGATAATCCTTGTTCGTGTCGATTATCGTTGGCTGGCATTCCTTCGGAGCGTTCTGCATCAGTTCTCTGTAATCCATTTTCGTTGATTTTATCGTTCTTTATTAGACCGTCAAACAAACCTAACTCATTTGACTGCTGTAAATTTACTGTTTTTTTCTCACTCTTCTTGCGCGTTGAACGAGTTTTCTTTATACGTTCCTGTGCAACTTCAACTTCCCCCGCCACTTCCGCCTCTTTCGTTACGGTTTCAGCGGTGGCGAGTGCATCAATGCCGGACTTGTCAAAGTTGGCCACGTCGAACTTCTGCACCTCATCGTAAGAGGTCATGTCGGTATTAAATCCGTTTTCTGACACCTCTGGCAAATCTCTCGCACCATTGTAAAATGCTTTAAGGTACGGACGTATGGAATCACCCAAGTCTGCAATCATAGCCTTTGCATATTCTGCAAACTTCCGTGAGCCTTTCTCCAAATGGTAAACAGCCATTTCTGTACCAATAGCAAGTATTTCGGGGTCAAAACCAATATTCATTTGACCGAGTAACTTCTTACGCATACGCTCACGAAGTTCCGCATAACGCTCATCAGTAACAAGACGGTTACCACTCGCTTCAGTCTTTTTCTGTGAATTGTCTTGTTGCTGCTTACTCCGCATATCGTTGATAAGAGTTCGAGCTTCATTAGCAAACTTGTCTGCACTATCTTTGGTCAGGAAAATAATATTTCCTTCATGATAAACGTCTCCACCACGCTTCTCTCCTAAATCCATCACAGCCTGCTTTTCCGCATCAATCATCTTCATCAAAGTACGAACAGAATATCTGTTATCCATTTCTTTATCAACAACGAAATCTGTCCTGCTGTCATGAATTTCATCCTTTGCCTTGCGATCAAGTTCTCGGGTCTTAATTTTATTTTCAAGCAAAACTCCAACTGCATCCAAAACTTCTTGCATGCCATTCTGCGGATTGCGAAGAATGCCTAACATTTCCTCCGGGCTGTTGGTTGTCTGACGAAAACGTGCATCACCAATAGGTATGGGACCACTCACATCATCACGAGTCAAAGTCGTATATCCAGTTTCCTTATCAACAAAAACAGAGTATTGCCATACAGGGGTGTAGTCCTGTTTTTCATCCTTTGCTAGTGCTTTGGGTTCAGTAAACAGCACATCACCATCATTTACAGCCTGTATATCCAACATTGATATGGGAGGTTGGCCTTGTGCATCTACTGCGTACTCTGCTAATCGTTTGGCATCTTCTTCGCTACGCATCATAAAGCCGTGTTTTTCCCTATCCCACCAACCTTTCATTTCTTTGGCGAACATACTTACATGCTTTTGAACTTCCTTGCGCAATTCCGATTGGAACTCAACAAGTTGCATGTCTAACACCTTACCTCGCTTGGTGATGTACTGCGCCGGAGTAATGGTGTACGGAGCATCAGTCGGTGCAATCGCTTCTTCAGTAGAAGCGTCTTGTTCCAACTTGCGTTGTTCGGTAAAAAGGTCGTTAATTTCAGAAATAATACGAGCCTCCTCAAAAATGTCGCTACGGTTGTGCGCTGCTTCTTGTTCCTTGTGCAATTCTTCAATACGGGACTTGACTTCTGAAAGTCTGTTGCCTTGCGTGCCGGAACTTTGCCCCTCGATCGTCTTTACAGACTTGTATTCCGAAAAAGCCTTGGTCTTGCGATGGCTGCTCTCTATCCACTTCTCGAACTCCTCCAAGTTAACGCCCGTCAGCATCGTCTTGTGCTTCTTCGCCCAATTTCTGTCATAATTAGCAAAGTAAGCTGCTTCAGCATCGTCAGCCTCATTGAAGCCCAGCATAACCTTGTGTTCGTCAAACGTGCCGTCCTCGTTATATTGGTCAACCACAAACACCTTGCGACCATTCCACCCGTCAATATCATCAGAGAGGAACACGTCTATATGGTCGCCGTCTACACCTTCCGTGCCACGAATATAGCCATAGGTGTTCTGCATGGTCGTTTCCCATTTGTTGCCCTCTGTATCTATTCCACTACGAACGGATCCTTTCGGGTTCTCAATGGTGATATTGAATGTACCAACCTGCACATGACCTTTCTTATAATTGCCGGCTTCTTTCTGTTTCTCCGTAGGAGTAGTATCGGTTTCTTTCTCTGCCACTGCAACGGCATTGGCTAAAGACGAAGATGCATCAATATAATTAACAACATCCAATAAATCTCCGAATGTTTGACCGTCATACTCATAAGTACTACCTGTATAATTACCTTTCGTATCGGGTGCATCAACTTTTATAACTTTATGAGTACCATCAACAATAATTGTCTGTTTATAAGTATCGCCATACTTTCCGCTTTCAACCCAATCATCTTCTTGAACTTCAATGCGTCTTGCTATTTTTGCACTAAGTTGATTGTCAGTATCATCAGAAGATAGCATTTCTTCTTGTGATAAAGAAGGTTCTATTTCGCTTTGTTCACCAATGCTTTCAGTTCTTCCTGTATCATCGGTTGTCCCATTTCCGTCCTCAACTCGTTCTCTTGGCGTAAGAGCTCCATTGCTTCCTTGCTGCCCTCGTTGGCTTGTTGCAGTATCGCCAACCAATACATTGCTTCGCTGTTGTCCATTGTAATCTAAATTTAATGCTTCTTTAATAGCCTGTACGAGCGTCCGAGGGGTATTGTCCGGCTGTTCGAACAGAGTTTCTTCCTGTGTACCTTGTATAAGGTCATAAATCTTGCCGAATGTGTTTTGAATGAAGCTTTGGCTTTCACCTTTATACATTGCGGCCAAATGCAAGACAAAGTTACTGAAATTATCAGCAGGGAGATAACTTTCCCCTGTAACATCATCCATTTGATACTGGCGTTTCCAGTTTTCTACAGCAATACGTGCTTCCTTGAAATTCTTTGCCTCTGCAAACATTTTATCTTGGGACAAAGCATAGTAAGCGCGAACGGAATTCTGTATCTCATCTACCATTCGTTCACTGTTCGGACTGTCATAATCACGGAAAGCAGTAGCAAGAATAGCCTTTTGTGCTTTTACCGGCAATACGTTGAACATTTCCTCCAACCGTGTGCTGCCGTCCTTGAAGATGCTTTGATACATGATGCCACGCAAATCATTCTTGGATTCAGGAGTTAAGTTGCCCTTGCTGTCAAACGCACTCTTGTATTGTGTGTGACTGATGAAACCTCTTTGACTCATCCATTTTAGAACATTTGCACCATTGGCATCCACAAGTCCGGCAAACGACATTTCATCATCCGAAGTCCTAAGCAACAGGTTGGCAAACGAACGCATTTCGGTTCCCATGCGCTGCAAGGTGTTTTTAGGTTTGATACGTTCAACACCTCCACTTTCTGTGTCTTGTGCAACAAACTGACCAAGATTGAGGGCTTCTGTATCGTCCACATGAAGCATATTTACCAACACCGGGCTTTGTATGGGCGCAATGTCCTCGGCACGCAGTCCAAACTCTTCCGCATGGTCTTTCAGGTATTGTCTATATGCTTCGGCCTGTTCCGAATGACTTTCCCACATCAGGCGCAAGGCATCACTACGGTTGTTTCCCTGTATTACTTCACCACGTTCGTTTACGGTCGGCGCACCGGTGTAAGCGGTAATACTTGATGTGATTTCTTCCGGACGAATGTTCTCGGCGATTTTCCGTGCAGACAATACGCTTGCTTCGTCATTGCGTTCCTTTGGTTGCGCTTCATCAATAAAATGCAGAGGATTGCGCACACCTTGTATATGACTCGGTTGCAACAATGACGCATCAATCACAGTCACATTGCCGGGAGCCACTACATCATTGCTAAATTTCACATTCACCTCTTTGCCTTGTACAGCCTGTAATGGTTCTTGTCTGTCAACCTTATGGCCGTTTACACGTCTATATCCTCTTGCACGAGCATCTTTAGGAACATCTTCCACTATATCGGGAACTCCGTTAAGTGCTTCACGTTCCTTGCGTTCTGCTTCCTCACGCTCTGCACGCAATTTTTCTTCTTCCGCCTTGCGCAATGCGGCAGCTTCATCGGCAATGCGTCTGCGCTCCGCATCTGCTTCCATTTTTCTGCGGTTGGCAGTGCCGGCTATCTTTTGCCAGATGGACAATTCCTGTTTGGCTGCATCAATTGCCGCTTTGCGCTCCTTTTCAGCTGCGATCTTCTCTGCAATAGTGTTTCCACCAGCAGATTTCGTTTTCTCGACTTTCTTCAATACTGCTTCCTTGTCCGCAACCATTCCGTCAGCCACGGACTGGGCCATAGCTTCGTCTCCCTCTGTTTGCTCAACAATAGCATCCCAAGCAACATCCGGGGTTTCCGCCTGTTCATAGATAGGATTACCTTGTTCATCTTTAGGGATTCGTTCTAATACAGACGCTTGCAGCTGCTGTTCCCCCAGAGAACTTTCTGCCACTTCCGAATTATCATTCACACTTGAATCGGCAATCTCAACAAGTTGCCCATTGTGTTCTATCAGCATGGAATCAAGCTCTTCACGGGTAAACATATTCACACGCTTACCATTCAAGGCATCTTCCGTATAAACTTCATATAGTCCATCGGCATCCACATCGGCGGTGATGTTACCACGAATACCTATACCATTTTCATCACGGAGCGTCACAAGGTCATTCATTGCATATTGCGGTCGGTCTGCTTCCTGCTCTTCCTGCTGCAAAGCAAGGTTTTCTTCAGCTCTCTGTTGCTCAAACTCTGCGATTCGTGCAATGTTAGATGCATCCACAAACTGTTGGATAGCCTCTTTTGCTATAGGGAATACATTTGTTCCGTCTGTCACATTGATAGTTCCGTCACCATTGTCTATGATTCCGTTCTCATCTGAAACTATTGTGACCTGTATTTGCGAACCGCCTTCACCGGCAATGGTATAGGTTTCGCCCGGATTGAATGTGACAACACCATCAATCTTATCCGCAGCTTCACGTGCAAATTGTTCTCTGATAGATTGTGCAACCAACTCCTTCTGCTCGTATGGGTCTTGTACATCATCAATAGACAATATAGCATCGGGAGATACTTGTTCAAGCCCACCTGTGTCCGCATCACGAACAATGATGCTATTGTCAGAATCAGTCACACTTACACCGCTACCATCTGCATATGGTACAAGAGTCCCACTAAGAACATACACCTTGCGTTCATCCTGCTTCATGGTTGCCCCCTGTATCATACCTGTCTTGCGGTTCACACGTGCATCTATCATCGAATTGCTCTGTTCCACCCGTCCGTCTATATCATCACGTACACGTTGAATCATGCCATTGTAAACCTGCTTGGCATTGATATAGTCGATAACAGAAGACTTATCCTCATCACTCCATTGCTCATTCCCGTTCACAAACTCCAATGCGGCAATCGGATTCTCTTCAATCATCGCAAACATATTCTCATCTGCAAGGTCTGCCACTTGTGTTCGATGGTATTCGTACAGGTTCTTCGCATCGTTCATTTCCTGCGAGGAAGTAACGTTGTATCCGTCAAGATAACTGTCATTTGCCTGTTGTTCGCTTTCACTTTGAACACCGCCACGGGACCGGGCCATAGAAGCAAGATTGAATCCACGCAAATTCAACGAACGTTCCATATAATTCAGTACGGCTGCTTTCTCATCAGCGGTAAAATCTTTATCACCGGCAACAAGTTCCGCAACTTCACCGATATTCTCATTGGTAGTAAGGTCAAGTGTTGCCTTCAACGGCTCCCATACTTCTTTTCCAAGTAATTCATTCACTTTTGCATCTGCTTTGTTCACGCCATGCTTCATGGATGCATAATTTGCGGCAGACAAGGTATGTTTTCCTGCCCCCATCACCCCCATAGAGAGTGCCATTCCACCCCAAATATCACCGTGAAATTGTCCAGTTGCAAATAAGTTAGTACGTGTGCCGTCCGGATTCTGCTGATAAGCATCATCAAGACTAAGCATTGTGCGCCACAATTGACCGTAGTATTCTTCAGAGACTTCACCAACATAATCACTGACACCCATTTTATTGAACATCTGATGAGTTTGTCCCATTATGCTATTCAATGCACCGGCATCTGCCTTTGAGAGTACACCTCCCAATCGCTTTGCCCCTAGAACATTGGCGAGTTTACTCATATTACCAAGTGTAAAAATGGGATCAAGGTGCGCACCGAACATTTCCGAATAATTCTCAATGATAGCATTGGCTTCACCTTGCCATATTGCACTTCCCCAGGTCTTATCATTGGAGAAATCATAGTTACCGTTTTCATCAACAACCACATCACCTAGCTTCCGGTCAATGATGTCAGAGACCGTTTTTCCTGCCTGTATGGTGTTTGTCATCGCCGGAGCACGTACAAGCAAATCATCTGCGGTTGTCCCAAGCGCTTTGATAGTCCAATCTGTTGCGTACTGTCCTAACCCTCTGACACCATTCTCTTTAATATAGGATTTGAACCCCTGGTGAGCCATTTTTTCAGCTGTTTCTTTACCTATGACCTTTGCGGTGACTTTAGTGCTTCCTTTTGAGAATGTAGACAAACCCTTAAATCCGCCACCAGTCAAAATGAAATCCAACATAAATGAAGGCATATATCCAGTCATGACACCGGCTCTGTTCCAAAAGTCGGCATTTCCACCGTATCTTTCCTCTGCCTGTTGTTTCTCATGGATTGCACCCATCATCATATCATGAGATTCACGCTCGCCCTCTGTGGCATTATCACCTTTAAGTTTGTCGGCATTCATCATGGTCATGGCATCCGCCATATCACCCATACCGAAATCCCACGTGCGTACATCACCCATAGTACGACCAAAACCACGCCAAAAGCCTACATCAACCCCATTTTCACGGTCTTTCTGTTCTTCAAGGTTCTTGATGAGCTCTTCTGTTTCTCTAATGGCTACTCTCAATGTGCTGTTTTCCTTGTCTGATTGCTGGCGCGGTGTGTAAGTGGCTGCTCCCAATATGGCAGCGAGCGGCGCTTTGTTCTTTTCCGTTTCTTCTACCCATTCTTTATGCACTTCGGAGGCTCTTTCCGCTTGCTTAGCTTTTAACTCCTGCAAACGGAGATTAGCCTTGCGTAACTGTCCGCCGATTGACATATCGGCAGCTTGTCGGTACCGGAAACTCTCGATGTCAGCAAGAGGTTTACTAGTAGTCTTGTTACCAAGTGGAGTAATATATGTTTTTTCCAGTTTCCCATTTTCAGGATTAAACTGCATTTTACCCTCTTTAGTTTGCAATCCGAGATTCAACCCGTATTCTTGTATATTATCTACACGTTCATTTGCGTCTTGTATCTGTGTTTCCACATTCTGCATCATACGGTTTGTACTGGCAATCATCTCTGCTTTCTCTTGTTCGGTAGGTTGCCACGCCTGTTCTGTTTGTACAGCAGACTCCGGTACAGGTGTTTGAATCTTTCCGAAACCTATATTATTCTCAAACTCTTCAAACGGTTCCATCTCATAACCTTCTTTCACTAGAGCATCATAAGCTGCCTTGCGTTTTGTAGAATCCGATAAGTTCTTGCGGAAATCTTCTTCACTCTCCATATCGTAACCATCAGAAACAAACGTATCGTATAGTTTCTTTATTTTATCCTCATTTTCAGGCATAATGTTTCATTTATGATGTTGGACTTTTCTTTTTATTACTACTATTATCTCCGGCTGTTGGACTTTTCTTCTTATTCGATGCCATTTCAACTTCACCGGCAAGTTGGCTGATAGGTTTTGGAGTAGAGACATTCTTTTCTTTTGCCCCCATTACATCATTTTCTGTGGTTTTCACATATTGGTGAGTCTTAATACCTAACCGTTTAGCCTCACGCTGCACCGCTCTCTCATAATCTTCTTTCGTATCATAGTAAGTGGTCTTACCATCAATAGTAAGTGTCATCCTTTTCTTATTGCCGCCACTACCACCACGGTTATAATACCCAGCTCTAGCATTGGATGCGGAAGCAGAAGCTTTTGAAGCGCCCGCTTTAGCCTTTTCAGTTTCAAGTCTAGCCTTTGCAAGATCATCAGCATATTCGGCCTCCACTCTTTTACGTTCTGCATCAGCTTCGGCTGCTGATATTTTATTGTTTTGGAGCTTAACGTTGAGATCAAATATCTGGTTATCTCGTTTTTCCTTTGCGTCCGCAATGGCATCGGCTCTTTTCTCGCGTGCTAACTGATGTCTCCAATTACGATCATCTCTCGCTTTGACATCATCAGCCTGCATAGCACCGAACAGGCCGCTCAAATAAGCCCGGGCATTCTCATTACGTTCTTTCATTAATCGATCATACCTAACCTGTAACCTTTCCGAAGCTGTGTTTTTTCCACTATACATATTCGGTGCACCCTGTGTTGTAAAGTACAGATTGGAGAGAGCAGATATGCCATCACCAATTGCAGCAAAAATTTGGTCACGTTTCTGCTTTTTCTTCTCTTTAGCAAGTTCTTCGTCGGTCGGTGGAGTATAAGGATTAAGTTTCTTGAACAGTTCAGCATATGAAAGGGCACCACCGTCCGAGCCTTCTTGCTTGGTCGGAGGGGGCGGTGTAGTAGTTGTGTCAGGTTTAGGTGCGGTAACAACAGGAGCCGTAGCCGCTTTTTGTTCCACCCATTCCTGTGTACCCTTTACAGGTGGAGGTGCAGAAGAACCGTCTTGTTGCTGTTCATGCCATTCTTTAGAACCTTTCGGAAAAGGTGTGCCACCTCCATTGCCTAATATATCATCATATGTCGCCATAAGTTACCTCCACACATTAAAATGGCATTTTGCTTGCCGCACTCGTTACTCCTTGTACGGCTCCGGCTATCGCTTCTGCCTTACCTTTTTCTAACTGATTGAGTTGCTCAACAAAAGCATTGTCATTCTGCATATAGGTGGCCTCGATGTTGTCTTTGCGTGCATCCGCCTGTGCTGCAATCTGTGATGTTGCATCAGCAAGAGCCTTGCTATTCGCTTCTTTTGTAGCTGCTACACTTTCATCAGTACCGCCCATTACAGCCTGTATACCAGCTGCCTGCTTATTACGGTTCTTGATACTCTCTTCCGTCTGCGTGAGAATACGTTGCGCATCGGCTCGTTGCGTATAATCCTCATTGTACCTGCGATCATACCAATTTTGGTTCTTCTGTCGCTGCGCCTCAACGTTGCTCTTAATTTTCTTCATTGCTTTCGATGCAGAGATACCGCCAAATATGCTACCTGCCGCTCCTATAGCACTTCCAATTAATCCCATAAAACCTTTGTTTTAATTATTAAAAGTTATACCTCATTTGCGAAAGTAAGCCCTTATCTTCGCAACATCATTTTATCTTTTTACACTAATAATCATTATGGTATGGCAAAAGGGAAAAAGACAGGAGGACGACAAAAAGGAACACCTAACAAAATAACAGCATTGGCCAAAGGCATGATTGAAAAATGGCTTGAAACTCACAATACGATACCTGAAGGGGATATGGCACCGCTAATAATGCAAGACTTTTTAGAACTTGATCCTAAAGACCGAGTGAAGGTTTCTATGGAGTTCATTAAAATAATTATGCCGAGAAACATCAGCATTGATGATAACGAAATTCACCTTACCATTGAAGATAAGTTGGTCGAACTTGCTGGGGATGAAGAGGACGACGAAGAATAATCTACTTCTCTCTACTTTAGACGCGAGGAGTTGCTTACCCTTAGGGGTAATATAATACAGTTTTGCTTGAAAGCGATATCCGAAAGGATGTCGCTTTTCTTCATAAAAACAAAAACCTACAAAGAAAAAGTTCCTTGTAGGTTCGAAAAAATCAGAAGCCCTTTCCTTTCTGCCGCTGATATACTACCGTCTGATTCTTATCAAGATTGACGATTTTAAACATCACCATAGAACGGTTAGGAATATCTTCGGGTAACATTGTCACAAGTCGTGCTATAACATCGTCCACGTTGTTGAATCCTACATCAGTCAACTCTGCAACTTTCTGCCCATTGTGGTAAGCCGCCCCATTTACCATATATCGGAATGATAATCTAAAATGCGTATCTTCCTGCTTCTGCTCGCGAACAGATGTCTTACCGGAGAAGAAAATGAAATCAACCACTTTCTCGTTTAATTCCCAAGCAGGTGAATAATCTATCTTTATATAACCCCGTGTTACCTTATGTCCAGCAGCATGATTCATCGCAAATGCAACCTCATCAATTGAAGCTCTCACGTCATTCTGTGCCACAGTACCCCACGTGTGCCGGAATGTATAGACCGAATACCGTTCTTCTTTTGCCATTCCCATGGCCTCACATATTTGCCTAATTCCACTGTTAACATTGGAACCAAAACTGTCAGATGTTGTCATACGCTGATAAAAATTGAACAGACGATCGTCATCCTCCTTCGTATTGAGATATTTATCGAAGAGTGGTTGAATAATTGCCGGCACGCGCATTTCCATATATGCACCGTCGGCACGAAACTTCTTTGTCTTGGCACGCTGATAGTGAATGATGCCGTTCCGATAATCCTGCTTTTTCAAATTGTATAGATCGACTGTGTTGATTCCTGCCAAACAAAGCACCATCATGGCTATATCACGTCCAAACTCCGTCTGTGGATATTTCATCTTACTTTCCGGCAGAGGAAATGAAAAGAATTCCCGACACGCTTCGGGTGTAATGGCTAGTTTTTCTGCACGATCTGCCGAAGGAATCTCCACTTTCACCCATGGATTAGTCTTTATACGAATAATCCCATTATCATAGTCGTTATACTCCAGAATAGCAGCTTTAAATACTTGTCGCATACAGATAGGATACATCTCCTTAGCTCGGTGTGTCTGTTCAAGCGACTTAATCCACCTATTCATCAAGTGCGATGTAAGGTGTGAGAACATTATCTGCGTTGTTCCTAAAAAACGCTCCAGATGTTGCAATGCCAGCTGATAGTTCTTAGCATTACGTTGTTGACCGTTGTCAATCATTCGGTTGATATGCTTTCGTGCATAATCTGAAAAACAAACGTCATCATTCCCACTTGCAAGAAACTCGACTACTTCCTTGACTGTCCAATACTCGATATTTTTGCTATTAAGCCTCTCCGTATACTCCAATATTCTCTGCGAACAGAATTGCAAAACATACGGGTCTTTAATCTCATTAGTTTTGGTGAGTTCCTTCTTCGTCACCATCTTGTCTGTCTTAATGAACGCAGAGCTTCGATGATGAGTCACCCGGATATACACCGGATAAAATCCGTCAGCCCGTGCCGTTCTCACTACTGCTTTCAATGTTGCCATTTTATATTCGTTTTATAATTAAACATTCTGTTTGGGCGTACTATGTTCCAAAGCGATTGTTCCGTGTTCCAATGTGATTGAGGCAAAACGCCCGTAACTTATTGACTATACGGAAAAAGCATTTGTACAACACTTGTACAACACTGTTGTCAAAACTGCATAACTATTGTACAACATTTGCGTTTATTCTACTCATTTTTTGTGCAAAATGCACGTACATTTTTAAAATACAATAGGCGGTAAGCCTTTGTAAATGAAAAGCATACCGCCTAATTAACTGAATATCAGCTATACCGCCTTTATCCCTCGATTGCTGCCTGCGCCGCTGCTAATCTTGCGATAGGTACCCGGAACGGAGAGCAACTAACGTAATTCAAACCTACTCTATGGCAGAACTTCACTGAAGACGGTTCACCACCATGTTCGCCACAGATACCGCATTTCAAATCCGGACGGATAGCACGGCCCTTTTCTGTAGCCATACGTACCAACTGACCTACACCATTCTGATCGAGCACCTGGAACGGGTCTACTTTCAGAATCTTCTTTTCCAGATAAACCGGAAGGAAGGAAGCGATATCGTCACGAGAATATCCGAAGGTCATCTGAGTCAAGTCATTCGTTCCGAATGAGAAGAATTCAGCAGATGAAGCAATACGGTCAGCAGTCAGAGCTGCACGAGGAATTTCAATCATAGTACCTACTTTGAAATCAATGCTGTCGCCCACTTCTTCAAACAACTTGGCAGCCTCTTCACGAATCACCTTCTCTTGTTCCTTGAATTCATATAAAATACCGGTCAACGGAACCATGATTTCAGGATGTGTCTCTACTCCTTCTTTCTTCAGTTCAAGAGCAGCACCCAAGATAGCACGTGTCTGCATCTGAGTTATTTCAGGATATGTATTTCCCAAACGGCAACCGCGGTGACCCAACATCGGATTGTGTTCACACAGCGATTCTACACGTTGCTGGATATATTGCAGGCTTACACCCATCGTATCAGCCATTTCCTGCTGTCCCTTCGTATCATGAGGAACAAACTCATGCAAAGGAGGATCGAGCAGACGAACAGTCACCGGACAACCGACCATTGCTTTAAAGATACCCTTAAAGTCGGCTTGCTGATACGGAAGAATCTTAGCGAGTGCTTTACGACGTCCTTCTGCATTTTCTGCCAGAATCATTTCACGCATCGCCTTGATCTTTTCACCTTCGAAGAACATATGTTCCGTACGGCAAAGACCGATACCTACTGCACCAAAGTTGCGTGCTACTTCTGCATCGTGAGGAGTATCCGCATTGGTACGTACTTGCAGACGGGTATATTTATCCGAGAGTTTCATCAAATCGGCAAAGTCTCCGGAAAGTTCGGCAGCCTGAGTTTCTACCTTACCATTATATACTTCGCCTGTACTACCGTTCAAAGAAATATAATCGCCTTCTTTCAAAACAATGCCGTCAATTTCTACTGTACGAGTCTTATAGTCGATATTCAATGCTCCTGCACCGGATACACAACATTTACCCATACCACGAGCTACCACAGCAGCATGAGAAGTCATACCACCACGAGCTGTCAGGATACCTTCGGCAACTGCCATACCGGCCAAGTCTTCCGGAGAAGTCTCGATACGTACCATTACCACTTTCTTTCCGGCAGCATGCCATTCGGCGGCATCATCAGCGAAGAATACAATCTGACCGGTTGCAGCACCCGGAGAAGCCGGAAGACCGCGAGTCAGCACTTTCGCCTGTTTCAAAGCAGATTTATCGAATACCGGGTGAAGAAGTTCATCCAGTTTGTTAGGTTCTACACGCATCAAAGCAGTCTTTTCATCAATCATGCCCTGACGGAGCAAGTCCATTGCGATTTTCACCATAGCCGCACCGGTACGTTTACCGTTACGAGTCTGCAGGAACCATAACTTACCTTCCTGCACGGTGAATTCCATGTCTTGCATATCTTTATAGTGGTTCTCCAATTTAGTCTGCAATGCATCCAGTTCCTTATAGATTTCCGGCATAGCTTCTTCCATTGAAGGGAATTTTGCAGCACGAATGTCTTCAGTCACACCTGCCAGTACAGCCCAGCGCTGAGAACCAACCTTCGTAATCTGTTGTGGAGTACGGATACCGGCTACCACATCTTCACCTTGTGCGTTGATCAGGTATTCACCGTTGAAAAGGTCTTCACCTGTACCGGCATCACGAGAGAAGCAAACTCCTGTTGCAGAAGTGTCACCCATATTACCGAATACCATAGCCTGTACGTTTACAGCTGTTCCCCATTCATCAGGTATACCTTCCATCTTACGATAAAGGATAGCACGTTCGTTCATCCATGAATCAAATACGGCACAGATAGCTCCCCAAAGTTGTTCGTAAGCACAAGTCGGGAAATCTTTTCCGGTCTGTTCTTTCACAGCGGCCTTGAACTTCTTCACAAGCTCTTGCAGGTCTGCTACTTCCAGTTCGTTATCAAGCTTTACTCCTTTTGATTCTTTTACTTCTTCAATGATTGCTTCGAACGGATCGATATCTTCCTTGTTCGTCGGCTTCATGCCCAGAACAACGTCACCGTACATCTGTACAAAACGACGATAAGAGTCCCATGCAAAACGGGCATTACCAGTCTTGCGGATGATACCTTCCACCACCTCGTCATTCAGACCCAGATTCAGAATAGTATCCATCATACCCGGCATAGACGCACGGGCACCTGAACGTACAGAAACCAACAATGGATTTTCGATATCACCGAATTTAGATTTCATCAATTCTTCTACACGGGCAATGGCCTTTACTACTTCATCTTTCAGCAACTCAACCACTTTATCACGTCCCAACGTATTATACTCCGTGCAAACTTCTGTAGTTATTGTAAATCCGGGAGGAACGGGAATTCCAATTAAATTCATCTCGGCAAGATTGGCACCTTTACCACCTAACAAATTCTTCATGTCGGCCTTTCCTTCTGCCTGACCATTTCCAAAGGTATAAACTCTTTTTTTATCCATAATATTGTGTTTAAAGTTACATTATG
>OGPO01000010.1_pt1 | contig 165725 bp, 132 predicted proteins | sample 1553041 | NCBI WGS metagenome assembly OGPO01 (sample SAMEA2580281, study PRJEB22360) | human gut metagenome | biome: human gut; feature: human-associated habitat; material: faeces | place: Denmark | collected 2008/2010 | reverse complement strand
ATCCCGCATAGTTACTGAGATAATCCACAGCTGGAATTTAGTTTTTCATTTAAGTCACTGAAAGTAACGAGAATGCGACACGCAGTTATTCAAGCAGACTTTCTTCCAGTCTTCTGGATATTGTCACATATTCATCCAGCAATTTCTGAAGTTTTTCTGGATCTTTCTCTATATCTTCTCTGCTTTTTTCATATCTTATCACATAAAATGGCAGGAAAAAGAGTAGTTTCTTCTGAAAGATTACATCCTGTGTATATCTTTCTATGTAAATAGCCGGCAACTCATATTTTATTACCCGCCCATCCGGCATGATAATATCCATTCCAAGAGTATCTTTTCTGCCTTTTCCACGTAAATATAATACACAGGAATGAGGAAAGTATATTTTGTACCGTCCATTCTCAATCTGCTTTGTTTCCAGACTGACAGCAAAATCATATTCTATCATTCGGATTACCATTTCTGCATCTCCGGTGCTCTGACATTCTATATGATAGATCTTGTCTGCTATTTTTAACCGGGAATCTGTAATCTTTTCTCCGTTCTTTGTCTGGTGTTCGTTTCTCTGCTGCTCAACTGCTATATCTGCGGGATAATTTGTGCCAAATACCTCGTTGATCAGCGGCACTACAAGCTCTGGCATTTTCTCCAGCATTGTTCTGAAAACATTATCAAATATGGTGTTATTTGCCATCTGATACACCTTTCCTGGCTGTTAGTTATCGTTCGCTTTTGTATTTTGATTATGTTTTCGGACGTATTCTTATTTCCAGATGCTTCGCATCTATGAAATTTTATCTTTTGTGCAAAGTGTTTTTGTTTTCGATCACCCTCTTTGCACTCTGTTTTGTATTTTCTATTGTAACAGATGCCTTCTCATTTTTCCAGTCAAATCTATGTTTTCAAGAACTTTTTGTTCCTTTGTATTATATGTCTGTACGCAAAAGTTTTCCCGCACAAATGAATTAATATATTATGTCACTACTGCAGCAAAAAGCCCCTGGCAATACAGTCCTGATAACTGTACTGCCAGGGGCTTTATTTTTATTCAGAAGCAATTACTTCTATAAATATAGCGTATTATTTCTTTCTGACAATAACCTTATCCAGATGCCAGATATCATCTACATATTCCTGGATAGTTCTGTCGGATGTGAATTTACCGCTACATGCTGTGTTGAGGAGCGCTTTCTTAGCCCAGCCTTTTTCGTCTCTGTATGCTGCTTCTACACGTTTCTGTGCGTCTGCATAGGAACGGAAGTCTGCGAGGATGAAGTAGCGGTCTGCTCTGTCTGTGTTCTTTGTATTGAGAAGTGAATCGTACAGGTCACGGAAGAGTTCTGTATCATTGGAGAAGGTTCCGTTGATGAGCTGCATCAGTACCTGACGGATTTCTTCGTCTGTGTTGTAGATCACGTTTGGATCGTATCCGCCGTTGTTTTCGTAGTTGATTACTTCGTCGGAGCTTAAACCGAAGATGAATGCGTTTTCTGCGCCAACTTCTTCTACGATCTCTACGTTAGCACCGTCCATTGTTCCAAGTGTAGGAGCACCGTTGAGCATGAACTTCATGTTACCTGTACCGGATGCTTCTTTACTTGCTGTGGAAATCTGCTCGGAAACGTCTGCTGCTGCAAAGATCCACTCAGCGTTGGATACTCTGTAGTTTTCGATGAATACAACTTTGATCTTGCCGTTGATGGAAGCGTCGTTGTTTACTACATCTGCTACGGAGTTGATGAGTTTGATGATCTTCTTGGCTGTTGCGTAACCTGCGGATGCTTTTGCACCGAAGATGAATGTTCTTGGATAGAATTCCATTTCCGGATGCATCTTGATCTGGTTGTACAGATAGATAACATGCAGGATGTTCAGGAGCTGACGTTTGTACTCGTGAAGTCTCTTAACCTGTACATCGAAGATGGAGTGCGGGTCTACTTCTACGCCATTGTGCTCAAGGATGTATTTAGCCAGACGCTCTTTGTTCTTGAACTTAATGTTCATGAATTCCTGGAGTGCCTTTTCATCATCTGCGTAAACTGCAAGTTTCTTTAACTGCGGAAGGTCTGTGATCCAGTCCGGTCCGATGTGCTCTGTGATCCAGTCTGCAAGGAGTGGATTTGCATGGAGCAGGAAACGTCTCTGAGTGATACCGTTTGTCTTGTTGTTGAATTTCTCAGGCATCATTTCATAGAAGTCTTTTAATTCCTGATTCTTCAGGATCTCTGTATGAAGGCGTGCAACACCGTTTACAGAGTAGCCTGCTGCGATTGCAAGGTGAGCCATCTTAACCTGTCCGTCATAGATGATAGCCATCTTTTTGATCTTCTCATAATTTCCCGGATATTTTGCCTGGATCTCAAGGATGAAACGACGGTTGATCTCTTCGATGATCTGGTATACACGCGGAAGCAGTCTGGAGAAGAGCTCGATCGGCCATTTCTCAAGTGCTTCGGACATGATAGTATGGTTTGTGTAAGCAACAGATTTTCTTGTTACTTCCCATGCTTCATCCCATCCGAGTCCTTCTTCGTCCATGAGGATACGCATTAACTCTGCTACTGCTACAGTCGGATGTGTATCGTTCATCTGGAATGTTACTTTTTCATATAATTTATGGATATCGTCATGTTTCTTTTTGTATTTGGCAATTGCTGCCTGGAGGCTTGCAGATACGAAGAAGTACTGCTGTTTCAGTCTCAGCTCTTTACCTGCATAGTGGTTGTCGTTCGGGTAAAGGACTTCTACGATATTGCGGGCAAGGTTCTCCTGCTCTACTGCTTTCTTGTAATCACCCTTGTCAAAGGAATCAAGCTCGAAGTCTACGATCGGCTCTGCATCCCAGATACGAAGTGTGTTTACTACATCATTGTCATATCCTGTGATCGGCATATCATAAGGAATGGCTTTTACTGCCTGATATCCTTCGTGGATAAATTTGTTTCCGCCCTTTTCAGGATCGTACTCTACTCTTACATATCCGCCGAAGTGTACTTCTTTGGCATATTCCGGACGACGCAGTTCGAATGGATAGCCGTTCTTTAACCAGTTATCCGGTACCTCGATCTGATAACCGTTCTGGATTTTCTGTTTGAACATTCCGTAGTGGTAACGGATTCCGCAGCCATATGCTGCGTAATTTAAAGTTGCGAGAGAATCAAGGAAGCATGCAGCCAGTCTTCCCAGACCACCGTTTCCAAGTGCCGGATCCGGCTCCTGGTCTTCGATACAGTTAAGGTCAAATCCCAGCTCTTCGAGAGCTTCTTTTACTTCACCGTAAGCGCAAAGGTTGATCAGGTTGTTTCCGAGAGCACGTCCCATCAGGAATTCCATGGACATATAGTATACGATCTTCGGATCCTGTTCGTCGTAAGCTTTCTGTGTTGCAAGCCAGTTATCAATGATAACATCCTTAACTGTGTAGCTTACTGCCTGGAAAATCTGCTCCTGTGTAGCTTCTTCAATTGTTTTTCGATAGAGGAATTTTACGTTGTCTTTTACGCTTTTCTTGAATGCCTCTTTCTTGAACATTTCGTTTGTCATTTCATACCTCCCGTAATGGTTTCACTGTTCACTTTATTCTCAGCAATACACCTTGCGGATATTGCCGGTGAACCTCTTCATTCCGTCAACTCTTCTGTTTTCTCATATCAGAGAAATTGGGGGCAAAGAATCTCTGCCTCCAATTTCCTCTCTGAAATCAGACTGTCAAAGATAATGATACTCTTTTTTCGACAGTCTGTCATGTGTATAATTGCCGAATTTTATAACATTTTTTTGTTATCGTGCATTGCGAAAGTAGTATATTTCCTGTGAAATACCTGTAACTTATCAGTACCTTGTCAGTAATTGACCGAATGTTGTCAATTACAGTTTCTTAACACCCATAGTTACTGCTTCTTTGTTGATGTTCCACTCTTTCACATAACCATCGGTCTCGCCAAGTACCATTTCGTCTGCAAGTACTTCTGACTTGATCTCATCTTCGTGTGCTTTCATGACATCCTGGATCTTGTCGTTTCCGTGAGCGTATACTACGATCTTGTCCATAACTTCGAAGCCGGCTTCCTTACGCATGGTCTGGATCTTGCTGATGATCTCACGTACGAATCCCTCTTCGATCAGTTCAGGTGTCAGGTTTGTATCAAGGACTACGGATGTTTCACCGTCAGATTCAGATACATAGCCTTCTGTCTGTGCTGTTTCAATAAGAAGGTCTTCTTCTGTAAGCTCTACATCGTTTCCGTTGATATCCAGTTTCAGGACACCGTTGGTTCTCAGTTCGTTCATTGCTGCTGTTCCATTGATATCTGTGAGAGCCTGTCTGATTCCTCCAAGGAGTTTACCGTATTTCGGTCCTACTGTACGAAGCTGTGGTTTGAAGCTGTAGGAGATAAAGGATTCTATGTCATCTGCAAATTTCACTTCTTTGACATTCAGTTCGTCTGCGATGATGTCAGTGTAGAATTCACTCATTTTCTTCTCAGCTTTTACATACATGGTTCCGATTGGCTGACGATTCTTGATGTTTGCTGTATTTCTGCAGGCACGTCCCAGAACTACGATCTCCAGAAGCTCTTTCATGTCTGCTTCCAGATCTTTGTCGATCCATGCTTCGTTTACAGTTGGGAAGTCGCAGAGATGGATACTCTCAGGAGCATCTTTGTCCACGCTTCTTACCAGGTTCTGATAGATATCTTCTGTCATGAACGGGATCATCGGAGCTGCTGTCTTGGCGATGGTTACCAGTGCATGGTACAGAGTCATGTAAGCATTGATCTTATCCTGCTCCATTCCCTTTGCCCAGAAACGTTCACGGCTTCTTCTTACATACCAGTTACTCATCTCATCTACAAATTCCTGGAGTGCTCTTGCTGCTTCCGGGATCTTGTAGTTAGCCAGATCATTGTCTACAGCCTGAACAGTTGTGTTTAATCTGCTGAGGAGCCATTTGTCCATAACAGGAAGCTGGTCATAGTTCAGTTCATATTTGGTCGGGTCGAAGTTGTCGATGTCTGCATATAATACGAAGAATGCGTAAGTATTCCACAGTGTACTCATGAATTTACGCTGTCCTTCCACAACTGCCTTGCCATGGAAACGGTTCGGAAGCCATGGAGCACTGTTGATGTAGAAGTACCATCTGATGGCATCTGCGCCGTATTTGTTCAGTGCATCGAATGGATCAACTGCATTTCCTTTGGACTTACTCATCTTCTGTCCGTTCTCATCCTGGACATGTCCCAGAACGATTACGTTCTTGTATGGTGCTTTATTGAAGAGCAGTGTGGATTCTGCAAGGAGTGAGTAGAACCATCCACGAGTCTGGTCTACTGCCTCGGAGATAAAGTTTGCAGGGAACTGCTGCTCAAATAATTCTTTGTTTTCAAATGGATAATGATGCTGTGCGAAAGGCATTGCTCCTGAGTCGAACCAGCAGTCAATAACCTCCGGTACACGATGCATTTCTCCACCGCACTCCGGACACTTCAGTGTGATCTCATCGATGTATGGGCGGTGAAGCTCTACTGTCTTGGCTCTCTCATCACCGCTCATCTCGAATAACTCCTGACGGCTTCCGATGGAATGCATATGTCCGCATTCACACTGCCAGATGTTCAGTGGTGTTCCCCAGTAACGGTTACGGCTGATACCCCAGTCCTGAACGTTTTCAAGCCAGTCGCCGAAACGTCCTTTACCGATGCTCTCAGGGATCCAGTTGATTGTATTGTTATTTCTGATCAGGTCATCCTTAACTGCTGTCATCTTGATGAACCAGGATTCTCTTGCATAGTAGATCAGTGGTGTGTCACATCTCCAGCAGTGTGGATAATCATGCTCGAATTTCGGAGCATCGAAGAGCTTGCCTTCTTTGTCCAGGTCTGTGAGGACCATAGGATCTGCTTTCTTTACGAAAACGCCTGCGTATGGTGTCTCTTTTGTCAGGTTACCCTGTCCGTCTACGAACTGTACGAATGGCAGTTCATAGTTACGTCCGATTCTGCTGTCGTCTTCACCGAATGCAGGTGCGATGTGAACGATACCTGTACCATCACTCATAGTAACGTAGTTATCACAGGTTACGAAATGAGCTTTCTTTTTCTGTTTTGCTGCTGCCTCTCCTGCACATGCGAAAAGCGGCTCGTATGCTTTGTATTCCAGGTCTGTTCCTTTGTAGGTTTCCAGAACTTCATATGCTTTCTCGCCTTCTTCTTTTGCAAGCTTGCCAAGGACTTTGTCAAGGAGTGCTTCTGCCATATAATAGGTATATCCGTCTGCTGCCTTTACTTTGCAGTAAGTCTCATCCGGGTTTACGCAGAGTGCAACATTGGACGGAAGTGTCCATGGTGTTGTTGTCCATGCAAGGAAGTATGCATCTTCACCAACAACCTTGAATCTTACAACTGCGGAGCGCTCTTTTACAGTTTTGTATCCCTGGGATACTTCCTGTGCGGAAAGAGGGGTACCGCATCTTGGACAGTAAGGAACGATCTTGAAGCCTTTATACAGAAGCTTCTTGTTCCAGATTTCTTTTAATGCCCACCATTCGGATTCAATATAATCGTCATAGTAAGTTACGTATGGATGTTCCATATCAGCCCAGAAACCAACAGTAGAGGAGAAATCCTCCCACATTCCTTTGTATTTCCAGACGCTTTCCTTACACTGTTTGATGAATGGCTCCATACCGTATTCTTCGATCTGTTCTTTGCCATCCAGACCAAGCTTCTTCTCTACTTCCAGTTCTACCGGAAGTCCATGGGTATCCCATCCTGCTTTACGCGGAACCATGTAGCCCTTCATTGTACGGTATCTCGGAATCATATCCTTGATTACACGGGTAAGTACATGGCCGATGTGCGGTTTACCGTTTGCAGTGGGCGGTCCATCATAGAATGTATAGGTTTCTCCTTCTTTTCTGTTCTCCATACTTTTCTCAAAGATATGGTTTTCTTTCCAGAATTCTTCTACTTTTTTCTCACGGTCTACAAAGTTTAAGTTCGTATCAACTTTCTGGTACACAGTAATTTACCTCCTGTTTAAATTATTTGTATCAGACACCTGAAAATATGCAGGACGTTTATATACGCTGAAAATATTTCCAGTGTCCTTTAAGAACGAAAATAAGCCCATAAAAAAATCGCCCTTTTGTAAAAGGACGAAGGTTTATTGACGTTCGCTATACCACCTGTTACATTGTACGGGCATCCTCTGCCGATACATGAATCTTTTAACGGGGATTTCCGTCAGCTCTTACCTGTCTGTATACCCTTCAGAGCTGCAACTCCGGAGTGATCTTCACTACATTTACTCACCACCGGGCTCACACCCTCCCCGGTTCGCTGTCTGCTTTCCCCTGCAATTACTCTCTCCATCAACGTTTTTGTGGACATATCATTTATTTAACTATGCGGATTCATTATAAGGTCACAAAATTCACTGTGTCAAGTATTTTTTTGAATATTAGGGTAATCCTGTTACTGTTTAATAACACTGGTTACTGTCAAACTCCCGAACAGTAACACACTGTTAACATACTATCATATAAATTTTACACAGGCATTGTAATTAATGATATAATAAGGTAGAATATTTTGTCCGAACGTCATTTAACACAATGAACCAGGATATGGAAAGCAACTACTATGTATATTTAATGAAGGGTAATTTCAAATGTTTAAAACAAAATTTCATAAATTAATGAAACGTTTCCTCACCGGAATGCTTTGTGCAGGGATTCTGACCTCCCAGCCTGCAGTCACTTACGCTGCCGAAACCTCTGTCACTCCTGAAGCCGGTCATTCAGAAACCTATTCACAGGCCTCAGATATCGATTCTGTCAAAGGATGGCCCGCAGGTCCTAATATCGAGGGACAGTCCGCAGTACTGATGGATGCAGTCACTGATACTATTCTTTATTCCAAGAATGCCAAAGATAAGCTATATCCCGCCAGTATCACTAAGATCATGACCGCTCTTCTGGCCTGTGAATATCTGGATATGAACGATACGATCACCATGTCGCAGGAAGCGGCTTATGGGATTGAGGCCGGAAGCTCCAGCATTTACGCAGAAACAGGAGAGGTTTTCACAGTAGAGCAGGCCCTGATGGCTCTGATGCTGGAATCCGCCAATGAGATGGCTCTTGCTCTGGCAGAAAAAACAAGCGGTTCTGTAAAGAAGTTTGTTGAACTGATGAACCAGAGGGCAGCTCAGCTTGGCTGTAAGAACACCCATTTTAATAATCCAAATGGTCTTCCGGATGAGACGCATTATACCACCGCAGGTGATATGATGAAGATTGCAAAGGCAGCCTGGTATAATCCCAGATTCCGTAAATTTGTGACCACACAGGTTTATGAGATTCCTCCGACTAATAAGCAGTCTGAAACCCGTTATCTTCTCAATCACCATAAGATGATGCCCGGACAGTCTTATGCATACGATGGGGTTCTGGGAGGAAAGACCGGATACACCGATGCAGCGGGAAGTACGCTTGTCACCTATGCCAAGAGAGGAAATTCCATTCTCATTGCAGTTGTGCTGAATTCTACAAACGGTGCTTTTCCTGACACAACTTCTCTGCTGGATTACGGCTTCGACAATTTTGAAAAAGTAGACTTGAATATAGATACCGATCCGGTACCGGCAGTATTTCTCCCATGCGAAAAGCACCTGTTAAAGGACTGGAATAATCTGTGTTCCTTCTATTATATGAGGCATGTGTACGTAACTGTCCCCACAGGAACCGATGTGAGCCAGCTTGTAAAGAAGCAGAAACTTCTGAACAATTCTGTCGGTCCAAAGCGAATTAAAAGTAAATATTATTTAGACGGCCATATGGTCGGATATGGAATGCAATATGAAAAGGAAATCCTTTCAGATTTCCTTCTCAACGCTTCTTTTTAGTTTTCGCCTGAGGCGGAGGACTTCTTTTCTTTCACGAAGTTCCTCTGCTTCTTCTGTATCTGTGAAACGCAATGTCTTCACAGCGAAATATTTCTCATCTTCTGTTTTTCGGATGCGGATCTTGCCTCTTATCAGCCCATGTTCTTCACAATTGGATATGCTGTAATAAACCTTTGGATTATTCATAAACCATCGGAGTTTGCGCTTTGCAGGCAGATGACAGACCGGACATCTGGTGCTGGTCACCTCGCGGTCTTTCATGATTCGCTCTCTTGTGGCAAATTCTCTGGATACATATTTGTCATGATCCGGATAGGAAATATGTATCTCGTCTTTTTTCTTCTTTGGATTCTGGTAAACATCCAGTGACGGATGATTGATGATGATTATGTTATTTATTTTCTCCAGGACTTTCGCTGTATACCACGCATCTGCAAGCGCCCGGTGAAATCCCCTGGATTTCTCTATTTTCAGCTCATCGATCGCATGCTCCAATGCACACCTGTGTGTACCGTCATCATAACTGATACTGTATAGTTTCTGCACATCATAATAGGTCACAGGTCCGGGAAGCAGATCCAGCAGGCCATAGAACTTCATATTTCTCTGAAGTTCCATCACGTCCTGATTTCCCCAGGTAAAAAAGTACCAGTCTTCTCCGCACCAGTCAATAAATTCCCTGACTGCCTGCTCAAAGGGCACTCCTTTCATTAAATCTTTATAATCTACATGAATTACCTCATGGATGCTGTCATGAATCCATTTATAGACCTGTGGTTTGATCAGTCGGTGAAAATGATCCGTTATTTCTTTTTTGCTGTTTACTTTTACAGCCCCAATCTCGATAATCTCAAATGGAAGCCTGTCGTTACGTGTTTTCTTTCCCGAAGGATTCTGATTCCATTCCAGGTCAAAGACAATATAGTTCATTCATCCGGTCCTTTTTGTTTATTACTTTTTCGCATTTATTTTCCACTGCTGATAAACATATTATTTCACAATCTTCAGTTCATACTGTCTGGTTCCCAGACCAATCTTCTCTGCCTGATCCAGTGTTGCCTGCCATTCAATGTTCGGGTTGGAATCTTTGAAATGGTCGTGGTGGCAATGCCAGTCAGGTTTTGCCAGGTGTTCTCCAAGCTGGCTGTTCTCGATCGGAGTTGCTTTCAGACAGGCATCTGCGCAGGCCTGGTCCAGAGCAACCGGGTCAAAGCTTGCAAACATTCCGATATCAGGAAGGATTGGTGCATCATTTTCGCCATGGCAGTCACAGTTCGGGCTGATATCCTGAACAAGCGCTACATGGAAATGCGGACGGCCATGACAGACTGCCTGTGCATATTCTGCCATCTTACGGTCAAGAAGTTCATTCGCACTGCTGTTTGGATTGTATACTGCATCAAAACCGCAGGCTCCGATACAACGGCCGCAGCCTTTACATTTATCATAATCAATGACTGCTTTTTTATTCGGATATGTAATCGCATCACTTCCGCACTCTTTCGCGCAGCGACGGCATCCGCGGCAGAGTTCTTCATTTACTGCAGGTTTTCCGCTGGCATGCTGTTTCATCTTACCTGCGCGGCTTCCGCATCCCATTCCGATATTCTTCAGTGCACCGCCGAAGCCGGTTGCTTCATGTCCTTTGAAGTGGCTTAAGCTGATAAAAATATCTGCATCCATGATCGCATGTCCGATCAGTGCAGTCTGACAATATTCACCGTTAACTACCGGTACTTCTACTTCGTCTGTACCGCGTAAGCCATCACCGATGATGATCTGGCATCCTGTTGAAATGCTGTTAAATCCGTTAAGATTTGCGCACTCCAGATGTTCCAGTGCATTCTTGCGGCTTCCCGGATAAAGAGTGTTGCAGTCTGTGAGGAACGGAAGTCCTCCCTGCTCTTTACAGAGATCAGCTACTGCTTTTGCGTAATTTGGGCGCAGGAAAGCCAGATTGCCAAGTTCTCCGAAATGCATTTTAATAGCCACGAATTTTCCATCCATATCAATGTCTTTGATTCCGGCTGTAACGCAGAGTTTCTTCAGTTTATCAAGCTGGCTGGTGCCAACCGGACATCTGAAATCAGTAAAATAAACGGTTGATTTTTCCATCGTTTTTTCCTCCTGTTTTTATTGATCAAAATTTGATTTTTTTTATTTTATCACAAGATGCAGGTTCTTTTCGAGATATTTTTTTGCTTACATCTGTTCGTAAAATTTTGTCACCTTTTTGTATTCTGCAGGCAAAGTGATCTGCTCTACCACAACATCTCCATCTTCTGCATTGTGGTAACGGTAAATGTAAACGCCCTCCTGGATCTCATCTCCTTCAATCAGAGAAACTGCCAGATATCCCTGTCCTTCAAATTCAAAGGTATCCATGATCGCAAAATCCCGTTCTGTTCCGTCAGATACCGGGATGCTGATTACTTCATATTCTTCCATAGTATGTTTTCCTCTCATTCATAAGCAGTCTTATTCTTATTTTCGCTGTTTTTTATTGTAGCAAAGAGTGTTAATTATATCAATCCTATTTAACCGAATCAAGTAAGTCGTTACTGTTCACTCCATTCACAGTAACAGTAAGTCCCCTGCGGGTTACAAAAAGAAAGACTGCACCTCCAATGAGCACAGCCTTTCCGGTTTGGTATATTTTATTCAGTTCTGCTTACAATTGCTTATGCCATAATCGGTTTTAATGCTTCTGCAAGCTTCTCTTTCTCAGCTTCTGCCTCTTCCAGGTTCTTGCCGAGAGTTGTGTAATAGATCTTGATCTTTGGTTCTGTTCCGGATGGGCGGACAACTACTGTCTCGCCGTTATCCAGCTTGTAGATCAGTACGTTTGCTGCAGGAAGTCCTGTTTCTTCCGGTTTCTGATAATCTGTTACTTTTACAATTGCATGACCTGCGATCTCTGTGAGAGGTTTGTCACGAAGTCCCTGCATCAGAGCTGACATCTTGTCCATTCCGCTTAATCCCGGGAATTCAAAGCTGTCTACTTTGTTCAGGTAACGTCCGTACTGTGCATAAATCTCTTCCATTCTCTGTTTCAGAGAACTTCCGATGCTTCTGTAATATGCAGCCATTTCACAGATCAGCATAGATCCGATAACAGCATCCTTGTCACGTACATATGGGCCTGCAAGGTATCCGTAGCTCTCTTCAAATCCGAAGATAAATCTGTCTACTTCATCTGCTGCTTCAAGCTGTGCGATCTGATCGCCGATCCACTTAAATCCTGTAAGTACGCTTCTGAGTTCTACTCCATAGTGCTCTGCCACTGCATCTGCAAGTGGTGTGGAAACAATGGATTTCACTGCTACCGGGTTCTTTGGCATTGTGCCTTTTTCGATACGGCCTGCGCAGATATAGTCAAGAAGGAGTACACCTACCTCATTACCTGTTACCAGTTCATAGGAACCATCCGGGCATTTCATTGCAATACCAACGCGGTCTGCATCCGGGTCAGTTGCAAGCATTAAGTCTGCATCTGTTTCTTTTGCAAGGTTTAATCCAAGCTCCAGAGCTGCAAAGATTTCCGGGTTCGGATAACTGCAGGTTGTGAAGTATCCGTTCGGATATTCCTGTTCCGGAACGATTGTGATATCTGTGATTCCGATATCTTTTAATACCTGAGTTACAGGTACAAGTCCTGATCCGTTTAACGGGCTGTAAACCAGTTTCAGTCCTGCTGTCTTGCAGAGACCCGGACGAACCTGACGGGATTCGATAGCTTCATAGAGAGCCTGCTTGCAGTCATCTCCTACGAAACGAATTTTTCCTTCTTCCACACCTTCTGCGAAGGACATATATTTCGCACCTGTAAGTACGTCTGTTTTCTGAATTTCTTCATATACAATGGCAGCTGCATCGTCTGTCATCTGGCATCCGTCAGGACCGTATGCTTTGTATCCGTTGTACTTAGCCGGGTTGTGGGATGCTGTTACCATAATACCTGCATTGCATTCATAGTAACGTGTTGCAAAGGAAAGTGCCGGTACAGGCATCAATGCGTCATAGATTCTGACATTAATATCATTTGCTGCCAGTACGCCTGCTGCTGTTTTTGCAAATACATCACTCTTGAGACGGCTGTCATAGCTGATGGCTACTGTCTGATTACCGCCCTGTGTTTTTACCCAGTTCGCAAGTCCCTGTGTTGCCTGGCGAACTACATAAATATTCATACGGTTGGTTCCGGCCCCGAGAACTCCGCGAAGTCCGGCTGTTCCGAATTTCAGCGCTACTGCGAAACGATCTTTAATCTCTTCATCGTTTCCTTCGATTTTGGATAACTCCGGATTAAGATCCGCATCCTGCAGATCTGCTGCCAACCAGCGTTTGTATTCTTCCTGATACATTTTGACCACTCCTGCCTTATTTTTATAGATTTTTTTGTATATATTAGCTGAATATAACTATATAATACCATAACTCAGACAAATCAGCAACAAGACAGCGAGATTTCAATCAAATTTTAAAAATTACTTTCTTTTCTGTTTGTCTGCTCTCTGCAGGCGTTTCCTATATTGGTCAGGCAGAGTACTGTGGTGATCAGGAAAAGTCCGGGGATCAGAATGATCCACCAGGAACCTGTCATTAATGCCTTATCGGACAGAGACAGCATACTTCCCCATGTGATAACCTCTATCGGAAGTCCAATACCCATAAAACTTAAAGTAGCTTCAGAGATCATTGCAGTTCTTACATTCATGACTACCATAAACATAATTGATGAGAAAAAGTTCGGCACCAGATGCTTCCACAAAATACGGAAGAATCCCGCTCCCATACATCTTGCAGCGATGATATACTCACTGTTTCGTATCTGCCGTACCTCTGTGCGTACTACTTTCGCAATACTGGTCCAGCTGGTCACACCGATCACAAAGGACAGACTCAGGATATTGGCCTCTCCCATGATAGCCTGCAGCAAAATAATCAGGAGCAGAGTTGGTATACTTAAGAATATTTCTGTAAATCTCATGATCAGTTCATCAAGCCAGGCAGGTGCCACTCCACTGAAGGCACCGACTACCACCGCAATAAAAGTAGAAATAACTGTGGCTAATCCACCGATCAGGATCGAGATTCTTCCTCCATACCAAATCATGGAAAAAATATCCCTTCCCATAGTATCTGTTCCAAAAAGGAACTCCCTGTCAGGAGCTTTATTATAGTTTAACAGATCCATATAAGCAGGATCCTTTGTCATGATCAGTTCCGCACACAGGCAGCCCAGTACGATAAGAATCAGGATTGCTGCTGAAACAACGGGTTTTCCCTGATACCACTTTTTCTTTGATTTGGGAATTACGGTTTCTGTCTTTCTGTTTCCTGCCAGTTCAAATAAATGATTGGTCATCCTTCTACTACCTCCGATTTCTCGGTTATTACTTCATCCTTCATGCGGGGATCTATCTGTTCATTAATCGTCTGACTGACGATATTACAGAAAATAACCAGGATTCCTGACATCATACAAAGCAGCATCAGCAGATTGTAATCATGATATCTGGCGCTCTCATAGGACAGAGCTCCGATTCCGGGATAAGAGAATACACTTTCTACCACATAGGTTCCTCCAAGTACATGGGGGACTGCAATGGCCATAATACTCAGATAAGCAGGCATTACATTTCGGACACAATGTCTGAACATAAGCTTTTTCTTATCCAGGCCTTTTGCCTTTGCCAAAAGTACATAATCTGCCCGAACCTCTTCAAGGATCTTATTTCGGATCATGTAAGCATAATACCATAAATGCTCCATGACCACGATGGTCAGAGGCATGATCAGATGCAGCACTCTGTCACCGATATCTTCTGCATTTCCTGTACTGTAAGCTCCACTGCTTGGCAGGATCTTAAGATTTACAGAAAAAACAAGGATCAGGACCAGAGCCATCCAGAACTCAGGAATACAACTGGATATGGTTCCCAGCTTACACAGGATCCGGTCTGCTAGCCGGTTTTCGTACCAGGCACACAGGATTCCCAGGAGCAAGGCTCCGGCAAACATAATGATAAATCCGATTCCTCCAAGTACAAGTGTATTGCCAATACGGCCGCCGATCACTTCTACCACATCCTGTTTATATTTAAATGAAATTCCAAATTCTCCATGAAAGGCATTTTTTACCCACTTCACATACTGCACAGAAATCGGTTCGTTCAATCCCAGCTTTCCCATAGCCCATTCACGTTCTTCCGGACTCATCTTCTCTGTACGGTCGCCATAATAGGAGATCAGTGGATCTCCCGGTGCCAGACGGGCTACATAAAATACAGCTACAGACAATATAAATACTGAGATCAGGAATATCAGGCATTTTTTACCATAGTAGACTAACTTTTTTTGTCTCATGATATACTGCACCCCTTTCCTTCAGCCGGAAGCATTGCAAAATGTCCGGGTGACACTTCTGTCCACACACTGTTTTCCATTCCTTCGCCATCATAGTACTGCAGAACTCTTTTTCTCTCCCTAATCGGGTCAGGAACAGGAATTGCAGACAGCAATGTTTTTGTATAAGGATGCACCGGATTGGAATACAATTCTTCTGATGGCGCCAGTTCTACCAGTTTTCCATGATACATAACTCCCACACGGTCACAGAGATACTCAACCATAGCCAGGTCATGGGCAATAAACAGAAATGTAAATCCATGCTCCTCCTGCAGATGACGGAACAGATTGACGATCTGGGCCTGTATGGACACATCCAGGGAAGCTATCGGTTCATCAGCCACCAGAAATTCCGGTTCCATGCACAGAGATCTGGCTATGGCCACTCGCTGCCTCTGTCCCCCTGATAATTCAGACGGATAACGGTCCAGAAAACTGTTCTCAAGTCCTACATATTCCATCTGAAAAGCAGCTTCCTTTACAAAGCTTCCTCTCGGAGGTGTAATATGCTGGATTCTCATTGGTTCCGTAATAATATCTGACACCTTCATTTTCTGGTTCAGGCTGGATGCTGAATCCTGAAATATCATCTGGCGGCGGGTCTGCAGCATTTTTTTATGCTTTTTGAATTCCTTTTTGTCGCAGATATTTACATCTTTATACCAGATTTCTCCCTGAGCCGGCTGATATATATTCATCAGACATCTGGCAACTGTGGACTTTCCTGAACCGGATTCCCCTACCAGACCAAAGATCTCACCTTTATGGATCTGAAATGAGACATCATCTACAGCCTTTACCTTGATCTTTTTTGTCAGATGAAACTGCTGAGTCAGATGCCTGACATCCAATAAAACTTCTTTACTCATGCGCTGTTCCTCCCACAGGTGATTTGATCTGCGGTGCTCTTGGATCCAACAGCCAGGTTGCCGCATAATGAGTATCTGTTATCTTAAACATAGGCGGCATTTCTTCATAATCAATATTCAGGGCATATTCATTTCGACATGCAAAAGCATCACCTTTCGGCGGATCTATCAAAGTAGGAGGCATGCCGGGGATGGTGTACAGGCTTTCTTTTCCATTTACAAATGCAGGCAGTGATCTCATCAGTCCCCATGTGTATGGATGTCTGGGATCATAATACACTTCCTCTGCTGTACCGATCTCTACGATCTTGCCTGCATACATGACTGCTACCCTGTCTGCCACACGTGCAACCACTCCCAGATCATGGGATACCAGTATGGTAGCTGTTCCCAGCTTCCTCTGTATTTCCCGGAGAAGATCCAGAATCTGTGCCTGTATAGTCACATCCAGTGCAGTAGTTGGTTCATCTGCAAATAAAATATCCGGATCTGCTGCCAGAGCGATGGCCATGACACATCTCTGACGCATTCCCCCGGAAAATTGCCATGGATACTGATGATATCGTTCCTTTGGATGGGAGATACCTACCAGTTCCATAAGTTCCAGAACCTTCTTATTTACCTGTTCCTTCGTGTAGTTCTTATTGTGGATCACCACTGCTTCCCCAATCTGTTTTCCAATTTTAATAGTTGGATTCAGGGATGTCATAGGATCCTGAAAGATCATAGAAAAAACTCTTCCACGCAGTTTCTGCATCTCCTTTTCCCTGTAACAGGTGATATCCTGTCCGTTTACACAGATGCTTCCCTCTTTTATTTTTGCGCTTGGTGGCAAAAGCTTCATGATACTTTTGCAAAGCACACTCTTCCCGCATCCGGATTCTCCAACTATAGCCAGCACCTCTCCCTTTTTTAATGAAAAAGACACATCTCTTACTGCCTGGACTTCTCCGGCAGGACCGTTAATGCTGACTGAAAGATTTTTAACCTCTAATAAATGTTCCATTTTCAATCCTTTTTCCGCTCGTGTAAAAAGGGGGCACCTTTAGTGCCCCCGTCACAACCTTTATCTTTTTTATGATGTTAGAGTCAAAGGTCTTATGGTGCAAGCATGAATGGCTTTTTGACCTTTTGACCCTGATATCATTTTATTATTCAATAGTCCAGTCTGCTACATTCCAGAAGATTCCAACTCCATGATGTCCCATAATTGTATCAGGATCGATTCCTTTAATATTGCTGTCAGCAACATAGTTGGCATCAATATAGCAGATCATTGCATAAGCCGGATCCTCTGCCAGAGCTTTCTGGAAATTAGCATAGGCTTCTGCACGAACTTCCGGATCAGCTGACTGTCTTGCTTCTGTCAGATACTTGTCAACGTCTGCATTAGAATAGCCGGAGTAGTTTGCTCCCTTATCTGTTCCGAATACTTTGTATGTATGGTCGTCAGCGTCAAATGGGCTTCCCCATCCGATCAGGAATGCCATCTGTCCTGCCCAGTCTGTCTGTGCAGGGATCTCTACTGATACATCCATGCCGATCTCTTTCAGTTCCTGTGCTGCGATCTGAGCCATATCAATACGTACCTGATCTCCTGCACTTACGCTGATTACAAATCCCACTTTTTCGCCGTCACGATAATAGAATCCGTCATCACCCATCTCGCATCCTGCAGCTTCCAGAATTTCTTTTGCTTTTTCAGGATTGTAATCATAATGCTCTACATCTTCATAATTGTAGATATTTCTCTGAAGAGGTCCATAAGCCGGCATTCCCTGTCCAAGGAGAACTGCGTCGATGATCGCCTGACGGTCAAGTCCATAGCATACTGCCGGGATCAGATCACGGTTTTTCTGCCAGTATTCATTTCCAAAGTTAAACATGATTCCACGATAGTCAGAAGTCTTCATATCGTAGCATGTATATGCCTCATCATCTGCAAAAGCAGCTGCATCCTTTGGTGTTAATAACGCCAGATCAAGTTCTCCGGATTTTAACTGAAGTGCTTTCGCATTGTCATCCGGTACGATCTTGAATACAACTTTATCAATGGAAGGCTCACCCTTAAAATAGTCTTCGTTCTTAACCAGTGTGATCGCCTGTCCCTCATCCCAGGATTCGATCTTGTATGGACCTGTTCCTACCGGATTACGGAAGAAATCAGAGGTCTGCATATCTTCTCCCTCAAGCAAATGCTTAGGAAGAACTGCCATTGTCATATAGTCAAGGAATGCAACGTTTTTGTCCTCAAGCTTGAACGCAACCGTATGATCATCAATCACATTGATTTCCTCTACGTCCTCGTAGTTGGGTGCATTCTCAGAACCGTTTTCCGGATCCATGATCGCTTCGATAGTAAATTTAACATCCTCTGCTGTCACAGGTTCGCCGTCCTGCCACTTGGCATCTTCTGCCATATGGAATGTATAAGTATTGGTTTCATCATCAAAATCCCAGCTCTCTGCCAGTCCCGGAACTACCTGATTATCTCCGTCATGTGCAGTTAAACCGTTGAAGATCAGAATATTGATCTCTCCATGTTCATCCATAGCAGGATTGATCCTGGTATAATCTCCGCTTCCGTATACCAGTGTTGTTTCTTCCTCTGCCAGTACAGGCACTGTTGTTCCGGCACTGACCAGTGATACAGTCAGAAGCACTCCGGCCATTGTCAATAAACCCTTTTTCATTTCATGTTCCCTCGCTTTTTCTTTATTGGTAACTGGCTTTTATGATATCAGACAATTCTGACATCAGTAAGCCCTGCAGGGGGATATTGACATATTCCTTTTTGTGCCTTATATATGCCATATATGGCATACCTGAAGCAGTATCATTACTCTCCATCGCAGTGCGATCCTGCCCGGAGTGTTATTTATGTTATAGGAACATTACAGAGTAATTTCCTATAATATAAATAACACTCCGCCTTTAGTATTTCACTAAAAGCGAAGTGTCCTGATATTAATATAATTTTGCACCAGCCGGAATATGGTCATCTACCATCAGAAGATGAAGTTTTTCTTCGCCCTCTTCTTCATGGATTGCACTAAGTAACATTCCACAAGATTCAATTCCCATCATTGCTCTAGGTGGCAGATTTGTGATAGCTATAAGTGTCTTACCTACCAGTTCTTCTGGTTCGTAGAATGCGTGAATACCGCTTAAAATGGTACGTTCTACGCCTGTTCCATCATCCAGAGTAAACTGTAAAAGTTTCTTTGACTTCGGCACTGCGACACACTCTTTTACCTTTACTGCACGGAAATCGGACTTGCTGAAAGTCTCAAAATCTACCTCATCTTTGAACAATGGTTCGATTTCTACCTTTGAAAAATCAATCTTCTCAACTGGCTTTTCTGAAACCGTTTTAGCCTGCGCAACGTTGTTTGCTTCGTTCTTAGCAGCGCCCTGGGACTTCATTGTCGGGAACAGCAGTACGTCACGGATTGCCTGGCTGTCTGTAAGCAGCATAACCAGACGGTCGATTCCGTATCCGATACCACCTGTAGGCGGCATACCGATCTCCAGTGCATTCAGGAAGTCTTCATCTGTGTGGTTTGCTTCCTCATCTCCTGCGTCAGCAAGAGCATCCTGTGCTTTGAAACGCTCTCTCTGGTCAATCGGGTCATTGAGCTCGGAATATGCGTTACACATTTCCCATGTATTAATGAACAGCTCGAAACGCTCTACCTTATTCGGATCAGAAGGTTTCTTCTTTGTCAGCGGAGAAATCTCGATCGGATGATCCATGATAAATGTTGGCTGGATCAGTTCTTTTTCACAGTATTCCTCGAAGAACAGGTTGATGATATCACCCTTCTTATGACGTTCTTCATATTCAATATGATGCTCATCTGCAAGCTTCTTAGCTGCTTCATCATCTGCAACTTCATCAAAGTCAATTCCTGCATATTTCTTGATCGCATCATTCATGGTCAGACGTTCAAAAGGTTTGCTGAGGTCGATCTCGATACCATTGTAGGAAATCTTCGCAGAACCACAAACCTTCTCTGCCAGATAACGGAACATAGACTCAGTCAGTTCCATCATGCCTTCATAATCTGTATATGCCTGATAAAGCTCCATCAGAGTAAACTCCGGATTATGACGGGTATCTACACCTTCATTACGGAATACACGTCCGATCTCATAAACTCTCTCAAGACCACCAACGATCAGTCTCTTCAGATAAAGCTCAAGAGAAATACGAAGCTTAACATCTTCGTTCAGTGCATTATAATGAGTTTCAAACGGTCTTGCTGCAGCACCGCCTGCATTTGCAACCAGCATCGGAGTTTCCACTTCCATGAAGTCACGGTCTGCAAGGAAGTTACGGATTTCTTTCAGAATCTGGGAACGTTTGATAAATACGTTCTTGCTGTCCTGATTCATGATAAGGTCTACATATCTCTGACGATAACGCATATCTGTATCTGTCAGTCCATGGAATTTCTCAGGAAGAATCTGTAAGCTCTTGGAAAGAAGAGTCATGCTTTCTGCATGGATAGAAATCTCACCTGTTCTTGTTCTGAATGCAAAACCTTCCAGTCCGAAGATATCACCGATATCGGATTTCTTAAAATCTGCATAAGAATCTGCTCCGATCGCATCTCTTGCTACATATACCTGAATATTTCCCTGTAAATCCTGGATATTGCAGAAAGAAGCCTTACCCATAACTCTCTTGAACATCATACGGCCTGCGATCGCTACGTGGATCGGGCTTGCGTCCATGATCTCTCTTCTCTCTTCATAATCTTTCTTAACAGCTTCCTTTGCCTGTTCTTCATCAAGACCTGTTACATCTACTTCTGCACGATCTTTGAGAAGTTCTGCCTCATGTGCTTCATAAAGACTCTTCACTTCCATTGAGTGATGAGTCTGGTTAAACTTTGTGATCTGAAATGGGTCTTTTCCATTAGCCTGAAGATCTGCCAGTTTATCGCGACGTACCTTCAGTAACTGGTTTAAATCCTGTTCCTGCTTCTGCTGTGCCACCTTGGTTCCTCCTTATATACTTGTATAATTATTATTTGTTCATAACTGTTCAGTACCTTCACAGTTACGAGCCAAAATGCATTAAAAATCACCTGCGGTGATGGCATTTTGGCTTGTATGTCTCGGGATTTTGGTACTTACGTGCCAAAACACCTCGCGGGATAGTAGACTACTGAATAGTTACATTTATTCTACATTTCCATGTGATATCAGATGTAACAGAAGATTCCATTCAACAGAATCCTGTATTTTCAAATATCAATTTATCAGATATACAGACAAAAATAAGAAATAACAAACTTCTTATTGTCTTCTTATTATCTGCTTATATAGTCAGAGAAAGGTGCGCGTTATGCCTTTGCATGATAAATCTCTACGCGCACCTCAGTCATCTGTCTCTTATACGTTTCTCTGAATCTCCAGAACTTTGTATTTCATGATTCCTGCCGGCATCTCTACTTCTACTACATCGCCTGTATGCGCACCGATAAGTGCTTTTCCTACGGGAGATTCGTTGGAGATTTTGCCTTCAAGGCTGTTAGCCTCTGTGGAACCTACGATCTTCAGCTCGATGTCTTCTTCGAATTCAAAATCGTGTACTTTAACCTTACATCCAACGCTGATCTTGTCCAGATCTACTTCGTCCTCTACAACAACTTCAGCATTCTTTAAGATCTTCTCGATTTCTTCGATACGTGCTTCAATGTCTCTCTGTTCGTCTTTCGCTGCATCGTATTCCGCATTCTCAGATAAGTCGCCCTGTTCTCTGGCTTCCTTAATTTTCTCTGCTACTTCTTTTCTCTTTACTACCTTTAAATCATGCAGCTCTTCTTCTAATTTTTTAAGTCCTGCATAAGTTAGTAAGTTTTTCTTTTCTTCCATAATAACCTTACTCCCTTTCAACATCCGGTATAGTCTTCTGCGTTTCTTTTCGCCCCGGATCACTACATGGATTTATGTGCTTCCTGATACATCATACCTGAAAAAGGGCAGACTTATTCTAGGATATTCACAATTTCTGTATTATACAAAAAAGCACCCGGATTGTCAAGCATTCCGAGCGCCTTTGCTATTGTTTATATTTCTCATTTCACATTGTTTTAACTTTTATTATAATCTTGATAAAAGCGCCTCCAGAGCTTCATAACTTTCTATGGTGTTTGACTCTCTTCTGAGCCCTGCGCTGTGACGCATACCTGCAGTATACCAGGCAACGTGTTTACGCATCTCACGGATTCCTACGAACTCCCCTTTTAATTCAATCTGTTTTCTGGCATGACGCAGGATCATTTCACGTATTTCCTCTACAGACGGACGTTCCAACAGTTCCCCTGTCCGGAAATAATGGTTCAGTTCGCGGAACAACCAGGGATTTCCCCTTACTGCACGTCCCACCATAACAGCATCACATCCGGTCTGTTTTACCAGTGCTTCTGCTTTCAGCGGAGAATCTACATCTCCGTTTCCAATTACAGGAATGGTAATCGCTTCTTTTACCCTGCGGATCGTATCCCAGTCTGCAGTGCCGGAATAGTACTGCTGTCTGGTGCGCCCATGCACTGCAAGTGCTGCTGCTCCCGCATCCTCAATACGTTTCGCGATCTCAACAATATCTACCGGTTCATTCTCAAATCCGATTCGCACCTTGACAGTCAACGGTTTACTGATCGCAGATGATACTTTTCGAACGATCTCTTCAATCAGATTCGGGTTCTTCAATAATGCAGATCCCTCACCGTTATTGACAACCTTCGGCACAGGGCATCCCATATTGATGTCCAGGATATCGAAATCTCTGTCCTCAATGGATTTCGCAACCTCTGCCATAAGATCCGGTTCACTGCCAAAAAGCTGCATGGAAACCGGGTGCTCACATGGATCAATCTCCATCAGGGCAATGGTGTTCTTATTGTGAAAAGAAATCGCTTTTGCACTGATCATTTCCATACAGATCAGTCCGGCCCCCTGCTCTTTACAGAGCGTTCGAAATGGCAGGTCTGTGACACCTGCCATTGGTGCAAGAACAAACGGATTATCAATCTGTACGTTTCCTATTTTCCACTGCATCTCCATGAATGGTTCTCTTGCCCGTACCGGCTCATTCCTTGTCCGCATGGATTCAGTCCTCACTGCCCGATGTTTTCTTCAGTTCTTCTTCCGGGATGTCTCCGAGAAAGAATACTTTATAATACATTTCCAGAGATTCCAGAAGTTCTTTCTTGTCCTGCTGAAGCTGTTTGATCTTCAGTCCGCTTCCGATCTCATCGTAGCGGGCATCTGCTTCCAGAGCTTCTGTTTTAAACTGAAGTCTGCCGTTTTCGTCAAATTCCAGAGTCAGGATTCCTCCTACATCCTCTGTGTAAAGAACACACATGATCTGAAGTTCTTTCTTCACATGATCCGGAAGTGCATTGAAATCCTGATTAAAATAAAATTTCTTCTCATAGGCGCTTGCGCCGCAGAGAGTAATGTTGTCCTGATACATAAATTACTGTTTCCCTCTTTCGAAATTATTCAGAATCTTTATACATAGCTGTAAAGTCCACGCACCGAAACCTCTCCTGCGCTGACTTTCACAACTTCTTTATTCTGCCTTTCCACAAGCAGTTCACCTTTTTCATCAATCCCCCTGCAGATTCCTTCGAAACTTCTGTCACCATCGATCACTCTGACCGGCTGGTTCAGATTTGCAAGGATTCTGTGATAATCATCCAGCAGATGAGTAAAATCACAGGTCTGGATAAATTTCTCATAGTTGATCTCGAAATATTTCATCACCAGTGCAATCACCTGATTTCTGTCATATTCATGACCGCCCTCCAGAATCAGTGAAGTCGCTTTGTCCTGCATTTCTTCCGGAAATTCTTTCAGGTTTACATTGATTCCTACTCCGATGAGAACATAATTGATCTTCACACCATTTGTTCCCATCTCGGTCAGGATACCACAGATTTTCTTCTTAGAGATCACAATATCATTGGGCCATTTAATACTTACGTTAACCCCCAGTTCCTCTGCTGCCTGTGCCACTGCCATTCCCATAACCAGTGTCAGCATAGACGCATACTGCGGTGAAAATTCCGGACGTAAGAGCAGTGTCATCATAATAGAGCTGCCCTCCGGCGCTTCCCATCTTCTGTCAAAACGCCCTCTTCCCGCAGACTGAAATTCCGCAACTGCCAGAGTTCCATGCTCTGCACCATCTTTTGCCAGACGCTTGATCCATGAATTGGTAGAATCTGTTTCTTTTGCAAAATGGACGGTTTTGCCCGCCCATTTTGTGTCTATCGCCTGTGAAATTGTTTCTTCATTATACAGATGTGCCATTATTTGTTCTCCGGCTCTCCTAATGTTGCTACCATAACAGCTTTGATGGTATGCATACGGTTCTCTGCCTCATCAAATACTTTGGACTGCTCAGATTCAAATACTTCGTCTGTTACTTCCATGTCTGTCAGATTGAATCTCTCGCCCATTTCCTTGCCGATCTTTGTCTTAAGGTCATGGAATGCAGGCAGACAGTGAAGGAAGATTGCTTTCTCTCCCGCGTTCTTCATAACGTCCTTTGTTACTTTATAAGGTGTCAGATCATGGATTCTCTCTGTCCATACCTCATCCGGCTCACCCATGGATACCCATACGTCTGTATAGATAACGTCTGCATCCTTTGTTCCTTCCTGAACATCCTCTGTCAGAGTGATGCTTCCGCCGGATGCTTTTGCATATTCCTCGCACTGAGCAACTAACTCTGCATTCGGGAAATATTTCTTAGTTGTGCAGGCTACGAAATGCATGCCAAGTTTTGTGCAGGCAATCATCAGGGAATTACCCATATTGTAACGGGCATCACCCATGTATACAAGCTTACGTCCTTTTAAATCTCCGAAATGCTCACGGATTGTCAGCATATCAGCGATCATCTGTGTCGGATGATATTCGTTCGTAAGGCCATTCCATACCGGAACACCTGCATGTTTTGCAAGCTCTTCTACGACTTCCTGACCAAATCCACGATATTCGATACCATCATACATTCTTCCCAGAACTCTTGCTGTATCTGCAATGCTTTCTTTCTTACCGATCTGAGAACCTGTCGGATCCAGGTATGTGCTTCCCATTCCAAGATCATGGGCAGCTACCTCAAAAGAGCAGCGGGTTCTTGTACTTGTTTTTTCAAAAATAAGTGCGATATTTTTGCCTCTGTAATATTCGTGAAGCTCGCCGGCTTTCTTCTTTGCTTTAAGTTCTGCGGATAAATCAATAAGATATGTGATCTCCTCCGGTGTAAAGTCTTTCAGTGTCAGAAAGTTTCTTCCTTTTAAGTTCATAATAATTCTCTCCCCGATGTCATTTATTCTCTTTTGTTATTTGTCTGTCTCAGCTTTCGGATCAGTGACAATCTCTTTCAGCGAACTTGCCAGACCTGCGATTCCCTGAATATCCGACGGAATAATGATCTTGGTTGCCTTACCGTCTGCTGCCCTGGCAAATGCTTCCAGACTCTTCAGTGTCAGAACTGCCTCATCTGCTCCTGCCTCTCTGATCATGCGGATACCCTCTGCATTGGCATTCTGAACTTTCAGAACTGCCTCAGCCTGTCCTTCTGCCTCCTTGATCATACGCTCTTTCTGAGCCTCTGCGCGGAGGATTGCTGCCTGTTTCTCAGCTTCTGCATCCAGAATTGCGGATTGTTTCTTACCTTCTGCAACAAGGATCGTAGATTTCTTCTGACCTTCTGCGATCAGGATTGCTTCACGACGTTCACGCTCAGCTTTCATCTGTTTCTCCATTGCATCCTGGATAGCTGCCGGAGGAATGATGTTCTTCAGTTCCACACGGTTGACCTTGATTCCCCATGGATCAGTAGCTTCATCAAGAGAAGCTCTCATCTTGGTATTGATCGTCTCACGGGATGTAAGTGTCTCATCCAGTTCCATGTCACCGATAATATTTCTTAAGGTCGTTGCGGACAGATTCTCGATTGCCATGATCGGATTCTCCACACCGTAAGTATAAAGCTTCGGATCTGTGATCTGAAAGAATACGACAGTATCGATCTGCATGGTTACGTTATCCTTTGTGATAACCGGCTGCGGTGGAAAATCCACTACCTGTTCCTTCAGATTTACCTTTCTGGCTACTCGTTCAATAAACGGAACCTTGAAGTGAATTCCTGTACTCCAGGTCGCCTGATAAGCTCCCAGACGCTCCAGGATTACTGCATATGCCTGTGGTACAATGCGGACACAGGATGCAAGGACCCATACCGCAATAACGATAATAACTATCAGAAAAACCACGCCCATAACTAATCCTCCTTATTCTGTTTTACGATAAGTTTCACACCTCGGATCTCTTCGATCGTTACAACGGTGCCTTCGCCGATTTTTTCGTCATCAGCAGAACGTGCAGTCCATTCAATGTCATTGATACGAACCTGGCCTGTCTGCGCCAGATTGTCAATCTCCTGAATCACAACTGCTTTCTTTCCAATCAGACTGTTTGCATTGGTCTGTATGGTTTCTTTGTTGAAATACTTCATTGCCAGTGGTCTGGTAAAGATGAGAAGTACCAATGAAACACACAGAAACAGCAATATCTGTACAGTGAGGTTCGCTCCTGCATAACATGCAATAGCAGCGACCAGTGCGCCGCCGGCAAACCAGATGGTGGTCAGTCCTGCAGTAATCGCCTCTACAACAAGCAATAACGCAAGAATCCCAAGCCAGATCAAAGGCTGCATGAAACTCCTCCTTTCGTCTGCTATCGTCTCTGACGAGCAGCTTCATACATGAGAATTCCGGATGCCATGGCAGCATTCAGAGATTCTACTTTTCCACACATAGGAATCCGTATCAGACAATCAGCACTGTCTGCCGCTTCATCTGTCAGTCCTTTTCCCTCATTGCCGATCAGGAAAGCAGTTCCTCCTGTGTAGGATTCCTGATCATAAGAGTTCTTACCATGCAGATGCGCCGCAAATGTGCGGATATTTCTGTCTTTCAGTTCCTGTGCTAATGATACCACACTTTCCACATATAGGAAAGGCATTCTGTAGACAGAACCCATGGTTGATCGTATAACCTTCGGGTTTGTGATATCCACGCAGGTCTTTGTCAGAAGAACTCCGCTTACTCCGGCACCCTCTCCTGTACGGAGAATAGTTCCCGCATTTCCCGGATCCTGCAGATCTTCCAGAATCATAACCAGCGGATTTTTCCCGCCGAGAATATCTTCCATTATATAGGAAGGTTTCTTAAGCACTGTCATAATTCCCTGCGGCGTCTGCGTATCGCTCATCTGTCGAAAAACAGAATCTGTTACTATTTCATATGGAAGTTTCTCCACCTGAGCCATCAGTTCTGCATCACCGCTGAGAGCTTCTGATACATACACCTTCGAAATCCAATCCCTAGGTGCTTCGCCGAACATTTTTCTTCCTTCTGCAACAAAAAGCCCTTGTTCTCTGCGGGCTTTTGTTTTCTGGTTCAGCTGTATGATATTTTTTACCTGTCCGTTATTTACACTGGTGATCATATCTTATCCTCAATTTTCCGAAACCTTATTCAGGTCACTGTTTGCTCCTGCTGCAACAACTGTGCAGTCTGCCGGAAACACTTCATCCGGCGCCACATTCATATTCATCTTATCGCCATGCTTCAGACCGATCAGATTGATGTTATACTTTTCCCTGACCTTCAGCTCCCGAAGTGTTTTTCCTATCCATTCCCGCGGGATCTTAAATTCTGCCATACTGAAATCAGAAGAAAGCTCAAACATATCGACAAATCCACTGGAGAGAAGATTTCTTGCAACTCTGATACCCATGGAATGTTCAGGATAAATCACCTTATCTGCCCCTATTTTCTCCAGTATCCTGCCATGAAGAGAATTCATTGCCTTCGCCATGACAAAAGGAACTCCAAGTTCTTTCACCTGCATCGTTGCTGTAATACTGGCCTCCATATTCTCGGCTACTGCGATAACCGCAACATCTACGTTCTGAACTCCAAGCGATTCCAGAATTCCCGGATCACGCACATCTGCCTTGACAGCATAGGAAACTTTCTCTGCGATATCCTGCACATTATCATCTTTATCGTCAATGGCAAGTACATCGCAGTTCGCCTCTGCCAGAGTAAGGGCTACCGTCATCCCGAACTGCCCAAGACCGATCACTGCATAAGATTTGTTCTTCATTTTCTTCCTCATTTCTCTTTCTGAACATATATTCGTTATCCTCTGCGAATATCTGCCTGACTGCCAAACCGTTACTATCCAATCATAATATCTTCTTCTGCCAGATGTGAATCTGCCGGCATTTTCTGTACACGTACAGTCACTGCAGTTCCCAGAGTCAGCGGACCGATTCTTCCCAGATACATAGTCAGGATCACGATCCATTTGCCTGCTGTATTCAGGCAGGGTGTCAGCCCTCTGCTAAGTCCTACCGTTGCAACCGCAGATGTAATTTCATAAACAACATCTTCTATAGGTGCTTCCGGCATGGCTGCACACAACAGCATACTCATGAGAATAAGTACTGTAAGTACCATACCTGTCACTACGATTGCAGAACGGATATAGCTGTCTCTGATTCTCCTGTGGTGTACTTCCACATCCCGTTTTCCCTGAAGATTGGATTTCAGACTCAGCAGAAGGACCGCAACTGTTGTTGTCTTAATTCCACCTGCTGTTCCCATAGGGGAACCGCCGATCAACATCAATATCAGGCACAGCATATAAGTTGCATTGGAAAATCTCTCCTGGCTTACAGTGAAAAATCCGGCTGTTCTTGTGGTAACTGACTGGAACAAAGATGCCATCCACTTCGTTCCCGGCGAATATGTCCCAATACTTTCCGGATTTCCATGATCAAACAGAAAGATCAGTACTGTACCGCCCACAACAAGTATCAGCGTCATCATCAACACAATCTTACTGTGAAGACGAAGATTTTTAAACACACGTCCCACAGGAAGTTTCCCTCTGATGACTCGTTTGATCTTATCCCAGATATCCCACCAGACCACAAACCCAAGACCTGACATAATGATCAGTCCTACACTTGTAAAGTTTACGATCGGATCAGCAACATACTGAGCCAGGCTGTCCTCTCCCAGCAGATCAATACCAGCATTACAGAATGCAGATACTGCCGTAAAAACAGAGTATCCCAGACCTTTTGCCAGACCGAACTGCGGAATAAATCGAACTGCATAACACACTGCACCGATTCCTTCTGCTCCAAACACACAGATCAGAACTTTCTTCACCAGCCTGACCATCCCACCCATTCTGTCCATATTATAGGACTCCTGGATAACACGCCGGTTCCTCAGCGATATTTTCTTTCTCAGACTTATAAAAATAATACTGCCCAGGGAAATCAGTCCCACACCTCCGATCTGGATCAGGACAAGAATAATAATCTTGCCTGCCAGAGTCCAGTGAGTTGCCGTAACAACTGTCACAAGCCCTGTTACACATATACTTGTGGTTGCGGTAAACATGGCATCTGTAAAAGATGTGTGGTATCCGGGTGCCGTACAAAACGGCAGCCACAGAAGTAATCCCCCTAAGATAATCACCCCCGCAAAACCGAGGGTAATTATCTGAGCAGTATTTAATTTATGCAGTCTGTTATATAACTGCATCTTTTTATTCATTTGTTATTTGTTGTTTTTATCATAGTTATGAGAAAGTGACTGGCATACTTCCCACTGGTAATCAGAGATACCTTTCTGCATAGCAAGTGCTTCATTGATATCGAAGTCTACGAATTCACCGTGACGATATCCGACAACGCGGCATGTCTTGCCTGCAACAAGAAGGTCTACAGCCAGGGCACCCATCATAGATGCATATACACGGTCTTTACATGTCGGGCTTCCACCACGCTGCATGTGTCCAAGGATTGTAGCACGTGTTTCGATACCTGTGGCAGCTTCGATACGTTTTGCCATTGCTTCAGAATGACCGATACCTTCTGCATTGATGATGATGTGATGCTTTTTGCCTTTCTTACGACTCTCGATAATGTTATTGATCAGCTTCTGCTCATCATAGTCATATTTTTCAGGAACCAGAACGTCCTCAGCACCGTTGGCAATACCGCACCACAGAGCAATATATCCTGCACCACGTCCCATAACCTCGATGATACTGCATCTCTCATGAGAAGTGGAAGTATCACGTACTTTATCAATTGCTTCCATTGCTGTGTTTACAGCTGTATCAAATCCGATGGTATATTCTGTACATGCAATGTCAAGGTCGATTGTTCCGGGAAGACCGATTGTATTGATTCCGAGATTCGCAAGCTTCTGAGCACCTGCGAAGGATCCGTCACCACCGATGACAACAAGTCCGTCGATTCCATGTTTTCTGCAGATCTCTGCTCCACGTTTCTGGCCTTCTTCTGTACGGAATTCTGCACAACGTGCTGTATAAAGGATTGTACCTCCACGCTCGATTGTATCAGATACATCTTTTGCGCTCATGTCAATAATCTCTTCGTTTAACAGACCATTGTATCCTTTCAGAATACCTTTTACATTTAATCCATTGCTTAAACCTCTTCTGACAACTGCACGAATTGCAGCATTCATTCCAGGTGCGTCACCACCGCTGGTAAGGACACCAATGGTTTTTATCTTGTTTTCTGCCATCTTTTCTTCCTCCATCTTCTGAATCTATCTCATTTTTACTATACACATATCCGGGTATAGTTTAGCGCATTTCTATAAGTTTTTCAATCCTCTTTCTACAACTTTAACATTGGTTTTACCATATTTTTCGTACATATAATTCAGCCATGAGTCCTGAATTTGTGCATGATATCCAATCGGAAGCTTCTTTATGGCCTTTACGTCTTTCAGGTAGATCACAACAGCACTGTCACCCGGTGAACGTCTGAGGTCTGCAAGCAGTTCCTGAGATTGCTGTGTGTAGCTTTCTTTATTGTCAAACTGTATCCAGATTTCCCTTGGCATATTGTCAAAGGGACGGATTTTTTCAAGGATCAGTTTACTGGCGCGATCGTCCTCTGCAGATACTCTGCCCTGAATAAATACTCTGCCTTCTTCATTCAGGAACTGCTGACTTTTCTCATAATCTCTGGGGAACACAACTACCTCCACTGTTCCTACCAGATCCTCCACTGTGAGGAATGCCATAACCTTATTATTCTTTGTATATTTGATGGTTTTATCCGTAATCATTCCACCGATAATTACTTTCTGACCATCCATGACTTTCGGAAGATTTGTTTCTTCATCCTGCTGAAAATCAGAGGTTTTCGCAGAAATGGTTTTCTCCATCATTTCCCGGTAATTTTCCAGAGGATGACCACTGAGGTAGATTCCCAGAACTTCCTTCTCATATCCCAGAAGTTCCTCTTTTCCGAATTCCTCCACATCGGGCATACGGATTTCAAATTCTTTCTTGTCCTCCTCGCTTACCAGATCAAAAAGACTCATCTGTCCGGCCAGTGAATTCTTCTTCTCCAGACTGATGTTGTCGGAAATCTTCTGATAAACCAGCATTTTCTGGCGGCGGTTACCATCCAGGCAATCCAGCGCACCTGCTTTGATAAAGTTTTCTACTGCTCGCTTATTCATCTGCGGAGAGTTTCGTTCCATAAAATCCTTCAGGGAACGATATTGTCCGTTCTCTTCCCTCTCTCTTACCAGGCTTTCAATAACCGGACGTCCCACACTCTTTATAGCGGACAGACCATATCGGATCGCACCGTTATCTACAGAGAATCCGTACATTCCACAGTTCACATCCGGCGGCAGGATCTTAATCCCCATCTGTCTGCAGACCAGAATATATTCTGCAACCTTATTGGGAAAATCAATAACCGATGTCATTAATGCGGCCATAAATTCCACAGGATAGTAATATTTCAGATATGCAGTCTGATAGGAAACAACTGCATAGGCTGCTGCATGGGACTTATTAAAAGCATATTTGGCAAAATCAATCATTTCATCATATATTTTATTTGCCGTTGCCTCATCAATTCCATTTGCAATACATCCGGGAACTCCCTCCGCTTCATTTCCATAAACAAAGTTCTGGCGCTCCTTTTCCATGACAGAGGCCTTCTTTTTGGACATTGCACGGCGCACCAGGTCGCTTCGGCCCAGAGTATAACCTGCCAGGTTACGAACGATCTGCATAACCTGTTCCTGATAGACAATACACCCATAAGTAGGCTTCAGGATTGGCTCCAGCTGAGGGCAGTCGTAACGGATGGTATCCGGACGGTTTTTGCCCCGGATATACTGAGGGATAAAATCCATGGGGCCCGGGCGGTAAAGAGAAATTCCTGCGATCACATCTTCCAGACTCTGAGGCTTCAGTTCCTTCATGAAGTTTTTCATTCCCGCACTTTCAAGCTGAAATACACCATCAGAACGACCGGTGCCAAGGGAATCCAAAACCTTTTTATCATCATAATTAATCTTCTGCATATCCAGAGTCACTCCTGCATCCTTCTGGATCAGCTTTACTGCATTCTGGATCACAGTCAGAGTACGAAGTCCCAGGAAGTCCATTTTCAAAAGTCCCAATTCTTCCAGTGTTGTCATGGTAAACTGAGTGACAATAGACCCGTCTGATGCTCTGGAAAGCGGTACATATTCTGATACGTCCTTCTGGCTGATAACAACACCTGCCGCATGCATGGAGGTATGTCTGGGAAGTCCCTCCAGACGTCTTGCCATATCAATCAGATAATGAACTTCATCCTGCTCTTCATATGCTTTTTTCAGCTCAGGGTTCATAGTAAGGGCTTTATCTATAGTAATATTTAATTCCTGCGGGATCATTTTCGCAATGGAATCCACCTGTGCATAAGGCATATCCAGTACACGGCCCACATCCCGGATCACACCACGGGCTGCCAGCGTACCAAAAGTAACGATCTGAACCACACAATCATCCCCATATTTACGGCGGACATATTCAATAACCTCCTGCCTTCTTTCGAAGCAGAAGTCAACGTCAATATCAGGCATAGATACTCGTTCCGGATTCAGAAATCGCTCAAAGAGCAGATCATAGCGAATAGGATCAAGCTGTGTGATGCCCAAGGTATAAGCAACCAGACTTCCCGCTGCAGAGCCACGTCCCGGTCCTACCATAATGTCATGATCGCGGGCATATTTAATAAAATCCCATACTATAAGGAAGTAATCCACGTAGCCCATATTTTTTATAGTAGATAATTCGTAATTCAGACGAGCTTTTAATTCCTCTGTAACCGGCTGATAACGTTCCTCCAGTCCCTCGAAGCATAGCTTGTTCAGATATTCCCAGGATGTAAGACCATCCGGCACATCGAATCTTGGAAGCTTGGTCACGCCAAATTCAATCTCAACATGACATCTCTGTGCAATCTTATGAGTATTCTCCAGGGCCTCCAAAGCATATGGGAAAAGTTCTGCCATTTCTTCCGGGGATTTCACATAATACTGGCCGCCCTCATAACGCATTCTGTCCTCGTCTGCCAGTTTCTTGTTTGTCTGCAGACAGAGAAGAATATCATGAGGATCAGCATCCTCCGCCCTTGTATAATGCACATCATTGGTTGTAACAAGGTCAATCCCTGTTTCTTCGTGCATACGGAGAAGTTCCTGATTTACCAGTCTCTGCGCAGGAATTCCATGATCCTGTAACTCCAGGAAGAAATTGCCTTTTCCAAAAATATCCTGATAACGAAGAGCTGCTGCCTTTGCATCCTCATACATGCCTCTCTGAAGATATCTGGCAACCTCACCTGCAAGGCAGGCACTTAAGGCAATAATCCCTTCATGGTACTCTTTTAATACCGCAAGATCTACTCGCGGTTTATAATAGAATCCTTCTGTAAAACCCTTGGACACAATTTTCATCAGATTTGCATAACCCTGATTATTCTCTGCCAGAAGAACCAGGTGGTAATATCTGTCTTCGCCGCTTCCTGCTTCACGGTCAAATCTGGAACCGGGAGCTACATATACCTCACATCCCAAAATAGGATTGATTCCCTCGGCCCTTGCTGCACGATAAAAATCAATCACACCGTACATGACTCCATGATCTGTGATCGCCGCACTGTCCATGCCAAGTTCTTTGACACGGGCTACATATTCTTTTATCTTATTGGAACCATCCAGCAGACTGTATTCTGTATGGACGTGAAGATGTGTAAACTCCAACTCTATTTCTCTCCTGTTCTAATATCTGCAATTTTATCGCAGAATATTTTTATAAATTTAACTGAATCAGGTAAGTCCCATGCTTCAATTGCGAAAAGCAATAATCATTGGGTGGGAACTTGCTTGTCTGTTACTATTTCGCGTAGATTCTCTTGTCCTTAATCTCTACTTTGCCTTCCTTCATCAGATGGCCAATGGCACGTTTAAATGCTCCCTTACTCAGACCAAATTCTCGCTGGATCACTTCCGGTGATGCCTTGTCATCAAATGGAAGAACACCTGCAAATTCATTGATTACTTCAAGGACATTCTCCGCATCTTCATTGATCTGAAGATATGCTTTCTGACGATCTGTGACGTTCATTTTTCCGTCTTCTTTTACTTCGCTGACACGCAGCTCAAGGATCTTGCCCGGGCGGTATTTTCCCTTGGCTTCTCTTGCAGGGATCAGTGCGGAATATTTATCATCAACTGCCACAAATACACCGAATCTGTCGCTGATTTCATAAACACGACCTTTCACCATATCTCCCACTACATAAGGAGTTCTGGTGGAAAGATAATGATAAACCTTCATAGTTGCGCAGAGACGACTGCTCTTGTCAATATAGAGTGCTACCAGCACATCTTCTCCCTCTCTTACTTTCAGAGTCTGTTCATGATATGGAAGCAGAAGGTCTTTCTCCAGTCCCCAGTCAAGGAATGCACCAATCCTTGTTACCTGAGAGACTTTCAGAACTGCTGTCTGACCTACCTGAAGCTTCGGTTCTTTTGTTGTTGCAATAAGACGATCCTGAGAATCCTTGTAGATAAATGCTTCAATGCTGTCACCTTCCTTTGTTCCTTCCGGAACCTGTCTGGACGGAAGAAGAACACGGTTCTTTGCATCTGCCTGCATATCCTCACCCAGATATACACCAAAATCTACGGACTTTACTACTGTTAATTTCTGTTTTTTTCCTAACTCAATCATATAATCTCCATTTCTGTTGTGATAGTATCTTTTTAAAGAAAATTAAAAATATACTATACTTTCATCATCCTCTGACATTAGCTTTATATTTCAGTATAACATAAATAATAAAGGCGGCACAATGCCGCCTTATTATTTTTTATTATCTTATTTTACGTTACTGTTCACTATAGATCAGAATGTATTTTATTCCAACTCGATTTCACATACACTCAGACAGATTCTTTATCGTGTATTATATATTCTGCATCCACTTGCACGCCAGTTCTATCCAGGACTGGCATTCTTTCTGTACACAGCCGCCGTCTTCGTGGCTTGTCTCTTCGTTTGCAAGACTTAAACCATGTCCGCCAACCGGATAAAGATGCATTTCTACCGGAATTTCAAATTTGCGCAACGCATTGAAGAACAACAGAGAATTCTCTACAGGAACACAATCATCTGTCACTGTATGCCACAGGAATGTGGTTGGTGTATCTTTAGATACCTGGAATTCCAGAGACTGTTCTTTTCTCTTATCAAGATCATTATAATCCTCTCCAAGCAAGCATTCAAAGGAACCTGTATGTGCAAACTCACCGGAAGTGATCACCGGATAACTTAAGATCATACCATTTGGTTTCACCATATCAGAAGTTACCCCAAGTGTCTGTGCAATAAAATCTTTCTTCCAGAAAACGCCAAGACTTGCTGCCAGATGACCACCTGCGGAAAAGCCCTGCAGAACAATTTTATTCATATCAATATGAAACTCTGCAGCATTTTTTCTTAAAAAAGCAACAGACTTCGCAAGCTGCAAGAGTGCCAGTGGATATCTGGCAGGTTCTACGCTATAGCGCAGGATCACTGCATGATATCCCCTTACCAGATACTGCATGGCGATCGGTTCTGCTTCTCTGTCAGAAGTCATAGCATACCCGCCTCCCGGGCAGATCACAACTACCGGACGCTTTCTGTTGATATGCATTTCAATGGAATTATCCAGAAAATAAGTGTATAAATCTGCAGTTTCTTTATATCCGTCTACTGCAATTTCAATCTTCTTATAAATCATAAGTTCCTCCTGTATATTTCATCATTTTTTCCATTTCTACTCCCCATTCCGCTAATTTTTGGGGAATATTTACAGCTACTTTTCTCAGTTTTGTTTTGCCATCCTTTGCTGCCAGACGCTTATATAAATGTATATTTCCATCTGCATCAAGAACAATATAAAAACACTCTAAAATATGACCTGATCCTACAATTTCCCGTGTTGTATATATATATCCTGCTTTATTCTTTTTTCTTTTAGAAAAAACAATCCCTCTGCTTCTCCTGTCTCGGAAACTTGGAAAATAATCTTCACGTATAATTTCAAGTTCTTCCCATTTATATATTTTTTTGAAAAACAGATACGATATTTTGCAGCCTTCTTTACTTAATGTTACGACTTTTGAAGAGAAAAACAATAATGGTGCATCAATCAAAAACTCAAGAATCAATATTGGAATTCTTTCTCCCTCTTCAGCAGACAGCCCTGTCCAAATAAGTAGTACCGTAATAAGTATTACCATGGTTATCTGCAAAAAATCTCTGATCTTTATTACTTCTTGCTGATATTCTTTTAAATTTGTACAGTCTGCTCCTTTGCTTTGAATTTTTTTTCTTTGTTGCCTCCTCAATTCTATCATTTCATCATATTGTCTTTGTTTTTCTTCTTCTTTTATTCCCTCTCCTTTTTCTGCCTCCACTCCCCATTCCTTCATTTTTTCACGAACATTTACGTACATTTTTCTAATAACTTGCTTTTTTCCTTTTTCTAATTTATAAGAAAAAACATTGCCATGTTCATCAAAAGTAATGTAAAAACAATCTGAAAGCGGAAACGCATCAACGATCATCCTGGTAGTATATTTCTTTTTCTTCTTATTTACTGCATATTTGGAAAATACAATCCCCTGATAACGTATGCTTCCTCCTTTACCATATGTATACCAGACATCCTCTCTGATAACAGCAAGCTCTTCCCATTTATAATTTCTCTTCCAAAACAGCCAGGATACCGTACAGCCTTCTCTGCTCAGCACAACAGTTCTCATATAATACAAGATTAACAGCAACATTAATATTTCCACACTAAAAATTATAAATTCATATCCCTCTGTTCTTATTTCCTTTCTTTCCAGGAAAATCATCAGAATTCCTATGCCGAATACAAACGCTGATATAAATAATATCAGTATTATATGTGGATCTAATACTCTTATTTTTTCCTGCTGCTCTTTCATATGCATTTCCTCCGGTTGTCTGAAATCCTTACTGTTACTATTCCGGTATATCAACCTAATTTCTTGCATTTTCTTATGAGTTCATTATAAGGTAAATATATGTAATTGTTAAGGTGCAAAATAAAATGTTGCTGTCCCGTTTACTGCAAATTAAACGAACCATACAATATTAAAGTTCAGCTGTTATTATCTTTCAAGGATCATGACATCTTTTGCATTCATGCTAACGGTCTGCCCTGAAACGTTCTCCTCCTTCGATAAAGTTGCAGAAAATTGCCCGGACTTTCTGCAATATGGCAGAAGAATTTTCCTTGTTTCTTCTGCTACAAAAAATCTCCCGGATAAGAGAAGCGCTTACTCTTATCCGGGAGATTTTTTATATCTTTAACAAGTTCATATCTTTTATTTTCAGATCAGCAATTATTTATTTCCCTGTCCATAATATGCATTTGCACCATGTTTTCTGAAGTAGTGCTTATCCTGCAGATCCTGTGGTGCAGGTTTTACCTGTGGATTGATCAGTTCACAGCGGGATGCCATCTTGGCAACTTCCTCAAGAACAACTGCATTATGTACTGCTTCATGAGCATCCTTGCCCCATGCAAATGGTCCATGGTTTTTGCAAAGTACTGCAGGTACTGCTTCATAATCTTTGTCCTTAAACAGGTCTACGATCAGAAGTCCTGTGTTTTTCTCATATTCTTCAAATTCCTTGCCTTCCAGGCAGCGTGCACATGGAACTTCACCATAAATATAATCTGCATGTGTGGTTCCATAACATGGGATTGCTCTTCCGGCCTGTGCCCAGCTTGTTGCCCATGAAGAATGTGTATGTACAACTCCTCCGATATTCGGGAATGCTTTGTACAGTTCTACATGAGTTGCTGTATCAGAAGATGGATTGTATTTTCCTTCTACCTTATTTCCATTCAGGTCTACAACAACCATATCATCCGGTGTCAGCAGATCATAATCAACTCCACTTGGTTTGATGACAAAAAGTCCTGATTCTCTGTCGATTCCGCTTACATTTCCCCATGTAAATGTAACAAGTCCGTATTTTGGAAGATCCATGTTTGCTTTGTAAACTTCCTCTTTTAATTTCTCCAGCATGATTCGTACCTCTCCTTTTACTTTTCAGATATTCTTTTACAATAGCTTTCAGATATTCCGGCTTTTTGTGTATATCCCGCCCGGAAAATCTCTTAATATCTGTATTATAGCACTTGTACGGTACATGTACCAACTTGTATGTTGATTATTTTGTTACTGTTTCTCATACAGAAATTCTTCCGGCAGGCTTACTTTGAAATCTTTTGCAAGTGAACGGAAATTGTCCGGTGTAATAGTCTGAAGTTTATTTGGAGTCATAGAAAGAATCTTCACCAGGATCTCTGCAGATTTTTCTACCGTATGGAGCAGACCAAATGTCAGGTCAAAATCTTCACCTGAGCAGAACATTCCATGATGTGCCCAGATAACAACATCATATTTCTTCATTAATTCTGCTGTTCTTATGGCAATTTCTCTTCCACCCGGTACCATCCAGCCGACAACACCTACGCCGTCCGGGAATACAACCGGACACTCTGTAGCAGATTCCCATAACTCTCTTGTAAAGATCTTATCATCCAGTGGCAGAACAAATGTCAGAGCAATTGTATTTGTCGTATGTGCATGATAAATAACACGATGTTTTCCGTTTGTCAGTTTCTTCTTCACTTCATGATTCATCAGATGAGTCGGAAGCTCACTGGTAGGTCTGCCGCCCTCAACCAGGCCCCAGCGGATTCTGTAATTCATTCCTGTCTCATCCAATTCAATGATCGCAAGACATACTTCCGGATCCACGATAATATTTCTGAAATATTTACCGCTTCCCGTTACAAGGAAAAACTCTCCTGCTAATCCCGGAACCTCTACCCCGATCGGTATCCATTCTCCAGGTGCATTCAGACGGGGACGAATCATCTCTACTTCCTCCGGTTTCAGACGATAGCTTAAGTTTCCGCCGTTTCTCTCATGCCATCCCTGAAGATAACCGTCATTTGCCATTTTGATAAATCCCTGTACAAATTTAGATTCCAGAATTTTCATAATATATATACCCTCCGCTTTTTGTGGTTTTGTGTTGTTTGTTTTTAGCAATATGTTGTTTCTTGTTGTTTATGAATGTATTATATATTGTTTCTTGTTGTTTGTAAATAATTTATTCAAAAAATCTCTCACAAAACCACACATCAATTCCGAAATATCTTTGTCAATTCTGTCCTGCTATTCATCCTGTTCACAAGATTTTTACCGTTATTTTTGCTGAAATTCTATAATTGCGTATGCTTTTCCGTCTGTATCATCAAGCGATACAATCACCTTTCCTGTTTCTGCTTTTGCTTTCGGGCAGATTATATCTCCAAGTTTTGCCTGCATCTTATACTCTGCACGCATCTGGTATACTTTGAAATCTTCCGGCAGGAAATCTTCTGCCATACAGATATACTGACAGTTGTTTACATGATGATTAGTGTCAAGATGATGCTTCTGCACTGTGAATGATTCCTGTGAAGTCATGTCATCCGGAAGTTTGATTTTCCTCGGTGCATAATCCATTTCCAGCTTTTCGCCGAGTATGTAATTGTCTGTATCTGCAGGTGTCAATCTCACCGGAATCCCTGTACTGATGGCCAGATGTGTCCAGTTGGAGTTCGCCCAGGCAAGCTTCTTCCCATCCATTGTTTCTATGGTGAAATTACGCATACCCATGAATCCTTTGAAATCATAAGGTGCTGTCGTGATCCTGATTTCCGTTCCCATAGCAGGATATTCATCCACAATTACCTGCCAGGAAGAAAGAACCCACGCTCTGTCTCTTGCCTTCAGCACGTCTCCTCCAAGCCCGACCGACTCCGCATGAAATGTACAGCAATCCTGAAAATAATTCAAAACACCCGGTAATGTCAGTTTGCCGTTCTCACCTGTCTCACTGTATCTGACTCTGCTGTTAAAACTGTAATTCATTTTTTATGTCCTCTTTTCTTATGTTGCTATGATTTTTTAATATAATTCGCTTCTGTTATCTAAAAGTCATATAAACGCATTTTTATATCTTTTGCTTTGGAACAAATTCGATCTTAAGATTCATTCCCATTCCTTCTGCCAGACGTTTTAAAAGATTTATAGATGGATTTCTCGTTCCATTTTCCAGTTTACTGATATCTGCCTGATTAATTCCAGTTCTTTTGGCCAGTTCATTTTGTGTCAGATTCTGAGAAGTCCTTGCATTAACAATAGCCCTGATTACGTCCATCTCCGGCTGGATTGCTTCATATTCCCTGCCCAATTCCGTATCCTGCATTTGCTGCTTTTTATAGTCTTTAAACGTTTTCATTCTGCTCCATCCTTTCTAAAAAATCTTTTCACCTTACTTTTGTTGTCTGAATTTGTTCTATTGGTATTTTTCTGGTCTTGTTTATAAAACCATCTGTCAATATTGTCTTTCTCTCATAAATAAAAAATATAAAACTCTTGTGATATCATTCTCAAATTTACATCTTAATTTGAAAATTCCTTCTCCCAGAGATTTACTGTCGGGTTCTCTTAGCATATTTCCCTTTTCTTCCGGAATTTCCAGCATTCCTATTAACTTTACACGCATTTTCTTATCAAGAGAGTCCTGAAACTCTTCTATAGGACATTCCCCAGTTATCGCCTCATAAAAAATTATTTTAAAATTTTTCATCCAATACCTCTTTTATTTTATGGTATATATACCATAATGTCAATATCATTTACTGACCCATATTTTTTACAAATCGTTATATAAACTGGGATTTTTTGCAGAACTGCCAAGAATATTTATCTGTAAATAATTCGAAAATATAATTTTTATTATACTCTCAGGCATAGTAAACCACAAGCCTAATCTTTCGACATAAAAAGAAAACAGACAGCTGCATATTCAGCATCTGCCTGTTCTATTCTTTCATTGTTCTGTTTTAGTCCCCCACTGCTTATTGCTTTTCACAATTGAAGCAGGGGACTTACTTGATTCGATTAAAATCCTACATTCCTAGTTCTCTTTTCACTTCATCCATTGCCGGAATAGAAGGAGTTGCCCCAGGTCTGGAAACTGCAATGGAAGAAGCCTTGGCAGCCATCCTCAGAGCCTCCTGCACACTTCTGCCCTCAATAACTGCAGCAATGAAATATCCGGTAAACGTATCACCTGCAGCTGTGGTATCCAAAGCTTTTACCTTGAATATATCCTGGAATATTTTTTCCTTTCCGTCATAATAAACAGCACCATCACTGCCCAGTGTCAGCACAAAACGGGCATTCGGAAATTTCTCTGCCATGGCATCCAGGATCTGGTCCTTATCCTTGTATCCTGTAATCTGCTCACTCTCAATTTCATTCAGTAAAAACAGATAAATCTTGCCCAGATCACAGGTGTTCAGCTTATCATCAAATGGAGATGGATTCATAACAATCTTCATTTTTTTCTCATATGCCTGATCAATAATATAATCCAACATATTGATTTCATTTTGGAGAAGCAGATAATCTCCTTCACCAAAATCTGCAAGCACTTCATCTACAAATTCTCTGGTCTGCATCTGATTTGTTCCGCCATAGAGAATAATGCAGTTCTGTGCATTCTTATCTACCTGGATCATAGTATGTCCACCCTTAACCGGCAGTCTGCGGATATATTTGGTATTTACTCCCGCTTCCTTACATGCATCCAGAAGAATATCCCCATCTGATCCTACAATTCCCGCATGATAAACCGGCACCCCAGCCTTCGCCAGAGCTATGGACTGATTCAGTCCCTTTCCCCCACTGAAAACCTCCAGCTTGGAAGAGTGCTGTGTTTCTCCTCCTACAATAATGTGATCCACAGAATATACATAATCCACGTTCAATGAACCATAATTTAATACCTTCATATAAAAATCTCCCTGTTTTCTTTTATTATACATTTTATAATTAATTCAAACAAAACTGTACAAAAATCCGCCAAATATTTAAGAAAATACTTTGACGGATTTTTAATACTCAATTTCAGACTTTATAGCCTACTTTCTATTTTACGAATATATTTTTTTAAAAGCATTGCCCATTCTGCAATATTTGCATCAGTAAAATGATTTGCCATTCCACTTATACTAATCGCAGCATAGACATTTTTAGTTCTATCAAAGACAGGCATTGCAATGCACTTAATACCAAATTCATGTTCCATATCATCAAGAGCATAACCTCTCTGTTTCGTTCTTAAAAGCTCTTCTCTAAACTGTTTTTTATCAATAATACTATTTTCAGTGAACGCCTCCAGTTTATGATGTTCCAGATAATCTGAAATTTCTCGCTCTCCCATGTTGGCAAGCATTGCTTTCCCAAGCCCTGTACAATGCATCTGGGCTCTTTCTCCCAAAATAGAACGCATCAGCTCTATTGAATCTGCCGGATACATGGCATCCAGATAAAGTACTTCTTGTCTGTATGGCACTGCCAGATAACATCTTTCACCTGTATAGTTGGAAAGTTCCTGCATATATGGTCCTGCAATCTTCGTGATAGAATACGTATCCCCTAATGCCTTACTCAGATTAAATATCTGAATCCCCAACCTGTATTTACCGGTTTCTTCATCCTGTTCCAGATATTCCATTGCCTTGAGTGTAGAAAGAATGTTATGTACCGTACTCTTGTACAATCCGAAATACTCGCTTACTTCTGTTACACCAAGCACGGGCTTCTCTGTAAAAAGATTCAGAATCTCCAGTGCTTTCTGAAGACTTTTTACCTTAATTTCATTATTCTCTGCCATTACCCCTCCTGATCAAACTTATTTACTACTGCCGTACTTGAATGTCAAATCTATGTAAACTTAGTATATCATTTCCACTGATTTTTGCAATGTAAAAATCAAAAATCAACATTTATCTATTTATTTTATACTAACACTTTTTTATAATCCAGCTCTCTCATTCTATTCAGAAGTGCCTTTTCCTGTTCAAGAGTAAGATTTTCCATTGGACGTCTCATCTTGGTTGTCTTGATTATACCTTCTTCTTTCAAGATTACTTTGTATGCTGCGATATTATTGATTTCACACATTGTAGCATTTAAGATATTGGTACGTCGCTGGTATTTGGTTGCCATATCATAATCTTTCTTCTGGACTGCATCCCAAATTGCCACGTAATGCTCTCTAACGATCATGGCATTTCCGGAAACAACACCGTCACCGCCAACAGCGCATACTGCTTCAAACAGATGGTCCGGTCCTACCAGAACACTGAATGTCTGATCTTTTACCATCATAAACTGTTGTAATTTCGTGAAATCTGGATAGCTGTATTTGATTCCAAGCACGTTCGGACACTGTTTCGCAACTTCTTCACATACTGTTGCATTTACATCATTGATAGCATTCTGCGGAATCGCATACATGTACACCGGGAAATCTTCAGATACACTGTGCGCAACTTCTACATAAAAGTCAACCAAGCCATGATCACTTAGTTTATAGAACGCAGGGGTTACAACTCCAATTCCATCTGCACCAATCTTCTCTGCATGCTGTGCCAGTTCGATAGTATCTTTCAGATTCCATGCGCCTACATGTACGAATACCGGAACTCTTCCTGCCGCTTCTTTAACAGTTACTTCTGCAACCTGTTTCCTTTCTTCTACTGTAAGATACATCATCTCACCTGTAGTTCCACATGGATATAAACACTGAAGTCCACCATCAATCACATGATTGACCAGATTTTTCAAAGATTCTACATCAATGGTGTCTTCCTCTGTTAACGGTGTTACGATTGGTACTACTGTTCCGTATAATTTCTGCATAACTTTCTCTCCTTTAGCTTCTTTTTAATTGCTGTTGTTATTTACCATCTGTTAAAGCCCCGCATGATCAGAACCTGACTGTTCATCCCCTCCGACAGATCTGAAGCCAGAAAGGCCACACCGTTGGCTACTGTTTCCGGTTTAAATAAGTCTCCGCCAGCTGAAAGAATATAATTTCTTCTTTCTGATTTCTGGAATAACTCCGTGTCAACAGATCCCGGACATATGGCATTGATCCTGATCCCAAATGGCCGTACCTCATCTCCCACTGCCTGTGTCAGGCAGATCACCCCTGCCTTGGATACAGAATAGGCAGCACTTCCGGGTAACCCCCTTATGGCGGCTCCTGAACCGATATTTACTACATTTCCACTTTTCTGTTCTTTCATATATGGCAGAACCGCCTTCATCATCAGCATTACTGAACGCAGATTTGTCTCGCATATTTCATCGAAAACTTCCACAGGCATGTCCAGAAAGGGCATTTCCTTCGAGATTCCTGCATTGTTTACAAGAATATCGATTTTCCCGTACTGTTTCATGATCTTTTCTGTCATCTCTGTAATCTCATCCGGTTTTCGGACATCGCACAGAAAGTATCCGCCCTGCCGCCTTTCTGTACAATCTGCTCCTGCACGTTCTGCAGGGACACCTCTTTTCGTCCTGCCAGAATCACTTCAGCTCCCTCTTCTGTCATTTTCAAGGCAATCGCTTTACCGATTCCGCTGCCGGCACCCGTGATCAGCGCTGTTTTTCCTTTCAACAACATGATTATACCTCTTTTATTTGTTTACACAGTGCTCCGGTTCTTCCCCTTTGATCACTTTAATGATATCTCTGGCTGTTGTCATACTTACATTGTAATAAGACTCCTTAGTCTCTGCTCCTGTGTGCGGAGTCAGAACGATATTTTCACATTTCAGGATTGGAGAATCCAAAGGTAATGGCTCTACTTCAAATGCATCCATAGCTGCACCTGCAAGCTTGCCGCTTGTCAATGCCTCTGCCACTGCATCCAGATCAACCAGTGCACCTCTGGCAGGATTGATCAGGTATGCACCGTCCTTCATGGAAGCGATGGTTTCTTTATTGAATAAATGATGAGTTTCCGGCGTTGCAGGAATATGGATACTTACGATATCACTCTTTGTTATAACTTCTTCCTGGGTAGTCATTCGCACGCCAATCTCTTTTGCAGCCTGCTCATTTGGATACAGGTCGAATGCGATCACTTCTACGTTAAAGCACTGCAGTTTCTTTGCCACAAGACGGGCAATAGCTCCAAATCCCAGAAGCCCTACTGTTTTTCCCTTGATCTCACTTCCGATGAATCTGGTCCAAAGACCTTTTTCCATATCCTTGTGAAGAGGCATTACATGTCTGAGCAAATCTAGGATCATGGCTACTGTCAGCTCTGCAACTGCATTGGAATTCTGTCCAGGTGCATTTAATGCTTTTACTCCATATTTCTTCGCCAGTTCGCCGTCTATGTTGTCTACACCTACTCCAAATTTGGCAACTGCCTTCAGGTTTGGAAGTGCCTGATATTTTCTTTCATCACGGAAATCATCCATTCCGATCAGCGCTGCCACTATGTCTTCTCTGTCCGGATGATTCTCGATTTCTTCTGTTGTATAAGCCGGAAATTCTTTCGCCGGATCAAATACCACGTCAATTCCGTTATCTTCAAATAATTTCCATGCATCCTGACACAATGTGTCAAAATGCGAAGCTGATACCAGCACTTTACTCATTGTAATTCCTCCTCTAGCTCTAAAATGAATGTTTAATTTTACTTTTTATTCGAACTTACAACTGATACGATAACTGAGATCAAAACGATCAGTCCGTAAGCCATTGTCTGTACACCGAATGGAAGGTTCAGAGCAACCAGAATACCAAGAAGAATGGTGATGGTCAGAGAACCAGCAACCGTTCCCAGATAGTTGCCTTTGCCACCTAACATAGAAGTTCCTCCAATAGCAACTGCTGCAATGGACTGGAACTGGTAAGTATCACCCATTGCCAGGTAACAGGAACCAACTTTCCCTGCAAGAAGCGCACCTGCAATACCTGCCGTCATACCACTAATGGCATAGGAAAGAATGATGGTATTGTCTACGCGGATTCCTGAATATTTCGCAACAGTTGCATTATTGCCGATAGCAAATAATTTGCGTCCGTATTTCATTTTAAAGAGCGCCAGCATGACTACTACTGTCATAATAATCCAGATAATTACCAAATATGGAATTCCCAGCAGATTCTTCTGTCCAAGTGTCAAAAGAAGAGGCGGCGCGGACTGTCCTGGACTTCCTTGGGTAAGTGCTACCAGTGCTCCCTGAAGAATAATATTCATACCAAGCGTCATTACGATAGCCGGTACACGGAGACAGGAAATACAGAATCCATTAATTGCACCAAGGCCGAATGTTACTACCAGCATAAGAGGGATACCCCATACAAGATTCGCATTACTGGAATTTACAAGGTTTGACACCATGTATGCGCCAATGGTCATCATCCATGCTACAGAAAGATCGATGCCTCCTGTGATAACAACCAGTGTCTGTCCAAGCGCCACGATTCCGATTAATGCAGATTCAAGAAATACCGTACGAATATGAGAAAGTCTGGCAAACCCTGGCATATATACAGAAAATCCCGCAAACAATACCAGCGCAATCAGATAACAAAATACAACGCCCTGATTTTTTTTGATTATAGCTTTAATATTCATTACTCAACCAGCTCCTTTCTTTCGTTTCTGATTTCAGATATTGTAGATATCAGCACTGCTGCAATCAGTAATGCCCCCTGGAACAGTGTTGACCAGTAAGATGATGCTCCTGCAAAAACAAGAAGGTCATTGATAGCTTTGAAAGCAAGTACACCGATAATGGTTCCGTACTGTCCTCCGATACCACCTGTCAGCAACGTACCTCCGATTACTGTAGCAGAGATCGCCTGGTTGAAGAAACTCTCGCCTGCAGTAGGAGACCCTGTAGCAGTTACTGCAACTCTGTACAAACCGCACATTGCTGCAAAGATTCCGGATGCTGCATATGCAAAATAATTTACTTTCTTTACATTAATACCATTTAAAGATGCTGCATGTGCATTGTTACCCACTGCATATAAGGAAATTCCCAAACGTGTCTTCTTAAACCATGTCCAAAGTATCAGACAGGCAATGATAATTATCAGTGCCACTGAGAACTTTCCACCAAACCTATGAGTCAATGCTCCGATAAATTTCTGAGGAACCTCACCACCGTCTCGTGGAAGTACCAGATATGCGATACCTCCGCATATGTACCAGGTTGCAAATGTTACAATAAATGGCTGAATTCTAAATTTCTGAATAATAAATCCGTTAAAGAATCCAACACCTGCACCGATGCATAGGCAGAGAACAGATATCAAAATTACAGAAATCCATGAATCCTGCATATAGACAGCTGCCACACTACTGGTAATACTGATAACACCTGCGATAGAAAGGTCAATGCCTCCTACCAACAGTACGAAAGTTTCACCTACTGCCGCAAAGAGCAGTGTAATTGCAGATTCCGCTTTAAGGCTTATCCAACTCATGGAAAATAAATTCGGCTGCAGATAGAAAGTTATAATCTCAAGTATCACAAACAATATGATTGAGACTTTTGCAGGCGATTTCCAGAATACTGATTCTTTGAATTTTTTCATTGTAGTTCCTCCTTACACTGGTTTCTCGCCGACTGAAACACGGATAATGTTCTCTCTGCTGATCAGTTCATCATCGAGTCTTCCTGTTATCAGGCCATTGTTCATAATGATTACACTATTGCAGACATTCATAAGCTCCTCTGAATCGGTGGAATAGAACAGAACCGCTTTTCCTTCTTTTGCAAACCGTTTCGTGATGTTAAACATTTCTTTCTTCGTACCAACGTCTACACCACGAGTGATGTCATACATTAATACGATATCTGGTTCTGTAGCGACCTCTTTCGCCAGAACAACCTTCTGCTGATTTCCACCACTGAGAGTTCCTGTCAGTGTTTCTGAAGATTCCGCTTTGATTGCCAATGTTTTCATTCCCTCTGCAACAAGTTTCTCTTCCTTCGCTTTAGATAAAAACAAACCATTGGATATCTTATCCAGACAAGGAAGTACAATATTTTCACGGATACTCTGCTTAAGAGTAAGTCCCTGTGTTCCTCTTTCTTCCGGAATAAGGGCAATTTTTTCTGCCATTGCCTTTGTCGTGCTGTTCAATTTTACTACGCGACCTTTTATCTCGATTTCTCCCTGATATGGCATTAATCCGAACAGGCACCTGAACAGTTCCGACTGTCCCTGTCCTGCCAGACCACCTACGCCCAGGATTTCTCCTGCTCTCAGATCAAGATTGATCTTCTGGAGCATATGACCGCAGTTTACATTTTTCATGGAAAGTAATACATTATCTTTCTGTGTGAAATTTTCTTTCTCAGGATAATATCCCCCAATCTCACGACCAAGCATAAGAGATACCAACTGATCAGAATCAGCTTCTTCCATTTTCAGATCTGCTACATCTGTACCTGCACGATATACGATTACCTTGTTGCACAGAGAACGAATTTCATCCAGCCTATGTGAGATAAAAATAATTACTTTTTTCTCCGCTGCCAGACGACGTATAATATCCATCAGCCAATTGGCCAGCTTATCCGGAAGTGCGGAAGTTGCCTCATCAAAAATAATAATATCGCCGTCCCTGTTCAATGCCTTTAAGATTTCCAGAACCTGTTTCTGTGCCAACGGAAGTATTTTTACTTTTGTTTTCGGATTAATTGGATCTACATCATACTTCTTGAATAATTCAAGAGTTCTTTTTTCCAAATCCTTATAATCAACTCTTCCGATTGCATTTGTGTCATAAAAACCAAGAAATAAATTCTCTGCAATAGTCAGCTCAGGAACAAGACTCAGTTCCTGGTAAACAGCACATATTTTCTGTTCAATGGCATTACGGGTACTGGTGATGTTCAGTTTTTTACCCTCGAAATATATTTCTCCGGAGTCTGGCTTATATTCACCACAGAGGGTTTTAATCAAAGTACTTTTGCCTGCCCCGTTTTCACCCAGAAGAGCTACAATGTCACCTCTGTCAGCGTGAAAGTTTGCATTATCCAATGCCTTAACTCCGGGAAAGGACTTACACACATTTCTCATTTCAAAATCAGACATATTTATCCTTTCTGGTTTTCCCCGAAAAATACGGCAGGATCATTGGCTAACGATCCTGCCGCATTCAATCATTCAGTCAATAGTTTAAATGTTTATTTTATTAAGTTTATCTTTATTCTTCTCCTGTAATAACGCTCATCGGAATGTCAAGGCCAAATGTGCTCGGTACTGCCGGCCAAATCAGTTCATCCGGCTGATCTTCGAAGTAGTTAACACCTTCTTCTGCAAGCTCGATCGGAACATCGGAATATTCGCCCATATCATATCCGTTGGATGTTGCAATAAATGCACAGTCAATGACTGTTTCTTCATCCATCTCCTCGCCATCCATAATACGGATTGCATAGTTAAGAGCTACCGCACTAAGACCTGCAATGTAAACATCGATGATACCTTCTGCATTATTTGCTTTTAATGTTTTCAGGTTTCCATTGTATCCACCACCACAGCTTACCGGAATGTCAAGTCCAGCTTTACTGAATGCATTTACTACTGCTGAAACATAACCCTGTGTTGTAACTGCATCAATATCAGGATTTGCAGCAATGATACTTGCCAGTGCCTGCTCACCTTTTGCAGGATCATAATCATCTACATAATCAGATACGATGTTGATCTTGTCATAGGTTTCAAACATTTCTTTGGAAGCACTGTATTCCAGTTCTGCCTCTGCAGCTCCCTGAAGTCCCTGATCAAGAACTACATTTCCTTCTCCTCCAATTGCTTCTGCCATCCATTTTGCAAGAATCTTATAGGATCTTCCTCCATCAATTCTGATGTGCCAGCAGTTGTCATTAGATACAGATGCAGGCTGGTCAAAAACTACTACTTTAATTCCGGCATCACATGCACGCTGAATCGCCTGGTTAACACCTGTTTCAGAAGCCGGATCTACAAGAATACAGTCATAACCCTGAGCTGCCATTGCGTCAATGGATGCTGACTGGGATTCTGCATCATTCTCACTGTTTACGATGGTAAGTTCACATCTGCTTGCATATGGTTCCTGGGATGCAACATATTCTGCGATAGCTTCCATCTGCTGTCTCCAGTCGTTTCCCATATAAGAGTTGCTAAGCGCGATTTTATATTTTTTTCCTTCCGGATTGATCTTCGCTGTATCAGAATCTTCATCTGCTGCCGCGTCATCAGATGGATCCTCTGCCGTTTCCTCCGTAGTTTCCTCTGCTGCGTCCTCTGCTGCCCATACACCAACACTTCCAAACACTGTTGTTGCTACCATTGCTGCACTGAGTAATCCTGCTAAAACCTTTCTCTTCATTTGAAATACCTCCGTTTTTCTTTTTTATTTTTAAGTTTTTGCTACTTTAATCAATGAATTCCCCACGGGAATTTATTCAATGCAACCGCCCCATTGGCAGTTACATGAAGCATACGTTCCAGCCTTACTCCTGTTTTCCCCAGCTTTCCCGTATACATCTGTGGTTCTATACACACTACCATATTTTCTTCAATGACCGAGTCATCTACAAATGTAAATCTCGGATTCTCATTTACATTACATCCAATCTGATGTCCCTGATAACTGCAGAATGTCATGTTGTGTTTCTCATAAACTTTCTTCATGATCTCATTCACTTCGCTGAACTTCCTGCCAGGATAAATTGCTTCCATTCCTGCCTCAAAGGCATCTCTTACTGCGTTGAAATATCTAAGTTGTTCTTCGTTCGGATTTGACCAGAATACAACTGAATTAGAACAGTCTGCCCAGTAACCATTTACTCTCGGGCTGATATCCATAATGGAGATATCTCCTCTTTCTACTTTTCTAGATGTAGGTCCCAATGGATAATCACTTAATCCTGTGTTAGGTCCCGTTACCAACTCACCCACGAAAGGTGTGAGGCATCCAGCTGCATGGGAAGCTGCTTTCTGAACTTCAAACCAGATATCCAGCTCTGTGTAATTTCCTTCATTCTGAGAAATCTCATAAAGCTTTTCCTGTGCTGCATCTGCCACTCTGGCAGCTTCCGCAAGTCCTCTGATATCTTCGATGGTTTTTATATATCTGGCGGATTTTAATACCTGGGTGGCATTTTCAAATGTACACTGAGGGATCACTTTTCTAATCACTGACATGGTACACTCGGGGATATAATTTTCTTCAATTCCTACCACTAGGCTCTTTCTGCCGTCTGCAGCTTCTCCCAGTGCACATTCCAGATTTCTCTTATAGTTATCATCCACATCATTGCTCTCTACATGTGTGAATGAACGGAAATAGGAGGCATTAGTGATTCCTGTACGAATAATTTTATTTCTGTACATATCTGAAGCAACCAGCTGAATCTGTTCTCTTTTCGCATCCACAATGGCAGTCACCATCGGAAGACCGTTGGAAACATCTCCCATCCAGGCCGGCCAGAACGGAACTTCGAATCCACTTACATATTTAATGTCCGCCGGATCAAGCAGAACTGCCAGATCCATGCCCTTTTCCTTCATTGTGTGAAACACTTTTTCACAACCGTTCACAGCATAACTCTCCTTTCTTTACCTCTTCTTGTGTTCTGTATTATCGAACGTTGTTCTATATAGTTGTATGCTATCACAATTCCACTCGCGACGCAATGCACAATTTATAACAATTTTACTTTGTTTTTTTATGCATTATGTCTTTTTCGCTTACATTACCACCTCTTCTCTTTCCACCTTTCACTTAACATTGTTTCGAAATATCTATACTCGTATTATACCAGTTTCGTAATTTCCATCAACATCATTAGTCAACCAATTCTATTTCTGTTTTTTGTATGTTTTCAATAATTAACAATGTTTCGTATCATTTTTTATTAGATATTAGTACTCAATAATGATTGACAAGCGAGAAAACTCCGGATATGATATTAGTAGAAAAATTTCAGGAGGTACCGTATGAATATAAGAGATATTGCATCTGCTGCTCATGTATCTGTTGCTACTGTTTCTAAAGTTATCAACCATAAAGACTCGGAGATTAGCAATGAAACACGTCAGCGCGTCCTAAGTGTAATCAAGGAGTACCAATACACTCCTTATGCAAATATACAGGCATCTTTTCAGACTTTTCACAAACAGACCATCGCATTTATTACAGAAAAAAATTCTGCTGTTTCTAAATATGTATTTGACATTGAAAAAAATGTTTCCAAGGCAGGTTATTCTCTGGTCGTCTGTACCGTTGATGCGCCTGCTTCCGACAGCATCCGCAAACACATGAAACTTCTGGATGCCAGAAAAACCGGCGGAATCCTTCTGGGACTTTCTGATTCCAGGCTCATCGAGGAAACAGCCTCACTCAATTATTCTCATATTCCCTTGATTTCCTTGTCCTCTTCTGTTTCCAATGTGTGCAGTACATTTCTGCTGGATTATAAGGCTGTATCTGTAAAAGCTGTGGAAGAATTGATACATCTTGGTCACAAAAACATCGGTTGTATCGTAGACCCCGATGATAGCAACTGCGTAGACGCCTGCATTGCCGGATATCAAAACGCACTTTCTTCCCTTTCCCCTTACAGTTCCAAACATCATATACTGACTCAGACCCGCACTCATAAAGAGATTGAGCAGGGCATTCAAGCTATGCTTCAGGAAAAAGTAACCGCTATTTTCTGTCAAACTGTCCAGCTGGCTTATATCACTTATGAAATTCTGAAAGAAAAAGGCTATTATATTCCCAATAACATTTCTGTGATCTGCGGAGAAACTTCTCCTTTTGCCAATTATTTGATGCCGGTTCTCACCAGCTGTTCTTTTTCTCACCAGAATATCATTTCGGATGCAACAGAAGCTCTGATCCGCATCATTGAGAAACATAATATTACCAAGACTAGCACCATCCGGGTTCATCCCGTGATTCATGACGGAGAGAGTATTGCCCCTCCGTCCAGTGCCGGCAAGCAAATCCTAGTAATCGGTAACTGTAATACAGATATCAATATCCGTGTTTCCCAACTACCCAAAGAAGGAGAACTATTATTTGCTTCTGGTCTCTCCATGATTCCAGGAGGCAAAGCTGTCACACAAGCCATCAGTGCCGGAAAACTGGGAGGTACTGTGTATATTTTGGGTTGCGTAGGAAATGATTCTGAGGCATCCGTAATTATCAACAGCCTAAAAGATGCTTATGTTCATACAGAAGGACTCTCTGTACTGTCCTCAGCAGCTACAGGAAAAGCTTTTATCATGATTCCGGAAAACGGAAACAGCAGTATCGTAACTTATCCAGGCACCAATGCCCAATACAGTATTTCCCATATCCGCCCCTACAGGCATCTGTTTCAAACCTCTGATTATTGCCTCGTTTCTACGGAATTAAGTGAAGAATTGATTGATTATATTATCAAAGAATGTTACCGAAATAATGTGAAGACTTTTGTTAAGCCAATCTTTCGGCTTTCCGAAGAATTGCTGCCAAGGATTTCCTTTATAATCCCTAACTCACGTGAGCTGGATAATCTGGTGCCAGGAGATGAATCCTATGAGGAAAAAGCAGAATATTTATATCATAAGGGCTGTTCAAATGTTATTGTAACCCTTGGAAATAAGGGTTCTTATCTTCGAAACAAAGATTATTCCATCCATATTCCTGCTATTAAATTCAATACAGTTGACAGCAACGGCGCTGCCAACTGTTTCATCTCTGCACTGGCAGTGGCTTTAAGTCAGAGTCATCCTCTGCTTTATTCTATCTGCTTCGCTACTTATGCAGCAGGAATCAGCACTACTCAGCAGGGAGTTATGACCTCTCTTCCTGACAAACAGCAATTAGACGGATATACAGATGATATTCAAGATTTTTACAATTCTCTCAACTGCTAATAATATCAGCACATAAAAAAACAAGGACAGTTTATTGCTATATCTTTCATAACAATAAACTGTCCTATTCAATCATCTAAACCCACAACTTATTTTCTCATTTTTATTTTTTCGCCGCAAATGTAATCATCACCTTAAACAGATCCCCATCCAGGTATAGCTTAAACTCACCTCCCTGCAGCTCTGTCAGGCTCTTTGCAATAGAGAGTCCCAGTCCGCTTCCTTCTGTATTTCTCGCCACATCTCCTCTGATAAATCGTTCTGTCAGTTCATCCGCAGAGATATTCAAAGGCTGTGCTGAAATATTTTTCAGGGAAAAGGTTACTTTTTTGTTTCTGTTGCTGATCTCTGCATAAACTCTGGTGCCTTCCATTGCGTACTTCACAACATTGCCGAATACATTTTCCAGAACACGCCACATTCTCTGACCGTCTGCGTAGATAATGGACGGTTCGTCTGTGAAATGTACCATCATAGTCAGGTTCTTCTCCTTGAATTTCTCTTCAAATTCTCCGATCACCTGCTGCACCATTTCCACAAAATCAATATCATTCATCTCCAGCTTGATGTTTCCGGTGCTTGCCTTGGATGCCTCTACCACATCCTCTGTGAGCACCTTCAGTCTCTGAGATTTCTCATCCAGGATGCGTAAATATTCCTGTATTTTCGGATCTGTCGGATTTTCCCGTTTCATCAGATCTACATAATTGATAATGGAAGTCAGAGGTGTTTTCAGGTCATGGGAAACATTTGTGATCAGCTCTGTCTGCATTCTTTCTTTTTTCAGGCTGTTCTCCACAGCAGCATCCAGACCACTGCCAATATTGTTGATATATTCTGCCATCACCTTCTGTTTTCCGGTAAGTGTATCTGTTTTGATCTTATACTGCAGTTCTCCATCGCTTATTTTCTTCAGACCATCCATAATAAGATCCAGTCCGTCCGCTTTTCTGATGACAAAAATCATAGCAGCCACATCTACAGCCATCAATGCCAGCAGGAATACTTCTGCACCACCGAATATGCAACCGATGATCAGAAACTGCAAGAATAAAAATGCACCTCCCACAAGCAGAACTTTTATTTTTTCTGCTGTATTTCTGGAAAAAGCTCTGGCAAAATCGACAAGCTTCCCACTGCATTTTCCAATCCATTTCAGAACTTTTCTAATCAGACTGTTTTTCCATAAGGTACCTGCTTTTATTCTTCTTATCAGACTGAGATACCCGAGCAGAAACCATGCCATTGTATAAGTTCCACATATGAGACAGGTAACAATCACTGTCACCACCGCATGACTGTAACCCAATGATGAGTTGGCGATCAAAGTTCCCGATATGATCGTTCCTGCCAGCCATATACCGATTACTGTTCCTGCCGCAATTTCTGTATACCATCTGTCAAATCCGTTCAGATGGATTTCTTCATCCTTCGGTTTCCTTCCTGCAGTCACAGTCAGCCACACCATACCGATCAGCCAGAGCACACTTCCGAAGACCGCTCCTGCCAGCATCGGAAACATAAGCTTTGAATATTTCTCATAGTTCTCTGCCTCATCAGCCATGGAATCTGCCACAGAAAATTTCGTATCAACCGAAACTGCAAACACAAAATCCTTTGTGTCAAAGCTCTGATCAATGGTATGATTCCACACCTGCAGATCTGCATCCGGAATATTTGTAACACACTCACTTAATTCCGGGTAAACAACTGCATATGCTTTTTCCTTAAATATTTTCTCAAGGTTCTGCTCCAGCTGTGCGTAACTGCTGTACGCTTTTTTATTTGTATAGATTGTCTGTGTTTCTTTATCTGCGAAAAGATATGTGAGGTTGGTACTCCCTTCGGTATAGTCTCCCACGCTGTGAAAGACGGATGCCAGTGATGTTTCATAATCATTGAACTGTTCATCTGACTGTATGGCACGGATGCAGTCCAGAAGTGTGAATAACTCCTTATATGCATCCTCCAGTCTCCCATTCCATTCCGTGCTTTTGTTTACCGCATCCAGGATATTCTCAGCTCCCTGTGGTGCAAATTTCTCGTCCAGCTGACTCAGTTCTACGAAAAAACATCCCGGATATTCTGTGTTTGTTCTGGTATCCGTAACGTTGCCGATATTCTCTGATTGTGAGGTATATCTGTAATAAAGTTCATCTGCTACGGTATCCAGTTTCTCGGACTCGGTCTTTGATTCGAAATCATCTTCTTCAAGAAAATCTGTATTGTAATTAATTTTCAGTGTTCCATCTGCCACCATCTTTTTAAAGTCAGTCCGATAAAAATAGTGGCTGGTTCCGTCAGAAGATTCACATCTTATGACCTGTGAATCTTCGTCATAAACACCTTCATAATAGTTTGCCTCCCAGTCTTTTCCCCACTCCAGAAGATCACTTACAGAGTACGCAAGCCCGGAAGTATTTTTCAGAGAAAGGTCTCTGATGGAATCACGGGTGTTTCCTTTTTCCTCAAATTCTGCCAGATCGATCACTGCCGATGAACCAGCATTTTTCAGATAGTTAATGTCATCCTGCGCTGCCAGACTGACCAGAATATCTGATCCTCTGTTGCTGACCTGTTTCTCAAATGCTTCTGATTCTGTGTAACTTTTGCCTCTGTCATCCAGGCGGATTCCAGTCTGATAGATCATCACAAACATAGCTGCACAGACTGCTGCTGCAACTGCTGCCAGATGCGCGATCACGATCCAGATTGCCTTGACAGAACTGCTTCTGTATCCTTTTCCCTTCATAATGTTTGTCCCTTTCCTTTTTTATTTAATTTATTGCTTTGTCAAGCGGATATTCGCAATCCGCTTTGCTACTTGCTCATAACCAAATAACTGCTTCGCAGTTTATCAGAATGCGCTTGCACGCCTCCTGATACAAGCAAGTCCCCACCCACTGCTTATTGCTTTTCGCAATTGAAGCAGGGGACTTACTTGATTTGGTTAAATTTTTTCCACCTTATATCCAAGTCCCCACACAACCTTCAGGTATCTTGGCTCCCTTGGATTAATCTCAATTTTTTCTCTGATATGCCGGATATGCACTGCCACCGTATTATCTGCAGCAACTGCTTCCTCATTCCAGATGTTTTCGTAAATCTGATTAATGGAAAATACCCTTCCCTGATTCTTCATCAGCAGAAGCAGGATATTGTACTCAATGGGTGTCAGCTTCACCACATCACCGTCTACCCTGACTTCCTTCAGGTCATCGTTTATGCTCAGACCTCCTGTCTCGTAGATATGAGCATTCTCCACAGGTATTGCTGCTCCCAGCCTTGTATATCTTCGAAGCTGTGATTTCACCCTTGCCACCAGTTCCAGGGGATTAAAGGGCTTGGTTACATAATCATCTGCCCCTACATTTAATCCAAGGATCTTATCTGCATCTTCTGATTTTGCAGAAAGAATAATGATCGGAAGAGGATTCTCTTCCCTTATCTTCAAAGTAGCCCGGATGCCATCCAGCTTCGGCATCATAATATCTATGATCAGCAGATCCACCGACTGACTGCGCAATGCGTTAATCGCCTCCACACCGTCGTATGCCTTCAGGACCGTATAGCCTTCCTGCTCCAGATAAATACTGATTGCCTCTACAATGTCTTTATCATCATCACAGACCAGAATATTAGCCACTTTACACACCTCCCTCATCATCCGAAATGCCTGTCTGAAATCTCTCATGTACAGACATCCCGGCTTCTTATTTTGTATTTCTGATATTAGAATAATCGAAGCTTCTTAATATGAAAGGGACAAATTCTTAAGATTTTCTTATGATTATTCACTTTTCGCAGTCAAAATATCAGGCTGTTAATCTGTCACTTTTATCAGGCTCCTATTTTCATCCAATTCTTCTATTCGTTCTGCTGTATACATTTTTTATCTCATCTTTTCTCTTTTTCTGACAGTCAATAATAGACTGAAAATCATTATATCATTTCACATATATTACTTCTATAGAATATTCTCTTCTGTTTCCCATTTCCACACCCATCACTGTTTATTCCATTCTCCATAACTCACAACCAATCTATAGCAACCCTCGTAAATAATACTTCCATCAACGCACCAGGGGATCATCGTTATATGTTTTTTGGTATTTTATTAACAATCTTCATACATATCGCATAATTTTTTATTGATTTTGTACAATATTATTTATTTTTTGGCAAAACAATGCTACAATGTTTTATAAGATTAGTGTACTGATTTATAACTGTTCAATGGTCTGCTAACCGCAAAGCTACTGAACAGTTACACGTTTTTTTTCAACGAGGGAGGTATTCTTATGAATCTGGAAAACATGACAAAAATCTACGCCCGTGGTGACAGCCGCATTCAGCTGAAGGTAATTCCCGGACATTTCGTCACATCTCAGTCACATATCACTCACTATCTGGATCTTACAACTATGAAATCCAGAACTGCCGAAGCACAGAATATTGCTCACGAGCTGGCTGCTAATTATGAAGTATCTACTCCTGTTGATACCATTATCTGTATGGACGGACTGGAAGTAATTGGCGCATATCTTTCTGAAGAACTTACCAAAGCCGGCATTTTTTCCCTGAATGCTCATCAGACGATCTACGTGATTACTCCTGAATCCAGCAATTCCGGACAGATTATCTTCCGTGATAATTTTCAGCCAATGATCAAGGGCAAAAATGTACTGATCCTCAATGGTTCGATTACCACAGGCTCTACTTTGTCCAAAGCAATCGAGAGCATTCTGTATTACGGAGGCACTATCAGAGGTATCGCAGCCATATTCAGCAGAGTAGACAGCGTGGCTTCTCTCCCTGTATATTCTATTTTTAACACCAAAGATATACCGGACTATCATTCCTATTCATCTACAAAATGTCCAATGTGTCAGAGGCAGCAGAAAATCGATGCCATTGTCAGCAGCTACGGATATTCAGCTCTGTAAATCTTCGAAGTATTTTATAAAGAAATTGTTACCAGAATTGATGACTTTGTCTGGGGACCGGTGATGCTGATCCTGTTGGTCGGAACCGGTATCTTCCTGACTGTGCGCACCAGATTTCTTACATGGCGTAACCTTGGCTATGCACTGAAAAGCACACTCAGCAAGGAAGCCCGCACCAAGAGCCGCGGACAGGGAGATGTATCTCCTTTTTCCGCACTGGCAGCCACCATCGGTACCGGAAATATCGTCGGTGTTGCCACAGCCATGGTTTCCGGTGGTCCCGGAGCTCTGGTATGGAACTTCTCCGATATCGCCAACGCACTGATGGCTATCCCGAACCTGATCTGCATGCTCCTGTTAAGCGGCGAGATTGCCAAAGATGTAAAAGAATTCCAGCCGGAGATTAAAAAATAGTTACCCACATCATTCTTTTTATCATCCTGAAGTAAAATGCAGCCAGAACCTTGTTCCGTCAGGTTCTGGTTGCATTTTACAGAAATCTTGTACGCCGGGTACAAATAAACACTTACTTTATTGATGGCATACTTCCATATACTGTTTTACATCTGAAGCAATTGATATATATGGTGTTCCATATGGGATCCAGGTTGACTGAAAAGCATGATATACATCTGATTTTCCCGGCCATACTGTTCCTATCACATTATTATTTTCATCTAACTGATGAAACCAGGAACCATTTTTATGATCCAATACCTTATCATCCAGATATCTCATAAACTCTTCATAATCTTTTGCATATTTCTGCTTATGAGTTATATGCCATAAGACTGCTGATGTATTGATTGCCTCTGCCAATGTCCAATGCATTCTGTCATGAACAACAGGTTTTCCATCCCAGTCAGTCGTATACACAATTCCAGGATTTCCATCCACATTCCAGGAATCTTCAACTGCTCTGTTGTAGAGTTTCTCTGCAGCTTTTAAATATACTTCTGCAGAATCAGGGGTATCTTTATAAGAAGAATATGCCCACTGCACGATCAATCTGGCCCACTCAATTCCATGGCCCGGTGTTGCTCCATAAGGTTTAAAACGATCAGCAGGACATTCTTTATTGCAATCAAGATCAGCTTTCCATTCCTTTGTAAAATGTTCAGGTATTCTCCAGTCATTTGCGCTTGCCCATCCAATAACATGATCTATAATTCTTCCTGCACGTATTCTGTACTTTTCTTCTTTTATTGCATCTGCTACTGCCAGAAACGCTTCTACTGTATGCATATTTGCGTTAAGACCGCGATAATCATCAAGAACTGTAAATTCTGTATTCCAGGTATCATAAGTAAGTCCCTGTTTCTCATCCCAGAACCGTTTATCAAATAATTCCAATGCATCTTTAAGCAGAGTTTCTGCATCTTTTTCTCCTGCCAGCAAAGCAGAAGAAGCAGCCAGAAGAACAAATGCATGAGCATAACACTGTTTATCTGGCAGGAATTTATTATCCGGTGTAATTCCCGGATACCATCCTCCATTTTCACGATCTTTCAGTTCTTCCAGTAATCCATGTACAGCACCATGGACCAGTGCCGGACTTTCTTTATCCCCAAGCATGATTCCCATACTATATACATGAACCATACGGCATGTGATCCATGTTTCTCTGTTTCTGTCTTTCCATGGTGTTCCATCATCCCCAAGGAAATAAGCACTTCCTCCCGGTGATAAAAATCCTTTTCCAAAATTTAAAAGATTTTTCTGCAATTCACCTAAGAACATTTTATTTTCTTCTGTATCTATCTGATATTTTTTACCCGAATTTTCCATCTTAATCTTACCTTTCACTTCCAAAAAATTTCAGTTTCTCTTATAGCACAAAAAAGCACCTCATACCGAGGTGCCTCATGTAGCAGGGCTACAAGGATTCGAACCTTGAACTGACGGAGTCAGAGTCCGTCAGAACATGCGTCAGAATCCCTGTAAATTCAGGCTTCCTCGCCTTATAATTTTTTAAATTGACCTATCAGATTTCTTATACTGATACAGGTGTTTTCATCTGTTCTGCAATTTCCTTGATTCTGTCAATTCCATATCCTGTATATTTCGCAATCTTATCTATTGGTTCGTTACCTTCAATCATCATTTTTGCCAATGATAAATTTTTCTGTTCGATTCCTTTTCCAATACCTTGTTCGATTCCCCGTTCAATGCCTTGTTCAATGCCCTGCTCAACAAGTGCTTTACTTAAATTACACATATCACGCACCTCACTTTCAAACTCTGCTGTCATTGCAATATCAAACTCATCATTTAAACGTTTCTTCTTTTCTTCTGGTGTTGCAGTTGTTGAAAACAGCACATTTAACAAATCCAGAATTTCCAGATCACTGCTTTCATCCGCATCACCAAGATTAAGTATGACAACTTCCATAAGGTCATATGCTTCTGATTTCACAAACGAGTTACCACGAACAGAATCTTCAACGGTATGATATCTGAATATTCCATTCTTCCTTTTCTTCGCCGGATCAGGACATATCCAGATACTATATACCTTCTGTATCTTCTCATAATGTTCATCTGTAAAGACCGTTCCATACTGCTCTGAAATCATTCTGGCACAATAGTAGAAACCTCTTGTTACCAGTGGATATCCCGGTGTATCATTTAACTGAATCTCCAGATTTATAATAAGCTGTACCGGCTCTTTGCTCTCTGGCAGGGTTGCTTTAAAACGAATATCATAATACACTGTCTGGTCTTTGACAGCATTTGCCTCTGTGTTTAAACCATCCAAACGTTTATCGCCATTTAGTCTTTCATCACGATTCAGCTGATCCTGATGGACTGCATGTTCCGATAACTCCACATTTTCATTCAGACAATTATCGCAGATAAATTTTACGCTATACTGCGAAAACTCTTTTGTACAAGACTTCAAAATCCAGGCAATAACTGCTTTATACGTCAGCAATTTTTTCGCACATTCATCATATCGTGCTCTGTCTGCCGCCAGTTCTATTGTCTGGGCTATATCTGTTTGCCGTTCCATAATCATCATCTCCCGCAAGCATGTCTTCTACTTCTTCTATTTTTATGTTACCACAAGCATCTATTTTCAGCAAGTTTCCCTCGAAAAAACATTTCGACAAAAGCTCCTATGCTGAGCAAATCTTTTACGCTACAGTTGTCTCTTCTTTTATTCCGGGAAGTTTAACAACCTGTCGTACCTCTCCATTTGAAACTACCTTTTTACGGATAGCAATATAATATTTTTGAGTTGTTGACTCAAGATCACCAATATAGGCAGCTATCTCCTCTACTCGTGCACCACTTTCATACATTCTGGTTGCAAATGTTTTTCTGAAAATATGCAATCCACCTTTAACTCCCTGTAATTCTGCATTTTTCATAATAACTTTCATGCGGTGTTCTAAATTAGAAGCTGTATTAATCTTTCCCGTTTTTGTGGTCACTATAAATTCATCTGGCAGACTGCTGTCCCGACTGTATTTTATTTTCTGTAAGATATATTTTGCTTCTTTATTCAGTTCTATCGTTCTTGCCTTTTGATTCTTAGTGCTACCTTCCAGAGATACATAGTTGTTTTCTTCATCAGATTCTTTATTTCGATTTTTTACCATGGATATACTTTTCTCAATTACCAGATAAGCTCCTTACAACTAAAAATCCCCATTTTTTCCATAGTTTCACCTGTGACAAAAATATTTGCTGAATTTTTATGTGATCCAATATCAGCTCCTGCAAGATATCCTTGAAACTTTCTTTCAGAAGCGTGTATATATCTGCAACGCTATTACTGTTGTTTTCTGAGATGATCTGTCGAATTTGTTCCTTTGCAACTGCCATAAAAAATACAAACTATTTTACACTACCTATCTTTTAGTAACTGTTCAGCATCCTTGCAAGATAATAGACTGCTGAATGGTTACTTAAGATCTATATATGTTGGTTCACCAGCACCACCAATAATTTTATCAGCAATATCTAAATCTTCATCTATTTGGATTCGAAACTTCTCCCCAACCGGTTCCCATCCATAATTATTTTCTTTTGAATATATCTCGTCAGAATCAGTTTTTTCCTGTACATAATATTCATCATCCAGTTGTTCTGCTGATTGTAAATCCCAACGGATTTTTCTCTGATACAATTGTAAATCGAGATATTGACAGTTTTTGTCTGGCAGCGACATCTGGAAGTTATCCTCATCAACTACATCGCCTTCTTCATAGTCACCAAAAACACTGGTTTCGAACCTCAATTCATTTTCCGGTCCAAATCCTGCACCTTCAAAACTCACTGGATTGCCAAAACTATCTGTGCCTTTCAGTTTCAATTCATATTCATTAAGCCATTTATCATCCGGAGTCACCCCAAGTGCCGTAATCCTGGAATGTAAATCGTTCATCGCAAGTTCCTTTAAAATCAGATTACCTCCATCTCCACCTGAAATTTCCATATTCATTTTCTTTCGTATCGTCTGCTCTTTTAATTGCTCTGCTGTAATAGTAAAGTCATAAACAAACTCCGTAATATTCTCAGAACGATTTTTCTCAGAAATTGGCGCGCTACTTCCCACATCCAAAACAAGATGTATCTCTGTTTCTCCAGCTGGCAGTTCCACACCATCATACTCCTGCATCAGAACCATTTCTGTATCCATCTCATATTTTGTATAAGAGTCCAAATCCATTAGCCCTGTCGTGCTGCTAAAACTCTGATATCGCTTACCATTAATCAATGTTTTTTCATCATTAATCCATAAATATAGAGATTCTTTCTTTTTTTCTTCATAGTCAGGTTTTACTGATACAATCAAACTATAATTATCCAAAATTACTTCGTTGATTGTTAATGATATCCCACTCTTTGTCTGTACCTGATTTATCACTTCTGTATAGGCAGACAAATCTTTGGAAAATCCCATCAGCTCTCCTATTTTTGTAGTAAATTCTTTAACTGCCGCCTGAACATGCGAATTACCAGCCACTGTGATAAAAGCCAAAAGGATTGCTGCTGCCTGACCGATTTTTCGCCTGTACAGCCTGAAAATATCGCCTCTCTTTATTGTCCATGGTTTTCCTGCTTCTGCTATCAGTTCTTCATCAACCTTTCCAAACTCTTGTGAAAAGTCTAAGTATTTTTTCATATCAACACCTCACGTTTCAAAATACGATATAGTTTTTTTCGATTACGGCATAAATTTGTTTTAATACACCCTTGGGATACGCCATGTCTTTTCGCAATATCCTTTATGGAATCCAGATACCAATAACGCCTGATAAAAATATCCCTGTCTGAATCTGACAGTTTTCTCAGAAAATTTTCTATGATTTTTATCAGTTCTTTTTCCGCGATTTTTTCATCCACTACATAAGAAAAGCTTAATTCATCCATTTCACCACAAACGTCAGCAACATGCCCATCCATGCGCTTCGCAGCCTGCTTTTTACGAAAACAATCAATTGCAAATCCTCGTGCAATTTTTCCAACATATGCAGATAATACAGACGGCCTCCTGGGTGGTATATATTCCCACGCAGCAAGCCACGTATCATTTAAACATTCTTCCACATCCTCATGATTATTTAAAAGATTCCATACAATTTTATAACAATAACCCGAATACTTATTGCTTAACTCCTGAATTGCCGTTTCATCTCTGTTAAAAAACAACTCGATAATTTTTATATCCTCCACCGCATTTCTCCTTTTATTGTTTCAATAAGATATGATTATTCCTGCAGGATATCATCTTCTTATTATATAAGTCGAAAAAATTATACATAGGTTACAAAATTTTTCAATAAAAAAGGAAAAAGACCCACACTCCTTCAAGTCACACAAAAAAAAGACACCTCATACCGAGATGTCTCATTTAGCAGGGCTACAAGGATTCGAACCTTGAACTGACGGAGTCAGAGTCCGTTGCCTTACCGTTTGGCGATAGCCCTTTATGTTTTGTTTTCGCTACTTCGTTCGCGACAATTGGTATTATATAATAGTCTTCCGGAAAATGCAACCCCTTTTTTGAAATTTTTTTAATTTTTTTTATTTTTCTTCAAAAACATGAAAATACCGCCTATTTCCCGGAGTTTTTTTATGTACTCCGGGAAAAATTATGCTATAATCAATAAAAACTTATTGCTGCTTTTGATATACTCTTTCTTAAATATAACAATTCTCGTAACTGGTGTGCCGACAGGTTGACGCAAGATTGTTTCAAGAATCAACTTGTCGGCACACTAGAAACTTGCTATAGAGATCAAAGCAGCAGGAAATCTTAATAATAATTTCTCCAGACTATATATTATGATACTGAGGTCAAAAGCTATTCAGCCCTGGCCTGATATCTGTAAATTGCGATAAACAGTTACACCCGAGATATTATTATGAACCCAAAAGGAGAGCTATATATGAGAGCTAATAATCTTACTCTGCTCACAGACCTTTATGAACTTACTATGATGCAGGGCTATTTTAAGAACCCAACGAACCAGACTGTTATCTTCGATATGTTTTACCGTACCAATCCATGCGGAGGTGCATTTGCCATCACTGCCGGACTGGAACAGATGATTGAATATATTGAGAATCTTAAATTCACAGATGAAGATATCAAATATCTCAGAAGCCTGAATATTTTTGAAGAGGACTTCCTTGAATATTTAAGCAACTTCCGTTTCACAGGTGATATCTATGCAATTCCTGAGGGAACAGTTGTCTTCCCAAGAGAACCGCTTGTCAAAGTTGTAGCACCTATCATGGAAGCTCAGCTTGTAGAGACAGCAATCCTGAATATCATCAATCACCAGAGCCTCATTGCTACCAAAGCAGCCCGCGTTTGCTATGCTGCAAAGGGTGATGCGATCATGGAATTTGGTCTGCGTCGTGCCCAGGGACCGGATGCAGGTATCTTTGGCGCACGTGCCGCAATCATCGGTGGATGTGCCGGTACTTCTTGTGTTCTCACAGGCAAAATGTTCGACGTACCGGTCCTTGGAACTCACGCACACAGCTGGATCATGAGCTTCCCGGATGAATATACCGCATTCAAAACCTATGCCAAACTTTATCCGAATGCCTGCACCTTACTGGTAGATACCTATGATGTCCTGAAATCCGGTGTTCCAAATGCAATTCGTGTATTTGAGGAAATGCGCGAAGAAGGTATTCCGCTTACCAAATACGGTATCCGTATCGACAGTGGTGACCTTGCCTACCTTTCCAAAGAAGCATATAAGATGCTTGCTGCTGCCGGATTTGACGATGCAGTTATTTCCGCTTCCAGCGATCTGGACGAATATCTCATTGAGAGCCTGAAGGCTCAGGATGCCAAGATTAATTCCTGGGGTGTCGGAACACGACTGATCACCGCCAATGATAATCCTGCATTCGGCGGTGTATACAAACTTGCTGCTGTCAAAGATGCAGACAGTACCGAATTTACACCTAAGATCAAGCTTTCCGAAAACACAGAGAAAGTAACCAACCCTGGAAATAAAACCGTATATCGTCTCTATAATAAGAAAACCGGAAAAATCAGAGCAGATCTTATCTGCCTTGCTGATGAAAAGCTTGATGCAGACCAGAACATGGTTCTCTTTGATCCAATCGATACATGGAAAAAGACAAAAGTTCTCGGCGGAACCTATGAAGTACGCGAACTTCTCGTTCCTGTCATCAGAGAAGGTAAACGGGTCTATGAATCTCCATCTGTTATGGAACTTCGCGAATACTGCCAGAAAGAGCAGAATACTCTCTGGGATGAATCCAGACGTTTCGTAAATCCTCAGAAAGTATATGTAGACCTTTCTCAGAAACTCTGGGATCTGAAAAAAGATCTTCTGGAAGAAATGAGTGAGAAAGCTCTCGACTGAGCATAAACTCAGATTAAGAGTAACAAAACAGACAAGTCCCCGGCTCCAACCGCAAAAATCAACAGGCAGTTGAAGCCGGGGACTTACTTTTTGATTCAGTTAAAACATATGCTGACATCACAAATTTCGCTTTTAGTCCCAACTCTCATATTTGGTCCAAAAAGCCCTACACCGGATGTAACGATATTATGCATATTTCCTTTCTTCAGATAACCACAGGGATTTTCCCAGAAGAATCTGATCACAATATTTCCCGGAAATACCTGTCCGTCATGGGTATGTCCGCAGAGATCTACGTCCACACCTGTATCCGCCAGTTCCTGAAGTTCTCTCGGCTCATGATCGATAACCAGCACTGGCAGTGACACATCCATACCCTCTGTGATTTCCTGCGGAGTCTTTCGTTTATCAATCCCCCGTCCGGGACGCTCATAATCTGGTCTGCCATACAGATAAAAGGAATCATCAATAAGCACATACTCATCTCTCAGAAGCGTAATCCCCGCTTTCTCCAGAAACTCATCCATCTCCGGGGTACTCTCTTTCTTTTCCTTACTGCCAAAGGTAAATCCCGCCAGAATCTTTTCCTGAATATCGTGGTTTCCGTAACATGCATACACACCATACTTTGAGCGGATCCCTCTCAATATCTCCGCCAGTTTTTCCGGATCATCCAGTGCCTCATATTCATTGTCAAAAATATCTCCTGCCACTACCACCAGATCCGGTTTCTGCTCATTGATCTTCTCTGTCATCTGCTCCATCTGCTTGCATCCAATATTATATCCCAGATGAAAATCTGCGACCAGAACCACCTTTAACTCCTTCATATTTCCTGCCTTTTTATCAACAGAAATATTGTACTTCGTTGTATGTATATTTCCAGCACTGAGCACTCCGTAAATACTGACTGTTGAAATGATCACCGCACAGACAGCTCCCACAACAGCAGTTCCCATATTGCTGAAAAGCAGTTCTCTTCCCGGAAAACCAAGATTTCTAAGAGGATATTTCAGTAACAGTCTCAATCCATCCGCGATTCCCAGAGTCATAAGTGTATACATCAAAACACCGAGCCAGTAATTACTCAGAAGCTTCATAAATCTCCTGAATCCTGATGCAGGTGCCATAAATGCGATCAGTATACTAAACACTACAAATAAATATACAAGTCCAATCCCCCTGCACACCCACACATTCCGAAAAACCGTATGCAATACCTGAAACCAGTGCAGGCTGCGAAGCAGGATATATACACACACCAACAGATAAAACGGTGCCAGATATATTGCAGCCATATAATATGTCTCCTTTCCAACTCTCATTGCCATAACAATTTTATTACTATAACAATTCCAGAAAATCATAATTGCTTCTTATTATACAAAAAAGAATCCTCAGCCGCCACTATAAGCTGCTGAAGATTCTATTAATTTTACTGTTCCATCTGTCTTCCCAGAAATCCGCTTGCTGTTCTGATGAGCATCTTCTCTGATTCACCCATCACATCTCTTTCATTCTTTCCCAGTAAAAGAACCGAACCTACTGTATCTCCTGCACTGATAATAGGCTGCATGATCTGGGAATACAAAGGTTCTCTCTGTTCCTGAGTCACAGGTATCCTGCTTCTGTCATTTCCGTTGGCAAACACAGAGCTTCTCTCCGTAATTGCATCTTCCAGAGCTTTGCTGATAGGTTTTCCCACATATTCCCTGCTTCCCTGTCCCGCAGCAGCCACCACCTGATCGTGATCTGTGATACACGCTACCATCCCGCTTGACTGCGCCAGCGCCTCTGCATATTCCTTTGCAAAAACATTCAGTTCTCCGATAGGGGAATACTTTTTCAGAATAATCTCCCCCTCCCGGTCAGTAAAAATCTCCAGTGGTGTCCCCTCTTTTATCCGCAGCGTTTTTCTGATCTCCTTAGGAATGACCACACGCCCCAGATCATCTATGCGCCGAACAATTCCTGTCGCTTTCATGCACTTTTCTTCCTCCTGTTTTTCCTTTTATCGAAGTTTACTGTCTTTGTACCCTTCAGTTTCCATATCATGTGTTGTATGGTTATTATGTGGAAAAACAGGGAGAATATACATTTCTGTATTTACAAAAAATGCCATTTAACCACAATCAGGCGGTTATTTCCCGGAAAGTAATTCCATCAGTTCCTCTTTTGTGAAGCTGCCTCCGTTAAGCCCTTCGCCCTCCAGGATCTGATCTGCCAGTTCACGTTTCTTTTCCTGCAGTTTCAAAATATTTTCTTCAATCGTATCCTTCACGATCAGCTTGTATACATTCACTACATTCTTCTGACCAATTCTGTGCGCCCTGTCCGTTGCCTGATTCTGCACTGCCAGATTCCACCATGGGTCAAAATGGATTACTATATCTGCTGCCGTCAGATTCAGACCGGTTCCTCCTGCCTTCAGAGAAATACAGAATACCTGTGTGTCATCTGTGTTAAAGTTCTCTACCATCTGTGCACGCTTCTCCTTACTTGTAGAACCAGTCAGCATATAGTAACTGATCTTCTCCTCTTCAAGGCGCTTCGCAAGATGGTCAAGCATTGTCGTAAACTGCGAAAACAACAGAATCTTATGTCCGCTCTCCACTGCATTACTGATCATATTCAGGCACATATCCACTTTTGCAGAATCCGCTTTATAATCTGCAAAAATAAGAGACGGATCACAACAGATCTGGCGCAATTTTGTCAGCTCTGCCAGAATTGTAATCTTTGAGGTCTTAAATTCTTCTTCGGACTGCTTATCCAGCATCAGCATCATCCGTTTCACATGTGCATCATAAAGCTTCTGCTGCTCTCCTGTTAGCTGTACAAACATATTCTCTTCCAGCTTATCCGGCAGATCTGTAAGCACTTCCTTCTTCAATCTTCGGAGTACAAACGGCCGGATCATTTTCTGCAGACGTTTCATTGCATCTTCATCTGAATTCTGAACTGCCGGAATTTCAACTTCTTCCCTGAACTTCTTATAACTGTAAAGGAAACCGGGCATCAGATAATCAAATATACTCCACAATTCACTCAGGCGGTTTTCCACCGGAGTTCCTGTAAGAGCCAGCCTGAAGTCTGCCTGAACCTCTTTTACTGCTTTCGCAGCCTGAGTGTTTGCATTCTTGATATACTGAGCTTCATCAATAATCTCACATCTGAACTTATATCCTTCATATTCGCTGATATCCCTTTTCAGCAAATCATAGGAAGTCAGAAGAATATCCTCAGAATCTGCTTCTGCCAGGATCTGTCTTCTCTCTGCTGCAGTCCCGGTCACCATCTTTGCTGTAAGCTCCGGTGCAAAACGTTGAATTTCACTGCTCCAGTTATACACCAATGATGCAGGAGCTATAATTAATGTATTTCTTTGCAGCTTTCCAGTTTGTCGATCTGCCTTCTTTCCATCAGCTTTCTGCGCCTCTGCTGCCTTGCACGCCTGTTCCACTGTCTCAATTTCACTCTGCATATTTAACATTGCAGTTTCTTTTACTGCTATATTTTCAACAACAGTATTCCTTCTTTCCAGAAATTCTGACAGTAGAAATGCAATCACCTGCAACGTTTTTCCAAGTCCCATATCATCTGCAAGTATTCCGCCGAATCCATTATAATTCAATGTCTTAATCCACAGAAATCCCCGTTTCTGATACTCCCGCAGAACTTTATCCAGGCTCTCCGGCACCTCAAAATCATTATCCTCAATGGTCTTCATATTTCTTACCAGCGACTTAAAAGATTTATCCTTTACTGCCGAAACAACCGGATTCTCTTTCAACTGTGCATCCAAATACAACGCACGGTACTTCTGTACTTCAATCTTATCCTGCTTCATCTGCTTATCCGTCAGCTGAAGCCCTGCCCTGAGTTCTTCCACTGTATCCAGACCCGAGTCTGCTGCATTTACAAAAGCTCCGTTTTTCAGACGATAGAACTTTTTCTTCTTATTATATCTGGAAAGAATGTCAATCAGTTCTTCCTTTGAAATATCTCCTGCTGTCATACTCAGCTCCAGCAGATTTCCACTCAGGGAAACACCTACTGTAACCTTTGGCGAATTCCGGACTTCAATCCGTCTCAGCGCATCAGAAATAAATACTTCTCCCACTGCCTGCAGTGCCTGAATTCCTTCTGTCAGAAATTCATATTCCATCTCTTCATCATCCGCAATTACCGCACACTGTTCAAATGGATTAAAAGCATTCGAATATTTATGGATCACATTTCTGACAACTGTTTCTCTATTCATATCCCTTGCTGCAATATCGTCCGTTGTATATAAAGAAAATTCCCTGTCTCCATACTTAACAGTCGCCTTACATGTAACCATATTTTCCTGCGGTGCATCCAGATAAAATCGAAACTCCGGTTTAACCATTCCATAATTTTCCGGATGAAATTCAACCATTCTGCATTTAAAAAACTTCTGGATCACCGGTAAAAGTTCCTGACAGAATGCCGGTACATCTTTATTTTCTATAAACGCTTTCTCACCGGGGATCAAAGACAAACTGTCCAGAAAATCCTTAACAGGTAAAAGCTCTTCTACATTCTCAATATAAATCTTTTTATCATAAAAGCAAATTTTATACTGTTCCGTATTTGCTACACACGTAAATTTGCTTACCTTCAGTTCAATTCCCTGCTTTGCACCTGTTATGGTCATTTTTCTCGGAAGATGTTCTCTGGTTATTTCCCAGGTTGTGTTTCTGGTTCCTATAGATTCTCCCTGCAATGTCTTTCCTTCCATCAAAAGCAAAAATTCTGCCAGTTCATTTCCTGACAGATCCAGATGCCTTACCTTTTCCAGAGTTCCCATATAGTATCCATAATAGGAAGAGGATCTGTGAAATTGTCTGTTGTTGTCTGCCCATTTACAGATAAATTTCGCAAGCGGTCTGGATTCCTCGGCAAAGGATTCTATTGTATGGACAAACTGAAGATTTTTCCCATATTTATAATCATCCTGATTTGCTATATGAACATCAAAGGAAAATGCATCCTTCAGTACGTACATTTTATTAATTCCTATTTTAAATTCTACTGTAAATGTTCTTCCGTCAAAATTAAAATATGGTTCCAGCCTTACTTTTCCATAAGTGCTTCCCTGAATCAGTGGAAGAGACTTCGCAACTGCCTGCTTCTGCAATAATGAAGCCAATTCCGGCGTGGTATGCATCTGCACTCCTTTTCTGATCGTATGGGTCAGACCACCTTTTACAATTTTTTCTACAGATTGTCCGTAATCATAACTATCCATATCATTTTCATAATCATTATATTGCAGAAGAACCGCTACACAATGTTTACAAAGTCCACCATATTCTGCATATGCCCGACATTCACAATAGCAGGTATCAACTTCATCATTCTCTGTATCGATTGATACATCTACTTCATAGATATTTCTTCCACTGCCTTTTACAGATGCAACAATTTCATCAGACGCACCCATATTTTTTACATCCATATCCAAAACTTTTCCTGTTGCATAAAGTTCTGCACCTTTACTGTATGATGAAGAATTTGCCATATATCTGATCTGAGTTTTTGAAATCATATTTCTATACCTTTCCTGATACAATTAAAAACTTTTTGTATCATTTTCCCGGTTAAACCTGAGTAAAAAAGAACCCCTTCACCAGGCAGTATCAATCTCTGCTTAAAGTGAAGGGATTTCCTCATCCATCGTTATTTATTTTACACGATAACCTTCGCAACTGCAAGACCATAAACTTTAAGTTTATCGCTGCCATTGCCATAAATCCAACTGATCTGGCCTTCCGGTACGGGAATGCTTACAGCTTCTGTTCCGAAATTCTGATAAATATAATATTTCTCATTTTCATTCTCTCTCACTGTAATCTCCAGTGCGTCCGGAATCTCTTCTTTGATTCCGCAGGAAACGCCGCTGTCTTTGAGCACTTTTTCAAGGAAGTCTCCATAGAATTCTTTATCAGCATCTGCTGCCACATACCATGCCTTACCTTTGCCATATTCATTCACTGTCAGGCAGGAATAGCCTTCATAGAAATCACTTCCGTAGGTCATTAAAGTACGTGCTCCGCGAAGCTCCACAAGGTCGCACAGATATTTACATGTATAAGTCTTATCCAGTCCAAGTTCATTGCCAGCCACAGGAACAAAAGAATTTTCTTCCCAGTCATAAAGGCCGTCAATTTCTGTGCTTCTGATTCCCAGTACATCCATCAGTCCATGTGGTGTTCCTTCCAGATAACACCTGTCTGTATCATCTGCAATTCCGGACCAGTAACTTGTGATCAATGTACCGCCGTTTTCCACGAACGAACGAATCTTTTTGGCAAAACCTTCCTTGAACATATAAACCATTGGAAGAGCCAGTACTTTATATTTGTCCAGTTCACAGGTCATATCGATCACATCCACATTCACGCCTTGCTTACGGAAACCTCTGTAGAATTTCAGCATTGCTTCCAGATAATGAAGCCCTTTATTTCTGGGTCCCTGGCTGTCCTCCATTGCCCACTGGCTGTCCCAGTCATAAAGCATGGCAACCGAGCTGTTCACAGTTGTTCCTGCCAGTTCTTTTAACTCTTTCAGAACTTCTCCAACCCTGGAAACTTCTTTAAACACTCTTGTATCATTTCCACCGTAATGATCGATCACTGCTCCGTGGAACTTCTCAGAAGCACCTCTGCTCTGGCGAATCTGGAAATAGAGAGCACCTTCTCCGCCATGTGCAATTGCCTGCATGGACTGTGCAAAAAGCATTCCCGGTTTCTTTAATTTGCTCACACTCTGCCAGTTTGTAGAAGTCGGGCAGGATTCCATCTGGAAGAACGGCTTTCCTTTCAGAGAACGCATCAGATCATGGCACATACCATTGTCATAAGCTGTATCGATCACTGCTTCTTTATGCCATGTCGGATAAGTATCCCAGGAAACCACATCAATCTCTTTTGCAATCTTAAAATAATCTAAACCGCCAAAATAATGCATCAGATTAGCAGTAGTCGGAAGTGTGCTTCCTCCCTCTCTCAATGCTGCAATCTCATGATGAATGAAATTCGCTGTCTGATGAGTAACAAATCGTTTCCAGTCCAGATTCAGTGCATGAAGCTGTGTCTCACCAATCTTAGACGGACTCTCGATCTGGTCAAAGCTGTTATAAGTATGACTCCAGAAAGTGGTGCACCACTTATCATTCAGATTTTCAATAGTCTGATATTTCTCTTTCAGCCAGTTACGAAATGCTTCCTGGCACAGCGGACAATGACATTCTCCGCCATACTCATTGGAAATATGCCACAGGATCACACCCGGATGTGTGGCAACCTCCTGTGCCAGCTTTTTGTTAATAATATGTACCTTCTCTCTGTAAACAGGAGAAGTATAACAATGATTATGTCTGAATCCAAATAAGGCTCTGTGGCGTGTTTCATCTACACGAAGTACCTCCGGATACTTGTCTGCCATCCATTTGGGTCTTGCACCTGACGGTGTAGCCAGAATTGTAGAAATTCCTCTTTTATAAAGCTTATCAATGATTTCCTGCAGCCATTCAAAATGAAATACACCTTCTTCCGGTTCCAGTGTAGACCAGGAAAAAATCCCAAGGCTTACTACATTACAGCCAGACTCCTCCAGCATATCAATATCTTTTGCCAGAATATCCGGCCTCTTTAACCACTGTTCCGGGTTGTAATCACCGCCATGGAGCAGTTTATCTGTTCTAAAGTCCATACTTGTTCTGCCACTCCAAATGTGTTTAAATATACCCAAACACATCGAGAAATTGAAGTCCTTACGAATACTTCTTACTGCTTCATTGTGTATGTTTTGACGATTGCAGGCAATACGCTACTCACAGGTTTTTGTACACTCCACAGTCGTTAATTCCCGAAATAGCCTTCGGTACATACTTACATTTGCTTTTAATCATGCAATCCTGTAAGTTTTAGCATCTTTTAAATTAAGTGCCGCATTGAGATCCCTGTCTGCAACATAGCCACATTCACATCTGTAAATTCTATCTGAAAGCTTTAAGTTTTTCCTGACAGAACCACAATGGTGACAGGTCTTTGAAGACGGATAAAATCTATCTGCTACCCTTAATTCAATGCCGTTTTCATCACACTTGGCTTTAAGCCTTGTTCTAAATTCATAAAACTTCTGAGATGCAACAGCTTTTGAAAGACACCTGTTTTTCATCATTCCTTTTACATTTAAATCTTCAATCGTTATGTAAGACGGTTTGGTTTTCACTATCTCAGCGATTGTCTTGTTAATGTAATCCGTACGGATATTATCCATTTTATGATGAAGTTTTTGTACCTTAAGCCTTTGTTTCTGTATATTTGCTCTTTGAGTGGACTCTCCTTTCTTTAAATTTTCATACTTTCGGGAAAGACTTCTCTGTTCCCGGATCAGTTGTTTTTCAAGTTTCTTTAATCCTGCCGATTTGTTGATGTTCCTGTATGTCTTTCCATTTGAGACAATGGCAAGATCTTTTAGTCCAAGGTCTATACCGATTCCCTCGTTTGAGTTATTGTCGATATTGACATCAGGGATCTCTACAAGAACAGAAACATAAAATCTGCCAGCCTTAACAGACACTGTACCACTTCTGATCATATATCCATCCTTTGTTGTTGGGATATATCCTTTTTCTTTGATACGGACCCAGCCCAGAGTTGGGATCTTAAGTCTGTGCCTTTCGCATTGACAATCCTTTGGGTTATTTCTGACGAAATACATTTTCACATCAGATTTACCTTTCTTTTTAAATTTAGGAAAATCACTCTGATGTTTAAAAAATCTTGTAAAAGCAGTACATCCATCTTCGATAGACTTTTTTACGGCTTTTGAATACACTTCCCTGATCCATGTTTTGTCAGGATTATCTGGAATGTATTCGTTGTTAAGCCATAGACTAAAGCTCTTACCAGTCATAAACTTTTCACCATTATCATGCAGGGCTTTGTTGTGACCAAGGTAGAAGTTATAGACATATCGGCAAGTGCCTATCGTCCTGCGGATCCTGGCTTTCTGTTCTTCAGTTGGATTGATTTCCGTCTTGAAGCTCTTTAGCAATCTCTTCATCCCTTTCTATTTGTTTTTTATACTTACGAAATCCGTACAATCTGCAGGAAAAAACATGAAGTATAGATACAATATCCTGTACAAGTTCTTCTTGCGGTGATAGTTCTTCATTGTTCACTATCACCATAGTTGTGTTGAACTTCATACAGAATTTTTCAAACCAGTCATATCCAAATCTGATAAATCTGTCTTTATGTGTAACTATGATGGTTTTAATTTTTTGTTCCATTACTTCATCTAACAGCTGATTCCACTTTTTGCGGTTATAGTTTAAACCACTGCCATACTCTTCAATACATTGGTCTACAATCATTCCTCTTGCATTACAGAATTGACGTGAAAACGATACCTGATTCTGTAAATCATCCTTTTGATTTCTTATAGAAACTCTTGCATAAATAACAACCTGTCGAGTGTCATTCTCTGTATCTATGCCTTTAAATTGAAGATATTGGTTGTAAGTATAATAACGCCTGTCAGTTGGAGTTCGATTTGCTTTTAGCGTTCCTTCCCTGTCCCAACGCTGTAATGTTTTCACAGAGACACCTAATAATTCAGCAAAATCTTTTGGTTTATAATTAGTGATATTCGATGTGTTCATAGCAATACCTCCATGAGCATATTTCAACACATTTAATCACTAATATCAATATTATTAATCATTTAAAAACATTTCTCTTAATTCTCTATTCTCAGTCGTTTTCTTTTTCACTATCATATTTAATACTCTATCCAATTTCAAAACACACTATTCTCGCTGCTTATTACTTTTCTCAGTCAAAGCAGACGGGATTTGATTTCATTCTTCTTACAGGATATAGTTTGCAATTACTCCAAGCACCAGCAAATGCAAAGGATAAAAAGCATAATAGACATATTTATTGATGTAATCCTTTCTCTCTCCAGTGCAGCACCAGATTCCATAGAACGCAATCGGTCCGGTCACATACATCAGACTGATAATACATCCCAGCACTGTTTTCAGCACATTTCTTGTCTCAAACACATAGAACACAAACACAAGCAGAACAATACAAAGTCCATACTCTGCCCGGAAAATGCTCACCCAGACAATAGCTGCGATCAGGATCAGTACCTTTAACATACCACCTGTAAATCCGGAAGTTTCTTTAAACAGATCTAAGCATTTCAGCATAATCAGGCAGATACACATCGTGATCATTGCGTTCTGACTGGAAAAGTCCCATACTTTTCCGCAGATTGCCAGATCATATGGAATCTCACTGACCAGTGCAGTAACAGCCATCATGATCAGATACTTCTTATAATCCGATGTATTACGAAATCCCTCTACCAGCAGAAACGCAAATACGGGAATCGCCATCCCGCCTATAAGCTGCATAATGGATCCGACTCCCGCAAGTGTCATCAAACGGGAATCCTGAGACATCGCCTGGTTCAGACTCTCCTGAGTATACTGGTCTAAATGGATCAGGCCTTTTTCAATAATGGCAATTCCAACTGTCTGGATCAGCATAGTGATACATGCAAACATCTTCAGCCCATCAGCTGTGATATCCGGAGTTTTCCAAACGATTCCTCTTCTTCCCGTTGTCATATTCATAATATCAACCTTTTACAGCACCGCCTGTAATTCCTTCCACATAGAATTTCTGCATGATCATAAACAGAATAGAAATCGGTATGGATACCAGTACACCACCTGCGCAGAACTGAGTAAAATAAGAATTGATAAGGCTCTTATCCAGCATCTTGTACAGACCAATGGCAACTGTATATTTGGAAGAAATACCGGCATTCAGGATCATCTTTGCATATACGAAATCCATCCATGGCACCAGGAAACTGCTGATAACTGTATAAACAACAATCGGGCGGCTCATGGGCAGAACCATCTGGAAGAAGATTCTTGCCTCACTGCATCCATCAATTCTGGCAGCCTCGCAGAGTGCTCTCGGAACTGTATCAAAGAATCCTTTCGCAATCAAATAACCAAGACCTGAAGAAGCAGAGTAAACCATGATCAGACCGGCATAGCTGTTTGTCAGATTAAAAGATTTCAGTGTGAAGTAAACTGCAATCATTGCCAGCATACCAGGAAACAGATTCAGGATAACTGCCATGTTCATCAGCGGTTTTCTCATCTTGAATCTCATAACAGATGTTGCATATGCAACCATCAGTACGAACATAGTGGAAATCACACATGTAAAGCATGCAATGATAAATGTATTCAGAAACCACTGCGGAAACTGAGATACAGAATCTGAATGAAACAGCTTCATGTAATTGCTGATGCTCCATTCCTTCGGAAAAAATGTACTGGTATTCATTCCTGAATATGCACTGAAGGAAGTACATAACAGCCAGATGATCGGGATCAGCCAGATAAATGCCAGCACTGCGATCAATAAATTATGTAATACTATAGAAGAAGTACGACTGTCTTTCATCTTTTTCATTATTGATATGTTCCCTCCTTATCTCCCTTGATCATCCTGTTAAATGCAACCAGGGTGAATACTGCACAGATAATAAACACGATAATACCGATTGCTGATGCCATCTTATAGTTGTAGTAATCCTGAGTCAGACGGAACAGCCAGGTAACCAGAAGGTCAACCTCTTTTGCCTGTGAGCTTGCCATTGCCTGATTAGTTGTTGTATAAACATCCTGTGTGAGCAGATAAATAACATTAAAGTTATTAATATTTTTTACAAAGTCTGTGATCAGAGCAGGTCCTGTTACAAAGAGCAGATATGGCATTGTAATCTTTCTGAATATCTGGAAGTTTGTTGCACCGTCTACTCTTGCACTCTCAAGCTGGTCAGAAGGAAGGTTCATCAGAACACCTGTTGCAATCAGCATCTGATACGGAACACCAATCCAGATATTAATGAGAATGATCATTACATGTGCCCAGCCCGGAGCAGAAAGAAACGGAATATAGCTTGTGGACACAAGTCCTATGCTTCTTAAGAATCCGGTCAGTCCAATGCTGTGACAGATTGTGTTGACGATACCACCATTGGAGAAGAAATTACGCACCAGCAGAAGTGATACAAACTGCGGGACTGCAATCGTTACGATAAATAAAGTACGCCACATCTTCGACAGTCTTGTCTTCTTGCTGTTAAGAAGCAGTGAAAGCAGGATACCTCCGATATAAGTTGTAAATGTTGCGAAGAAAGCCCATACAAGTGTCCATCCCAGAACCCGCACAAATGCATATCCGAACGTAGATGTAAGACCGCCGCCGCCAAACAAACTGATAAAGTTACTGAAACCTACCCATGAGAACAACTCAGTAGGAGGCATATGCTGCTGATCATAATTTGTAAATGCTACAAAGATCAGAAGTAAGATTGGGATTAATGTGAAAATCACAACTCCAAGTACCGGAAGTGTCAGTAATGTAATATGAAACTTCTCTTCTGTCAGTGATCTGAGATCTTCTTTAAAAGTATTGATATGCTTTCCCGCTTCTTCCATTTTCTGAAGTGTATAAGCATTGATCACGTTCTTAAACCACACAACAGCTGCCGCAAACCATACAACAAAGCTGAACAATGAAAACAACAGGATCGTAAAGGAATTATCATAATCATTAAATTCACTTTTCATTGTTTTCATGTTAAAGACTTTTTCCATCTTTACAGTACCAAGGGTACTGAATTTTGGTACATACTGCATTGCAAATTTCACTGAAAAAACGATCACTGCGATCTCCAGCAATGTCATCAGTACTGCTTTCACATACTGTTTACGCTTTGCATAGCCTGCGCCCATCCAGATCAGGGACAGCTTTACAAAGGCATCACCTTTCACTACAGCAGTACCAAAGTCAGCAAAAAATCCACCGATGGATTTAAAGAATCCACTCACTGCCGCTGCAGCAGAATTATTGTCCTGTGCTGCCATATCTCTCCTCCTCGTCATTTCATTTTTGTTACTATCTTTTCTCAGACAGCATCTGCCGTTTCCTTAAAACAGCTCACATGCCGTTATGCATATGGGCCATTTTTTAAAATCTGTTATATAATTTTTTTATTTTACAATTATTCTACAGAAGCAGCAGCACCCTCTACCAGATTATCAAGTGCTTCCTGGATTGCATTATCATCATCCGCAGATAATGTTCCCTGTGCAATCAGTTCTCCGAATGTCTTTGCAGGATCCCAATATTTTCCGCCAACCTTCTGAGCCTGTGCATATTCAGACTGAGCTGCAAGTGCTGCAAGTGCTACATTTTCCTGAACAGAATCAGATGCTGCTACATTCTTGTTTGAAGGACCGCTTTCTCTCTGATCAAAGAACATCTGCTGGGATTCTTCATTTGTAAGGTACTCAGCAAGAAGAACTGCCCATCCGGAATTCTCAGAATAGCCGTTTACACCAACATATTTGTAACCGGCAACAGATCCCTGCTGAACCTGTTTGTCACCAACTGTGAATGTAGGAAGCTTTGTTGCTGCATATCCGTCACCAAATATCTCCTTTGCTGTGATTGCATCCCATGTACCGGAAACGCATGCTGCCAGATTACCGGATGCAAGCTGATTAGACATATCACCATCAGCAACTGCCATAAATGCCGGATTAGATGTAATATCAAGCATTCCTTTTACTACATCAACACCTGTATATCCATCAGCACTTGTTCCGTTCCAGTCCATAGTTGTTGTTCCGTCATCATTAAGTCCTGTTGTAAATCCTGCTCCATAGAAGAAAGAAGCATTGTACCATCCGGAAGCAAGTGTCATACCAACTTTCTTTCCGGCCTTATCAGCTGCTTCAAGAAGGCTGTCCCAGCTTGCTGCATCTTCCTCGGAAATTACAGATGAATCATAGTAAAGAAAATATCCGTTGTCAGCTGCTCTTGGAAATGCATACAGACTGCCATCAATTGTTGCTGCATCAATAGCGCCTTCAACGTTTGCAGCTTTTACATCATCAAGTGTTGTATCTGCAAGCTGAAGTGCTTCTGCATAATCATCAAGTTTCAGAAGTGCTCCTGCTTTTACAAGATCCGGAAGCTGATCATCTGCGAATGCATATACATCTGCACCAGCCTCTACGTCTGTCAGAATAGTATCTTTTGCAGTAGACTCAGATTCTACGCCAATCTGAATATCAAATTTCTGATCTGCATACTTCTCCTGGAATTTATCTGTCAGTTCTTTTAATAAATTCTGGTCTTCTTCAGCTCCCCATACAGTCAGTTTAATTGTCTCATCCTCTGCTGCACTTACACATACTGTGCAGGAAAGTGCCATAGCTGCTGCCAGTAACGGTGCAATCACCTTTTTTACATTTTTTCTCATTTTCTCTTCCTCCTGTTTTTGATGGTTATGCCTAAACAGCCCGCATCCGATTTGCGTAATAAACGCCCTCAGTTTTGTTTGCGCAACCGTTTGTTCATATTTTTAGTATATTCCTTTATATTTATAAAGTCAATTAGCCATTATTATCTAATTTCAAAACTCTTTTTTTGTCATATTGCACAATTCAGTTTGATTTTTTCGTTTTTTCATACAATGATATACTTGATTTGTGCAACCGTTTTCATTTTGATAAAATCAGATTGTCCAGAGAATTTCAACCGATTTTTTTATACACAAAAAGTTCTCTGCTTATTGATCCTTACAATAAATACAGAGAACTTTCTAATCCTGCCATTCATTTTCAATTTCTATAATCTGATCGGATTTTACATCCATATACTACTGTGTCGACTCCCGCAACACTACCTGGTAGTTCAGAGGCACTGTATCCTCCAGTGGCTTCTCTCCCAGGATGTTCAGTAATTTCGCACATGCCATCTTTCCCAGTCTTACCGTATCAAAGCGTATACTGGTAATCGGTGGATTATTATATTCCAGATTCTTACTGTCATACATACTGGCTATTTTTATTTCTGCAGGAACCGATATTTTCTTTTCCCTCAGACTGCTCAGACACATGCTGCAGATCACATCATCCATACAGACAATACCATCCGCGCCTTCTTCAAGCAGTCTCTTCACAGCATCAGATACTGCTGCCTGATTATCCGTATCCATGAAGATCAGATTTTCGTTAACAGAAACTCCCATTTCCTCATGTGCTTCCAGAAAACCCTGATATCTGCTTCCGGTAACATTATAGGACTGATTTCCACCCAGAAGTGCCAGATTCCGAAAACCTTTCATCAACATAATACTTGTCAGTTCTTTTCCGGCTTCCTGGTTCTTGTTATCTACAAACGGAACTTCCGGATCTGAAGACGGGCCGATCAATATATATGGTTCCTTACAGTTCTTCAGATATTTCTGTACCTTGGAACTTACCACTGCTCTGCTTACAATGATCCCGTCGACTTTTCGATTTGCCTCCAGTCTCTGTATCTGCGATACATCTGCTCCATCAATCATAGAAATAATAATATCATAATCATAGGAGGAAGCCATCTCACAGATTCCATTCATACAGTCTTTAAAAAAAAGGAACTCTGTGGCAACATAATCCTTCGGCATCAGCAGTGCAATATTATAAGTTTTACGCTGTGCCAACCCCTTTGCCACAACATTGGGTCTGTAATCATGTTCTTTTATAAATGCCCGTACTCTGTCTCTTGTAGCCTGACTGATTCTTCCCTTTCCTGAAATAGCACGTGATACCGTAGTCTTACTTACCCCAAGCTCCCGGGCGATATCTTCTATTGTATATATCTTCTTTTCTTCTGTTTCCATAAAATACCCCACTTTTTGCGCAACCACTTGATTATATTCTATAAAATAACAAAATACTCAAGCACTTACAAGTAACTTTTAAAGAAGATATACCGGCAGTTCCTCATTAATATGAACAGAACCTTTTGCTGTTTTTTTCTTTTCTTCTGTAACAGATATTGTTTCCGGTTTCTCTGCCTCTTTTGTGGATACAACGGGCTTCTTTACGGTTTTCCCGGCACCTGCATTTGCTGCACGCCGAATACTCTCCCTGCCTACTGACATAATTCCATGACCTCCTCTGCCAATCTCGTATATTCCCTGGCACTTCTGCTTGATTTTTTATATTCCACAACCGGAATACTGTTATCCTGTGACCATTCTACAGAGCTGTCCACTCTGATGATCTGCTCAAATACATGAATATCCTCAAGTTCATGCAGTGTTTCCATTGTCTGTTTATAATAACTCTTTCTTGTATCTACCTTTGTCACTGCAATTCCGGCAACTTCCAGTTCCGGAGTAATCTGCTTTACTTCATTAAGAAATTCAAACATATTCGCAAGTCCGAACATTCCCCATGGACTTGCCTCAACAGGAATAATTACCCGGTCTGATGCACAAAGGATATTCATCACCCAACCCCCCAGCGTAGGAGGTGCATCAATCAGAATATAGTCATAATTTCCTGCATCCTTTATCTTCTGAATGCATTTTCGCAGGATAAATTCTCTCTGCCATTTTGTAAAAAGTTCATATTCTATAGAACTCATCAATGTAGATGATGGTATCAGATCCAGATTTTCGTAGGGAGTATGTACCACATAACCGCTGAGCTCTTCCTGTTTTCCGATTGCGCAATACAGATTCTTCTCTCCTTTCGCCTGCTCCAGCACCCAGTGCTCCGGAAAAAAGGCAAGAGAAAGATTTAACTGCATATCTCCATCGATCAGAAGAACCTTTTTCCCTGCCTGAGCCATCGCCGCTCCAAGGTTTGAACAGGTTGTGGTTTTTCCACTTCCACCCTTATTATTTGTAAAACATATCGTTATGGTTTTTCCCATGGAACTGTCTCCTTTACCACTTACTTTACTTGTATTATAGGAGATTTATCATATAGATTCAACTGTTTTCCTCATCTTCGCAACCCTGTAACTCATTTGCATTGCCGGACAAACATTTCTTTGATTTCCAAAATAAGCCCTTGATTTTTTGTTTTTTTGTGTTATAGTATTTATATACTTGATATATAGTTTTTAAAACTATGTTATATTGTTTTCATTGTATTTATCTGAATGAATGGAGGCGTTTTTATGAAATTTAAATTAAAAGATCCCGGAAGTGCAATCACTCATGGTATTGCCCTTCTTCTCGCTGCAGTCGGAGCAGTTCCTCTTATTATCAAGGCAGCGCGTTCTTATGATGTGCTCCATATTGTTGCTTTAAGTATTTTTATCCTTACCATGGTTCTGCTCTATGCAGCCAGTACCATTTACCATTCTGTAGATTCTACAGAGAAGGTCAATCGACGGCTGCGAAAAATGGATCACATGATGATTTTTGTGATGATCGCCGGAAGCTATACTCCTGTATGCCTGATTGTTCTTCATAACCGCATTGGATATATTCTGTGCGCGCTGGTATGGAGTATTGCAGTCCTCGGCATTATCTTAAAGGGCTGTTGGATTACCTGTCCCAAATGGTTGTCCTCTGTACTGTATATCGCCATGGGTTGGCTGTGTGTACTGGCATTTGTTCCAATCTTCCATGCACTCCCACGTGCAGGATTTGACTGGCTTCTTGCAGGCGGAATCATTTATACCATCGGTGGTGTGATCTATGCATTAAAAGTTCCGCTTTTTAATTCCAGACATAAGAATTTTGGTTCCCATGAGATCTTTCACATCTTCGTTATGCTTGGAAGTGCCTGCCATTTCATTGTCATGTACTTTTTTGTTGCTCCACTACCTGTATAACCGTCAATTTGCCAATAAACAAAACAAGGGGTTGCAGCACCGGATTTTTTCCGGTGCTACAACCCCTTAACAATACAATTTTCTCTGCTGCAGCATAATCCCTGCAGGAAAGCTTTTATATTACACAGCTACTCTTCTTTCCGGATACAATCCATAGGATCCATATCCCACGCCAAAATATCCATAATAGCTCTTCGCCTCTGCGAACAGCGGATCATATACTCTGCCTCCAATTTCAGCCCAGCAATGACCGCTTCCGTCAGTTGCCGTTGTATCTACGCAGACATAAACATTCTTATATCCAAGAGCCTTTGCAAGATAGGCAAACGAACAGGCATCTGAGAAACAGTCCCCGCCTTTTCCGCTCAGTATCAGATAATCGTTTGCATATAACGCAGGCCATGCAGTCTGATTATAAAATATTCTTCTGGTATCGTAATAATGCTGATACATTACCCATCTGAAACAGGTTTCAAATTTCTCACTTTTTGACATACTCGGTTTTGTGATCTTGCTGACAACATCCTTTGCTCTCTGCAAAGTCTCATACTCATACGCTTTGGTGGAATTCATTTTCTTTCCATTTGGATAATAAATCGTATTTCCTTTTTTCCAGGCTTCCAGAATTCCCTTTTCTGTACAATAATAAATTGTATTTCCAACTTTAACTGTTTTCGTTCTCAGAACACCCTTGTCACTGAAATAGTAATATTTTCCGCTGATTTTCTTAACGCCACTGTAACGTATTCCATTGGAACCAAAATAATATTTCTTGTTATTGTATTTGATCCATCCGGTTTTCATAAATCCTTTGGGACTGAAATAATAAACTCCACCATGGATTTTACGCATTCCTGTAAGATACTGTCCATCTTTAAAATATTTCTTATTTTTTGTTCCATACTCATACCAGCCATTTTTCACCTCCGGTATGGGTGTTGGTGCAGGTGTCTCGATTGGTGTTACATCCGGAGCCGGTGTTTCAATCGGGATCGGTGTTACAGTAACATCCGGTACTTCTGCTGCCATGGCCGGGACACTGCCCATCACACATACTGCACATACTGCAAGCCATTTTGTCATCTTTTTCATTTTCTCTTATTCTCCTTATCTGACGGGTTCAGAAGCTCAGCAACTCCAGTTTTTTATTTCTGGTAAATTGTTTAATCTCATATTCACGTCTCATCGCTTCTTCTTTTGTTGAAAATCCTTCATAATATACAAGTGTAACCGGTCTTTTGGTCCTTGTATATTTCGCGCCGTTCTTTCCCTCGTTGTGTGCTTTCATACGTTTTTGTAGACAGTTTGTCCACCCTGTATAAAGAGTCCCATCTGCACATTTAACAATGTAAGTATAATTCATCATAATCACCCGACAGTCATATATTATAATCAAGCAACTGTCTTATTGTCTGGAATTGCATTATTTGAAATTTTTTATAATTTATGTAAAGGACAACTGCTATCTTTTGCGGTCGTCCCTGTTTCTATAATAAACAGTCGGTTTAAAACACGTATATCATCCGGACACATATTCTTTCTGACAGCCAGATCTCTCAGCACCAGAAATACCAATATGTCAAAAAAGCAGGCAGGGAAACCGACTGCGGATTTTCTTTCCCACCTGCTTTATTATACGTTTATTTTCTTATTTTGTGAATATCATTTTTCGAAGATTCCAGAGATTTCCCCTGAATTTTCCGCCTTTTACCTTTAGCTGCAGATCTTCACGATCCGGATAATATCTGGTTGAGAATACAATCTCTCCATCATTCAGATAAAGTTCCACTGCAGAAGTATCTGCAAGAATCCGGATATTGTTCAGTTCACTGACTTTCGCTTTCCGCTTATTTCTTCCTGCACCCGCAATTTCAGAAAATCCAATCTCCGCAATTTCATTTTCATATTTAAAGAGCATTTGTCCGCCCATACTGATCTGAAAACTTCTGTCTGTCACTGCAATATCTTCAATTAACAGATCAAAACCTTCATTTACTTCTACACGAACCTCAACAATTGATTTTTCATCATCAAGAATTGTTTTCTCTTTTCGGAGTCTCTCCAGTTCTTTTGCCGGATACTGGAATATTTTTCCATCCTTTACCCTCAGTTCCCGCGGTACGGTAAGACAATGCTGCCAGCCTTCATCAATGGTTTTATTGGTATATTCCTCCTCTGCATCCGGCATTCCCATCCATCCTATCAGAAGTCGCCTTCCGCTGTTATCTGTAAAGGTCTGTGGAGCATAAAAGTCAAATCCCATATCCCACTCACGAAAGTCTCTTTCATCTACAGAGCCATCCTCTTTTACCGGAAAATAGCCTGACTGATAGATATTCTGAAAACGAAATTCTTCCCTCTTCAAGCCCTGTGGTGATACAGACAGAAATTTCTTCCCGTCCAGTTCGAAATAGTCCGGGCATTCCCACATATAGCCAAAAGCTTCCGGTGTGGTTATTATATGTTTAAATTTCCATTCTTTCAGATTTTCTGATTCATAAACCAGAACTGCACCTTTATCTCCCTTAAGACGTCCGCCAAGAACCATAAAATACCTGTCGTTTTCTTTCCAGACTTTCGGGTCTCTGATATGACAGGTAAACTCTTCCGGATATTTTTCAAAAGAAATTATCTCTTCTTTATCTCCGAAATGAATTCCGTCCTCACTTTCTACATGAAGCGTACTGGTCTCACGTCCTTCATTAATATAATCATAATCACCGTCAATCTTTACATTCCCGGTGAAAAACAAATGAAGTTTTTCACTCTCTGCCAATGCAGATCCGGAATAGACACCATGACAGTCATAAGGAGAATCCGGATAAAGAGCTGTCCCTTCGTATTTCCAGTCTACCAGATCTTCGCTTGTATAATGTCCCCAGAATTTCAGTCCGCCTTCCACATCAAAGGGAGCGTATTGAAAAAACACATGATATCTGCCTTTATACCAGCATAGTCCATTTGGATCATTGAGCCATCCGACCGGCGGCATCAGATGATGTCCAAGCCGGAATCTTCCTTCTGTCAGATTTGCGTTCTTTTCAATTACTTTTATATTTCTTTCAAGAACTTTAGTTAACGTACTCATTTCACAATCTCCAATACTTTATCTGATGGTGTTACCGAATCTTCCGACAGAATTTTCACATCTTTATAATCATCCGAATTCGTTACAATAAGAGGAGTCGTCACATCGTATCCTGCTGCCTTAACTTTCTCCATATCAAAGGAAACCAGAAGCTGGCCTTTCTTTACGTGATCTCCATTCTTTACATGAGATGTAAAATATTTTCCATTCAATTCCACTGTATTGATCCCGATATGGATCAGAAGCTCCATACCACTTTCCGTACTTAAACCAACTGCATGCTTTGTATCAAAAACAGTCTCAACCACAGCATCACATGGAGCAACAACTTCACCCTTCGATGGAATTACGGCAATTCCTTTTCCAAGTACTTCCGAAGCAAATGTAGCGTCATTTACCTGGGAAAGCAAAATCGCAGTTCCTTCTGATACACTATAAAGCACAGAATCATCTGCATTGCTTTTTTCTGTTGTTGATTTATCTCCCACAGCTTCAACACTTTCTGTCTTTTCAGAAACATTAGTGTCCTTATATCCAAACAACCAGGTAAGTACAAAGGCAGCACCAAATGCAATCACAAACATAAGAATATAAGAAACCGGATTATTCAGACAAAGAAGAATTCCAAAGATACCGGTTACGCCAGTTCCCGTAGCCCCCAGTCCTGTAACAGATGCAAACAGTGCACCAAATGCACCACCAATACATCCCATCACAAATGGTTTTCCAAAGCGAAGGTTAACACCAAAGATCGCAGGTTCAGTAATTCCCATACAGGCACTTAATGCAGACGGAACTGCCATTGATTTAATCTTCTGATCCTTTGTCTTAAGTGCTACTGCAAGAGTGGCTCCACCCTGTGCAATATTCGCTGCAGAAGCAAGAGGCAGCCAGTAAGTAACTCCAAATTTAGACAACTGTCCAAGATCAATGATCGTGTACATATGGTGAACACCGGCAACCACCGTCGGTGCATAAAACGCACCCATAATAAAACTTCCGATACCAAATGGCAATGCGATCAGCCACTGAATCCCATTCAGAAGTCCGTTCTCAACAGTAACAAAGATAGGTCCGATAATGGATAATGTCAGATATCCTGTTACAAAGACACTTACAAGCGGAGTAACAAACAGATCAAACATTGCCGGCACTACTTTGTGAAGTCTCTTCTCAATCTGAGCCAGTACCCATACTGCAATGATAACCGGAATTACATGCCCCTGATATCCGACCATATCAATAGAGTAAAGTCCAAACCATACTTTCTGAGTTGCTTTAACACCTTCTGTGGCAACTGTCCATGCATTCTGGAGATTCGGATGAATCATGATCATACCGATAACTGCACCCAGATACGGGTTTGCACCAAACACTTTAGCACCGCTGTATGCGATGAGGATTGGCAGGAACGTATATGCCGTATTACTGAAAAGCTGTGCAAATGTATAAATAGAACCGCTGGTATCAATATTCAAAAATCCATTGTTTACCATGAAGTTCAGTGCTTCCATAATTCCCATCAGGAAACCGCTTGCAACAATTGCAGGAATAATCGGCACAAAAATATCTCCAAGTGTCTTGATCAGTCTCTGCACCGGATTTGCCCTGGAAGCCGCAACTTTTTTCAGCTCTTCTTTACTGCTCTCAGAAACTCCTGCAATCCGGATGAACTCATCATATACTTTATTAACTACACCTGTTCCCAGAATGATCTGCATCTGTCCCTGCGCAAAGAAAACACCTTTTACACCTTCAATGTTCTCAATATATTCCTTATCAGCCTTTGAATTATCACTGATAACCAGGCGAAGACGTGTGGCACAATGAGCTGCGGAAATAATATTTTCTTTTTTACCGATATGGTCATATATCTCCTGTGCTGTTTTTCTGTAATCCATAATATCCTCCTTTTATGGAATCGTTCTCATATAAATGTACACTTTGAAATTCTCACATATTCAACAAATTTCACTTGTTAATCTTATAAAAATACCTTTTAACCTTAATATCATCTTATACCATTCCAAATTTACTCTGATATCTGATTATAACTCAGCAGATGTCTTGCACTCTCACGATATTTCTTATCTGATCACCAATATGTATTTCCTATGGATTGTATGTACTTTTATGGAATCGTTCTCATATATGCTATTATATCTGGGCATTTTTTATTTGTAAATATGTAACATATCACAAATATTATATCCATTTTTTATATATTATTTCCAAAACACTCCCTTTAATATATATGTAAATCCAATTATTCAGAAAAAAAGAACTCTGATGATTGCCTCAGAGTTCCTCTTTCATGTTCAGTCATATATTTCGGTGAGACTCTCTGAGTACCACCTTACATCCCATTTTTATTTCTTTATGTACAGATGATGTTTCCTTAGATTCTATCAAATCTACCAGCACTTTTGCTGATTCCATTCCACTTGTCTTGTAAAAAAAATGTACAGTAGTCAGCTTTGGTTCTATGATCTTTCCCAGAAAACTGTCTCCCATTCCGGCAATCTGAACCTGTTGAGGAATCTGATATCCGTTCTCCTTCAGCCAATTTGCCGCTCCAACTGCCATGGTATCTGTTGCACAGATCAATGTATCTACATCGGGATGCTCCGTAAAAAGTTCTTTCGCTTTCTCATATCCTGACTCTAATGTGAAATTTCCGCATTTTACACATCCACTTTCCAATGTGATCTGATTTTCTCCAAGAACCTTCTCCACACCTGATTTTCGTTGCCTGCCAACTGCCTCATCTTTATCCGTAACTGTAATATATCCAAACTTCTTTCCTGTCTTCACCATCTGTTCAGTAAGATTTACAGCAGCCTTATAATCGTCCTGAAAAATACATGGATAACCATCCAGCTGTTGTCCAAGTAGAACAATCGGAACTTTAAATCCCTTCATCATTTCCCTGTGCTGTTTTGTCAATATGGTAGCAATAAAAATAACACCATCGACCTGATTATCCCTAAACAGCGAAAGATATTTCAATTCTTCTTCAACACTGTTATTTGTATTTGCCAGTATCAGCTGATATCCTTTTTTGGTAAGTATGTCACTGATTCCGGCAACTTCCCGGCTGATCGTATTGGAATCTATCTTTGGCAGAATTACTCCGACCAGTTTTGTCTTCTTAGTACGCAGCCTCTGCGCCTGTGAAGAAGGCTGATACCCGGTTTCTTCAATAACTCTGCTGATATTTTTTTTCTTTTCCTCACTGACATAACCATTGTTCAGATACCTGGATACGGTAGCTCTGGAGACCCCTGCCAGTTTGGCAATCTCATTAATATTCATATAAAAAGCTCCTCTTTCATGCTGTCTGTATAATTTCCGAAAGTATTTTTATAACCAGCAGTATTTTATGATGCTAGTGTGCCCCTAACCTGATATCCACGAATTGTTAACTGCTGAATCACTACATATTTTGTATTATACTACACATATCATTTCTGTTGCAAATATCAAAGTACTGTTTATACGTTACTGTCTTGGCCCTATACCAAATTAAGGGCTGCCAATCTGCGGCAACCCTGTTTTTTTCTTCTATTTCATTATGGAAGATATTCAATCGGATCTATTGGTTCTCCATTCTTTTTCATTGCAAAATAAAGATTGGTTCCTTCTGCGCTGTAATATTTTGTAGGCTGTGCAATATATCCTATCGTCGTTCCCTTTTTAATTGTATCTCCTTCTGACACTGTCAGATCTGTAAGCTGTCCATAAACAGCCTGATATCCATTTCCAAGTTCCATTGTCAGTGTAGTACCCGTCTGCGCATTCTGCTCTATAGAATAAACCTTGCCATTAACAGCAGCTACCACAGGTGCTCCCTCTACTGCACCGACAGCAATAGCCGGACTCAATTTATACTGATCAAGCGTCGGAAAATAAGTAGTCTGATCCATACTGTAATCAAGGAGAACATTTCCATTCACCGGCCACTCCATTAATGTATCTTCCGAAAAATTTACTGTCGCAAGATTCAGGGCCGATGCCGAAACATCTGTTGCTTCATCTGCCTGATCTTCTGATATCGTCTGGGATTTCATATTTGCATTTACTGATGATTCTTCTGCTTGCTGAGAATTTACAGCATTGTCAGTCTTATCCACATCTGCAGTATTATCTGATTCATTATTATCCACAGTATTCTGAGCTGTTTCCCCATACATTCCTTGTTTTTGGAATGTAACCTTTGTATCATCCAAATCTTCCCCGTCATCGGATATCCACTGATTTTCTGACTCCACATGATTCGTTCCTGCATCTTCACTCAATTGTTCTTCCGTATCCTGTGTACTTTCACCGACATTTTCTGTTTTTTCTTCAGGAGTTTTCTCTTTGACCGGGGAGGTACCTAACTGATAAACTGTAATTCCCAATGCTGCTACAGCGGCCAGTCCAACGGAATTGGCAATGATTCTTGTCACTTTGTTATTCATCATATTCCTTTCACCTCTGTTTTCATCTTCATATCTATAGGGTGTCCAGAATATTCGTATCTATTCAGCAATTTACAGATTTTATGTTCCGCACATCCATCTCAGGAAAATAATATTGTAAGATCTCTTTTGCATTCGCAGACTCCTTTGCCATCTCATTCCCTCCATATTGTGAGAATCCTAATCCATGACCTTTTCCTCTACATAAAAATCGTATTTCCTTTCCAAACTTCTGAATTGTAAAATTTGAGGACGTGAGTCCCATTCCTTTTCTGAATGCCTCGCCTTCCAACACTTTCCCGTCAGCCAGAATTTCTGTAACATAACCGGCACTGTCCCTGGATTTTATTTCAATTCTTTCCGGAAGGACATTTTTATTTATGTATACACTATTCAAATAATCTTTTGCATTTTTATCCACAAGACTGTGTACGGATCTGAGATACGAATCATCTTCGTTGTGGAAAACTTCCATTCCATCTCTTGTCTGTCCTGCACTTAATTCATGATAGGGAACTAACTTTAATTCTTTATTCCATACAATGACTTTTCCTTCTGTTTCTGTTACTGCTTTTTCGTACTTATTCTGTAAAATTACACAAGCCAGGGATTTCCCCTCCATCTCTTCCTTTATCTGACATAAAGTTATTGCCAGATTTTTCTCCTCTTTCATTGTCCGGTAAAAATTTGATCTTGCTATGATTGTTTGTGCTTTTATAGTCTCAAGTTCATATTTGTCTTCAATCTGCGATGAAACGATCACCGGCAGAAGCATTTCCACATTAAATTTTTTATTGATCAATGTAGTGTTGGCACCATTAAAAATAATTGTAACTATATAGGGAACAAAAAACAGAGCAAAGATTCCCGTTGTTCCAGGGAAAAAAGACTTTCTCATATCAGACCATCATTATAAACTTCTTCTTTTTAGTATATACATATATATTTATCTGTATGTATATTATTTATAACACTTCTGTTATATAGCAATTCTCGTAAATAATGCATATTGATCCTGCTCATCAGAACATAAAATCCTGCTGAACTGTCTCAAATTCATTAATTGAGAGGACTGCGATAGTTTCTGCATACGGGGCTTCATTACCCCGTATTAAAATATACAGCTCTATTTATTCTATTCTGGATTCGTGGTTCATTCCAGTAAATGATTTTATTTTTTCTGTTGTTCTTTTTATCATCCGGACGCAAAACAGTTCTGTCTTTTTTAGAATCTGTATCTTTTATGCAGATTCTTTTCTTGTCTTCAATGACTCCCATTACAAAGCAAATAAGAGCAGTCATGATTAACTGAAAATATTTTTTCAGATTCTTTAAAGGACTCTTCATAAAAACTCCTCCTGTTCTGCATTACATCTACTGACTTCAAACAGCCTGTCCACCGTTAAGACTGCGCACTTCCTACGGTTAATGGTATCAGGTACTAATAATATATGAAAAAACATAAAACTTTAGAACTTTTTTATTTCTCTATAGTAATTCCATAAAATGATGTTAGGGTTAAAAAAACACAAAAAAACTTCTGTGAGAATATCACAGAAGTTTTAAAGTGAAGCATCGGGGATTCGAACCCCGGACAACTTGATTAAAAGTCAAGTGCTCTACCGACTGAGCTAATGCTCCATATAAAAGACTGGGCTAGCTGGATTCGAACCAGCGAATGCAGCAGTCAAAGTGCTGTGCCTTACCGCTTGGCGATAGCCCAAAGGCGAAGGGTGGATACAGGGATTCGAACCCTGGGCCTCCAGAGCCACAATCTGGCGCGCTAACCAACTGCGCTATACCCACCACAGCGTGCCTGAAGGGATTCGAACCCCCGACCCACGGCTTAGAAGGCCGTTGCTCTATCCAGCTGAGCTACAGACACATCTCTCTGTACATACAGAGAAGCGGGTGATGGGAATCGAACCCACGTATCTAGCTTGGAAGGCTAGTGTTCTACCATTGAACTACACCCGCATTTCGCTGAAACGGTAATGTTGTTGTTACAGCAGTCGGGGTGACAGGATTCGAACCTGCGGCCTCCTGGTCCCAAACCAGGCGCTCTAGCCAAGCTGAGCCACACCCCGCTGTTTTTCTTTATTTATTTGTGCTTCGTTGTCCGACGCAAGACATATTATATGTTAAGCGACCCCAAATGTCAACACCTTTTTTCAATTTTTTTTGATTTTTTTTGAAAAAGTGATTTTTTATTCCTCGGAAAGTCCCTGAAGCCCTCTAAATACAAGGCTTTGCGGGCTTTTCACTTTTTTCAAAAAAATCGTTTTTTTTGTTTGCAAAAAGGGATTTTTTACTGGTTTTTGAGATTTTTTGTTAAAAAATATTTTTTTCGCACAATAAAAAAATCTTAACTTTTTTTATTTTTTTTCTATTCTTTTACTGTCACGTATCTGTAAAAAGAGGTATTGCTGTTATCCGATCAACAATACCTCAAAAATATACAGTCAGATGAGTCAGGCGGATATTCGCAGCCTCCGCAAGTAACTTACCTGATTCAGTTAAATAATTTTTCAGAGGTATCTGATCTCGACCTGCGGATCTTTTCCCTCTTCTATCTGCATAACTGCATAGCTTGGCCTGCGGCCTCTCTGACGCGGGTAGGTAAGACTACCGGGATTAATTACCAGAATCCCATCCTCATTCTCGATCACAGGCATGTGAGTATGACCATACATTGCAATCTTACATCCCTTAGCCTGCGCATTCTCAACAAGTTTATCATAATCCCGGGACACAAAATAATGATGTCCATGTGTAACCAGTATCTTATGTCCCTCCAGAGTAACCTCTTCCTCATAGGGAAGGTCTGTAAAAAAGTCATTATTTCCTGCGACAATCGTACATGGACACTCTGCCAGTGCCTCAATGAAAATCTCTCTGCCTTCCACATCCCCGCAGTGGATCAGATAATCAAAGGGAGCTTCTCTGAGCACTGTCTCTTCCAGATTCTCATCCTGTCCATGAGTATCGCTGACGATCAGTACCTTCATTTCAGTTCATCCTTTATGGCACGTAATGCTTTTCCTCTGTGGCTGATCTTATTTTTCTCTTCGCCAGAAAACTCTGCAGAAGTACATCCATATTCCGGCAGGTAGAAAATCGGATCATAGCCGAAGCCGTTCTCTCCCTTCTCCTCATAGCCTATACGGCCTTCCATTGTTCCACGCACTGTTTTTACACTTCCATCCGGAAAAGCCGCTGCAACGGCGCATACGAACCTTGCAGTACGCTTCTCGTCCGGAACTCCATTCAGTCTCTCTATCAGACTTGCATTTTTGATATGATATGAGGTATCTTCTCCCATATAACGGGCAGAATAAATGCCCGGCTCTTTATTCAGATAGTCAATCTCCAGACCGGAATCATCTGCCAGAGTGATCTCCCCTGTCAGTTCACAGATTGTCTTCGCCTTGATCACAGCATTTTCCTCAAAAGTAGAACCATCCTCTACAATAGCTGCATGGATTCCCGCTTCTTTCATAGAAACAACCTCTACATCCATATCTGCAAGGATCTCGCGGATTTCTCTCATTTTATCCTGATTTCCGGTAGCAAAAATTATTTTTTTCATAATCCTTTGTATCCTCTTTTTATTTTGATTTTTCGCAATTACAGAAGCACTCAGCTACGGTTTTTCTTCGGTGGGCGCGGCCCAAGGAACTGATAGTAATAGGTCTTAAGCATACCATTATAGATCTTACGGTTTTTATCTGCTTTTCGCCCGATATCGTTCTCCGCTTTCTCATAAGATGTGATCAGATACATGGACCACTTGTCAAGCCTTTCATAGCTTTCCCCGATTTCACGATAAAGCTGAGTTAAATTCTCTTTTTCTTCCAGTCGTTCCCCATAAGGAGGGTTTGTGATGATGAATCCATATGGTTTGGGATGGCGGAGATCTTTTACCGCTCTCTGCTGGAAATGGATCAGCTTGTCCACACCTGCCATTTTTGCATTAGCTCTGGCAGCCTTCAACGCCTCAGGATCAATGTCAAAGCCCTGGATATCTGTTTCAATATTAAGATTTATCCTGTCCTGTGCCTCTTCATTTGCATCATACCAGCATTTTCTCGGAACCAGATGCTTCCATTCCTCAGCAAGGAAGGAACGGTTCATGCCGGGTGCAATATCTGCTGCCATCATTGCTGCTTCAATAGGAAAGGTACCGCTTCCGCAGAAAGGATCTACCAGAATCCTGTCTTTATTCCATGGTGTAAGCATGATCAGAGCAGATGCCAGTGTTTCTGTGATCGGAGCTTTCACTGTCATTTTACGATATCCTCTTTTATGCAGAGATACCCCTGAAGTATCAATACCGATCGTGGCCACATCTTTCATAAATGCCACGCGGATAGGAAAGCTTGCCCCATCCTCTTCAAACCAGGATACCCCGTATACGCCCTTCAGACGCTCTACAATGGCCTTTTTCATAATGGACTGGATATCTGACGGACTAAAGAGCTTGCTCTTCACAGAATTGGCCTTGGCAACCCAGAATTTCCCATCCTTGGGAATATAATTTTCCCATGGCAGGGCTTTTGTCTTTTCAAAAAGCTCGTCAAAGGTTTCTGCCTTTACTTCTGCTACTTTCAGCAGGATTCTTTCTGTGGAACGCAGAAAGATATTGGCATCTGCGATTCCCTGTGCATCTGCCTCGAATGTTACTTTTCCATCCTCTACTTTGGTAATCTCATAGCCCAGATCAAGGATCTCACGTTTCAGCACAGCTTCCATACCGAAATGACATGGAGCGATCAGTTCAAATTTTTCCATTCTTTATCCTTTCTATATGTAGATGGGACTTCCCTATAATTCTATGCTCTTAACAATATTTCCCTCAAAATCCTTAATTGTAAACACACCGTCCTCAAAGATCGCATATGTAGGCGGGTTTCCTTCTTTTGGAATGGAAACAGAACCCGGGTTGAGAAGTACATAGCCTTCTTTCTGCTCTGCTTTCAGTACATGGGTATGTCCATGGATCAGAATATCTCCTTCCTGGATCGGAGGCAGATTATTTTCATTGTAAATATGTCCATGTGTGGCATAAAAGGTTCTTCCATCCAGGTTCAGGATACAGTAGTCTGCCATAACCGGAAACTGCAGGACCATCTGATCGACCTCAGCTTCACAATTCCCACGTACAGCATAAATTTCTTTCTTCATGTCATTAAGCATGGAAATGACCTGTTTGGGAGCATATTCTCTGGGAAGATCATTTCTCGGGCCATGATAGAGCAGATCGCCCAGCAGTACCAGGCGTTCTGCCTTTTCTTCTTTATAGGCATCCAGCATTTTTCTGCAGTAGTATGCAGAACCATGGACATCTGATGCAAACATATATTTCATAGTTTTGTGTCTCCTCTTTTATAGTGTGCCGACAAGTTGATTCTTGAAACAATCTTGCAGGATAAATTTTTTTATTTCAAGGCGGAGGAAGGAGGCGTAGCGGTGGCTACGGCGACCGACGACAACGCGGAAATAAGAAATTTAGACGCAAGATTGTTCGAGAAATCAACTTGTTGGCACAATAGGTATGCCGACAGATTGATTTCTGAAATAACCTGAAGATATACCGGTTCGTATTTTTTCTCTTACACCTTATCATGCTTATGGCGAAATTACAAGATTTCTTCCCCGATATGCTCCAAAACCGCCTATAACAGACCTGGTACAGTACCCAAGCTTTGCAAGCTGCCTTGCAAGCAGAAGGCTTGCCCCGCCCCTGTCGCAGTACAGAACCAGTATTTTTCCTTTTGGAAAGGCTGTATATCCGTCTATTTCTCCATATGGCATGTTTACGGCTCCTTTTACATGGCTGTGCATATAGGACTCTTTTTCTCTCAGATCTATGATCAACGTGTCCCTTCGGTCCACATAATAATCCAGCATTTTTGCAGAAATCGTTTCCACCGGAAACATGGCAGACTCCTTTTTGTTATATCATATGATATCAGGAACAGATGTGCCACTGTCTGACAAAAAACAGCCGACACATAAATTAGCTCACAGCAGATTAGGAGGGGCATTTCCCCCTCCTGATTCAATCAATATCTGTCTTCTTCTGAGCTGTAAGACTGGGAAGTTTTATTTTTTGCTTTACTTCTACAATCTGTCTCGTTTTTGCTTTTCACACTGTTTTTTGCATTACCAACATGGTTCATTTCATTACCATAGCTGTTCTTATCTGAAGTTCCTGTGTAATTTCTGCTGTTTTTACTCTCAGATTCATAGTTTTTTGCCATTATTATTTTCCTCCTGATGAGATTTATCTGCCCGGATCTCCTGATACCCTGCAAAATCCGGTTTTTTTCTTCCACACTTCATCGCTGAAAGTGCTTCACATTGACTATTATCCCAAAAACCGGGGGGAATATTCATCAAAATATGTTGCTTTTTTCACCAAGCTATATTATAATCATAGCTGTAAAAAGAATTTACCCTTCAAAAATTTTTTTTACATAAACCCCTTATTTAATTATTTATACTCCCCTTGAAAGCCCCGGCAGCTCCCCTGCCGGGGCTTTCTCTTTGTATTTATCCGGCTACGAATCACTTGATAATAATTTCAGAAAAACTGTAAAAAACAGCATCGCCGGTCTCATGATCTGCGATGCTGCTCTGTTTTTTATATTCTTCTTTTCCTATTCATTTTCATATGCGCCGGCAAACAATTTGTTTCTCAACATTTACCAGATTTCAGACTCTACTGCTGCTCTTTCAATAGAAAGACCTTTCATATAGCTGTCCATAAATGCATTGAATCCAGCCACACCTTCCGGTTTTGGATCCAGTGTGCTGCTTTCCTGATCTGCAAACACTTTATTATCAAGGAAGCTTTCCAGAGTCTCACCTTCTTCTTTATTTACCAGATAAGAAGCAAGAAGTGCGATTCCCCAGGCTCCGCCTTCACCTGCAGTAGCCATTACAGATACCGGTGCATTGACAGCATCTGCCAGAATCTGCTGTCCTACGCCTTTTGTCTTGAATAATCCTCCATGACCAAGAAGACGGTCTACTTTTACATTTTCTTTCTCAAACAGAAGGTTCAGACCTACTCTCATGGCTCCAAGGCATGTATACAGATTAGTTCTCATAAAGTTTGCAAGGTTAAATTTGCTTTCAGGAGAACGTACAAATAACGGACGTCCTTCTTCAAAGCCTGTCATATGCTCACCTGAGAAATAACAGTAGGACAAAAGTCCGCCACAGTCCGGATCTCCTTCAAGTGCTTTATTATAAAGGGTTCCGAACAGTTTATTCATATCCACTTCCATACCCATAGCCTCTGCAAACTCTTTAAATACATTTACCCAGGCATTCAGGTCAGAGGTACAGTTGTTGGAATGAGCCATAGCTACCAGATGTCCGGACGGAGTGGTAACCATGTCGATTTCTTTATACGGTCTGGAGAGTTCTTTTTCCAGAACGATCATGGCAAATACAGAAGTTCCTGCGGAAACGTTACCTGTACGAACTGCCACACTGTTTGTGGCAACCATACCTGTTCCTGCATCACCTTCCGGAGGGCACATCGGGATTCCTGCTTTCAGTTTACCTGTCACATCCAGAAGTTTCGCACCTTCTTCTGTAAGAACGCCGGCATCTTCCCCTGCAACAAGAGCTTTCGGCATAATGTCACGAAGTTTCCAAGAGAATCCGTAAGGTGCTACCAGTTCATCGAATTTATCAACCATTTCCTGATTATAATCTGCTTTTGTTGTGTCGATTGGGAACATACCCGCCGCATCACCGATTCCAAGAACTCTCTTACCTGTCAGTTTCCAGTGTACATAAGCCTCCAGAGTTGTGATATAGTCAATATCTTTTACATGTTCTTCACCGTTAAGGATCGCCTGATACAGATGAGCAATACTCCATCTCTGCGGAATGTTGTAGTTGAACAGTTCCATCAGTTTCTCGCTGGCTTCTCCTGTAATGTTGTTTCTCCATGTACGGAATGGTACAAGAAGTTCTCCTTCTTTGTTAAATGGCATATATCCATGCATCATGGCGCTGACGCCAAATGCACCTACGGATTCCAGTTCTATGTCATATTTTGCTTTTACATCCTTTGCCATATCCTGATAGCAGTCCTGGATACCTGTCCAGATATCATCCAGACTGTATGTCCAGACACCGTTTTCATAACGGTTTTCCCATTCATGTGCACCGGATGCGATTGGCTGATTTTTGTCATCTACAAGTACTGCTTTGATTCTGGTAGAACCAAACTCAATACCAAGTGCTGTTTTATTTGCAATTATCGCTGCTTTTGCTTCTGCTGTTCCCATTTTTATGTACCTCCCTGATTTTTTGATGTACTTTTTTTATATATTTTTAGGGCTGCCATCTCAGGCAATCCAATGAATCCTCTGACATATATGCACAATCCATTGTTCCTGTCTGATATGGCAGCCTTTTATGTTACTGTTCACTCCGTTCACAGTAACCCTTTTATATCACTTATGGTAATAATTATTTTCTGAATGCAAGTTCATTCCATCTCAGTTCATTCTTAAAATCACGAATATTTGTATCTTTATCAATGTAAACAGCTTCAATACCCATAGCTGCTGCCCAGTCACCCATCTGCTCTGCTGTCAGGTCATAAGAGAATGCTGTATGGTGGGCTCCGCCTGCAAGGATCCATGCTTCTGCACCTGTCTTAAGATTTGGCTGTGGTGTCCAGAATGCACTTCCTACAGGAAGCTTCGGCATCGGTTTCTCAACCTTCTTGCATTCCACATCGTTGATGATCAGACGGAAACGGTCTCCAAGATCGATCAGGGATGTTGCAATACCCGGGCCTGTCTTGCTTGTGAATACAAGTCTTGCAGGATCTTCTCTGTCACCCATGGAAAGCGGGCATACTTTAATGCCGATCTTACCATCTGCGACAGACGGGCATACCTCAAGCATATGAGACTGAAGGATTCCTTCTTTTCCAGGTACAAAGTTATATGTATAGTCTTCCATCATGGAAGTTCCTTTTGCATCTTTTACACCAGCTGTCATGATCTTCATCAGACGAACCATTGCAGCTGTCTTCCAGTCGCCTTCTGCACCGAATCCATAGCCTTTTTCCATAAGTCTCTGGATTGCAAGTCCGGGAAGCTGTTTAAGAGCACCCAGATCTCCAAAGTGTGTAACGATTGCCTGATAATTTTTCTCTTCCAGGAATTTCTCAAATCCGATCTCAATCTGAGCCTGAACTGCTACATGACGTTTAAATTCTTCCGGATCTCTTCCCTCAAGAAGAATATCATATTTGCTGTAGTATTCATCTACCAGCGCATCTACATCACCTTTAGCTACATCTTTTACATAATCAGCAATCTCATTTACAGGATAAGCATCAACTTCCCATCCGAATTTGATCTGTGCTTCTACTTTATCACCTTCTGTAACAGCTACGTTTCTCATGTTATCTGCTACACGACATACGCGGATATGGCTGCTCTCCATGATACCAACTGCTGTACGCATCCAGGAAGCAAGTCTTTCCTGAACATCTTTATCTGCCCAGTGTCCGACAATAACTTTTCTTTCGATTCCCATTCTTGTAACAATATGACCATATTCACGACCGCCATGAGCAGACTGGTTTTCATTCATAAAATCCATATCAATGGTATCATAAGGAATCTGCTCATTAAACTGTGTATGAAGATGGCAAAGCGGTTTTCTGTATTCTTTCAGACCAAGAATCCATGATTTTGCCGGTGAGAAAGTATGCATCCATGTGATAACACCTGCACAGTCCTCATCTGCATTTGCCTCATTAAATGTTTTACGGATCAGTTCGTTTGTGATCAGTGTTGGTTTCCATACTAATTCAAATGGAAGAACACCGCTCTTGTTTAATTCCTCAACAATAATTCTGGAATGCTCAGCAACTTTTCTTAAGCACTCATCTCCGTAAAGATCCTGTGAACCTGTACAAAACCAGAACTTATAGTTTCTTCCTGTTTTCATGATAAAATTCCTCCTGGATTTATTTTTATTTTTTATTTATTTCATTTGTTTACAATATTTTTCTGCATGATCCCCGTATGATCAGTTCCGGATAAATCAGTCTTTCAACCTTACTTTCTTCTTCAGGAACTCCGTTGATCTTCTCAAGTATAAGCTCTGCTGCCATTTCTCCCAGCTTTTCCTGCGGATGAGCTATCGTTGTGATTCCGCTTCCTCGCTGAGCATACAGTGAATTGTCATAACCGGTAATGGAAATATCATCCGGTATCCTGACTCCCATTTTCTCCAGTTCTTCCATAACCTGAACAGCAATCTGATCATTGTAACAGACGATTCCATCCGGAAGCTGTCCGCTCTGTACCATTTCTTTTGCCATCAGTGCAGGTTTTACTTTCCTGTCCTCTGTATGAAACCAGACAACATCATCAGGATCATAGGCAATCCCTGACTCCTGTAAGGCCTTCACATATCCCTTGTGGCGCTCCAGTCCCTGCATATCGTCTGCCTTAAAGAAACCCTTGATCTTTTTATGTCCCAGTTCCAGCAGATATTTTGTTACAAGATAGCCTCCCTGTGCATCATCCATAAGAATATGAGGTTTATCCCTCATTTCTGAATAGATTCCCTGAATAAACACATACGGAATTTCAAATTTATCCAGATTCTGATAAAGATTTCTGTGTTTACAGATCATCTCACTTTTGCTTGGTTCAATGATCAGTCCATCAATATCTTTCTTCAGAAGTTCCTCCAGACATCTGGCCTCTTTCTGTCTGCTGTTTGCTGTGTTTTTCAGGATAATACTGTAACCGCTTTCTGAAAGGACATTATCCATTCCCTGTATCAGTCTCGGAAAAATATAATCAGAAATATATGTGGTCACTACCGCAATATTCTTTGAATTCTTTATATGGCGCATATTCTCAGAGCAATAAGTACCTCTTCCGTGAAATGCCTCTACATATCCGTCCTGCTCCAGGATTCCCAGTGCTTTACGAACTGTATGTCTACTCAGGGAATATTTCTGTGAAAGCTCGTTTTCTGAAGGAAGCTTCTCTCCCGGTCGGATAGCTCCTGACATAATATCACTTCTGAGCTGTTCCATCAGTGAGAAATATTTCGGCTTTCCATTATCTGTCATGTCTTCTTCCCTCCTGTATTTAGGATACAACTTGTACGCACGTACGAACAAGTTGTTTTTTATGCATAAATTATACAAAATATCGAGAGATTTTTCATTAGTTTTTTCCAAAACACCTCGAGGGATAGTAATGTGTGAACAGTAACAGTTCATCCTTTACGAAAGTTACCAATATCCGATTGATTTCAACATCACTTCGGCTCAGCTTTTTCTATACCATAACATTCATGGCAAATCCCATGTACCGCCATACGTATTTCTTTATCCAGACGTGAATTACAGGTGATCAGAGTCACCATTCTCTCCCTTTCATCAGGCTCTACTCCTGTATCATACATGGAATTATTTTTCAATATAGATAATTGTCTTCTGTATGCAGGACTGGATAACTTGTATCCATATTCAAATGCCGGGCTTTGGGAAGATGCCTGTTCCACAGAAAAAATTTTGTACAGAAACTTTCTTTTGGGTGTTGTGATCTCAATTTCAGGACATTTTTTCAGAAATTCAGGCTGTTCATAACGGTTCAGATTTGCAAACATCATATTACCTTCTATATTATGCCCGTAAAGAATACTGTGGGAATCTGTAAAATTCTTTTTTATGTCATGTTCCAGAAAAATACATCCAAACAGATCTTCCTCTCCTCTGAAATTATATTTCAGGTAATATTCATCATCTGCCGCCTGAACTACAGGATAAGAAATATCGGCTCCCGGGACAGTAATCCAGGCAACTGTCTGAGAGTTGATCTTTCTTAAATTTTCCCAGGAAATCCCGAAGGATTCCCTGATTTCATCTGTACAGTTTTTGTTTTTTGATTCAGAAGATCTTCTCTGTTTTTTCCTGCGTTTTTTTTCACTGTTTTTTGTACTGCTGTCTTCATCAGTTTTTTTGCCATCTGCCAATAATCCGGCACCTTCTCTGTTCTTCACCCCTGCCATTTGGGAAAGCTCTGCATATTCCTGCCTTGCTGCAAGATTCTGTTCATAACTTTTTATATAGAAGCCGGCACAATATATAAGAAGCCCGATTGCTGCTATGATCATACTTACTGCAAATGTTCTGAGTTTTTTCATTTCCGCGGCATACCCTTTATATTTCTTTTCCCGGAAACAGTTCTTCTGTAGATCACCACACCTCCTGTCAGCAGTCCCATTCCGATAAGGCCAAGAACAGCCATCATTTTAAACGGTCTGACATCTCCTGTTTTAGAACTTCCTGCCATGGAACCACCCTGATAGCTTCCGTATCCACCGGAATATCCACCCGAATTTGCGTAACTGCTGCCTCCGCTTCCGGAAGTCGTGCCTCCATTATTTCCACCATTGTAAGATGCTAACGGTGCTTTCGTCGGTACAGGAGTCATTTTCGGGCAGGTTCCCGGTACAGATGGTGTTGGTGTGGCTTTTGGCTGCTCCGTCGGTTTCGGTACTTCTGTAGGTTTTGGTGTCTCTGTCGGCTTTGGTGTTTCTGTTGGTTTCGGTGTTGCAGACGGTGTTGGTGTGGCAGTCGGTTCTGCTTTTGCTTTCACATATGCCTCCTGCTGTGCAGTAATTTCCGGTGAAATATCACCTCTTGCTTTCGCTGTGTTTACAATTTTTTCAGGCTCTGTGCTTTCTGTTTTAAATACCATTTCATAGCAGACTTCAATTTTATCCATATCTGACAACGATGCTCCTGTCTGAATTACAAATCCTGTATCATCTGCCTCTATTTTGGCATCTTTCAGTTCTATGCCGTTTTTCTTCACAAAAATGCTGTCTTTTACAATGGAAGCCCCTTGGGTTTCCAGTTTATCTTCGATAACAATATTCTGATCTGTGACATCCTCACGCAGTTGTCTTACTGTCAGTTTATAGTATCCTTTCTCACCGGACGCATACTCTTTCTTATCTGATTCCTTCACAATTTCCAGAATCGGACTGTGTACCTCTGTCTCTGCTTCCCCGGTTGCAGGTATCTTTTCACTGCTGTCTGCAACTGCAGTATTGTGCACTTTCTGTCCTGCCAGGGCTGCATCAATCACTGCTGCCTGATATTCCACGATCATACTTTTCTGTTCCTGACAGTCCAGAGGATTATACATTATCTGCTCAAAAAGACCGCCTTTATCATTATCGCAGATACTATATCTGCTATCCCTGACCAGTGTCCTGCCTGTTGACATCAGGAAAGTATTATCATCATTGATCTGTACATCAGCATCTGCCACATTTCCTTTCTCATCCATCAGAATCACCGAATCCTTCAGAAGACGTACTCCCTGAGTATCGATCACATCCTGCAAAGTAACATTACGCGCCACACATCCGGTCTGCTCCTGTGTCAGGACAATGCGATATGTAATAATATCACCATATTTGTAAAATGGTTTGTCCGTCGTCTTCTCTACTTTAAGAACAGGCGAGTTCACCCAGATTTTTGAGGAGTCCTTTACTTTCTGTGCATTATCTGCATACGCCTGTGCTGTATTTACAATCTCCATCCCATTTACGCTTTCCTGCGCAGTACAGCGGAAATTAACAGTCACAGGTGTCTGATACGGAAGATCTGAAATCGTCACGATCCATCCGGTTCCCTGACGTGTAACCTGACAGCTGACCGGTTTTTCCACTGTTTCTTTATAATTTTCCGGATTCAGCTGATTTCCTGCATCATCAGTTCCTGCCACCGGATTCTGAATAACAGCCGGAACACCGCTTACAGTAACAGCATCTTCAGCTCCGTCCAGAGCCAGCCCTTCAGGAAGGGAAAGATCACTGATCACAAGATTTCTTGCGATAGATCCCTTCTGAAGATTATTAACCGTAACCTGATAATTCACCTGTTCTCCTACCCGAAATTCATTTTCCGTACGTCCGTCCCCGGCTGCCAGATATGGATTCTGAAAACTTTTCTCAATAGAAAGAACTGCTGTATTTACATACACTTCTGCGTCATCCTGCGAAACAGGGGCATTCTGCGCCTGCACATTGGCAACATTAATGCTTTCCATTCCATTTGCCGCTTCCGTAACTGTGCAAAGGAAAGAAATCATAACCGGAGTATTTGCCGGAAGATCTGAAATGTTCAGTCTCCATCCGCTTCCCTCCTGAAGAAATTCATAATTCACTGGTTTCTCTGATGTCTCATTATAAAATTCCGGATTGAGCTGGTTCAAAACATCTTTGGTTCCTGCTGTCAGCTGCGTAATATTCTGTGGGATTCCGCTTACCGATACATCCTCTGCCGATGAAAGTGCAAGTCCTGCCGGCATACCGGTATCCCAGACAGTTACGTTCCGGGCCACTGTACCTGCTTTTTTATTCTCCACCACCACATTGTACTGTACCTGTTCTCCGACCTGCCATTCATAATGATCTGCAGATTTCTCAATCCAGAATTCTCCTGAATTTACATATACTTCTGCATCATCAGATCTCTCATCTGTATTAGCAGCTTTTACAGTTGCTGCATTTACGCTTTCGTGTCCATTTGCCTCTTCCTGTGCGATACAATGGAAAATAATCGTTACAGGCTGACTGTATGGCACATAAGAACAATAAAAGGAAAATCCGTTCTCATCTGCATTCAACTGAGAATCCACAGGTCTCGCTTCATATGCCTGTCCTGTTTTCTTATCCGGTACGGGATAGTTTACCTGTTGCTGAACTCCCAGTACTTCCATGCTCTGTGCACCACCTGCCAGAACCAGTCCCTGCGGCAGACCAATATCAGTAATAGTTACATCTTTTGCGATTGTTCCTGCCGTTACATTATTCACCACGATCCGGTAAGCTACCTGCTCTCCTGCCTGCCATTCATATTTGTCTGCTGTTTTATCAATTTCAAGCTGTGGACTGTTCGGCCATACTTCTGCCATATCCTTTCTGGATTCCTGTTCTCCTGTCTCAGGATTGATCAGATTATCCGCTGTTGCAGTCACAATATTTTCCCATTCCTGTCCATTGGAATCCGCAGATGCCTGACATTTAAAACGGATTGTGATCGTCTCCCCATACTTCAGGGACGGACACTCTGCTTTCCATCCATTTTCTCCCTGTCCGGTAAGCGTACAGTTCTCACCTCCCTGACTTGTCTCTACAGCATACTGCCCTTCCAGAAGCTGCAGACATGATGGAAGCTCGTCTGTAATAACAACATTTACAGCTTTTACATCCTGTTTTATCTGAGAAACCAGAATCTCATAATCTATGATATCTCCCGTTTTCCATTCATACTGAGAAGTATTTTTCTTTACTTCCAGTTCCGGTGGAATCACACCCTTTACCCACACTGTTTCCGTATCCATTGTATCTCCGCTTCCGTTTGTACGTTCATAACTCATGGATGCATGGTTTGGTACAAGAATACTGTATCCATCCTCTGCAAGGTATTTTGAAATGTTAATTTCTGATTCCGGTCTCTGGCGTACTTTTAAAGTAAATGTGTAAGTCTGATTATCTGTAAATGCTTCATCCTGAAGGCTCTCTGCTTTGGCCCTGCAGGTCACTTTCTGTCCTTCAACAGCAACATCAAACCAGTCTGTCACTGTCTGCCCTGCATCATTCACAATACTGACTTTTGATGTATCCTCTATAGTAAGACAATCCTCAAGTATATCCTGTACCACAAAGGATTTCAGTCTATTGGGTGTCACCTCCGCCCGGATCATATACTGAAATTCCTGTCCCTGACGAATGCCAAAAGGTTTTTCTTTTGATGCGGCAGCTGCCTGTTCCCATGTACAGTTTGCCTCTCCCACACGTTTCTCAGGTGCTTTTTTCATCTCAACATCGCCGAAACAATAGGATGTAAAATCAAAATATGCATATGCTTTACAGTATTTCTGTCCTTTAAAGTTCGGACAATAACTGTTGCCTGATGGATCCAGATATTTATTTCTTGTAATCTCTGCCCATCTTTCCTGAGAACCGGCTTTTGCAATGGCATCTTCACGACTTTTATCCCATTTATCCAGTCTGAACTGATGACAGAATTCTACCGTAAAATTATCTGTATTATAAAAAAGATTCAGCCATCCTCTCGGATCATCCGGCTCAACGGAACCAAGGGGTGAGCTTACAGAATTTCCATCTACCGTCAGATAATCATTGTTTTTCAGAACATATGCATTATCCAGACTGCTGTCTGACGGAATACGGACTCCCTGTCCCGCATCAATATCACGTATGGTTCCATGGCCACTGATCGGCAGTGTTTCTTCTGTTCCATGCTTCAGAAACTGAAACTTAACCTTTGCGTATCCTACAGAATAAATAAATACACCGATACTGTTTTTGGAAAAGCCAACCATTGGATAAGCTTCATTATCTTTCCATGCAAACGTAGCTCCGCCTTTATTCTGAACAATCGATTCTGCAGTGCGCAGATCATAACGGGGTTCTGCATTCTCTACTCCCACAAGAATGAGTCTGACATCAACAATATTTCCATTTCCATCTTTTCCTACATTGTTATAACGCATCCCTGCACTTCCGGCTTTATAGTCCGCTCCTACACGAACGCACTCTGTGTCACGTTCACTTTTTCCATTGTCTGAAAAAGCTTCCCTGTCCAGATTATCACACCCAAAAGATTCATATGTGGTAATTCCGGGCTGAAACTTCATGTTAAAGCGATAACCATAATCTACCACCTTGTCACTGTCCCATGTTTCTACAGCTAACGGTGCCGCCTGAGTTTCGCAGACAGGCACAAGCCCCAGAATTGCCTGCAGAATAAAAAGCATTGCAAGCAGCAAAGCTCCAAGGCGTTCTTTCAGTTTGAAATTGTGTTTCATTTTCCGTCTCCTTTCCGAACAAAAAATATAAAAATGAATGTGGGATTTTTCCCTGCACCTGGCAGGATTAAAGAATAGAAATAAGTTGAGATTGTATGATTATAAATATTCAAGGGGAATTAATATCGTGAAACAAGAACGTTTACACTTAAGATTTTTAAGATTCTGCGCAGGGTTTCTTTTCTGAAACCCTGCACAGATTTTCATTGATCATTTCTTTTCTTCAGCCATGAAAGAAAATAAAGAATAATTGCAAGAATAATAAAAAACGGAATCGCAACTCCGATTATCAGTATCAGTAAAACAATTATAACAGCCGCCGCTGCAATAACAACAGCCCTGCCATGCCAGGTAGAAAGATCGATTACTTTTTTCCATCTTTTCTCCTGCTGATGAGGAAGCTCTGTCTCATTGCCATAACTACTTCCGTAAGAAGAATACTCTCCGTAATCTTCCTGTGTACTTCCATCATCTGTATCGATCAGAGTTTTTGCTATCAGATGCGGGTCTCCCAGTTCCTGCAGTACTTCCTGCTCTGAACGTCCGCCACGTACCTGAGACTGTATATAATCTTCATAATACCTGATATGTGCTGCTGCTTTGCCCTCCTGCATCTGACCGGCAAGCTGGCTTCTCAGGATTTCCAAAAATTCTTTTCTGTTCATCTTCTACACTCCATTTTGCCAGAAATACATGTCAAAACTCTACTGCTCGATCCGTTATCAGTAACGTTCGTACTCTTATTTTACCATATATACCGCAGGTAGCAACTAATATAATCATAAACTTTTTATGAAATTCTTATAAACTCAGTTGCTGTTCACTCCGTTCTCAGTAACTGAGCCAAAATTCATTCCAGATTGCCTGCGGCAATGGAATTTTGGCTTGTATGTCATTTCCCGACAATTTTTGCATACATCTCCGGTCTGCGGTCTCTGAAAAGTCCCCAGTTCAGTCTGTCTGCCTTTAATGCATCCAGGTCAAAAGTGCTTACAAGCACCCCCTCTTCCCCTCCGGGCAGTTCTGCACAGAGAGCACCTGTGTTGTCTGTGATAAAAGAAGAGCCGTAAAAATTAAGAGCAGATTTCTGCATTCCGTTTTCCGGACATGGCTCTACTGTTTCCTCACCGATTCTGTTGGCAGCGATCACAGGGATCAGGTTGGAGGCAGCGTGTCCCTGCATACATCTTCTCCAGTGTTCCATGCTGTCACATTCCAGGATGGGTTCACTGCCGATGGCAGTGGGATAAAAGAGAAGCTCTGCTCCCTGCAGTGCCATACATCTTGCCGTTTCCGGGAACCACTGATCCCAGCAGATTCCAACTCCAATGGTTCCAAATCTGGTATCAAAAACCTTAAAGCCGGTATCTCCCGGTGTGAAATAGAATTTTTCCTGATAATAATGGTCATCCGGAATATGTGTTTTCCGGTAAACGCCGAGATTCTTCCCATCTGCATCCAGAACCGCAATGCTGTTATAGGTATTATTGACCTCTTTTTCATAAAAACTGACCGGGATCACAATCCCCAGCTCTGCCGCTACCCTGCTGAAATGACGCACTGCAGGGTTTTCCTCTGCAGTCTGCGCATATTCATAATACTCATATCTGCGCTCCTGGCAGAAATAGGGCCGTTCAAAAAGCTCCGGCAGAAGAACAATCTCAGCTCCCTTTGCTGCTGCCTGACGCACCAGTTCCTCTGCATGGGCAATATTTTTCTCCACACTTTTACTGCATTTCATCTGAACTGCTGCCACTGTTACATTTCTCATCCTGTCTGTTCCTCCTGCTCCTGTTTACATAAGTAAGTTTTTTCATAACTTTCAGGTAATAACCCTCAAACACATGACTCTCAAAGTTTTCTGCATCAAGGTCAGATATTTTTTCCGGGAATCTGCTGGGTGATACAGTGAATATTTCCACCGCCAACAATGATGGCTCTGGCATCAATGGGATAAATCCTTCTTTCAGGAAAACACTTCTGCAGAATCTCCACTGCCCTTTTGTCATTTTCATCCCCAAATTGTGGAAGGATGATCCCTCCATTGGAAATATAGAAATTCACGTAACTGGCAGCCATCCGTTCTCCTGCTTCCCGTTCGTCTTCTCCCTCTTCAAACACAAAGCCATCCACATCTTCCTGGGTAAGGCAGACCGGTTTCTGAGGAATCGGAAGCTTATGAATCTTAAATTTTCTGCCCTTTGCATCTGTTTCCTGTTCCAGCACCTTCAGATCAGCCAAAGACATGGCATACTGCGGATCTGTCTCATCCTCTGTCCATGCAAGCACAACCTCTCCGGGCCTTACAAAAGCGCACACGTTATCCACATGCTCATTGGTTTCATCCTGATAGATTCCACATGGAAGCCAGATAATCTTGTGGACACCGAGCCAGTACTTCAACTGTTCCTCTATCTGTTCCCTGCTCATCTGAGGATTGCGTCCCTGACTCAGAAGACAGGCCTCTGTAACAATCAGAGTCCCCTCTCCGTCAGAATGGATGGAACCGCCCTCCAGCACAAAAGGTCTGGCATCCAGACATGGACAACCGAGAGTCCTGCAGATAAAGGCAGCCACCCTGTCATCCTTTTCCCAGTTCCGGTAAAGCCCGTCAAAGGTACCTCCCCAGGCATTAAACTGCCAGTCAACTCCACAGACCGCTCCTTTCTCATCCAGAACCATGGTTGCTCCCACATCTCTGGCCCAGGCGTCATCTGTCTCGCATTCCAGCAAAGTCACACCGGAAACATTCCCAAGCTGATTCTTTGCATTCTCCATCTGAGCTTTGGAAACCAGCATATACACCTTTTCGCTCACTCCAATAGCCTCTGCAACTTTCACAAATGCTTTCTGTGCTTCCCTTGCCCCATAATTCCAGGAACCGGGACGTTCCGGCCAGATCATCACACATCCCTCATGAGGCTCAAATTCTCCGGGCATACGATATTTTGTTCTGTTCTTCTCTGTAACTTCCATGTCTGTCTCCTTTTCTTTGATAGCCCGGCAGATATCAGGAAAGCCGGCTCTTAAAGTCTTCGTATCCGAAATGTCTGATAACCTCACACTCTCCGTCCTCATGCATAACCGCAATATCCGGCAGCGGCATACCGTTAAATGTATTATTCTTCACCATAGAATAAATCGCCATATCCATAAAATACAGCTTGTCCCCGATCCGGATCTCTCTGTCAAAGGAATAATCTCCGATTACATCTCCTGCCAGGCAGGTGCAGGAAGATAAGCGGTAGGTATATGCCTTCTCCCCTGCTTCCCCGCTGTCCTTAAGAGGCGGACGATAGGGCATCTCCAGCACATCCGGCATATGGCAGGCTGCAGAAGCATCCAAAATCAGCGTTCTGATCTCATTTTCCACAATGTCCATAACCTCTGTCACCAGATATCCGGCATTCAGGGCAACAGCCTCCCCGGGCTCCAGATAAATATCCAGATCATAGGTTTCCTTCATATGCTGAATACATTTTTCCAGGAGCTTTACATCATAATCCTCTCTGGTAATGTGATGTCCGCCGCCCATATTCAACCAGGAAACCTCAGACAGAAATTCTCCAAACTTCTCCTCTACTGCCTGCAATGTTTTCTCCAGGTCATCTGCATTCTGTTCGCAGAGCGTATGGAAATGCAGTCCGTCGATCCATTTCAGACATTCCCCGTCAAAGTTCTCTCTGGTAACCCCCAGCCTGGAACCCGGCGCACAGGGATCATAGATTGCATGATCCCCCTGAGTGGAGCATTCCGGATTAATACGGAGTCCCAGACTGGCTCCGGTACACACATCTTTAAATTTTTTCAGCTGTGCTGTGGAATTAAAGATAATATGGTCACAGATCCGATCCAGTTCCTCTATATCTTCTGTACGGTAAGCAGGGGAAAAAACATGATTCTCTTTCCCCATCTCTTCATATCCAAGCCTTGCCTCAAACAGACCGCTGGCAGTGGTACCTGCCAGATATTTTCCGATCATGGGATACAGAGCAAAGCCGGAAAACGCTTTCTGCGCCAGAAGGATCTTACACCCGGTATCCTCCTGGACTTTTTTCAAAATCTCCAGATTCTCCCGCATCTTCTTCTCATCGATCACATAGCAGGGAGTTTGCAGTTGATCAATCTTCATTGGCTTTCCAGACCTTTACCAGTTCAGGATCTTCGCAGACTTTCCATGGAAGTCCCCATTTGTTCAGTGCTTCCATATATGGATCCGGATCAAATTCTTCCACATTAAATACACCCGGCTTCTTCCACTGTCCGGTCACTACCATCATGGAACCGATCATAGCCGGAACACCTGTTGTATAGGAGATTGCCTGGGATTCCACCTCTTTATAGCATTCCTGATGATCACATACATTATAAATATAAATACTTTTCTCTTTTCCGTCCTTAACACCTGTGAAAATACAGCCGATATTTGTTTTACCCACTGTTCTCGGACCCAGAGATGCAGGATCCGGCAGAAGAGCTTTCAAAAACTGGATCGGCACGATCTCCTGTCCATTAAATTCCACAGGTGCGGTGGAAAGCATTCCTACATTTTCCAGACATTTCATATGTGTCAGATAGCTCTGTCCGAATGTCATAAAGAAACGGATCCTCTGTACTCCCGGAATATTTTTTGCCAGTGATTCAATCTCTTCATGATGAAGAAGATACATATCCTTCTTTCCTACCTCAGGGAAATCGTAGACAGATTTAAATTCCATAGGCTCTGTTTCTACCCAATGTCCGTCTTCCCAGTAGGAACCATTTGCGGAAACCTCTCGAAGATTGATCTCCGGGTTAAAGTTTGTGGCAAAAGGATATCCATGATCACCGCCGTTACAGTCCAGAATATCAATGGTATGGATTTCATCAAAATAATGCTTCAGGGCATAGGCACTAAATACACTGGTAACACCCGGATCAAAACCGGTTCCCAGAAGAGCAGTCAGTCCTGCTTCCTTAAATTTCTCATCATAAGCCCACTGCCAGGAATAATCGAAATATGCAGTAAAGCCTTTTTCTTTACATCTCTTTTCATAGATTGCACGCCATGTGGGATCTTCTGTATCCTCTGCTTCATAATTGGCAGTATCAATATAATCCGCACCGGCTTCCAGACATGCATCCATGATGGTAAGATCCTGATATGGAAGTGCCACATTCAGGACAGCATCCGGCTTATAGGCTCTGATCAATTCTGCGACCTCTGCTGCATTATCCGCATCTACCTTTGCTGTCTCAATTTTTGTCTTCGTTGTACTTTCAATCTTCTCTTTGAGTGCATCGCATTTTTCCTTTGTCCTGCTTGCGATCATAATCTCTGTAAAAACATCGCTGTTCTGACAGCATTTGCGAATTGCCACTGAAGCTACCCCACCACATCCGATTACCAATAATCTGCTCATAAACTGTTTTCCTCCTCTTCCAGTAAATCTTCTACATATTTTGGAAGCATAAATGCTCCTCTGTGAAGGTTTGTTGTATAATACCATGTTTCTATATTAAGATTATCAAACCTCTCCGGCCTGAAATCTTCCAGTGGATGATATTTCTTTGATGCAAATCCAAAAAGCCAGTATCCCGAGGGACAGGTAGGGATATGTGCCTGATAAACCCTGCTCACCGGAAATGACCGGAAAACCTTTCTGTGCATCTTTCTGCATTCCACCTCATCCTCATCATAAAAAGGACTTCCATGCTGATAAACCATGATTCCGTCATCTCTGAGAGCCTTATAACAGCTTCCGTAGAATTCCTTTGTAAAAAGTCCCTCTGTATGTCCCAGCGGATCTGTGGAATCATTGATGATCAGGTCATATCTGGCCTTTTTATTCCGCAGGAACCGAAGGCCGTCTTCATAATAAATATTGACTCTCTCATCCTTCAGTCCCTGGGCAATATCCGGAAACATCTCCGCACATACATCCACAAACATTTTATCGGATTCCACCACATCAATGCTCTCAATCTGTGGATAATGGATCAGTTCTCTGGCAACTCCACCGTCACCGCCGCCGATGATCAGAACATTTTTTACATTGGGATGTACTGTCATTGGCACATGCGTGACCATTTCATCATAAATAAATTCATCCTTGTCAGAAAATACGATCTCACCGTCCAGAGCCACAAATCTTCCAAATTCTTCAGACTCAAACACATCGATTCTCTGAAATTCACTTTCCCCTGAAAATAACTGTCGGTTAATCCGGACAGAAAGCTTTACATTTCCTGTATGGAACTCGGAATACCATAATTCCATGATCAGATACCCCCTTTCAGGACCTGAAGATTTTCTACCTTCGGATCCTCCATTCCCTGCATGGAACAGCCTTTGTCTCTTGCATAAAGAATGTATTCTACAATTTCCTGTGTCACCATTTCTCCAGGAGCAAGAATCGGGATTCCCGGAGGATAACACATAACAAATTCACCGCTGATCCTGCCTGCCGCCTGTTCCATGGGCAGAGATTCTTTCTCCGCATAAAATGCCTGCTGTGGAGACGCCACCACTGCAGGTGCGATATATTCCCCGGAAAGCATACCTGTGCTGTCCTTCTTATACAGACGTTCAATATCAGCCAATGCCCCTACCAGTCTCTCAATATCCTGAAGCCTGTCTCCGATGGAAATGTAAGCCAGAATATTACAGATATCTCCAAACTCGATCTGAATATCATATTCATCTCTGAGAAGATCATAAACTTCAATACCTGCCAACCCATTTCCCAGTGTATAAATGGAGAGTTTTGTAACATCAAAATCAAAAACACTGGTTCCATTGATCAGATCCATACCATATGCATAATAACCGCCGATCTCATTGATCTCCTCTCTGGCATACTGCGCCATCCCTGCAACCTTTTCAAAGGATTCCTCTCCCCTGAGTGCCAGATTTCTTCTGGAGATATCCAGACTGGACAACAGAAGATAAGAAGCGCTTGTGGTCTGAGTCAGATTGATGATCTGGCGCACTTTCTCTGCATTCATACTCTTATTCAAAAGCAGCAGCGAACTCTGTGTCAGACTTCCGCCGGATTTGTGCATGGAAACTGCCGCCATGTCAGCACCTGCCGCCATTCCGGATACAGGAAGGTTTCTGCCGAAATAAAGATGGGTTCCATGAGCCTCATCTGCCAGCACCTTCATTCCTCTTGCATGAGCCTTCTTTACGATAGTCCGCAGATCCGAACAGATTCCATAATAGGTAGGGTTATTTACAAGAACTGCCACCGCATCCGGATTCTCATCCATAGCCTTCTCCACCTGACTGACTTCCATGCCAAGGGAAATGCCCAGCTGCGCATTCACCTCCGGGTTTACATAAACCGGAATTGCACCGCACAGTACCAGGGCATTGATGGCACTTTTATGTACATTTCGCGGCAGAATGATCTTATCCCCTGCCTTGCAGACAGACAGGATCATGCTCTGCACTGCAGATGTGGTTCCTCCTACCATAAGGAATGCATGCGCTGCGCCAAAAGCATCTGCTGCAAGCTCCTCCGCTTCTCTGATCACCGAAACCGGGTGGCAGAGATTGTCCAGCGGCTTCATAGAATTAACATCCAGCCCCACACATTTCTCTCCCAGCAACTGTGCAAGCTCCGGATTTCCTCTTCCTCTTTTATGTCCCGGCACATCAAAGGGAACGACTCTCTTCTTTCGGAAACGTTCCAGTGCTTCATATATGGGCGCATGCTGTTGTCTTTCATAATCCATTTGACATGTTCCTCTTTTCCTGTCGTCATGTACCGGCAAATACAGTTCTATCATTCAGCAATTGTATACTGCCTCAAACCGGCACAATGATTCAATTATTTCTCTATATATTCAAGTCGAACGCATGTGAGACACATCCTCGCAAAGCGTTTATCTCCAACCATATCCTTTATATTTGCTATATCTGCACAAAAAAAGAAGCAGATAAGTTCATTCACCATCTGCTTCTCTCATGATCTATAGAATTTCTCAGGCTCTGTCTCTTTATATACTGACCGGATTTCCCGTATAAATCCGTCTGTATCCTGTGCCTGTTCCCGTATTCTGAAATATTCATGACTGCTGTCGTCTTCAATCGCTGGCAAATATATGCTATGCTCTTATTGACCGTTTCACAAGATGATGTGTGCTTACGCACTGATTATTATAAAGTAATCAACTTATAAAATTTGAGCTCCTAACTCAATCAATAATGTGGTGTCTCCCACCCGGCAACTGCCCCGCCTGTCCGTATGGCTTAACATTCAGAAACTGTCTCTGAATGTGAGCAAATATTTGCATGAAAACGATAATGTCTTTTCATACTAAAGATGAGAATAACATATCTTCTGAACTGTTGTCAATTCCATTTTCCATATTTTGCACTAGAGCGTGTCTGAAAAAGGCTTTCTGCAAGATGTGCGTCACAATTTGTGGGATATTTTGCCCGGATGAGGGCGCCGTAGCGGGCTACGGCAACTGAATTCGGGTGAAATATCCCGCAAAGTGGGGCGTGCAGATTGCGGGAATGATTTTTCAGACACGCTCTAGCTTTACCCGCTTTTTATATTTTCTTCATTTATCAGGGAAAACTGTGTTTATTTTTTAACAATTTCTTTCCTTGAGAAAACGTATTTTCTTTCATGACCAGGGATTACGATTCTCTTCTCTTATCAATTTGCACAACTTTTATCCAGTTTACTCACATTTTTTGACGTTTCAACAAAATTTTCTTGACATTTTTTTCTCAAAATGATATATTGTATTCATCAATTGAAAGAACCTTCGAGTACTGACGGAAAGAGTGGAGTGCAAACCACGTGGAGTCGGAGGTTTGTGGGAGCCGACCGTCTGGGCAGTATTTGAAATATTCAGATACTGGCCTTTTTTTATAACTTTCAGGGCAGAAATCAGGAATACCAGGCAGACCGGCCAATACTTCTTTCAATTAATAATTGTTGCTGATCGCGGAGTGAACAGCAACAGAAGTTTTTCATGTTATGCGGAAACGAAAGGAGAAAAACAATTATGGGATTCAAATCAGACATTGAAATTGCACAGGAATGCGAGATGCTTCCAATTACTCAGATCGCAGAGAAAGCAGGTATTGACGACAAATATCTGGAGCAGTACGGAAAATACAAAGCAAAAATCGACTACAATCTTCTGAAAGAAAGTGATAAGAAGGATGGAAAATTAATCCTCGTTACAGCTATCAACCCAACTCCAGCAGGAGAAGGTAAAACTACTACTACTGTAGGTCTTGCAGATGGTATGCAGAGACTTGGCAAGAGTGTTATGGTAGCTCTTCGTGAGCCATCCTTAGGACCGGTATTCGGTGTAAAAGGTGGTGCAGCAGGCGGCGGATATGCACAGGTTGTTCCTATGGAAGATATTAACCTTCACTTCACAGGTGACTTCCATGCCATTGGCGCAGCTAACAACTTACTGGCAGCTATGATCGATAACCATATCTTCCAGGGCAATGCATTAAACATCGACCCACGTAAGATCACATGGAGAAGATGTGTGGATATGAACGACCGTCAGCTTCGTAACGTAGTAGATGGTCTTGGCGGAAAGACAAACGGTATGCCTCGTGAAGACGGATACGACATCACAGTTGCATCTGAAATCATGGCAGTTCTCTGTCTTGCAAGCGACATCAAGGACCTGAAAGAAAGATTATCCAAGATCATCATCGGATATACATACGGAAAAGTTTCTGAGCAGAAACCTGTAACAGCAGGTGACCTTCACGCAGAAGGCGCTATGACAGCCCTGTTAAAAGATGCTCTGAAACCAAACCTTGTACAGACTCTGGAACACGTTCCTGCAATCGTACATGGCGGACCATTCGCAAACATCGCTCATGGATGTAACTCTGTAACAGCTACAAAGATGGCTATGAAGCTTGCTGATTATGCAATCACAGAAGCTGGTTTCGGTGCTGACCTTGGTGCTGAGAAATTCCTTGATATCAAATGCCGTATGGCTGGTTTAAAACCAAGCGCAGTTGTAATCGTAGCTACAGTACGTGCCCTGAAATACAACGGCGGCGTTGCTAAAGCTGACCTTAACAATGAAAACCTGGAAGCTCTTGAAAAAGGTATCCCGAACCTGTTAAAACACGTTTCCAACATCAAAAACGTATACAAACTTCCATGTGTTGTTGCTATCAACGCATTCCCTACAGATACAAAAGCAGAGCTTGACTTTGTAGAAGCTAAATGTAAAGAACTGGGCGTTAACGTTGCTCTTTCTGAAGTATGGGCAAAAGGCGGCGAAGGCGGAATCAAACTTGCAGAAGAAGTTATCCGTCTTGTTGAAGAACCAAACGACTTCTCCTATGCATATGAACTGGAAGGTTCTATCGAAGACAAACTGAACCAGATTGTTCAGAAAGTATATGGCGGTAAGAAAGTAGTTCTGACAGCTAACGCTCAGAAACAGGCGAAACAGTTAGAAGCTCTTGGCTTTGGCAACTGCCCGATCTGTGTAGCTAAGACACAGTACAGCTTAACAGATGACCAGACTAAACTGGGTGCTCCTACTGACTTCGAAGTTACAGTACGTAACCTGAAGATTTCCGCTGGTGCAGGATTCATCGTAGCTCTTACAGGCGAGATCATGACAATGCCAGGTCTTCCTAAAGTTCCGGCTGCTGAGAGAATCGACGTAGACGAGACAGGTAAGATCACAGGTCTGTTCTAATCCGGTTGAAATCAATCGAATAATTCAAAAATATAAAAATCATATTTATATATGATATGTGTCCAGACGATTTTACAGGCGGGAAGATTTTCCCGCCTGTTTTTTTCTTTATTTTTTTATAAGATAATCTTTTCCGGAAATACCAGGTTCCGTCATATGGATCGGATCCAGAATGCGATTAAGTTCATCCTCGTCCATAAGCTTTTCTTTCAGAATCAGACTTCTTACAGATTCGCCTGTCTTAATTGCCTTTTTTGCAATATCCGCAGCCTTCTGATATCCAAGATGGGGGCTGATTGCAGTGATAATACCTACACTGTTTTCTACCAGATAACGGCATCTTTCTTCATTTGCCGTAATTCCTACAATACAATTATCTACCAATGTCTGGACTGCATAGCCAAGAGTATCGATAGACTGAAACATGCAATAGAAAATAATCGGCTCAAACGCATTTAATTCCAGCTGACCAGCCTCTGCAGCCATGGTAATGGTAACATCATTACCAATAATATTAAAAGCAACCTGATTCACTACTTCAGGAATAACCGGATTAACTTTACCTGGCATAATAGAGGAACCATTCTGTTTTGCCGGAAGATTAATCTCCCCAAAACCAGTACGTGGACCGGAGGACATCAGACGGAGATCATTTGACATTTTGGAAAGAGTTACCGCACATGCTTTCACAGCACCGGAAACAGCTACAAATGGATCCAGATTCTGAGTGGAATCAATCAGATCAAAAGCCTGTATAAAGTCCATTCCCGATATTTCAGTGAGATTTGGAACAATTCTTCTCAGATAGCCCTCATCTGCATTAATTCCTGTTCCAATAGCAGTACCTCCCATATTAAGAGTCCGCATTTCATCCATTGCTTTATCCATTCTGTGGATATCACGCATGATTGCTACCGAATATGCCTTAAATTCCTGTCCCAGACGAATTGGTACTGCATCCTGCATCTGTGTACGCCCCATTTTTATTATGTGATCAAACTCTGTAGCTTTTTCATTAAGAGCATCATAGAGGCGAAGAAGCTGTTTTTTCAGATTCTGCAACAAACGAAGAGAAGTCATTTTACCGGCAGTAGGAATCACGTCATTGGTAGACTGTCCACAATTCACATCATCGTTAGGATTTATAATTGTATAATCGCCCTTTTTTCCTCCCAGTATCTCAATCGCGCGATTTGCAATTACTTCATTGGCATTCATATTTAAAGATGTGCCAGCTCCTCCCTGAACAGGATCCACAATAAATTCATTATGGAATTTTCCTGAAACAATTTCATCACATGCCTGGACAATCGCCTGTGCTTTTTTCTTCTCAAGAAGCCCCACCTCACAATTGGTTATCGCTGCTGCTTTTTTTATGTATGCAAGACTGTTAATAATTTCCGGATGCATATTCAGCCCCGTAATGTGGAAATTTTCAGCCGCACGTAAGGATTGTACTCCATAATATACATCTTCCGGAATATCCTTTACACCAATAGAATCCCTTTCTACACGATAGTCTGTTTTTTTCATAGTTATTCGCCCTCCCATGTATTTGCCCTCATTATATATCTCTGCTATAATATAATCAAATACATATATTTTTATAAAATATATAGTGTTTAAGTTATATATCGGAGGAGTTTATATGTTTCAGGGAATGGAATACATCTATGAGGTATACAAGGAAAAAAGCTTTTCCAAAGCTGCTGCTGCTCTTTTCATTTCGCAGCCTTCTTTAAGCGCCAATGTAAAACGTGTGGAAAACCGTATTGGCTATCCTATTTTTGATCGAAGTACCAAACCTTTGCAGTTAACTGAAGTTGGAAAACATTATATACAGGCTGTTGAAAAAGTCATGGATATTGAAAATAATCTCGAAAACTACCTACTGGATCTGGGAAATCTCAAAACAGGAACTCTTAATGTAGGTGGCAGTAACTTTTTTTCTTCGTGGATTCTGCCTCCCCTTATTGCTGATTTTTCCCAAAAATTCCCCCATGTTCAAATTTCTCTTGTAGAAGAAAGTACAGCAAAGCTATCCCAGTTTCTCCAGACCGGAAAGTTAGATCTGGTAATTGATAACTGTATTCTGGATAACCAGATTTTTGAACATTATATCTACCAGAAAGAACAACTTCTTCTAGCGGTTCCCAAAAATTATTCAGTAAATACCAGACTGCAGAAATATCAGATTCCTATTGAGGAAATCCGGAACGGGCAGTTCCGTTCTTCTCATATTCCTTCTGTTCCATTAAACAAATTCGAGAACGAACCATTTATTATTCTTCGTTCAGATAATGATACCGGTAAGCGTGCACTTACCATTTGTCAGGAAAATCACTTTTCGCCTTCTGTAGTATTTCGCCTAGATCAGCAGATGACTGCCTATAATATTGCATGTTTGGGAATGGGTATCACTTTCATCGGGGATCTTCTGCTCTCCAGAGTTCCAACAAATTCAGAACTTGTTTTTTATAAGCTGCCCGGTCAGAGCAGTAAACGCACTGTGTTTTTTTACTGGAAGAAAGGCCGCTATATCAGCAGAGCCATGGAAGAATTCCTGAAGCTGCCCTTTTCCTGATATGTCATAATCAAATAGGCTGTGGTGATTGGTCATCATCAGATGTACGTCAAAATGGGGTTGTTGTGCTAAATAAGCACAACAACCCCAGTATGTCAGGCAGATATTCGATTAGAACAATGGCTTCATCGCCGGATACAGAGTTCTGAACTTCTGATATCTCTCTTCATATTTTGCAACCAGTTCAGGATCCGGTTCTACCGTATCAACAACTTTGGCAAATTTCTTACCGATGGTTTCTACATCCGGGTAAGCACCACAGCCTACTGCTGCCAGCATAGCTCCACCCATGGACGGTCCTTCTTCGTTCTCCAGAACATCAACCTTCAGGTTCATAACGTTTGCAATGATCTTCTTCCACAGTGGGCTCTTAGCTCCACCACCGCAGATCTTGGTTCTCTCAATCTTGATTCCAAGGTTTCTTGCAACTTCCAGGGAATCACGAAGACCAAAGGCAACACCTTCCAGAACAGCCTGTGTCATGTCTGCTCTTGTGCTGTCCATGGACATTCCGAAGAATACACCTCTTGCATCAGGATTATTATGAGGTGAACGTTCTCCCATCAGATATGGAAGGAAGAATACATGATTCTCTCCCAGCTTCTGAATTGGAGCCTGCTCTGCTGCGAAATCCTTTGTCTGAAGAATCTCCTCTGCCCACCATTTGTTACAGGAAGCTGCGCTGAGCATGCATCCCATCAGATGATAGCTTCCATCTGCATGACAGAAAGAATGAAGTGCGTTATTTTCGTCCACACCAAAGTTTTTACTGGAAATAAACACAGTTCCGGATGTTCCAAGAGAAATATTACACTGACCGTCACCAACTGTACCTGTTCCTACAGCAGCTGCCGCATTGTCACCTGCACCTGCAACAACTTTTACATTCTCACTGAATCCAAGTTCTTTCGCAATCTCAGGTTTCAGAGTTCCTACTACTTCCCAACTCTCATACAGTTTCGGAAGCTGCTCTTCTGTGATTCCACAGATCTCCAGCATTTCTTTTGACCAGCAGCGGTTCTTCACATCAAGAAGAAGCATACCGGAAGCATCAGAAACATCTGTACAAAAAGAACCGGACAGACGATATGCCAGATAATCCTTAGGAAGCATAATCTTTACTACCTTCTTAAAGTTCTCAGGCTCATTTTTCTGCATCCAGAGGATCTTCGGTGCTGTGAAGCCTGCGAAAGCAATATTTGCTGTATACTGTGAAAGTTTGTCTTTTCCGATCACTGTATTCAGATATTCTGTCTCTTCGCCTGTACGTCCGTCATTCCAGAGGATTGCAGGACGGATCACATTATCATCCTTGTCAAGTGTTACCAGACCATGCATCTGGCCGCCAAAACCAATTCCTGCTACCTGCGCTCTGTCGATATCCTTTGTCAGCTCTTTCATGCCTTCCATACTCTGCGCAAACCAGTCTTCCGGTTTCTGCTCAGACCAGCCCGGATGTGGGAAGAATAAAGGATATTCTCTGGATACGATGTTACAGATTTTTCCTGATTCTTCCATAAGAAGAAGTTTTACAGCGGAAGTACCAAGGTCAATACCAATATAATACATAAGTGCTCTCCTTTTCTATTTCTAATCTAATACATCCCAGAGCAAAGCCCCGGGATGCCTTTAATATAGTGTCAGTTTATTTATTCTGTATTCAGATTCATTCACTTCACATGAACATTAATAATCCGTTTTACTGATTTCTCATTAACCCCATGGATTTTCTGTCGGGTATCTTACGCCTGCCGGCTGGTTATATCCAATCTTCTTAACATCCAGTCCAAGGAATTTCACTACCTCATAGAATGCTTTTCCGTAATGTCCAAACATAACTGCTCCATGATGCGGATAGTTGCCCTCGATCAGTACGTGACGGTAGAATCTTCCCATTTCTTTGATTGCGAAAATACCGATACCACCGAATGATCTTGTAGGTACATCCAGTACTTCACCTTCTGCAACATAAGAAACCAGCTCGCCCTCGGAATTGCACTGTAAACGATAGAATGTAATGTCAGATGCAGCGATATCACCTTCAAGAGTTCCTCTTGTGAAGTCTGGTTCAGATCCTGCCGGCTCAAGAAGTCTGTGCTGGATCAGCTGATATTTAACAGCTCTGGAATCACACATCTTGCATGCAGGAGTATTTCCACAATGGAATCCCATAAATGTATCAGTAAGCTTATAATCGTATTTTCCTTTAATATCTTCATCATAGATATACTGTGGAACAGAGTTGTTGATATCAAGCAGTGTAACTGCATCATTGGAAATGCAAAGTCCGATGTACTCGCTGAGTGCTCCGTAGATATCAACCTCACAGGATACCGGAATTCCTCTGGAAACCAGACGGCTATTTACATAGCAAGGTTCAAATCCAAACTGTGACGGGAATGCAGGCCAACATTTGTCAGCAAATGCAACGTATTTTCTTGCTCCCTTATGAGCCTCTGCCCAGTCAAGAAGTGTAAGCTCAAACTGTGCCATTTTCACATTAAGGTCAGCATAATATTTGCCTTCGCCCATCTCTTTTGCCATATCTGCACAAACTTCCGGGATACGAGGATCATTTTCATGCTCTTTGAAAGAAACAAGAAGATCAAGCTCTGAGTTCTCTTCAATCTCAACACCCAGCTCATAGAGGCCTTTAATAGGTGCGTTGCATGCGAAGAAGTCCTGTGGACGTGGTCCGAAAGTAATGATCTTAAGATTGCTGACACCGATGACTGCACGTGCAACCGGTACGAAATCAGCGATCATCTTTGCAATATCATCTGCTGTTCCAACAGGATATTCCGGAATATATGCTTTCAGATGACGCATTTTTAAGTTGTAGGAGCAGTTAAGCATACCACAGTAAGCATCACCTCTGCCGTTGATCATATCACCGTCACCTTCTGCTGCTGCTACATACATACAAGGTCCGTCAAATCTCTCTGCGATCAGAGTTTCAGGAGTTTCAGGTCCGAAGTTTCCAAGGAAAACAACCAGCGCATTACACTCTGCTTTGTTTACATCTTCAAGAGCTTTCTCCATATCCTTCTCGTTCTCAACAGTTACAGGACATTCATAAAGTTCACCTTTATAAGTTTCCTTGATTGCTGCACGTCTCTTTTCAGAAAGCTGAATTGGAAAACAGTCACGGCTTACTGCGATTAATCCAAGTTTTACTACTGGTATATTGTTCATAATATAAATTCCTCCATATTTGATATGTATTTATATGATTTTGTTATTCATTTACTATATTCTGATACTCTACTGCCACAGATTCCGAGCAACTCAGTCAATGGTGATATTCTCTCCACGAAGTCCGTTTACTGCACCCTCGATTGCCGCATCTTCATGTGCAATGAGCCATTTGTTCTTAGCTGTCAGCAGGCTGTCCTCGCCTGTCTTAGCTGTCTCAAATGTAAGATCTGTATTGGTTCCTGCCGGAAGTACGACTACACACTGGAAACCGCCATCCTGTACATTGCATGGCGCATAATGAAGTGTAGTTGCATATACTTCAATACCTGTTCCTGCAGGTACCAGGAATGCTTCGATCTTAGAAGTATCATATGTAAAATCATCTATGATATCCTGCTGGCTTCCGATAAGCAGCACCAGATCTGTTACCGCTACATTGATCTCTGAACTGCGGTGATATTCTACTGCATTTAATTTCTTATTATGTCCGTTGCAGTATCCAATTTCGATCGGGATTCCGCCAAATCCTTTATTCTGCAGTGCTTTTGCTACATCCAGAGCTTCCAGCTCCTCAACAGATGGTACATAAACCACATCATCCGGAACCGGTGTATGTTTCATTTCTTTGAGAAGAGCACTGAAGTCATACCCTTCAAGCACCTTTCCATATTTACGGAAGGAAGCATCTGTTACATTCTGAATTTTCACTTCAAAAACCTCCTTATATTCTGTAGATATTACGTTTTCTTGACTGTGCTTAGAATATATCAGAATAAAGGGTACTTTTCGCCAGTTTTCTTGTCTAATCTATAGCGTTTTTTTGACCTTTTTCATTTATCTGTTTTCGCATCTCACTTGGAAGTACCCCATATCTTTTCTGAAATTCCCCGGAAAAACCCCTGCTGCTGCAAAATCCATTATCTAGTGCAATCTGACTAATTGTATGGTCTGTATTCAGCAAATCCCTGTACGCATATGCCATACGGATATCCTGCAGATAAGTTTTATAGTTGATTTTTGCATATTTTTGGAACATTCGCGACAAATATGCATCCGAGTATCCAAAAGTAGCCGCCACATCAGAAAGCTTCAGTTCCTCCCTGTAATGCTCACGCATATATGTGGTGATTTTTGACAATGCATCCAGACGGCGGCTGTGTCGGATATCCTTCTCCCTGGTCTCTGTCACACGGTAATCCTTCACCAGGATATACATAATCTCGTAAAAAATAGAAATTGTCCGGAACTCATATCCAATTTTCCGCTCGAAATACACATGATATAATTTACGAAGCAAAGAAGCCAGTTTCTTATCCACCAGCTCCTCCTGCCCCCGAAAACGGATATATCTCTGGGCAGTAAAATAATTCTCAAACTGTTTCAGAGGAATCTGCAGAACTACTGTTTTATTTTTCTCCACAGCATGGATAGAGTGGGTCTCATTGGAATTAATGATTATCTGCTCTCCAGCTTTCAGCGGATATTCATCCTTATTTACAAAAAAATCCAGGCGCCCCTCCATCACAGCAAAAATCTCTACAGACGTATGCCAGTGCTTCTCACGCACATAATTGCCATTTCCTCCTTCAAAAAGAAAAACCTTAAACGGAAATCCCTCATTAGGAATGATCAGTTCATGCTGAAACTCCATATATATATTCACCTCCTAATAAAATACCGCAGTATCCGGACATTCCAGCATACTGCGGCTATTTTGATAACTATCCAGCTTTCTGCATACCAAATCTGCTGGATGATCCTATTCTTCACATAGTCCCACCCACTGCTTATTGCTTTTCGCAATTGAAGCAGGGGACTTACTTGATTCGGTTAAGATAACACATTATTTGCAGAGCTCTGCCACAACCTGATTAATCACCTTTCCGTCTGCTTTTCCCTTCATATCAGCCATAACAGCCTTCATGATCTGACCCTTATTTTTCGTCGCAATCACATCTGCAAATTTTTCTTCCAGATATGCTTTTACCTCTGCTGCATCCATCTGTTTTGGCGCATATTTGGCAATCACATCATACCTTGCCTGATATTCAGCCTTCAGATCCTCACGGCTTTCCGGACAGGTATCCAGCTGTTCTTTTACAGTTTTCAACTCCTTCAAAATAACTCTGTCCACCAGATCACTCTTAATCTCATCACGGCATCCCTCATCAATCGCTACCTTCTTTACCGCAGAGATCAGAGAGGAGACTGCTTCTTTTGTTACTTTATCTTTGGCTTTCATAGCTGCAACCATATCTTTTCTTAATACTTCTAATTCCATTTTATATTCCTCCTCGTTTTTTCTAGTGATTCCATATCGTTCTACTGCTGCACAGTCAAATGCGCCTGCATTCCTGATATTTTTCACTCAAATCATAATTCTATTCATCAGCATACCACGATTTATCTGAAAATCCAATGCTAATTGGCATAAAAATTAATTTTTTAGTCCCCGCTTCATCGTGTTCTCCAGTTCCTCCATTTGTCCCAGGATCAGTTTCTGTCTGTCATCAAACAGTAGTCCCTTGTTGTGACGGTAATACTGGTCAGAACCATTTTCCCGGATAAACCAGATACTGTAAAAGTTTGCATTCAGTTCCGTAATAAATGCTACCATTTCCTGGCTATCACCAAAGGCAGCTTCCATAAAATCAAAAACATTCTGAAGCGTCTGAGAGATATATTCTGTCTGAGTTTCCAGACTGTCAGCCTCCGTTGCAAAAGCTGTTTTTGCCCGCTCATAGGTATCTTTTTCTGAAATTTCAACAGCTTTATTATTCTCTGTTTTATCTTCAGAACCAGTTTCTCCCCTCAGTTCTATCCATAATTTCTCAAGAAAATCCACTGTACGGATAAATACTTTTTCTTCATTTTTAGTGAGAAGCTCAGATTTTTTTGTAGTCTGAAAATCATTTTCTGCCTTTTTATAAATGGATTCCAGCGTCATTTCCGGAAGGTTATCTCTGTATTCTGTCATGTAACCATAGAGCTTTGTCACATAGGCATCCATAAAATAACAGTCTGCAAATAACTGGCTGAGCTTTCCGTTCAGCAGACCAACAATACTCAGATGCTCATCCAGTGAAGCATTGCGGATCTTACCCAGAGTGATGGGTGTCCATTTACCCTGAAGCAGATCCTCCACTGCATAGTCTGTCTTATACTTATTGTATAATGCCAGATATGCGGCAAAATCTTTTGCGATCATTGGATGCTGGATATACTGATATACCACCTCTCTATCCACTTCTTTATCCAGTGTTTCATATACCTGTATCAGCCTGGAAAGATCTTCCCAGCCTCTGGCAGTGGCAAAAATCCGTCCGTCTACTGTGTTCTCCATTCTGTAGAAATTCTTTCTGCGAAGCTCCAGATAAGAGATAACAGCCGGATGGATTCCCTGCTCATAGGCATATTCTTTCCACACTTCAAAATCCGGCTGCACATCAATCCTCTTGATTCTGTCAAGGGTTACTACGTCAAATTCGCGGACAGATTTATTGTATTCCGGCGGGTTTCCTGCTGTCACGATCACCCATCCTTCCGGTACTTTCTGATTGCCAAATGTCTTTCCCTGAAGAAACTGCAGCATCATAGGCGCCAAGGTCTCTGATACGCAGTTAATCTCATCAATAAAAAGAATTCCTTCTCTGAGACCTGTTTTTTCCATCTTTTCATAGACAGAGGCAATAATCTCACTCATAGTATATTCTGTGACAGAAAAAGTCTCCTGACCAAAGGTTTTCTCTTTGATAAACGGCAGTCCTACTGCACTCTGACGGGTGTGATGTGTGATAGTATAAGATACCAGACCTACCTTACATTCCCTGGCGATCTGTTCCATAATCTGCGTCTTTCCAATACCCGGTGCCCCCATAAGGAGAATTGGTCTCTGGCGTATGGCCGGGATCAGGTATTCTCCAAATTCATCCTTCGCAAGGTATGCTTCTATTGAGTCCTTTATCTCCTGTTTTGCTCGTTTTATATCCATAATGTAAATCCTTTCCTGCTGAACACTTCTTACTTTTACTCAGTTTTCTCATTTCCTTGATATCCACGAATTGCTCCGCGATTTGCAGCTCCCGCAATTATAATTTTCTCTCTTCATTACCTGTCTGGCTTCTCAAAATCATCCTCATCCAAAATCAGTTTCATGGCCCATACCGGTACATCCACATCTCTGTAATTATCCTGCATAAACACAAACGCAGTCTTATATGACGGCATTTTCTTCGGGTAAATTCCGAATCCGTCTGTAAAATAGATCATCCCTTTCAGGTTATGAAATTCATGCTGTTCCAACAGTTTATCCACCCATTCAAATGCAGGCCTGAAATCTGTTCCGCCATCTCCATACAATTCCAGATGTTCCATATAGTCTTTCATTTCTTTCTGAGAAGTAATCTTTTTATCTGTGTGGACTTTCTCATCACACTGAATGATGTGCACATTTATTTTTGTAAAAAAGCTCTCACTCTCACTAAGTACACCGTAGGTTTCCTCCAGAAACTTTCTCACCAGTTCTCCTGAACAGGACATGGAAGTATCGATGACGATCACAAATTCCTCTATCTTCTTAACTTCTTTGGATTCCAGTGGTTCGATCAGCGGCATGTTTCCATAGAGACGCAGACCATAGGTATAGAAATTGTAATCAAAACTGTCATCATCCACTGCCAGTTCTTCATGAAAAACTGCAAATTTCCGCAGGAATTCTCTGTAATCATACCGGCTTCTGTTCTCTGTTTTTATCTGCTCCAGGAAATCTCCGTCCCGCTCACCTGCCTCCTGGGAAAAGGTTTCCAGATCCGTCTCGATTCCATCATTGATCTCCCCCCATTTGCGGCTGAGCATGGGATTCGGTTTCTGATCCGGTTTCTTACTTTCCCAGTATCTGTGGTCATCTGTGCGAAATTCCTGTTCCAGATTTGTAAGATCCTTTTCGTTCAGATTCCATTCTGACAATATTTTATATACTCTCTGTGCGTTGAGGGTTTTTCCCTCTTTTTCAAGGAGACGGTAAGTTTCCCTTCGCAGAAGACTGCGCGAAAAACGGATACTCCGATAGTTCATCCCATCTATCATATGCTCCACTGCAATGTCACAACTCAGATCACGCATACGTTCCTGGATTGTGATTCCATCGTCTGCCCTCTTCTTACCTTCTGTACCGCTCCATGCAAAATGCCGGAAAATACAGTGGAATACCATATGCAGATACCCTCTGTTCACCAGAATTCTGTTCTCTCTATATAAGCCTCCCAGCATCTGCGGCTGGAAATACATCACTCTTCCATCCGTTCCAAATCCATGGACCTGATCATCCATCTGATAAGAAAAACTGCTCAGCGCCACATCCAAAAAACGCATTCCCAGATATAATTCATCCCGCGCAGCCCTGAGAATACTGTTGCCGATTTCCTGCAAACGCTCTGCTCTTTCTGCTATTTCCTGTATTTTATCCTCTGGCTGCATCATTATTTTCCTCTATATCTATCACAGTTCAAACCTCTTTTTTCTTAGTATAGTTCTTCTATTCAAAGATTTTTCTGTAGTTTGTGATTGTTCATTTTTCCCCTGCTCTGTCCTGTCAGCTTCCTGACTATTTTGCAGCTTATCCACATCTATACGTTCACTTCCTGCCGTATTATCCACCAGATTTGCTCTTTCATTCATCAAAAATGCGGATACTTCCGTTTCTTTTCTCTTAGATGCACAATCTAACGCAGAATCAATTCCTTCCAGTGTCCAGAGTTTTTGCGAGGATATCACTTCCAATCTGTGCATATCCTCCTGCTTTACCAGATATTCTGTAATATCTCCCAGATTCTTACGGATATATTCCCTGTAATTCTCCCTGGCTTTCCCGGTCAGTTCATAAGGAAACTCCAGTCTGCCAAATGACATATCAACCAGAACTTCCAGCTTATCCATGGCTACCGCCATTTCAAAAAGCCTGTCATATTCCTGATAATTCAGCTCCTTATCATAAAAACACTGCCTGTAATTACTGCCTGATCCATGATATTCCGTATACAAAATACGCGCCGGAGTGTTCTCAACCGCCTCATCATAATGCTCCGGAAATACAAGTCTGGCTTCTTCATACTCATAAAGAAAGTTTACATCTATCCTCTGCCACATCTCGCCCAGCATTTCCTTAACGCCTGACTTCTTTCCCTGTCTCATATGAACAGTCAGCTTCTCCAATGCATGGCAGCCTGTAAATGCACCACAGCCTATCTGCATCAGGCTGTCAGAAAACTCCAGCTTTTTCAGATTCCCGCAGCCATAAAAAATATATCGTCCAATCTCTTTTAAAGTGTAAGGAAAAACAATCTCCTCCACGTCATTTCCTGCCAGAACATGCTCTTCTCTGCCAAACCCAAGACCCTCTGACACTTCCCACAAGCTGGCATTTTTCAGTTCTTCTTTCTCATCCATATGACTGGAGAATGCATACGGTGCCGCACTGATTATTAATTTGTCATCTATCATTCCCGGAATCTCAACTCTGCTTTCTATTCCAAAGCACCGCAGAATTTCAATCCCGCCAGATTTCTCTCTGTAGTAAATCTTCATTTTCTCATTTCTTCCCGAAGATATTTTCTCTCAAAACACATAAAATCATCCCTGAAAAGTATAATACTTCCCAGGGATTTTTTCTATACTACTGATGCTTAATATTAAACAGATATTCGCACTCCACTACTCACCTATAATCGAATACCGATATAAAGATTACCATTAGCGTAATACTGGCTCCGGTTTAAAGTTCAGATAATCTCCTGACACCAGCTTGTACTCTATTCCATCCACATAGCCTTTAAAGCTGTCATCATACCGCTTCTCTCCATGACAGTGAGAATAGATCACCTTCTCGGCGCCAAATTCCTGTGCCATCAGGGTAAACGGACTCTCCATCTCTCCAATACTTGTAGGTGGATAATGAAGAAACATGATAAACTTCTCATATCCTGCTGCCTTCGCCGCTTCAAAAGAGCAGCGCAGCCGCCCCAACTCCCGCTCTCGGATCTTCAGAAAATGCTCATAGCTGTCTTTTCCTTCATAACAGTAGCCTTTGGTTCCCACCAGCGCATAATCCTCATATGTATAAAAATTATTCTGCAAAAATTCCAGCTTTCCTCTGAACATCTCATTCAGATTTTCTGTCTTCTTCGCATCCCAGAACATATCGTGATTTCCCCTAAGCAGAATCTTCCTGCCCGGCAGAGCCATAATAAAATCCAGATCCGCCTGACACTCTGCAAGATCTCTCCCCCAGGAATGATCTCCGGTAATCACTACTGTATCATTCTCTGTCACTTTTCTCTTCCAGTATTTCTCGATCTTAACTACATGATTCTTCCATCTTTTATCAAATACATCCATAGGTTTATTGACTGTAAACGAAAGATGAAAATCACCGATTGCGTATAGGCTCATTGTACACTCTCCTGTCTGTTCTGCTCGTTAATTATCTTCCAATCTCGATGCTCATGGCATGCCAGGCTTCTCCGCCCCAGGTGGAGTTTGCCTGACCCAGATCTGTAAAGCCGAATTTCTCATACATCTTCACTTTTTCATCCAGACAGGTGAGGAAAAGTTTCTTTCGTCCTTTTTGTGCTTCCTTCTGGCAGTATCGGGATACCAGTTCACGTCCCAGTCCCTGCATACGATATTCCGGACGGACATCCAGACCCAGAAGCATGATATTTTTGCCTTCAGGATTACTCAGAGAAATATCTGTGAAGAATTCGTCTCTGAAAGCCTCCTCATCTGTAGGAACTCCATTAAGAAATGCAGCCAGCTTTCCGGTTTCCTTATCCTCAGCTACCAGAAATGTTTCTGCTGTTGCTTTTATTCTCTCTGTCAGACTTTTCGGGGAACATGCCTCATTTGGTGGGAAACAGATCTGCTCGATCTCTATCGCCTGCTGTGTCTCCTCCGGTCTGATACATCTGAATTCAAATCTATCCATATTGTTTGTACTCATTTTATTATCCTTCTCCTGCTATCTTGTTATTTCCTGTATATTCGAGATCTGTAAGTTTCCCATATAGTTGTTTTATCTACATCGGGCAGCTTCTCTTTGATTTCTCATCCAGATCTTCCCGTATATAATGTGCATTAAACTCCATGTTAATGTCGCGAATTTCCTTCGTGCCATCAATATATTCCTGATACATCTCAGCCAGTCCCGCCATACAGCCATCACAGCTTGCAGAAATATTTCCAAAAGATTCTTCCACAATCTGTTTTCTTTCCTCTCTGGTTGTGTCCTTTATCAAAATACTCTTAATTTCCATAACCTTCACCCCGACTTTCTTTGGTATTCTTTTGATATTTCTTTCCTCATATCTTTTATTTGATTGTAACATCTGAAAGCATTTTTGTGAAGCTAAGAAACAGGCATAAAAAACGGTCTGATTACATCCTCTCAAAATATGTTAGTTTAAAGTGTTAAAGTACTGGAATTTTAGATAACACCATGTTATACTTGTAAAGGAAAATGTGCAGGCAGTCCGGTCAGGTATAAAGTATTCCTGAGTTCCGGCATTATCAAAGACCTGCATGTACTTATATGGAGGAAACAGATCATGTCTATGAAAATCAATCACGAGCTCCCTTTACCGGAGGTTCTGAAATCTCAGTACCCTCTCAGCCAGGAACTCAAAGAAGTAAAAAAACAACGCGATGAAGAAATACGCCGTATCTTCACCGGTGAATCAGATAAATTTATCGTCCTTGTAGGACCTTGTTCCGCTGATAACGAAGATACAGTCTGCGAATATGTACGCAAACTGAAAACAGTGGCAGATAAAGTCTCTGACAAACTGATGATCATCCCGCGAGTTTATACAAATAAGCCCCGTACCACAGGTGACGGTTACAAAGGAATGCTTCATCAGCCAGACCCTGATAAAGCTCCTGACCTTCTTGCCGGAATTATTGCTATCCGCAAGATGCACATGAGAGTTATGCAGGAGACAGGACTCTCTTCTGCAGATGAGATGCTTTATCCTGAAAACCGCAGCTATCTGGATGATATTCTCTCCTACGAAGCTGTAGGTGCACGTTCTGTGGAGAACCAGCAGCATCGTCTCACTGCCAGTGGCATGGATATTCCTGTCGGTATGAAGAATCCTACCAGCGGTGATCTCTCTGTTATGCTGAATTCCGTCACTGCTGCACAGCATCCACACCACTTCATCTACAGAGGAAATGATGTGGAAACTTCAGGAAATGATCTGGCACACACTATTCTCAGAGGTGGTGTAAACCAGTACGGACAGACTATTCCTAACTACCACTATGAAGATCTGATGAGTCTGTCTGCTCTGTATGCAAAAAAAGATCTTAAGAACCCTGCTGTCATCATAGATGCCAACCACTCAAACTCCAACAAACAATACAAGGAACAGATCCGTATTGTTTCAGAAGTACTTCACAGCCGTAACTATAATCCAGACCTCAGAAAGCTGGTTAAAGGTGTTATGATCGAAAGTTACCTTCTCGAAGGCCGCCAGGATATCAGCGATCACATGACCCCAGGATGCTCCATCACTGATCCTTGTCTCGGATGGGAAGATACGGAACGCCTTATCTATGATATTGCTGAGAAATGCTGATGTCCAACGGATAAAATTATCTGCTTCATCACTGGCTTAATTCAATAAAAAAGATATAAACAAATCCCGGAATATTCTGGTATGAAATTAACCATAACAGAATATTCCGGGATTTTTATCATAACCTGACCAACCAAAGGGTCAAGTAGCTTTGTAGATCGAATTCGTTCGAGTCCGACCCGGACTTGAACAAAAAATAAGACAGTGCATTTGCACTGTCTTATTTTTATTAGCGTGCGTTAGAGGATTCGAACCCCCGGCCTTTTGGTCCGTAGCCAAACGCTCTATCCAGCTGAGCTAAACGCACATCCTTGTGAAGTTCTTATCTCGTGTCCCTCACAACAATGAGTATTCTACTCTATACTGGAGCATTTGTCAACACTTTTTTTGAATTTTTTATTTTTTTCTTTTGATTCGCAAAATTATAACAATTTACAACTATTCTGTAATGATATCAGTACACAGGTACACCAAAATACTATCGCAGTCCTGTTTTCATTAATTCCGCCGCAAAGCCTCGATCGGGCTCAGTTTTGCTGCTTTCTTCGCAGGATAAATTCCAAAGAATACTCCTACTGCACAGGAAAACAAAGTCGCCGCCATAATTGTACTCAGGCTGATTCCCGGAGTGATGGACATTCCCATACTGCTGCTTATGATTGAACAGATCACATATCCGCCAATCACACCCAGAACAATTCCTATCACCCCTCCAATCACCGTCAGAATTGCCGCCTCTGCCAGAAACTGCATCATAATAGAAGAGGTTTTCGCTCCCAGTGACTTACGGATACCAATCTCTCTGGTACGTTCTGTTACGGAAACCAGCATAATATTCATAACGCCGATACCGCCAACCAGAAGGGAAATTCCCGCCACAAAGGAGATAAAAGCAGTCACCATATCCAGCATCTGATTCATAGAGCTCATAATATCCTGAAAGCTCTGTACCTGAAAGTAATCTTTTCCTGCACACTGATGTCTTTTTTCCATCAGTTTTACCACTTTGTCAGCAACATCCTGACTGTTTAAGCTCTTATCTGCCTGCATTGTTACTGAGAAAAAGTAATCGGATACACCGGTGAATTCATTCATTGTAGTATAGGGAACATTAATAGTCACTGGCATTCCCTCATAAGTATAACTGACAAAGGTTCCATTTTCTTTCTGGGTTGTCACCCCGCAGATACGAAGACTTTTGGTCAGTCCATAACAATTGACATCTACAGTCATTCCAACCACATCATCTGTGCCAAAGAGTCTTTTTGCATCTGCATCGGAAAGCACACAGACATTTTTTGCTTCCTGGACTTCGTTTTCCCCGAAATATACTCCATGCTTCATGGTGGCATTATTTAACAGCTTTGCATCCGGTCCCTCACCTGTTACCATAAGAGAAAAATTTCCCTTACCTGTGGTAGTTTCTCCACTGAATGAATCCGAAACATTTACTCCTTCTATACCGTCTACCGCCCGGATTGCTTCCACATCATCCGCAGTGATCCACTCCTCATCTGTCTGTGCCTCATCGCTGACACTGATGGCAATCTGCCCGCCGCCGATATCATCAATTTCACTGTTCATCTGGTTCTTGGTTCCTTCACCCACAGATACAATGGCAATTACAGAAGCAATGCCAATGATAATGCCAAGCATAGTCAGAAATGAACGTCCCTTATTTGCCATAATGTTATGGACTGCCATCTTGATATATTCATACAGCTTACTCATCGGCATCCTCTCCTGTCTGTTCAGGAACTGCCTGTACTTCCATTCCCTCTGTGTAATCACCCAGATCTGCGATTACTTCTTCGCCTTCTTTGATTCCCTTCGTAATTTCCACATAATCCTCTGAGCTGATTCCTGTGGTAATATTTCTCTTTGTCACCAGTCCATCTTCTATCACATAGCAGAAGGAGCCTTCTTTTCCGATATTGATCACTTCCACAGGAAGAGTCACCACATTTTTCGCAGAAGCCGCATGAATCTTAACCTTTGCATCTACTCCCAGGAAAATATCTTCATCCGGATCATCAATGCTTACTGTTGCTGAAATGACCGGCGTTCCTTTTTCATTCTGCACCGCAATATGGCTCATTTTTATTACAGTACCCTGATAAGTATTATCCCCTAAGGTAATCTCAACAGACTGCCCCTCTTTCACTGTATTATAATCATATTTAGAGAGAGTCACATCCACACTTGCCTTGTCTGTATTCTCAATAGTAAACAGTTCCATACCCTGAGTAACTGCTGCTCCCTGCTTAATATCTGCCTTGGATATGATTCCGTTAAATTCCGCGGTGATTCCTTTCTTTCCTTCCTTCACCAGCTCCTCGGCTGATTTTGCGTCCAGTTCGGAAAGATTATCTGTTACTTTCAGTTTCTCTTTTTCTTCTTTTGTCAGACTTGTGGAATCTGCCTCTGCGACAGCTTTCTCAGAAGCCAGATCTGACTGAAGCTCTGCAAGTTCATCACTTGCTGTCTCAAGTGCACTTTCCAGAGCAGAAGTATCCGCAGTTACTGTCCCGCCATCACTTCCGCTGTTGTCATATCCGGAGTAGGAAGAATCTTCCCCATCGCTGTCATCTGCATCTGAACCGTCTGAAATTCCCCATGAGTAATCTGCGCTGCTTTCTGTGAAATCAGAAAGTACCGGCATTTTCGGTGTCTGCTGCTTAAGATCATTATAAGTCTGCTGTGCCTGCTGCATTGTGAGCTGTGCCTGTGTTCTTGCAGTCTCCGCGTTATCCAGAGCCTGTGCATTCTCATCTGAAGGATCTGCCTGCCATGTTGCAAATGCCATCTGATATGTGGTGTCTGCCTGATTATAATCGCTTTGTGCCTGATTATACTGTGCATTCAGATCTGAGAGCTGCTGTTGGTACTGCGGAAGAGTCTCCGTCTTGTATGTATAAAGTGCGGCCTGATATTTACTCTGGATTTCCTCCTGTTTCTTTGCCTCTGCCTGGGCTTTTGCCTGAGCTTCCTGCTGCTGTGCCTGAGCCTGGGCTGCTGCCTGGGCTTTTGCCTGAGCTGCCGCTTCACGCTGTGCTGCTGAAATCTGTGCTTTCAGAGACGAGACATAAGCCTTTTTATCCTTTATTTTCTTCTCAAGCTCCTGAACATTCTTTTTGGCATCCTTTTGCTTCTTTTCTGCTTTGTCAGATTTCTTTCTTGTATCTTTTGTATCGTACTTTGTTGATTTCAGATTCAGTTCTGCTTTCCGGTTATCTTTTTCCAGATTCTCTGTATTAAACTCAATCAGTTTTGTTCCCTTTTTTACCACATCGCCCTGGGAAAAAGAAACAGTTTTCAGTTCTGCATTTACAGGAGAATAATAAGTCTTCTCTTCTTCACTTCCCACTGTTCCTGTGGCATCTACAATTTCCTCAACATCTCCTTTCTCTGCAGTTACTACCTGAACCTGTGGAATCTGATTTTCTGTTGAATTTCTCTGACCTGCTACTGTAACTCCGCCGGCAACAACAAGAACAGCTGCTGCTCCAATAATAATTTTCTTTTTACTTTTCTTTTTTTTCATAATATCTGTCTCCCTGTAACCCGATTTATGCATCCAGCTGGTTTTTTATATATTCTTCTTTCCCATAGTTTTTATTGATAAAATCTGATTCTATCTTTCCATCCATAATTCTGACTACACGCCTTGCCTGAGCAGCGATCCCATTATCATGTGTGATCAATATGACCGTTTTTCCCTGCTCGTGCATACTTTTAAGAATCTGAAGAATCTCCTTACTGGATGCAGAATCCAGATTTCCTGTAGGTTCATCTGCCAGGATCACCGGTGGCTGAGCTGCGATTGCTCTTGCAATAGCCACCCTCTGCTGCTGTCCTCCTGACATTTCATTTGGCCTGTGATCCATACGTTTCTCAAGCCCTACCATGGTCAGTGATTCTACTGCCAGCTTATGTCTCGTTTTTCTGTCTACCCCTCTGTAAACCAGCGGTAGTTCCACATTTTCGATTGCAGTCAGATTTGAGATCAGATTAAATCCCTGAAAAATAAATCCGATCTCCCGGTTTCTGACTTCTGAGAGTTCATTATCTTCCATTGTGGACACATCAGTTCCATTCAGAAAATATTCGCCGGATGTAGGCACATCCAGGCAGCCCAGCATATTCATAAATGTAGACTTTCCCGAACCTGACTGTCCGATAATAGCAACAAACTCACCCTTATTAATTTCCAGATTAATATGATCCAGCGCCCGTACTTCATTCTCGCCGGGATTATATATTTTACACAAATCTTTTACTCTGATCAGCGCTTCCTCCATCTTTCCCTCCCGTCTATTAAATATCCTGCTCCAATCCAGATCTTACAGAATCGCAACCTGTCTTTCGTAAGATATCAGAAATACCTTTTACAATCATAACCTCACTTATATGTTAAAGGGGCAGCGCTTCAGTTTTCCAAAAGCTCTGCCCTTATCTGCGGAATCTGCAAGTCTCTGTTATCAGAAACGATACAGCTTCCACAATTTCTTCATATTTTTATTCTGCATCTGCCCGACTTTTTATGCTTCCAGCAAAAATGCCTTATATGCTTTCCTGGCTTCGTAAATATCTGCCTTGCTTGTCACTTCCCATGGGGCATGCATACTGAGTACTGCCACACCGCTGTCAATGACTTCCATTCCATAAAGTGCTGCGATATAGGCAATTGTTCCACCTCCGCCTACATCTACTTTCCCAAGTTCAGCTGTCTGGAACGCAACTTCATGGCTGTCAAAAATATTTCTGACTCTTGCCACATATTCTGCATTTGCATCATTCGAGCCGGATTTACCTCTTGCTCCGGTAAATTTATTTAATACGATACCTCTTCCAAGATAAGCTGCATTCTTTTTCTCAAATGCCTCCCCATAAGCCGGATCGTAGCCTGCACTTACATCAGAGGAAAGCATACTGGAATTCTTCAGAGTTCTTCTCAATCTCAGATCACTGTAGCATCCCATTGCATCCAGAAGTTCAGCCACTGCGTTCTCAAAGAAACGTGACTGCATACCGGTTGCACCTACGCTTCCAATCTCTTCTTTATCAGTAAACAGACAGCAGGAAGTGTGTTTCGGGGTGTCCATCCCAAGCATTGCAAGCAGAGAAGTATATGCGCACACTCTGTCATCCTGTCCATAAGCAGCGATCATACTCCTGTCCAGACCACACTCTCTTGCCTTTCCTGCCGGTACGATCTCCAGCTCTGCAGAAAGAAAATCTTCCTCTTCCATATCATACTTCTCTTTAAGGATATTCAGTACATTCTGTTTTACTGCCTCTTTCTTCTTATCATCTTCCAGGTCTTTCAGTGGTCTGCTGCCGATCAGGATGTCCAGATTCTCTCCCTCGATCACTTCTGTCGCTTTTTTCTGCATCTGCTTTCCTGCAAGATGAATCAGAAGGTCTGTGATATATACGATCGGATCATTCTCATCCTCACCGATATTTACTTCTGCTGTACTTCCGTCTTTCTTTACCACTACGCCATGGATTGCCAGGGGAAGAGTCACCCACTGGTATTTCTTAACACCGCCATAATAATGGGTATCCAGATATGCAAGATCCGTATCCTCATATAATGGATTCTGTTTGACATCAAGACGTGGAGAATCAATGTGTGCTCCCAGAATATTCATTCCCTCAGAAATATCATCCTGTCCGATATGAAACAGTGCAATGATCTTCTTCATTCCGACTGTATAAACTTTATCTCCTGCTTTCAGTTTCTCACCCTTCGCAGTCTTCTCTTCCAGAGATTCATAACCTGCTGCCCGTGCTTCTCTGATGATCTGCGTCACACATTCACGCTCTGTTTTTCCCACATTAAGAAAATTGCGATACGCTTTTGCAACCTGCTCCAGTTCTTTTTCTTCTGCTTCTGTATAAGAAAGCCATGCATTTCTACGTTCCATTTACTGTTCCGCCTTTCTTTATGACTGTCATTCATAGTATTGCTTTGATAACGGTAACTATTCATCAGTTCGCTATTATGTAATGGTATTGAACAATTACCTGTTTTTCATTATAAAACATCCTCTGAAAATTTTCCATATGATTAATATTTATTTGTCAGTGGACATTATGGTTCATTTCCGCTATAGTTGATGGCAGGTTAATGTTTCTCCTCTCAAATTCATTATTTGCGAGGATTATTATAAAAATATCTGCAATACCAGGAGGTTCTGTCATGAAAAATTCAGAGGAACTGCGTCAGCAGCTTCGTTCCATAAACCGCAAAAGTTATCCGGCATATAAAGGGCTGAAAGGTCTGTATCATTTTGGAAATTATATTCTGTCCATCGACCATGTGCAGGGAGATCCTTTTGCTTCTCCCTCTCATGTCAGCATTCAGATTTCACACAGAGATGCCGGATTTCCCGTCGAATATTATAAAGATACGCTTACCAGGACTACTCTTTGCGACTATCTTACACGTCAGTTTGAAAAACAGGTCAGTCAGTACAGCTTTCGTGCAAAAGGCTCCGGCAAAAGCGGCCTGCTCACTGTCAGTCATTGTGGTCAGGAGATTCTTTCCCGGACAGCCTGTGAAATAACAGAAAAAGGCATAACCGCCCGCTTTTTTGTGGGCTTCCCTGCTAATGGCCGCACGATCAATGCCACTGAACTGGAGAAAATCCTTTTTGATTTTCTGCCTGTATGCATTCAAAAATCCTTTTTCTATTCCAGCCTTAATGCAAAGGAATTACAGAATTATATAGAGCTTGCAGAGGATCAGGAATTTATCCGTCAGACGCTGCCCGCAAAAAATCTCTGCGCATTCATAGCCGACGGCTCCATCCTCCCAAGAGAAAGCGGTATTTCCTCCCGCCCTATGAAAGCTTCCGTTCCCTTTACTTCTCCGGACAGTCTGCGCATTTCCATAAATCTTCCCCATAAAGGAAAAATCACAGGCATGGGGATTCCAAAGGGAATCACTCTGATCGTAGGCGGTGGATATCATGGCAAATCCACGCTTCTGAATGCACTTGAACTTGGTGTATACAATCATATCCCCGGAGATGGACGTGAATACGTGATCACAGATGCAACTGCTGTCAAACTGCGTTCAGAAGATGGCCGTTTTATCAAGGATGTGGATATTTCCATGTTTATAAATGATCTTCCAAACAAGAAAGATACCCGCTGTTTCTCTACACTGGATGCCAGTGGAAGCACTTCCCAGGCAGCCGGTATCGTAGAAAGCATGGAAGCCGGAAGCCACCTTTTTCTTCTTGACGAAGACACCTCCGCAACTAACTTCATGGTTCGTGATGCTTTCATGCAACAGGTTATTCAGCGTGAGAAAGAGCCGATCACTCCGTTTCTGGAGCGTGCAGAAGATCTTTATAAAAAAGCAGGGATTTCTACAATTCTTGTTGCCGGAAGTTCCGGGGCATTCTTTCATATTGCAGATACAATTATCCAGATGGACAATTACGTTCCAAAAGATATTACAGCTTCTGTCAAAAAATTATGCTGTCAATATCCTCTGCCTTCTGTTTCAGTTACTGATTTTCAGCTTCCGCACAGCCATCGCATTATGAGCAGGCCTGCCGAATCTTCTAAGCGCCTCAGACATAACAGTCGTGGAAATCATTCCGATTCCGGTGCCGCAAAACCTGAGCGCCTGAAAACCAGAATCTCCGGAACAGATGGCTTCTCTCTCGGCAGACAGGAGATTGATCTCCGCTATACAGAACAGCTTATTGACGCAGAACAGACCGCTGCCTTAGGTCTCCTGCTGAAATATGCAGTTGAACATCTGGCAGACGGCAGACGTACCCTGACTGAGATTGTGCAGTTTCTCTGGAAAAATCTCTCTTTACATGGTCTGTCCTTCTTTACGGAGAATCAAAAAATTTCCTGTGGTTACGCTACTCCCCGTATTCAGGAAATTTATGCCTGTCTTAATCGTTACAGAGGTTTATAAGAAAGAATCCTGCTTCAGTGACATAATAAAATCACCGCTTCTCCGTCGATCTTGTCGGCTAAGCGGTGATTCACGTTCATTTTACACTTTTTAGGGAAAGGAAAGATTTTCTCTTAAGGTACGTCATTTCCTTAAGATGTAAATATCATAACCTATAAATGTGAGAGAAATTTGTCTAATTTCTAATATAATTATAAAATTTATAAAAAAACTGCAAAAATTTGTTACTGTTCACTCCGTTCTCAGCAACACAAAAATTTTACACTTTTAGAAATTTTGCAGGAATCAGTTGCATCTCCCTTTCAATCCGTTATAATATTAGATGTATGTAACTATTTAATAATCAAAGAAATCTCTGCGGAACAGTTATCTGATATAGAGCTGCATAACACAACAAAGGTTAGTACACCGTTTTCGAAATAACTATACCACTCACTTGTCTGCAAATCCGATTGCACAGGTATAAAAGCCTCAGCGTAGCCCGTACGCCTGCGTTTTTATACCTGCACACTCGAATCCGCATCCTACGCGATTGGTATAATTATTTACGAAACGATGTACCAGGAAAGAGGAAAATAAATGTTTAGAAAAATAGATAAAACCAGTACATTCAACGATGTTCTGAAACAAATTATCGAAAATATCCAAAACGGAGAATTACAACCCGGCGACGCACTTCCTGCTGAACGTATTCTGGCAGAAGAATTCGGAATCTCCAGACCAGCATTACGAGAAGTCCTGAAGGCTCTTTCCCTGCTCGGGATTACTGTCAGCGTACATGGCGGTGCCAATTATATTGCAAATGATCTTCACAGCTGTCTTACTGAACCTCTGTCTATCATATTTCAAATGTACAACAGCAAAATTCAGGATGCATTGCAGCTTCGAGGCGCACTGGAAAGCAAAGCTGCTTTTCTCGCCGCCCAAAACTGTACACCGCTGGATGCTGCTGAACTCCAGCTTATCATTGCCAGACTGGACAGCACTCAGGATGAAAAAATCCGCGGTGATCTGGATCGTGATCTACATCTGAAAATTGCTCAGATTTCTGCCAATCCATTAATACTGAGTGTATTAAATGCCTCTGCACAGATTACTGAAAATATGATCGTTGGAATACGTTCCTATCTTATGCAGAAAAATAACGATGCACCGGAGATTGATTCCCAGCACACCCGGCTTGTTCAGGCAATAACCAATAATGATGCACCTCTTGCAGAAAAAGTTATGAATGAACATATGCATACTATAGAATATCTCCTGAATGAAATTACGTCTGACAACCTCACAATTTCTGATAACGTTCAACAACCATAAATTATCCTGATCATGTTATCAAAAATTATATGTCAGACCCACTTATCAAACAACCTATGGCAATCCTCTAAAATCATACTTTATCTGGAGAATTGCCATATCTGCTTTACAATCATTCTGTTTCTTCACTGAAAATCTCGCACATCAGCCTTGCACCTGTTTTAAACCCCATAATAAAGCTCTTTTCCAATTCCTGAGGATATATTTCCATATTTTTAGCCATCAATACATCCAGTTCTTCAGCCTGTTCATCTGTCAGCCGGGCTCTTAATTTCTGATAACACTGGTATGCCGCCTCTTTTTTCGCTTTACATAAATCATCATGTATTTCTGACATTTCATTTTCTTCCCCATTGTCATTATCCATATACATACCATACAGTTTCCGAATCACATTTTCCATATATTTACCCAGTCTCTCTGAAAATATTTATTTACTGCATTCTAGAGCGTGTCTGAAAAAGGCTTTCTGCAAGATGTGCGTCACAATTTGTGGGATATTTTGCCCGGATGAGGGCGCCGTAGCGGGCTACGGCAACTGAATTCGGGTGAAATATCCCGCAAAGTGGGGCGTGCAGATTGCGGGAATGATTTTTCAGACACACTCTAGTACAGCGAATATTAAGTTTCTGGCTTCACACTCTTAAATGCCTCCACAATCTTTTCTCCATCCGAATAAATCGTGCAAGATACTAAATACCAAAATGTAAAACCACATCATTGTTAACATACGATTGCATCGCAAAATCTAATAGTGCCTGACAATATTGCTTACTTTCTTTCGATACTTCTTCTGAAACATTCTTCAAAAAATCTAACCACTTTATCAGTTCATCCTTTTCATACACAGAAATCCCCCATTGATTAAACTTTATATCTGGTAATAATTTGCCATGCGTATCATACAAAATTTTTTGAATTACATCATCTGGTATTTCCAAAACGGCGCTTTTTTTTATTTTCCCCCCATTTATATACTCATATATATTTTCAGAATATAAGATTTTTTTGTTTGTTGGCTGCCGGACAGCCACAAATTCATGTAATAATGACATTTGTTCGCCTTTCATTGTCTGCCATAGCTTATAATTTTACCGATGTTTTTACTTCCACAAATATCAATATACTTTCCATTTTTCTTCCAACGAGCAACATTAGGGGTATTCCCATTTACTTTTGAGCTCTTAGCCCCACTTAAATTACTCTTGAAGTTTTTCGCACTTTGTGCATATGAAACGATATTAGATGTACCAACACCAGAACCGTGTTTTCCAAAATGATAATTTAAGTGACTTTGAAATAACCGTAAAGGCATTAGATGCATTATTGTAGCAACTCATAGATGTTTGTTTACACTGACTGGTCTTTCCATTATATAGGAACAACCCTCTTAAAACCCACTGTACCATCGTTGCATTATCGCTTTTTCTGTATATTCTCCACTGCTGTCCATACTCTACTCTGCTTACTGTTGAAGCTGCCCTTGTTAAAATCGGCTTTGATTTATAATCATTAACTTCAACAGCATATTCTGTATCTATTCTGTAATCATCCGTAGAAATTAAATTCATTGTTTCAATTCCATCTTCGGATAACTTTATGTTCTCATCCTGCATAGCAGCTTCAAAATCCGCTTCCAATGATTCGATCTCATTCTCCGATTGCATTGTTTCATCAACATTTGCAGAATATGAAGTTTCCGAAAAATCGTCTGTACTCAAACCAATCCCATCGTTTATTGCTGCTTCAAAGTTCTGCTGTAGTTTTTCATCTTCCACATCTGCCGAATACTCTGTCACATGATCATCATCGTACATTGCCCCTTCATTATAAGAGTACAAATTCGTTGTTTCCTCCCCATACACATCTGCCGCATATACAGGCATTACTGTTGTTCCTATAAGGGAAATTGTTAATAAAGACAGCATGATTTTTTTCATGGTTTTACCATTCCTTTCATTATTTTTATGGCTAAGAATCTATTCTTACTGTTATCCCCTTTCTTAAATTTTGCCATCTATATTATTCATCGTATTTTTCATTCTCCCGTTACGCATTTTTTCAATTTTTTAATCTTTAAACAACTTTTATTAAAAAAACAAAAGGGACATAGATACTGTGATCCATTGCCCCTTTTACTTAAATTTCATAATGAATTAGTACGTACAAACATTATTCTCTTAATTTAATTCTAAATTTTTGCCCAACAGGCTGCATTTCTGCGAAATCCACTTTAAAAATTTCACTTTCCTCGCTTCCTATTGTTCCGAAATCCATCGAATCCTTATTTTCCGCATCATACGCATATGACAAAGCAAAAATTTGCCCATCCAGCCATTCACCGTTAGAGGAAGGTATATCTTCATCATTTTGAAAAGTAAACAATTTATCGTCCTCCTTTACCAAAGAATATCTATATTTATCCCCCTGCATATCTGTGATTTCAACATAGTACTGCTTTTCTTCAGGATAAAATTTATCACTTTCCAGCTTCAAGCTGCTTGTAACATTGTTAATAGAAAAATCTCTGATTACAGCTTCTCCCTCACTTAAACTTATCACCTGATTTAGATTTAAATGCACTGTATTTTTCTGCAATTCTTCTTTTGAAGCAGAAAAAGCAAATGTAAATGTCTCCCCGTCCATATCCTCAATTTGTTTATGGACTACGATCCCTAATTCAATATCCGCTTTCTTTGTCAATGGTACACCTTCATCATAAATCCATTCCACAACATATTGATGTTTTTTTTCTTCCAAATTTTGTTTCTGATAAACCCTTGATGAATCACATGCATATTCTCTACCATTTATTGTAATGCTTTCCCCCACACTTATCCCAATACCATCGTATTCAGCCTCCGCATCCAGATTTACAGATACAAGCAAACTATTATTCGTCAAAATAACTTCATTCAATGTAATTGATATTCCATCTTTCTCCTGCGTGGTGTTGATAACATCGGTATAAGGCTCTAGGTCATTTGATATTTGCAGGATTTCAGCAATCATCGTGGTAAATCTACTAACAGCAGCATAAACCTGATCATGGAATGCCAGGCAAAGTCCCAACATCACAATAATTGCCAGGCAAACCGCTTTTCTCCCGATATGATATACCATGTATCTTCTCGTCTGCCTTTTCCACGGTTGCAATGCTTGGACAATATATTCATCATCTATGTTTCCGAATAATTCCAAGAAGCTATATTCATCCTTTTTCATAGACGTCCCTCCTTTTCCAATATCTTTTTCAGTTTCCTTTTATTCCGTAACAAATTTTGCTTAATTGCCCCTTCTGACATCTTATGTCTAGTGGCAATATTTTTGATGGATTCCATTACCCAATACCTCTGGACAAAAATATCTCTGTCCCTGTCAGATAAACCACCCAAGAAACGATTTATAATTTCTATCAGTTTCTCAGCTTCCATATGTTCATCTAAATTATGCATTATGGCAATATTTAAACTTTCTACATCTTCCGTTATGTCTGCAATATGCATGTCTATCCGTTTTGCCGCATGTTTTTTTCTTAACATATCAATTGCGAATCCCCTTGTAATTTTTCCTAAAAAAGCTACCAGTTTTGGCGGTCTTTTGGGTGGTATATAACGCCATGCCGCAAACCATGTGTCATTTACACACTCCTCAGAATCTTCCCTATTCATAAGAAGCTTCCATGCAATAGAATAACAAGTAGAATTATACTTCTTGTCAACCAATTGTATTGCACTTTCATCTCTACTCCAGAACAACTCTATAATATAAGTATCTTCCATACATTTTCCCCTTATTTCGTAGTTTTAAATAGCCTATGCAAATATCATATCAAAAAAGGTTCTCATAATAAACATCGTATTTCTTATGCTTTGGTTATGCTTTCTCTTCAAATTTCTGTTTCTAGTACAGCGTTTCGTAAATAACTATACCAATCGCGTAGGATGCGGATTCGAGTGTGCTGGTATAAAAACGCAGGCGTAGCGGGCTACGCTGAGGCTTTTAGACCTGTGCAATCGGATTCGCAGACAAGTGAGTGGTATAGTTATTTCGAAAACGATGTACTAGTCAAAATACGTCACTGAGAACGGCGTGAACAGTAACGTAATTTGACTTGTATATCTTTACAACCATATTTTTACCCAATATGCTTCCGGCTATGCATTGTCTATATCCATTATTGTTTTCAGAATATTTTATCAATACAAATATTTTTAATATTATCTTTTAAATATTTTTGCAAATTTTCTATTTTTATTCTTGACATTTCATTCTTTATCTGTTATATTAAGTTCATAAAACAAAAGGGATTACGAAAAACAAAAAAGTAAAGGAGTGAGACCACCGAAAACATAATCTTTTCTTCATAATTTAAGAAAGCGAGGTACAGACCACCAGAATAGCAAAGTTTCAAATTCATGACTTATAAGAAAGGCAGGTACGGACCACCAAGAACTTAAGCTTTTAAATCCAACTAAGTTTTATAAGTAGTTCCTATCAAACAAGGAAGGTACAGTCCAATGGAAACCTAACGATTTATCTTATTTTGAACGTAACAGTTAAATATTCTAAAGAAGGTACGGTCCAATGGAAATTTAATGATTTACCTTATTTTTAAAGTGACATTCAATCAAAATAAGGAAGGTACAGTCCAATGAAACGTCGATTTACCCTATTATAAAACGTAACCGTTCATTTACATGAAGAAGGTACAGTCCAATGAAAACTTAACGATTTACCCTATGAAACTATAAAAGGAAGGTACAGACCAATGGGACAGTAAGTTGAACCGTTAATTTCATAATTCAAATTCATACAATTTCATAATTTATTTTACAGAAAGTGAGGTATCATCCCTTGGATACAGAATCTTAACAGGAGCCACGATGAAATATAAATCTGTGGCTCTTTTATTTGTCATTCAGCTTCTATAGTTCCCCTCTTTCTCATATATTAAACTAATATCATTCCGTTCTGAGGTTAATACTCTCTATGCATCTCAAATACATATCTTCCACTCGGATTTTCTCTTCCAGATTTACCAAGATTTTTCTTCTTTTCTGTGCTTGTGCATTTATAGGTTCCTCTATAGGAAAAATCGTATCGCACAACACTGCCAGACAGACTGCTGCTTCTGCCCAAAGTTCCAACTGGGGACTCAGTTTTCAGGAAGAAGGCAAACGTCCTGTTGGAAATGCAACGATAGAAGAACTGGCTCAGTACAATGCCTTTTTTGCTGAAGATACCGAAGAAAAGAAAATCTATCTCACCTTTGATGCAGGCTTTGAAAATGGAAATACTCCTGCTATTTTGGATGCACTGAAAAAACATCAGGCACCTGCTACATTTTTTGTGGTTGGAAATTTCATTTCGGAAAACAAAGATCTGATCAAACGAATGGAAACGGAAGGGCATATTGTCGGCAATCATACTATGACGCACCCGGATATGTCAAAAATTTCCACAAAAGAATCTTTTCAGAAAGAATTATCCGATGTAGAAAAAATTTACAGGGAAATTACAGGAAAAGAAATGACAAAATTTTACCGCCCCCCACAGGGCATCTACAGTACACAGAATCTGTCTATGGCCAGAGAACTGGGATATCACACATTTTTCTGGAGCCTTGCCTATGTAGACTGGTACCAGGATAACCAGCCAGATCCACAGGAAGCTATTGCAAAACTGACGAAACGGATTCATCCGGGAGCTATTGTACTGCTGCACAGCACCTCTTCCACTAATGCACAGATTCTGGATGAACTGTTGGATAAATGGGAAGAGATGGGATATTCCTTTCATTCTCTGAATGAATTATGATCATTTAACATTTTCCGATACTGTTCACACGCCACTATCCCGCGAGGTGTTTTGGCATGAATATGCCAAAATCCCGAGACATACAAGCCAAAATTCCATTGCCGCAGGCAATCTGGAATGAATTTTGGCTACGTTACTGTGAACGGAGTGAACAGTAACCATTTTCCCATTTACAAAGTCACATACAAAAATGACAGAATTTTGAAATATCTGACACACTTGCAATAAACAAAAATTGATCATTATCTCAAAATGAAACGCACTCCACAGGAATGTCCTAATGGAGTGCGTCTCACTTTGTTTATAAATCAATACTTTAGAGAATATCAAAATTATAACTTTTATACTGCATTTACACTGCTTATTCAGCGTCTGCTGCCCCTGTCTCTTCCGGTTCTTCTGTTGTTTCCGCATCTTTAGTGTCATCGGAGGCTGCATCAGAATCTTCTGTCTCTGCTGCATCTGCATCCTCAGCTTTCTCTTCGCTGTCCACAACACCACCTTCAACTACCAGGTCATCCGGATTGATGTTGTCACCGTATACAGGTTTCAGAGTTTCTTCGAAATCTTTATGGAAGAACTGTTCATCTGCCAGAGATTTAATCTCATCGTTGATTGCGTTCAGAAGGTCTGTGTTACCCTTCTGTACTGCTGGTGCAATCGTATCAATATCACCAAGAGATTCGATTCCTACAGAGAATCCTTCATTCTGCTGAGCCCATGCAAGTACTTCTGTATTGTCTGTGGAGAATGCATCTCCTCTTCCATCAAGAAGCGCATCGTATGCTTCCTGGTATTCATCAAATTTTACAAGTTCAATATCCGGATAGTTATCTGTGAAATATGTCTCTGCTGTTGTTCCTTTTACAACGATCAGCTTCTTGCCTTCCAGATCTTTTACATCTTTGATCAGCGCATCTTCAGGAGAAACAACTCCAAGAGCCACCTTCATGTATGGAAGTGCGAAGTCTACTTTCTCCGCTCTGTCATCGGTTACTGTAAAGTTTGCAAGGATCACATCTACTTTTGCAGACTGCAGATATTCTACACGACTTGCTGCCTCTACATAAGTAAATTCTGCATCGTCTTCACTTCCCAGAAGGTCTTTTGCAAGTCTTTTTCCAAAGTAAATATCGTATCCCTGAACATCACCGTTTTCATCTACATATCCAAATGGATTCTTGTCACTGAATACACCGATTTTGATCTTTCCGTCTTTTTTGATCTCATCCAGAGTACGGGCCTGTGCAGTGTTTCCACCGTCATCTGCCGCACTTACAAGAATACTTCCGCCAAGAAGTGTTGTTGCTGCTACACCTGTTGCTAATAAGACTGCTAATATTTTTTTCTTCATGTTCTTTTCCTCCATGTTTTAAAAAATTTTGATTTTATTATAATTTTTATAACTAGTACATCGTTTTCGAAATAACTATACCACTCAATTGTCTGCGAATCCGATTGCACAGGTCTAAAAGCCTCAGCGTAGCCCGCTACGCCTGCGTTTTTATACCAGCACACTCGAATCCGCATCCTACGCGATTGGTATAGTTATTTACGAAACGATGTACTAGCTCTTATGATATCCTGCTATTTCATGGATATTATCATCCATTTCAGGATTTATAAAATATTCTGTTTTCCTCTATTCTATTTTTTCACTGTTTCATAATGGAAACTGTTCAGGAACTGTTTTGCCCTGTCAGTCTCCGGATTATCAAAGAACTGTTCCGGAGTGTTCTCTTCTACAATGTTTCCCTTATCCATAAAGATCACTCTGTCTGCTACGGAACGGGCAAATTCCATCTCATGAGTGACGATCAGCATGGTCATTCCTGTCTTTGCAAGTTCCAGTACTACCTGAAGTACTTCTCTTACCATCTCAGGATCAAGTGCTGCTGTAATCTCATCCAGAAGCATGATCTCCGGATGCATCAGCATGGCACGTACAATGGCAACTCGCTGTTTCTGACCACCGGAAAGCTGCCTTGGATAATTATCTTTCTTATCCAGAAGACCAACTCTGTCAAGAAGCTGCTCCGCTTCCTTTTTCACTTCTTCTTTATTTCTTTTCTGTACTTTCATTGGTGCCAGAAGAAGATTATTTAAAATTGTCATATTCGGGAAAAGATCATAGCTCTGGAAAACCATTCCTATCTTCTCTCTGACTTTGCTTATATTCTTTTTTTCTTTCTCATAGCTTACACCGTTAAGCTTCAGTACACCGGTGTCAATCTCTTCCAGGCGGTTGATACATCGCAGGAAGGTACTTTTTCCACATCCGGAAGGTCCTACGATCACCACCACTTCTCCCTTTTGCAGAGAGAAGGAAACATCATCCAGAATAGGAACATTGTTTACATATGATTTCTTTAAATGTTCTACTTCTAAAATCGGCTGTCCCATTCATTTATCCTCATTTCTCTATTAATCAGCAAACTTTTTTTCCAGTACTCTGGAGAGTCTGGAAAATGGAAAACATATGATAAAATACATAAAGAATACTGCACCGTATACCCAGAGGGCCGCTGTCGGATTTGTATAACGTGATGCATCTATGATCTGTTTTCCAACTTTTAACACCTCTACTACTCCGATAAGAGCTACCAGTGATGTGGTCTTGATCATTCGGGTAAGAAGATTCACTGCGGATGGAAGAAGTCTTCTTATAGTCTGCGGAAGGATAATATAAAGATAGACCTGCCATTTGTTTAATCCAAGACCGTATCCGCTGTCATACTGGTGTTTAGGAATGGAGATCAGCGCACTTCGCACCAGATCACCCATTTCAGCAGTTCCCCAGAATGTAAATACAATGATCGCCGCTGTCTCACCGGAAAGATTCATCCCCAGATGCTTGGCCGCTCCGAAATATACCAGGAACAAAAGCACCAGCTGCGGCATGATTCTTACTATTTCAAGGTAAATGCGGCAGATAAACTTAATGATTTTATTTGGGATATTCATTACCATCCCAAGAAGAAATCCAAGGATTATGGAAAATACCATGGAAATCAGTGCAATTCTTATTGTTACCCACAAGCCCTGCCAGAGTCTTAATGAGTTGATTCCCTTAAAAAGAACCTCAATCCCCATATTCTGCATAGCGGACTCTCCTTTCTACAAATGAACAGATAAGTGAGATTGGTAAAAGTATGATCAGATATGCGATTACCAACATAAACAGGGCTTCATCTGTTTTGTAATAAATTCCGATCAGGTCTTTTGTCACAAACATCAGGTCTGCAAGTGCTACTGCACTGAATACGGAGGTTTCCTTAATAAGAAAGATCGCATTTGCACAGAATGCCGGAATAGAATTGGATACTGCCTGGGGCAGGATAATGTTTGTAAATACCTGACTCTTACTCATTCCAAGGCTTAATGCGGATTCCACCTGAATGGGCGGAACATTGTCCAGGCCGCTTCGGAAGGCTTCTGCCATATAACTGCCTCCGAGAAAGGTCAGTCCTGTGATCGCACACTGTTCTGAACTGAGGACAATCCCTATTTTCGGAAGACCGAAATACAGGAAAAACAACTGAATCAACAATGGTGTATTTCTGGACAGTTCAATGTAACATTCCACGATCTGACGAAGTACAGGAATCCTGAAATACTTAATCATGCTGCAGACAAGCCCAACCACAATGGCAAGCAACACACCAATCACCGCCATGTGAAGTGTAAGCTTTGCTGCCTCAATATAAAGAGGTGTCTGCTCGCGGATAAACTCAAAATCCATGGTTACTTTATTCTCCTTCTATTATTATGATTTAGAGCATATTTGAAAAACGCTCTGGTGTGCCTGTTCCACTTATTACTTTTCAATCCACTGCTATTTCGGTTAAAGCAGGTAGTTTACTTGATTTAGTTAAAGCGTTACATCTGCACATCTGTGAACTATCATAACATTTCAGGCTTCATCCTGCAAGCTTTTCATAAATTGCATCTGCAAGTCTGCTATGTCCCAGTTCATCCAGATGCTCCTGATCGGCTTCTCCCGGTCGGGCAAATTCTGAAGCCGGAAGATAAGAAATATTTCTTCTTCTGGCGATTTTCTCATACACCCGGGGCAGATTCCATGATACTTCGATAGAATTCTTATCGAATTCCGGATCAAAATCCTCTTCCCAGATTCTCTCCCCAAGGTAGATTGGAGATACCAGTAATATTTTGGCATCCGGGTTTACAGTGTTGATCTGATCAAGGAGCTGTTCAATCCCCTGTCCGATTACTTCCGGGGTTGCGCTGTATACACTTTTACAATCGTTCGTGCCAAGCATGAGAACGATAGTGTCTACTGGTCTGTGGCTCTCAAGGATTGCCGGAAGCATTTCTGTTCCTCTTCTTTCTGTACGGAATGGATCATCGAATACGGTGGTTCTTCCGCAAAGTCCTTCTTCGATTACTCTGTAGCCTTTTGTTCTTACTTTGTCATCCAGGATGCTGGTCCAGCGGGTACCCCATCCGTATCTCTGATTAGTAGTTCCCGGGATTAAACCGTATGTATTGGAATCACCGAAACATAAGATTTGTTTCATGTCTTGTCACCTTCTTATCTGATATTTTTAATGGGATTTTTGTTTTCCCTGTTTTCATATTGATTTGATAGGAATACTATACAATCTTTATTTTTGTTTGTCAAGCCCTTTTTTGTATTTTTTGAAAATGTTTATTTGTACGTCATAAGTCATAAAGGGACGCTCAGAAATATTTTTATTTTCCGTGCGGTTTCGGGACCTATAGCAATCCTCGTAAATAATCAAAAAATTTTTGATACCGATATTATTTCCAGTCCTGAACTTTATATTTTTTATATTTTGCAGGTGTCGTGCCTGTATATTTTCTGAAGATTTTTATAAAATAGCTCTGTGTGGAAAAGCAAAGATATTCACTGATCTGTGCTGCTGTATAATCTGAATAGGTCAGCATATTACAGGCAGCTTCTATCCGTTCTTTCTGAATATAGTCGACAAAAAGCATTCCTGTTTCTTTTTTAAACAATCTGGAAAGATAACTGGCACTGATCCCTGCTGCCTCTGCAGTTTCTTCCAGTGTAACGGGAACATGCAGATGAAGATGAATATATTTTACTGCCGCTTCAATTTCTCTGCTGTAATGTTGCATCCCGGACTTCTGCACTTCCTGGGCAAATCTCAGGGCTGCTTTTTGTGATAACTTTTCTATGGAAGATTTGCTGGTGCACTCTTCTACTGTCTGAATATAACCGTCGCTTAATGCATAAGCAGTTTCTTCAGGTACACCACCTTCAATAGCAGCTCTGGTAAACAGCGTAATTCCTGCGATAAACATATTTTTACTGTTTCTCAGTTCATTTCTGGACAGGATTCCCGGGGTTCCATCCGGTGTGAGCTGAAAAACAGACTGTATTCTGTCTGTCTGACCATTCCTGATAGCATCATACTGCCGACGCTCACTTGCATAAGATTCATGTTTCTGTAAATTTTCACGTCTCTCAAATAGAGTATTCCTGCTTCTGTTCTCTGCAATCTGTTGTTCTTTTTCATTGTATTCCTTACTTTTCTCCTGCATCTTTATTCCTCTCGCATACGCAGCAATATTTTGTTATTTATATCAATATTTTACTATATTTTATCATTTGAAGGTGATATAGTCCAGATAAAGGCAACACAAACAATCTGTTCAACATATATTAATAAACTTATGGAGGAATTTATTATGAAGCGTGATTTAAAGAAAATCATCAGCCAGATGACTCTGGAAGAAAAAGCAGGCATGTGCTCAGGGCTTGATTTCTGGCATCTGAAAAGCGTGGAAAGACTTGGAATCCCGGAGGTAATGGTAAGCGACGGTCCTCACGGGCTTCGTAAGCAGGATGACAAAGGAGATCATCTTGGAATGAACGACAGTATCAAAGCAGTCTGCTTCCCTCCTGCTGCTTTAAGTGCCTGCTCTTTTGACCGTAGCTTAATGGAAGCCATGGGCGAAACTATTGGCAGAGAAGCACAGGCAAATGACGTATCTGTTGTCTTAGGACCGGCTGTCAATATTAAACGTTCTCCTCTCTGTGGAAGAAACTTTGAATACTATTCAGAAGATCCATACCTTGCTGGTGAGATCGCTGCTGCATTTATCAATGGTGTGCAGTCCCAGCATGTAGGAACTTCCATCAAGCATTTTGCAGCTAACAATCAGGAATATCACCGCATGAGTAATTCTTCTGAAGCAGATGAAAGAACACTCCGAGAAATTTATTTTCCTGCATTTGAAACTGCAGTAAAAAAGGCTCAGCCATATACCTTTATGTGCTCCTACAATCAGATTAACGGTACTTTTGCTTCCGAGAACAAATGGCTTCTTACAGATGTTCTCCGTAATGACTGGGGCTTTGAAGGATATGTTATGTCTGACTGGGGTGCTGTCAATGACCGTGTGAAGGGTCTGGAAGCCGGACTGGAACTGGAGATGCCTGGTTCCAACGGAACAAACGATGCTCTGATCATGGAAGCTGTAAAAAATGACACTCTGAAGGAAGAAGTTCTGGATCAGGCTGTAGAACGTATCCTGAATATTATTTACCAATATGCGGACCACCGCACACCGCAGGAATTTACCATGGAAAAAGACCATGAAGAGGCACGCCGTATTGCAGAAGAATCTATGGTCCTTCTGAAAAACGCAGACCAGATTCTGCCTCTGAAAGCCTCTGAAAAAGTAGCTTTTGTAGGTGGTTTTGCCAAAAAACCTCGTTTCCAGGGTGGCGGAAGCTCTCATATTAACTGCTTTAAAATTACCAATGCACTGGAATCTGTTCCTGCTGATGCACAGGTTACTTACGCAGAAGGCTTTTCTGCTGATAAAGATTTATACGATGAAAAGCTGGCTGCTGAAGCAGTTCAGGCTGCAAAAGCTGCTGATAAGGTTGTGATCTTCGCCGGACTTCCGGACAGTTTCGAGTCTGAAGGATATGACCGTTCTCATATGAGACTGCCAGAATGCCAGAACCGTCTTATTGCTGAGATCCTTGAAGTTCAGCCAAATACTGTGATCGTTCTTCACAATGGTTCTCCTGTGGAAATGCCATGGATCAATAATGTGAAAGGTATTCTGGAAGCTTACCTTGGCGGACAGGCAGGTGGTACTGCTGTTGCAAATATCCTCTATGGTGTTGTGAATCCAAGCGGTAAACTGGCCGAGACAATCCCAGTTAAGCTGGCTGATAATCCATCCTACCTGAACTTCGGTGGCGGCGATAAAGTGGAATACCGTGAAGGTGTATTTGTAGGATATCGTTATTATGACACCAAACAGATGGAAGTTGCCTATCCATTCGGATACGGACTCTCCTATACTACTTTTACATACAGCAATCTGCTGATTTCCAACACAAATCCAACAGAAAAAGATACTATCACTGTTTCTGTAGATGTAACAAATACAGGAAACGTTGCAGGAAAAGAAGCTGTCCAGCTCTATGTGAAAGACATGACAGCATCCACGATCCGTCCGGAAAAAGAACTGAAAGATTTTGAAAAAGTCCAGCTTGCTCCCGGCGAAACCAAAACAGTTACTATGGAACTGGATAAGCGCAGCTTTGCATGGTACAACACCCAATTACAGGACTGGTATGCAGCAAGCGGCAAATATGAGGTCCTGATCGGTGCGTCCTCCAGAGATATCCGTCTCTCTGAAACCATTGAACTCTCCAGCAGCCAGGTAATTCCCATGCATATTCATATGAACACAACACTGGGTGAGCTTTTCAATAATCCCAACACAAAAGAAGCAGCAAAAGAATTGACTTCCAGATATCTGGCTGCAATGAACGGCGGTTCAGACACAGCGTCCCAATCTGCTGCTGAAGCTATCACTGAAGAAATGGTAGCAGCAATGACAGATTCCATGCCACTTCGCTCTCTGTGCAGCTTTGGCGGATTCTCCCGGGCTGAGATCCAGGAGATGATTGACAAACTGCAGGCAATCTATAGCAATCCTCTGAAATAATGCATCTTAATCCAGCCCATCAGAGTGTGAAATCCTGCGTCAGATATCTTTGCCGTGCGTCAGCACGCCTGCAGATATCTTCCTTGTCTTTCGCACTCTGCTGAACTGTCTTAAATGCATTATTTACGAGGATTGCTATAAAACAAAAAAACTACTGTATATAAGCTGAATTTTTTTCCGGCTTTATACAGTAGTTTTTATTTATTTCTCTCTAAACCATTCCTTCATCACATCAAAAATTTTTATAAGCTCTTCGTCACTGATCACATATGGAACCATAGAGTACATGTAGTTCAAAAATGGCCTGCTGAACACACCCCGTTCATAAGCAAACTGCTGGAAGCCTTCCAGATCTCTGGAATCATGAACCTCCACGCACACACAGCCACCCATGATCCGGACTTCTTTGATCCGTGGATCTGTGAATGCTTCCATCTCACGACGTGAAACCTGTTCAATATGACGGATCTTACTCATATAATCTTCGCGCTCAAAAATCTCAATTCCCTTTAAGGCCACAGCACATGCCAGCGGGTTTCCCATAAAAGTAGGGCCATGCATCAGGGCAAGTCTGTCATCATCACTGTAAAAGGCATCAAATACCTTATGATTTGCCACAGTGACAGCATGACCAATATATCCTCCTGTAAGGGCCTTTCCAAGAACCAGGATATCCGGCAGAACAAGATCTGCCACAAAGCGATTACCTGTGCGGCCAAACCCGGTTGCAACCTCGTCAAAAATCAAAAGAACATCATACTGGTCACACAATTCTCTTGCTCTCTTCAGGAATGAAATATCATACATCCGCATTCCTCCTGCTCCCTGTAAAAGAGGCTCCACAATAAAGCAGTTCAGACGGTCATGATACTGTTCAAATGCCTCCTCCAGGGCCGGGATCTCAGTGGGAATATGGACAACACCCTCTTTTTTGTCAAAAGCGAAATGATAATCCTCGTCATCACCAACTTCCATTGCCTTAAAGGTATCCCCGTGATATGCATGTTCAAGAGCCAGCACTAACGGGCGCTTTCTTCCCTGATTGGTGTTGTATTGAAGGGCCATTTTAAGTGAGACCTCCACTGCAACACTTCCTGAATCTGAAAAAAAACAATAATCCAGATCTCCTGGCAGAAATTCCTGCAGCTTCGCAGAAAGCTTTTCCACCGGCTCATGTGTCAGTCCCCCAAGCATTACATGACAAAAACGGTCTGCCTGTTCCTTGATCGCTTCTGTCAGTTCCGGATGCTTATATCCATGAATCATACACCACCAGGAAGATATAGAGTCTATCAGCTTCTGATCTTTTGTATAAAGATGTACACCCTCTGCATCCAGAATCTTATAGGGAGCTTTCATTGTTTTCATTTGTTCATAGGGATACCATATCATTTGATCTTCACCTCATCATAAAATTCTGCCAGTACATCTGCATCTATATCAAGATCTTTCGCATTATCCTGTACTTTTGCAATAACCGGAAGGCCTGTCATATATTGGCACATAGCAATATTATCCTCTTCCATAATATTTCCGGGATGGTAATGGTTAAAAATAATACCTTTGATTGGAAGGGAATGGGCTTTCATATACTCAGCAGTCAATACAACACTGTTTATTGTACCAAGCCCTGCATCTGCCACCAGAATACTGGAAAGCTCAAACTCTCTTATCACATCTTCAAGCTGGATTTTGCGTTCATCAAAACAGAGCGGACAGAGGATACCGCCACTTCCTTCCATGGTAATATATTCATAATCATTTGCTGCCTTCAAAAATCCTCTTCGCACAACATCAAGATCCACCGGATTACCCTCAACTCTTGAAGCAAGATGAGGAGACCAGGCATTTTCATATACATAGGGACACATATCATCCAGAGACTGGGAAATACCAGACATCTCTTTAACAAAAAGTGCATCGCCCGGGATCAGACTTCCGTCTGCACGCCGGTCATTTCCACTCATTGCAGCTTTGTAATAAGCCGGATTTTTTCCTGCCTGTGCCAGTTTTTTTACGATCAGTCCTGAGAGATAGGTTTTGCCCATGTCTGTTCCTGTTCCTGTAATAAATACCGCTTTACTCATGATTCTTCCACTTCCTTCCAATATTCTGGTGTTACATTTCTGCCCATATCAGAGAGCATTTTTCGGTCGCTGCGGATGGTTGCGCAGGCAACAGTAGTCAGCATATTCCCTGTTATTGTAGCGGAGGCACCGGATTTAAAAGCGGTTTCCCCGTCATTGGTAAGAAGTGCCCGTCCGGCAGCAAGACGAATATTAGCCTCAGGATTAATATAACGGAAGAAGGCGATTGTCCGGAGGATATCCTGCTCTGAAAGCTGATCAAGGTGTTCCAAAGGTGTTCCCGGAATGGGCATCAATGCATTGATTGGAATAGAATCAATCCCCAGCTCCGCAAGGCTGACTGCCATATCCAGACGATCCTCCCAGGTCTCTCCCATTCCTATGATACCGCCAGAACATGCACACATTCCTTCTGCCTTTACCTTTTTCAGAGTTTCAATCTTCATATCGTATGTATGTGTCGTACATATATTAGGAAAATTTCTCTTTGAAGTCTCAATATTATGATGGTAACTGGTTACTCCGGCTTCATGAAGACGATGCAGTTGTTCAGAAGAAAGAAAGCCCATGGAAGCACAGAGATCAATATTACATTCCTTATGCATGGTTTCATAGGCGTGGATCGCCTGATCAAATTCTTTTCCAGTCAGGGCCTTTCCTGCAGTAACGATTGAGAAACGGTCAACGCCCTCCTCTTCGTTCATTTTACATGCTTCCAGAATCTTTTCCTCCGGAAGAAAATCATAGATCTCACAGGAAGTATGGTGGTGTACTGACTGCGCACAATATTTGCAGTCCTCCGGACACCTGCCGCTGCGGCCATTGATGATGGAACAGAGATCCACCTTATCACCGATATATGCTTCGCGGATACGGTCTGCTCCTTCACATAATTCGTCTAAATCACAGGTAAGAAAATAGGAAAGATCATCCTCCCTTGTAATTCTGCGCCCATCAATAATTTCCTGTGCTAAAATAAGTGGATTCATTTTGCAAGCTCCTCCGTTTTCAGTCTGACATTTGATTTTGAATCAAAAAGATATTGATGCACTACCGGTCTGACACGCTTTGCAATGACAGCTCCCAGGATACTTAATGCAATATCGCCGGGTACCGCAAGCAGAAAACAATAAAGAATCAGCGGCCAGATTCCAATCGGTGTATCAATCACATAGTTACAGATCACATAGTAATAAACCATTCCACAGATATAGACAATCATCAGACCTGCCAGATTTGCAAGTAAATAGCGAAAAACTGTCTTCTGCTTAAGACGTTCTGCGATAAGTCCGGTTACGTATGTTCCCAAGCAGAACCCTATAATATAACCGAAGCTTGGCTTGAAAATATACCAGATCCCACCGCCCTCCGAAAAGATCGGAAGTCCTGCCAGTCCCAACAGCATATAGGCAACCACAGAAATCATACCCCTTCTGGATCCCAGAAACAATCCGGCAAGCATAGTGAACAGGTACTGCAGTGTAAAGGGAACTACAGGTACAGGGATTTTAATAAACGCACCTGCTGCAATCAACGCCGTAAAAAGACCGCAATAGATCATGCTTTTTGTTTTAGTCATTTGTAAACCTCCATATATTTTATGGTTTACTATTTTAAAACACAGAAGGTTAATTGTCAACTTTTTTTATTTTCTCAGTTTACAGTTCGCCTTGCTATTTGCGTCACAGCATATATAATATGGTCAAGCGGATAAAATCATCCGCTTCGCTACTTGCTTGATTCAGTAATCACGACCACCGGCTAAGCCGGTGGTCGTGATTTTTCATCAACTGTCGAAAACGGGTGTGTGTCATTTCATCGGGAATTTCTTTCTTGCCAGGTCAGTTCTGCTTTTTCCTTACAGTTCTCAGAAAATAACAGATCGACCACGCAATACTCATTCCTGCTGCAATTCCAAAAGCAAAAAGAAACGTATCCCGTCCATATTCCAATGCTCGAACAGTATTTCCTTCCACAATGCTGTTCATACAATAATAAAGAGTACTTCCGGGAATCAGAGGGATTACGGAAGTAACAAAAAAAGATGTAGATGTTTCTTTACAGATTCTTGCAAGAATTTCTGCATACACATCTGTAACAAAGCCAGCCATCAGAGTCGGAAGAAAAACATTTCCCCAGAATTCTTTTCCCAGAAGGAACACCAGCCAGCTAAGGAAGCCGCCAACTGCTACCAGAGGCAAATATTTCTTTTTTATATGAAAAAGAATTCCAAATCCTACAGAGCCAATGGCTCCGGTAATTAATTGTATCATGATTGCTGCAGTCAAAGTCCAAACCTCCCAAATAAAATAATTGCCCCCATAAATCCAAGTGCCAGTGCCGCAGCAAGTAGTAAAGCAGCAATCAGACGGATGATTCCAGAGAGTGTATCACCAATAAGTACATCCCTGATTGCATTTGTCGACATTAACCCCGGAATCAAAAGCATAATGTCACCGATCATAATCTTATCCATGCGAAGGAATGGGCACAGCAAGGTTAATCCACAGATTGCACAGCCTGTAAAAAAAGACGCCACAAACTGAAAAGTCACTTCATTCATGCATACCGGACGAAGATATTGCTGTAATCCCCAGATCAGAACAGCCCCAAATCCTGCTGCAACAGCATCCGGAATACTTCCACCATAAAAAAAAGCAAAACTGCATGCAGCCAGAAGGCTTCCAAGAAGTTTCCATAACGGTTTCGTCCTATTTATGTTAATTTTATCAAATTCTTTCCGAAGCTCTGCCGCAGGGACAGGATGATTACAGAAACGACGGCTCAGATCATTCAACTGCTCTAATTTTGTAAAATCATTTCCACCACTTTCCCTGATCCGTCGGGTCTGTGTCCGCGCTCCTTCTTCTGGAAATTCCATGGTAATAACGATACTGGATGTGATCACAAAAACATTCATCTGTGCAGCACCACAGGCATAACCCATTCGGTTCAGCGTATCCTCCACTCGAAAAATCTCTGCACCGCTGTTTAACAATGCGTCACCCATATCAAGAAAAATATGTAAAAAATCTTTAGATGTCTGCATAGGATTACTCCTTTAATTTTGCAGAAAAGAGTCCGGCATAATATACGCCAGTGTCTTACTTCTGCACTTTTGTATTCTGAAGATAGCTTTAGTATAAGGCTTAATTGCAGTTAATACAACTTCTATTTTATAGCGCTTACATAAAATAGTTCCAGGTGAACCTCACATGGCTAAAGTCACGTGCTTCCGGACGCTTTAGGCGTCAGACTAAATATCGGCGGATACGCCTGTAACTTAGGTCTGCACAGTTATGTGCTTTTTCCATGCCAGATATGGCTGGTTCCCACATTACAGGTAGTCCGCTGTATATCTGCCTGTATCTATGCTGCTTTTAAGAGTTCCATTTCTGAATGGAGTTTCCTCAGATCTGCATAAACACATGAGGTCCTACGCTTTACAGGAGGGACTTTTGCCTCCAGCAAAGACCTTTCCGTTGCCGGAAGGGGTTTTAAAAGTTCACGGATAAAATATCTGGCCCCGATATTATAAGAAGCTGACAGGTCACAGTTATATCTTTTTCCCGTCTGAAATGCGCAGAGGCTGTGATTTCTCCAGTCACGCAGGACTATCCCTGATCCATCATACGCAAGCCTGCTCGTATTCCATGCACAGATCCTGGATATGCGCATCCCTTTCCTGTGTGCCTGATGTTCACACCGTTTCTGGATATCCCGTTTTCTCCAAAGCTGCAGTTTCTGCCTCTTACTTCCCGATATCTTTCCGTTCATTTCCAGATACTCAAATACGATCACATCTGCATGATTCTCCCATGCATATTCTGCAACTGCCCCTGCGATCTTTCTGCTTAATTCTATATTCAGACGTCTGGTGTATGCCCACCTTTCTCCTGCCTGCGCAGATCCATGTTCCCTCTGGAATCTCCGGATTCGTCCCAGTGTGCGGTACATACGGTCTTTTTCACTGGGGAAGTCAATAAACTTTCTCCCCAGGACAGTTCCGTCTGCCCGCATGATGGTACAGACTGCATCCGTATTGATTCCCAGATCCACGCTGCAGATGATCTGTTCCCTTACAGGTGTCTGAGTAAGTGCCACTTCTTCTGTATAGGAAAAACGCAGGAAATATTTATGGTGTCTTTTTTCCAGTGTCGGGGCTGATGCTTTTTTTCCATACCAGTTCCTGCGCAGGTATTCCATATCCGTATGACTCAAACACACACGGAACCATCTCCAGTCATGCCCGTCATACAGTTTCAGGTATGCCTCATCTTTTCCCTCTGTCCCTTCGCGGTACATCACATCCCGGTAAAAGACCGGCATGGCATGGTTTTCACAGGTAAAATTCGGTTTCCCGGAGAGTTCTCCCGCTGCCTCCCACTGTTCCATCCGGCTTTCATAGGACGATACACTTCCCAGTGCATGCTGGATGGCAGCTCTCCTGAGATAAGAAGGCATCTTCGGAAAACGGATGTCAAAATCAAAGTGGGCATGGTTCTTTTTCGTTGTGTGAATCAGATGTTCTGCTGCATTAAAGCGTTTTTTTGCTTCCGGGATCATTTTCAGTTCTGCCCACACCTGTTCATAGATTTCCGTCAGATAGCTGACCGCCTGACGATAGATTTCCAGTGTCTGGCGGATTGGGATATTCTGTTTTCGTATTTCCACACCATAACTGGATACCGTCTGCATTTTCTTCTCCTCTGAACTGTTTTTTTATTTTGTGCTATGAACAAATTGTACCATAGATATCTCATTCTGTAAACATACGTTCTTTTTTTAACAAAAAAATTGCGCGTCTAACTCATCACTACTACAATATATTTATGGGTAATCCCCTTACTTCCAGT